>Ga0116125_1000344_pt1 | contig 22369 bp, 17 predicted proteins | sample June2015DPH_16_1_2_FD_89729 | JGI IMG/M metagenome (GOLD analysis project Ga0116125, IMG submission 89729) | Peatland microbial communities from SPRUCE experiment site at the Marcell Experimental Forest, Minnesota, USA - June2015DPH_16_10 | ecosystem: Environmental > Terrestrial > Soil >...
GACGGGGCGGAGTATTCCTCCAGTCATGATGTCATCAGTTCGAACGAGATCGCCCAAAGCAGCGTTGAGGCGATAAGCGTCGCCTGCACGCCATTCAATGGCTCGACAACGGTTGAGAACAATAAGATTATTAACGCCCCCGTAGGAATTGCGTATGTGTATTCCCTTGACGTGGTTGCCGGAAATCAATTTTACGGCGTGATGACGCCAACCGCGGCGTGCCCTGGCAGTGCTCCGTAGATTCGTGGTGGGTCAATATCTTTCCCACGGGCCAAACTTGTGTTGCTTAGAGCGACACGAGCCCGTAGTAGTAGTATTTTTGTATTTTTCTCGGTAAGCCAATTCCTTTCTCATGACGCACGGCCGACCGCCCAAAGAGTTATTAGAGCGACGAAAAGGGCCGCCAAGCAAAAGCCGCAAACTACCAAGCTAGCAGTTTCTCTTTAGACTGGAAGTTTTGGATCGGTCTGCTACAGCAGTAGTTGCGCTCTGGCTGTCAGTTGAAGACCGGCTGTGACGCTTGGCTCTCCGATAGACGACAATCTCTTGTCCGCAGAGGTAACGCTCGTTAACAATGGGGTCCTTAGCATTACGGACGCCTCTTTCACCATTTTTCTGAAGAATGCCTACGTGAATGGTTCGAGAACTTGGGACAACGTTGGAGGTAACTATGAGCCGCCGACTAAGATTCTCAGACCTGGAGTGCCTGTTACAACTAATTTCGGCACAATGATCGACTCGGGGAGTGCTTACATTAACGTCGGCGTCAGGAACCACACTAGAATTTCGAGAATTTCGTATCGCGATCTCGACATTGCACTGATCGCTCGGTTTCGTCCAATTTGGGCACCATTCTGGCAACAGAACAAGAGTGTTCCGATTTAAGTCGAAACTAACGAGTCATGGCATCACCTTGGACAAGTACCAGTCTGAGAACATCGAAAGCGATTACGACGAGGTATTGAACCACGGCTTCGGTACATCCCATCACTGAATCCTGTGGAAATTTTGCTGACGCTCCACCCAGGCGCAGGATGCTTGGCGAAAATCCAGTTCTCACGCGCGCTCTGAAGCCATGGCTAAATGCAACCCAAACACGGCTTGCCCGAATCCCCGGCCACACACTGCGTTTAGCGCTTGACACGAACCATCTCGTGTAGCATTATCGGTGCGCATTCTCCTCGGCGGTTTCCTTCCCCCAAAGGTCGCGAATTAAGAATCGCGTCCGTACTTCGGGCCCAGTTCCACAGTTCGAAGACTTAGTGCTCCAAGCACAAAATCAGTGTGGGAGGAATCATGAAAACTTCCAGCATTTTGTTCTCTGCCTGCGTCTGTCTCGCTCTGGCCGCTGAAACTTCTTTTGCTCAGACCGTGGCCGTCGGTACGTGTCGGCCACGTCTGACCAGCTATTCGACCATCTCCGCGGCGGTCGCCGCCGTGACGCCGGGGTCCACAATCCTTGTGTGTCCCGGCGCTTACCCGGAATCGCCCACCATCACTACCCCGCTGACGTTGCAGGGATTGACCTCCGAAGCTGGGGTGAGGACGGTCTACGTGCAAAGTATCTCCGTTCAAGGCACGGGCCCGGTGAACATCCGCAACGTCGTCGTGGGTCAGGGCTTAACCAGCGGCGGCATTATTTATTCGGGCTCAGGCGGGACTGTAGAAAGTGTCGACGTTAGGAGCGGCGGGATTTCCGCGCTAGGACTGGGAGTGTCCCACATTTCCTCGCTCACCGTGGTGAATAGCAGCGTTATCGGAAATGTCAGCGCGAATGGTACGGTTGAGGCCAGTTCCGAATTGAACCTGACAAATAACTGGATCAGCGGAGGTTTGGACTACGGGGATGCAGGTGGCCTAGTACAGGGGAATACCATCGTAACAACTGGAATCGGTATCGTTTTGGGCGACGGTGCCGGCCCCGATGTCGCACCGACTATCAACGGTAACACTATCGTCGGTGCGACCTACGGGATAACGTTTGGAGGGGGGATTACGGGTTCCGGGGTGACCATAACTAACAACCACTTTATTAGTAACGGCACCGGCATAGCCCCATCGCAGTACGCGACAGAGACAACAACGATCGAAGGCAACACTTTCATACAGAGCAGTGTGGCTGCAATCGACTTCGGGAATTGTAATGACGGCGTCACCCACAACATAAAGGAAAACACATTTGTCGGCGCGCCCGTCGGAATTGAAGGAGTCGATCGCTTCGCCGTACTTGTCGGGAACAACTTCTACAACGTGACGTCTCCAACGAGTACCTGTACAGGCGAGTCGGCGGGCTCCCGTAAGTAGCGGATCAGATCCGGAAACTGAGATCCCGGGAGGATCTTCCCGTCTTGTGCGTTCGACTCCAGTCGGCGAAACAGGGTACGCTTGTCTCAATGAACGGTGCAGAGAGTCTCATTCGTTCCCTTTTTGCCGGCGGCGTCGAAACCTGTTTCACCAATCCCGGCACGTCGGAAATTCATCTCGTCGCGGCACTCGATCGTTTGCCGGAGATGCGCTGCGTGCTTGGTCTGTTCGAAGGAGTTTGCACCGGGGCGGCTGACGGATATGCGCGCATGGCCGAAAAGCCGGCGTGCACGCTGTTGCATCTCGGACCCGGCCTGGGGAACGGACTCGCCAACCTGCATAATGCCAGCCGGGCGAGGGCGCCTATTGTCAACCTCGTCGGGCAGCACGCTACTTATCATCTGCAGCACGACACGCCGCTGGTCTCCGATATCGAAAGCATCGCGCGGCCTTACTCCAAATGGTTGCGGACTTCGCGGTCTGCATCTGAGGTAAGCCGCGATGCCGCTGAAGCCGTCTTCGCGGCGCGTACCGCGCCAGGGCAGATTGCGACCTTGATCGTTCCCGCCGATGTGGCCTGGAACGACGGTGGAGCTATTGCATCGTTTATCCCTGTGCCGACACCGCCCCCGCCTTCAACGGAAACGGTCGAGCATGCGGCAGTCATGCTTCGCGCAAGCTCGCGTACCGCGATTCTGCTCGCGGGAAATGCGCTGTACGGCACAGGGCTACTCACCGCCGGCCGCATCGCTGCTGCCACCGGCGCAAAGTTGATGGCGCCCTACCCGTTCGCCCGCCTGCAGCGCGGCGTTGGCATGCCGCGGGTGGAGCGAGTTCAGTACGTGCTCGAACAAGGGATCGAACAGTTCCAGGACGTTCGCCAGCTCATTCTTGTGGGCACGCAGGCTCCGGTTGCGTATTTTGCGTATCCGGGAAGGAGCAGCGTGCTCACTGCCCCGGAGTGTGAGATTCACACGCTGGCGAATCCTGGCGAAGATTACGTTGGCGCACTTGAGGCGCTGGCCACGGCCTTGTCTTTGTCTTTGCGTGGATCGAACCTGGCTGCGGAAAAAGCCGATCAGCCTACGCTGCCGAGCGGCGGCATCACTTTACCCGGCCTTGCCGCCGCGGTGGGAGCTTTTTTGCCGGAGAACGCGATCGTGGTCGACGAGTCGATGACTTCAGGTCGCGGAATGATGGCGGCGACGCGAGGGACGCCTCCGCACGATTGGTTGGGTAATACGGGAGGCTCGATAGGAATCGCGCTGCCTCTAGCTGTGGGAGCGGCAGTGGCGTGCCCGAGCCGGAAGGTGTTGTGCCTGACCGCCGACGGCAGCGCCATGTACACACCCCAGGCGTTGTGGACGATGGCGCGCGAGGGCCTCAACGTCACCACAGTGGTTTTTGCAAACCACGATTATGCCGTGCTGAAGCGAGAGTTTTCTTACCTGGGAGTGGGCGAGCCGGGAAAGCGAGCGCTGGATATGTTCGAGATCGGGCGTCCCGATCTCGACTGGACGCTGCTGGCCAAGGGCATGGGAGTGCCCAGCACGCGCGTGAGTTCGCTCGATGGGTTCGGGAAGGCGTTACGGGCTGGATTGGAGAATGAAGGACCGAAGCTGATCGAAGTACCGCTGTAGAGTTTGCTTTGCGGCACGAAAGCCGGGGCGGCGCGATCAGCTTGTGGAAGCGAATTGGTGGAGCTTGGCAAGTTCGCCCTTGATGACTTTGCCGGTCGGAGTGAGCGGCATGGAAGGCACTAGCAGTATTTGCGACGGACGTTTGTAAGGCGCGAGACGCTGCGCGGCGTGTTGCGCTAACTCCGCTTCCGAAGTTGCCGCTGCAGCCGAGAGTTGGACGAAAGCGATCACTTCTTCTCCGCCCTGAGTTCCGTCGACCGTTCTTCCGATCACCGCGGAGCGCACTACCGCAGGGTGCGCGTTTAACACCGCTTCGACTTCGGCCGGGTAAACATTTTCTCCGAAGCGGATGATCAGTTCCTTACTGCGACCCACGATGAAGAGATATCCATTTTCGAGACGAGCGAGATCGCGCGTGTTGAACCAGCCATCAGGATTAATGGCTGCGGCTGTTTGTTCCGGCGCGCGATAGTAACCCTTCATCACGTTGGGGCCGCGAACCCACAATTCGCCGACCTCGCCGTCGGCTACCGGCTGTTGATCGGATCCGACCAGCCGCACTTCGACTCCCGGCAAGATTCTTCCTACAGAAGTATCGGTGCGTCGCTCCCCCACTACGGCTTGCGCGATGTTCGGAGAGCACTCGGTGACTCCGTATCCGTTGTAGAGAGTCATACCGAACAGGGTCTCAATTTGCGCTTTAAGAGCTGGCTGCAGTGGAGCGCCGGATGAAGAAATGATGCGCAGCGCGGGAAAGTTGACCGAGGTCAATCCCTTCATTTTGGCATAGTCCCCCAGTAGAGAGAACATGCCAGGAGCGCCCAAAGCCACGGTCAACTTTTCTTTTTCAAAGGTGGCGAGCGCCGCGACGGGATCGAAGCGCCAGGCGAGATACAACGTCGCGCCGCTAAGCAACGAACCAAGTAAAACAACTGAGAGACCAACGGCGTGCGACATGGGCAGGACGCCATAGAGACGGTCTTCGAAAGTCAGCGAGCGGATTTTGGCGGACACCGCGGCGACGAAAAGAAGGTTGCGGTGCGTCAGCATCACGCCCTTGGGAAGGCCCGTCGTGCCGGAAGTGTAAATCAGCGCGGCGATGCGTTGCGCGACGTCGGCGTCGATTGGCTCGGGTTCGACGGTCTCATTCAGCGGCCCGATTGCCACTGGGCCCAAGCCGCCGGGTTGCTGAATGACAGCGCCGTGGCGCTTGGCGTGTTCGCGGGCGTGGGGGGAAACGCTGGTTGTGTAGATCACGCGGCGGGCGCCGCAGTGATCGCGAATCACATCGAGTTCGCTGGCGGCGAGTCGCGCGTTCACGAGCACGGGCCAGGCATCCAGATTGGCAAGCGCCAGCAGAATCGCCACGAAAGCGCGGCAATTTTCGCAGACGACCATCACGCGGTCGCCCGGGCGCACTCCTGAATCGGCTAGCCAGCGCTGTGCATCGGAAACAGCCAGAGCGAGTTGACGGTAGCTCCAAGCGCCGGATGCCTCGACCAAGGCCGGTCGGTCCGGTGAGCGCTCGGACCATGACGCGATCACTTCGCTGATGCGATCCGAAAGCTTCGTCGCAAGCTGAGCGAGGATTTCGTCAGTTGTTTCTGACATAACGCAGTTGGAAAACCCGCCCAATATCTCTTGCTTTACCTTGCTCGAGATCTTTCTCGGATGCGCTCCATCGGCTCGGTGATGGCCGATGTCCGTGAGATCGCCCATACTATCGACCGGTTGATGGGCGAGAAAGGAAATGCGACTGGACGCAAGAAGTCCACGAACAGCACCACACGATACGAATCGCAGTCGTTCCAAACTTCGTGTGGATGGCTGTCGTCAAATATCAGGCTCTTCCCTTCTTTCCAGAACCGAACATCGTTCCCCACGCGAATCCTACAACTTCCTTCCGGCCCGGGGACCAGCAATCCGAGGTGGTAACGCAAAATGCCCTTATACATTCCGCGATGCTCCGGAATGTGCTTTCGAGGCGCTAGGATAGAAAACATCGCCGACTTCATTCCTGGAATCAGCTGCAGGATTCGCACGGTCTCAGGACAGCGGGCACAGTTTTCGTCGGCTTTTTCGCCATAGCCGTAGAACCAGAAGGTCTTCCACTGATCGCCCTCGGTCAGAACCTTCTGCGCTTCGGAAAGGTCCTGGAAATTTGGGATCTCTTCCCGCCGCGCCATCACCGCTTCCAGTTCTTTGCGAATCGTTGTCCATTCAGCCTCTACCGCTGAAACCCAAGGAAATGATTCAGGCTCGAAAAACGTCTTGTTTCCGTCTCGAGAAAACAGGATCCCCTCCACCAACCGTCGAAGCACCGCATGCTGTAACGTTTTACCCGGCCGAGAAGGCGCAGAAATCGCTGACGCGTTCCCCGTCGTCCTTTGAGAGTTCATCGTATTCTTCCCTTTCTCAATTCAAATGGAATTCTGGTCCGGAGAGTCGCATTCTGAGCACTTTGCTTGACATCACCTAGATCCGCGGAACAGCAGGTACGAGGAATAAAATCACAGGGTGAGATCGTCGCCTATCGAAGCAGTGATATTACTCTATTCAGGACGCGCGGAGCGTTTTCGCGAGCCGGACTGGGAGACGACCGCCATGGCGGGGATGGAAGACGCGTCCGTTTTTTTCGCCACGACATATTGCAGCCAGTTACGATAAATGCTGACCGCAGGTGGACGCCACGTGTTTTCCAAACTATCGACCAGAGCGGCCTCGGGGAACTTTTCCAGGCGGTCTTCGCGCCGGTCGCGCAGAGCAGCGTCGCGAAAATCATTGACCAGCTTCGTTGCCAACGACTCGAAATAGCCCTTTGGCACAGAAGGATAGGTTTCCCTTTCCTTCTTTAGAAACCTCCTGATATCTCGACGATATTCTTTCAGCAAAGTCTGGGCACCGTACTCCGGGTGCCCCTGGAAATGAAGGAAGAGGCTCTGCTTTTTCTTCTTCACAAACGAATCGACTCCGCCTTCGACGGATTCTGTGAGAATTGTGTACCCGCACGCGATGAGTGCTTCGGCTTGCACTTCATTCCAGCGCGAATGAGGAAAGCGAACGCGTTCGCCGGTGCCGTTGGTAAGCGGATGCGTGCTCACCTTGGCGAAATCGAATACGCCAAACTGCTTGTCACTCAGAGGATGGCGGCTGATGCCATCGCTGTGCAGAACTCCAGCGTGCGCAGCCAGACAGGATAATATAGTGGAAAAGGTGTTGCTCTCGGCCCACTCGAGCACATTGGCCAGCACAGTCCAGTAAGGTTCTTCGCGTAGGTTGGACTGGCGCGGCTCCGTCCCGGTCATGATGACGGCGTCGAAGCGCCGGTTCCAGAGATCGTCGAGGCCAAAGTAAAAGCTGTTCAGCCGCTGCTGCCCCCGATCGGTGCGCGGAATTCCGGTCAGAGAGTAAAGCTTTAAGAATACTGGGAGATCGTCGGATGCGGTGCCGAGAAGATCGAAGAATTGCAGTTCGGTGTCTTCCATCGCGGCGTCGGGCATGTTGTTGATGAGGGCGATGCTGAGGCGCCCCGCGCCTCGCGGCGCGGAATCTGGCGAGGCAGGGTTTCTCTCCGCCCAGCCGCTGGGAATCGGCCCTTCGATGATCAGTGGCATAAGATTTCCACTCTTCCTATCGTCCCGAGCACAGTGAGAGATATTGGTTCTTGCCGACGTTCAAATGCCACTGCCGCAGACAAACACCCGGGCCCTCGCTTCGCTCGGGACGACAAGCTTCAGGGGATGACATACTTCAGGATCGGGCGGCGTCCAGCGCCTGGGCTAGATCGGCAACGATGTCGTCGATGTGCTCGATGCCTACGCTCAGGCGCAACATCTCCGGAGTTACTCCCACCTGCTTTTGTTCTTCGGGCGAGAGTTGCCGGTGCGTGGTGGAGGCGGGATGACAGGCCAGCGACTTGGCGTCTCCCATATTCACCATGCGCTTGAATAGTTTCAGCGCGTTGAAGCATCTCGTTCCCGCCTCGAAGCCGCCTTTCACGCCGAAGGTCATCAGCGAGCAGCGCTTGGATCCCAGATAACGTTCGGCCATCGCGTACAGCGGATTGTCGGGAAAACCGGCGTAGTTAATCCACTCGACCATGGGATGATCGCGCAAAAACTCCGCCACTTTGCGAGCGTTCTCCACATGGCGCTCGACCCGCAGGGCCAAAGTCTCCACTCCCTGCAGCAGCAGAAAACCATTGAAGGGCGAGAGCGTCGCTCCGGTGTTTCGTTGGCAAACGGTGCGGCAGCGGGCCACGTAAGCCGCGTCGCCGAAGTGGTCGACGTAGACCACGCCGTGATAGGCAATCTCCGGAACGTTGAGCATGTAATAGCGCTCGGGATACTTGCGCCACGGAAATTTTCCGCTGTCTACAATCATTCCGCCGAGCGTAGTGCCGTGACCTCCCATGAACTTGGTCATGGAATGGACCACCACGTCGGCGCCGTATTCGAACGGTCGCAGCAGAACCGGCGTGGCGATGGTGTTATCGACAATCAAGGGCACGCCATGTTTGTGCGCGACCTTGGCCAGCCCTTCGATGTCGGCGACATTTCCCGCGGGATTGCCGACGCTTTCGCAATAGACCGCGCGCGTGTTCTCGTTGATGAGCTTGTCTACGTCTTCGGCCCGATCGCTCGCCGCGAATTGAGTACAGATGCCGCGCTTCGGGAAAATATGGGCCAGCAGCGTGTAAGTGGCGCCATAGAGTTGCGGCAGAGAAACGATGTTGTTGCCCTTCTCGGCGATGTTGATGAGGGAGTATTCGATCGCGGCCATTCCCGAGCTGACGCTGAGCGCTTCTACTCCGCCTTCGAGCGCGGCGACGCGCTTTTCGAGAACCGCGTTCGTCGGGTTGCCGATGCGGGTATAGATGTTGCCTTCGACTTCCAGGTTGAACAGCGCGGCTCCATGTTCCGCGCTGTCGAACTCGAAGGCAATGGTCTGGTAAATGGGCACGGCGACGGCTTTTGTCGTGGGGTCGCCGTCATAGCCCACGTGAATGGCGATGGTCTCTCTCTTCATGCCTGACCGAAATTCGTGCTGCGATTCTTAAGACTGGCGCCAAGATCAGCGCCAGCCTTTCCTCTGAGAGTTTATTTCGTGGCGCCGAGCGCTTTTGTGACTGGCATCGTCGATTGCACCGTCACGCTAGATTTCTTCACCGCCTGCGTGACCGTGCGCGCCGCAAAGCCCGCTCCGAAGGCGAAGCGCATCACCGGGCCAAAGCTGTTTGCGGCCGCGATTCCGGCGAAGTAAAGGCCGGGCATCGAAGACTCGAAGCCCGACGACAGCACGGGCGCGCGATTGACCGTCTTAAGCTTCGCGCGAATCTCCGGGCTGAGGAACTGCAAGCGATCCAGATCGACCTTGTAACCGGTAGCGGCGATCACGTGCTCAGTTACCAGCTCGCGCTCGCTGCCGTCGTCGGCTTGAATCCTCAGGTGAACTTGACCGTCTTTGACCTCGGCGCTCTTCGGCGTGCAGCCCAGGTGCAGCGGCACTTTGCCCATCACTTTGTCGCGAATGAACCATCCGCCCGAAGGGCCCAGCGTTCTGCGCACCGCTTCCACGCGCAGTTTCTCCGGCAGGTAATAAAAGAGTGCGGGAGCGTTGGCGAAGAAGCGCGAGCGCATGCCCGGCCCCAGCCCCGACTGCGGATGCCGGATCTGCTGCCATGCCGAACGCGGCTTGCCGGTCGGCTGGCTATGGAATTTCAATTCTTTTCTGCGGGTCACGAGTTGAACGTCGGCCCCGGCTTCTTTCAGCAGTCCAGCCCAATCCAGGGCGGAGGCTCCGCCGCCGACCACGACCACGCTGTGCCCACGGAAGGGCTCTACTTCGTTATAGCGCGCGCTGTGCGACAGAAATTGTTCGGGCAAGTGCGCCAGACTCTGGGGCACATATTCAAAGTGGGTGATGCCCACCGCCAGGACCACGGTGCGGGCGTCGAAGGTTTCGCCGTCCTCCAACTGCAAGCGGAATCCTTTGGGAATCCTCTCGATGCCGGTGACCAGCTTGTCTTCCAGTTCGGGAACCATGCGGTCGCGGAAGGCGAGTCCGTACTGGGTAAAAGTGTCGAGGCGCACGGGTATGCCCGTGTCGCCGTATTCGATGCCGCGTTCGGCGCAAAACTTTCGCAGCGGGAAGGCGCTCTCGGGATCGTAGAGATCGGAGGCAAAGCCATCCGACTTCAACATCATGCCCTTGGGCATGTGAGCCAACCAGCTATCCATGGGACGGCCGAAGACGCGGAAGGGAATGCCCTCGCGCCGGAAATGCGCGGCAATCGAGAGCCCATACGGACCTGCACCGACAATCGCAGTATTGAGCATAGATTTAAGTAAAAACCTTTCTGGAATTTTGCAGACCAGTCAAATCCTACGGAAAAATATGGCTCATCGTATCACGCACGGAGATGCAGACAATGGAACCAAAGCGCGATGCGATTGGCATGTTGGTAACTTGCTATCAGACTTCAGAGCGCCTATGCAGCAGGCAAACCCCGGTCCAGGGATAGTTCCCGAACTTGCCTTTGGGCTCAGGCAATAAAGACAGCAGTTCGGCAGGCGCGCGCTTGAACTCAGCCGCGGTCTTCAACAATCCCCGAACTTCCTTTGGCTCCCAACCGTGCGGGATAAAGAAGTCGGCGCCCTCGGGCGGCCCGAACTTGAAGGCCGCTCCAGCCTCGCTGAGCTGTTTGCCGGTGGTGCGCTGCATCAGCCGCAACTGCCCGGGCGAGGCGAGATCGATGACCCAACTCTGGAAGCGCTGCGCCAGATCTTCGGCCAGCGATGCAACTTCTTCGCTGGAGAAATAGATCAGCAGACCCTCGCTGGCAACCACCACTCTGGTGCCGCAAGAAGCGAGTTGAGAAAATAGTTCACGCCGGCCCCGCACGTCGGACAAATCCAGTGCGACTCGCCTTAGCTGGCAGTGCGGCTTGTCGTTCAGCAGAATTTTTTCCTTGTAGGAGACGATATCCGGCAGATCGACCTCGACCCATTGCAGGGTCGGGGGCAAATCCATGCGGTAGGGGCGGGCGTCGAGACCGGCGGCAAGGTTCACCACGAGGTCAGCGCCATCCTGAATCGCGCGAGCAAGAAACTGGTCGAACAGATAGGTGCGAGCCACCCACGCCCACTCGTGCTTATTGCCGTCGGCTAGGGTGTTGGCGAGATAAAAGCCGTGTTCGCCGGCCAGGCGCTCGGCCAGCGGATCCCGGAACAGCGCATCGCCGCGCAGGGTCTCCTGGGCGCGAAAGTATGCCACCCAGCGGGCGGTATCGGAAACTCCGCGAACGCTTAGACTTTGCCGCTCCATGATTGTAATTCCCGAGTACTCGCTGCCTGCCTATGTTACCGCGCCTTCATTTGTTAACGATTGAGTTCACTTACTACTTGACGGGTTGAAGGTCCGAGTCTCTTTCTTCTCTCAAAACAACAACCGGCCCCTCGATCGTGAAGAACCATTGTTTCTTCATTATCCAGACGCACGAAAAAGCGCCCAGAACGGTCCCCAGCGTATTAGTGATGAGATCGGTCGTACCAGAATCGCGCGTCGGCAGAAACGACTGCAAGACTTCGATGGTGAGGCTGACGACGAATCCCAGAGCGATCGTCCTCGCGACGGCGCGGTTGCTCCCAGACGAAAAATAGGCGTAGCAGAAAAATCCAAGAGGAATAAAACCGGCAATGTTGATACCAACGTTTTTCCAGTAATTCCATCCACCGTGAAATTCGCTCCGGGGAGATTCCAAGAACTGCTCTCGCAGCACGAAGAATCGTTCTGGAATCAGAAGGTTGGCTGCTGAGGATTCCCGGTCGCCGAAGTTGTGGACAACTTTCCCCGCTCCTTCGTCGAATCGATAAAGAAGGGTAGCATCTTGGTTCTTGGCAGCAACCCGGAGCTCGCTCTTTCCCAGATTTGCGAAGTGTCCGGCCGCGTCATCCGCTGAAAGTTCGCGTTCGTAAACGCCAATCTCGCGCAGCTGTCCAGACCAGGTATGCGTGTTCGTGGGAGAGTTGCCGACGATGAGTTGCCCGGTCAGATCTCCGGTTGAAAACCTGAAGTCCGGAGCCTTCTTTACCAGGTTTCCATCCGCGTAAATCGCAGTGCCCGTCGGGCCGGAGCTTATGGTCAGAAGGACGAATCGCGGACGATTGAAAACATGGCCGGCATAGACTCTGGCTTTTTTCGGATCGCCTTGCCGCGCTGGAAGTTGCACCAGCAGGTCGTCCAGAGATTGGCGCAGAGCAAACGGAACCGCGCGAACATCGGGCCGGTAGAAGGCTAGGATGGTGCCCGAGGCATCGGGTCGATTCGGTGCCAGCCAGATTTCGACGCTGCAAGGACGATCTGGGGGCACGCCGTCGAGCTTGAGCTGTGAGGAACTCACAATACTGCCGTGCCTGCCGAAGCGAAGGCCGTCCCCCTGGCCCAGCCAACTGACTTCGTTCCGGGGAGCGTGAAACGGCCACAGGCCCGCGGCCAGAATGCCGAGCACAACCAAAAAGCAAACTACGCGCAACCACGTTCGCGAGGCCAGCCCACTGCCGGTCATATTGTGTAGAGCGAAAGCTACGCAAAGCGAAAACTATGCGAGGCGAAAACTCAAAAACCCCGCTTGACGGCTAAGTACGGAATGAGCAAGCATTCGGCCACGCCGGGCGCAAGATCGTCAAGGCTGAATACTCCATCCACATTGCAATTTTTCACGGAGCGAAGATAACTCTTCAGATCGGTTGCGCCGCCGAGAATCGAGATGGCCGCTGCGGCCAAGTCCGTGGTCATGCGAATCCAGGCGACTCCGCTGCGGCCGCGGCACAACGGAACTGGCAGGCCCAATTGATCGGCATAGAGCATGTAACTGAAGTCCACGCCGGCTTTGGCTCCAAGACTGTGATAGCCCCAGGTTCTCGCATTTACGTCGAGCAGCTTGTATCGGGAATCGCGGGGATCGAGTTTGTACTCCAGTTCCACCAGACCGTAGTAATCGATCGCGCGCAGGAAGCGCTCGGAAAGTTCTTCGAGAATCGGGATGTCCACGGTCTCCACATAAGTGCTGGCCCGGCCAAACTCCAGCGGATGCTGGCGGGTGCGCCGCACCACCATCTTCCCTATGGCTTCCCCGTCGCGAAAAAAGGCGCAGTAGGAAAACTGCTGGCTGCCGCCGCCGGGAATCAGCTCCTGCACCATGATCTCTTCGCAGCCGGCCAGCTCCGACGCTTTGTGAAATAGAGTTCGTAACTCGTCGTGACTATTCGCCCGCCAGGCCTTCGCCTTGGTGGCATAGAAGAAATGTTCCTTGATTGCCGGCTTGATGGCAAAGGGCGGAGTAAGTCCGCTAAGTTGCTCTAATTGGTTGAGACTATCCAGATAGTAAGTGGTAGGTGCGGGGATAGCTAACTCCTCGGCCAGACGATAAGTATTTCTTTTATCCCAAGCCCACTTTATAACCCCCCATTCCGGAGTCGGCACGCGATAAACCTTGCTGAGTTCGTTGCGATTTCGCGAGAATGCCGCTACCAATTCTTCGCGCGTCGGATAGAGTACCCAGCCTTGCAGTCCGTGCCGCTTGCCGATTGCGATCAGGGTGTCGACGGCGGCCCGCTCATCCCGCAGGCTCTCGACCCTTACAAACTTTTTGGTGTAACGCGAATAGCGCGAGATGGAGAGTTCGTCATCGACCACGCACACCGGTATGCCCTGCCGCCCTAGGCTGCGAACGATTCCCAGGCCTTGGTAATCGCCGCCGATCACTACTCCTCCCGCGGTAGGGCGCGGCGCCTGCACGTCGATGTGATCTAGCAGGGGGGTACTGGCGGCGTTCTTGCCATTAGCGGCGGTCATTTTCCCGCCTCATGCCGAAAAGCAATTCACTCGAGGCAAACTCCGCTCCGGAAACGAAGCCCAGCAGAGGGCCAAAGCTCCAGGAAGCCGGCTTACCCAGGAAGTGCAAGCCCGGAATCGAAGACTCGAGGCCGCGCTTCAGCACGGGAAAGCCGTTTACCAAGGTCAATTGCTCGATCAATGAGGGAGAAAGAAATGGATACTTGGAGACGTCCACGCGAAATCCTGTGGCCAGCAGAGCATGGTCCACGCGGCGCTCGCTGCCATCGTCCAGCTTTAGCAGAAGTTCGCCGCCAGCGTCTGTTGCCGAAGTCACTTTGCGCCCCAAGGTGATCGGGACGCCGGCGAGCCGGGGCTGCAACCAGCCCGCGCCTGCAGGACGGATGGCGCGGTAGGCGGTGCGCTCTTGAAAGCCGCGCGGAAAGCGCCGAAAGACGTGGGGCATCGCCACTAGGCGGCTGATGCCGGCGGGGCCGACGTCGCGATCGGAATACAACATATTGGAAACGAAGCCCAGGTGATGCAGCCGGGGATGCAAACCGACCCAGTTGAGGGTCTGGGTGCGGCCGATGACCTCGACCTCAATGCCATTCTCCTTGAACAGCGCAGCGGACTCGAGGGCGCTCTGTCCCGCGCCAATCACGGCGATGCGCTTGCCCCGAAATTTCCGCAGATCTTTGTGCGCGCTGGCGTGCGACGCCAGCTCGGCGGGAATCGCGGCGAACTCCGCGGGGCGCGTGGCGAACGGACCGATGCCGGCGGCAACCACAACCCGGCGCGCGGTGAACTTTTCGCCATCCGCCAGAGTGATCTGGAAGCCGCGCGGGCCGCGATCCACGTTTAGCACATGGCGTTGTTCCAGATCGCGAACCGCGCGGCTCTGGAACCAAAGGCCGTAATCCACAAAACGGTCGAGCGGGATCGGCTTCCCGATGTGATTGCCTTTATCCCGGCAATAGGCGTCCAAAGTGAGTTCTTGTTTGGGATCGGCGATGTGCGAGGCGCCCCAGTTCGAACGCAAACACATTCCCACCGGCATCTGTTCCTGCCAGAAGGACATGGGCTGGCCAAAGACGCGCGCTTCTATGCCAGCAGCGCGCAGGTAAGACGCCGCCGAGAGCCCATAAGGCCCTGCCCCAACTACTGCAACAGAACAATCGGATGATTTTGCGCTCACGAGATCTCCCCCTAAGTTTTCGTGGTCATGGTGCGATCAGGCCGAATCGGCCGGCGTAGCGAAACACAGCGGGGGAGAAAAGCGGAATTCAAGAAGCGGAATTCAAGGCCGGGAACGGACAAAAGCCTCGGCGCGGTCTTCTACAGGCTGGACCTGGAGAACGAGGCGGCCGTCTTGTTCACTGGCATAGGCGACGCGGGCGCGCTCGCTGCCGGCACCCTCAAGGTGAAACCCTTCGCCATCCTCCACCAGCCTCATCGCGGCGCGCTGCCGCCACCAGCGGTTTACTTCACCGGGAGTGGTCATCCACACGCCCTTTTCTTGGCGCAATCGGGCGAGGTGGGCCAACAGAGCTTCAAAGCTTCGGCGCTCTTCGGGCTGTGCTACGTAGTCGGGATGCACGATGAAGCTGATCAACCCATGTTTCTGCATGATGAGATCGATCTGCTTTTCCCAGAGGCTGATGGAGTGGTCGTCGAGAATGTGAAAGAGATTGTAGTCCTGGGTGGCGGTCACCGGCAGTTCCACCAGGTCGCCGATGAAATACGGCATGACGGTACAACAGCCGCCGTGCTGCGGATCCAGGTGGGCGACGTTGGGCACCGACATGTCGTAGGCGAAGTCGAGCGCGTCGTACCACAACTGCTTGCGATAAAGGACGGCCGCGCGGAATCCCTCCGCGCCGTACTGCTTGCCGTAGGCGTTGATCTGCGCCGCCCGCCGCAAGAACTGTTCCTTGTCGCGGTAGAGGTGGCCATCGTGGTTGAGGTCGTGCACCACAACTTCGAAGCCGCGCTCGCGCACCAAGGCCAAGAACGAGGGGCTGACGCAGTAACGTTTCTCCGGAATGATCTGAAACGAGGCTTTGATGCCGAAGGAGTCGTCGATGTCCATGAGCGTGCGGCTGAACTTCTGGCCAAACTCGGTTTCGACGTCGTGGGTCATGATTCCACAACTGGGCGCGCCTTCGGGCCAAAACCAGACGAATGGAATCGGCCGAGAGCCGTTCGCTTTCACCGCCAAAAGCAGAAGCTGCTCGAGCAGGCTGTCCACGGAGCAGTCGACCGGCCAGCGCGGAAATGGCAACTCCTCCCAATCCCTCAAGTGCAGTTTCTTCAACTGACTGCGCACCCCGAATGGCAGCAGCGGGCGCATCAGGTAGTAAATTCTGGCTAACGCGGACCTGGCCGCCCCCTCGCGCCAGTCCCCGGTGTAGAGTTCGCACCTGAGATTGTCCAACACCTCGGTCAAATCGAAAGGCAGATAAACGACTCCATTTTCCGAGACCGTATCGGACAGTGCATCGTACAGGGGCTTGGCCGCGGAATCCGGGGGGGTGTGCCCGCTGCACTTTCCGTAGCACACGGCATCGCCGCCAAAGCGGAAGTATCCAGGCGTCTCCGACAGCATGCCCCTCGAGGCCAGTTGCGCGTAACGCTCAGGACAGCGAAAGTACTGCGCCAGGTAGTTTTTCATTTTAGTTTTTCGAATTGAGATGAGCTGAAATCCCTTCGCCCCTAAGTCTGTGCATCGAGTCTTGCATCGTGGTCCGACCCCGCCGGCCGGTTTCATCCGATATGGCGGTACAGAATTTCCCCCATCGTCCGCAACACGCAGGCGGGTGTGAGCGGAACGATCTGCTGCAGCAGGTTGGTTTGCCAGGGTCGCGGAGCTTTTACCGGGCGGCTCGGATATCTCCAATAATTCAGCTCCGCCCCGGCCGCTCCCCAATGTTCTTTGAAGGAAATAAGGCCGGGATTGTTCTGGTCGGAGCGGCCCATTTCGAATTCGACGAGGCCGTTGTCTTGGGCCTCCTGGATGGCCTTCCAGAACAGCAAGGCTGTCCCTCCGAGGCGGTTGAAACGGGCATCGCTGCAGCCGTACTTGTACACCATGGTTTGCTTGTGCACGATGGTGAGAATACTGGCCACAGGATACTCGTCCTTGGACGCGACCCGAATCTTCAAGTCTTTCCCAAATGAGGCAACAAGAGCGCGAAACCATTGCGGCGGTTGGGGGGGAAGGAAGAGCCGCTGACGGGTGATAATTAGAAGATTATAGAACTTTTTGAGCAGTTCGTCCGAATTACCTTCTTCGTAGCACAATTGTTCGCGCTCCGCCCGGCGAATCTTTCTTTGCACGCAACTCTTGTGGAAGTGCTGAAACAGCTCTTCCGTGCTTCCGCTCAAGGGCAGCCGGTGAAGGCGGTAGGTGATATCCCTGCTAAAGCCGGTAGAGCTTCCCGGCTGGAAATCCGTGGGCCGAATTTCCACGTATTGCCATTGGCCGGCCTCGACCTGGCTTCTCAGCGCGGACAATAGAAAGTCCAGTTCATCGGAACTCCTCACTAGCGGCTCGCAGTGATCGGAGAAGGGCAACGAAACCAGCCGCGGCCCGGTTAGCCAGCTGCGCACCCGGCAGAAGACCAGGCCGTTGCTTAAGGGCGCCTGGGGAGGGCACGTGGTCACCACCACCGGCTCATAGCCATAGGCGGATTGCAGAGCTTGCAGCCAGGCGACGCTGTGAAACACCGAGGCTCGGGGATGCTTGCGGACCAGCGTCTCCCAGCGCGCATCCCGCAACGGATCGAGTTCATACACGGTGGTCGCGGGGGGTGCCTCCACGCGGGCCTCCAAGTGGGCACGAGCTGCACTGGTCATACCGGTCATGAGGTAACGTCGGAAGTTTTCTCTTCGCGCTCGGGAGAAACTTCGGAAAGCGGCTCTGCGGTTGGCGCCATTTCGACCAGGCGCGAATACCCTTCCAGCAGGGCCTTGCGGGATCGATCCAAGCCCACGACCTCAATCGAGCGCTGCAACCCGATCTCGCCCATGCGCTTGCGCCGGGCTGGGTCGTCCAGAAGTTCGAGCACCATGCCGGCAAACATTTTGGTATCTTCCTTCTCTACGTACACCGCGGCGTCGCCCGCGGAGCGGCGCGTTTCCAGCAGGTCGAAGGAGACGATCGGCCTCTGGCAGGCCATGTACTCCATGATCTTGGTCATGGTGGAGAGCTGATTCATGCGGTCCGGCGGATCGGGCGCCAGGCAAACGTCCGCGGTGGAAAGGTAGTCGAGGAGAAGTTCGTCGGAGACGAATCCCATGAATTGCACCACGTCCGCCACCCGCAACTCTTCGCTCAAGCGCTGCAACTCTTGCCAGCATTCCCCCTTGCCGATGAGGACGAACGCCACGTCCTTCCGTCCAAAGGTGTGAACGATATGGTGTGCGGCCTGGATCACGCGGTCGACGCCGTCCTGTTTGCCCATGATTCCCAGGTATGCGGCCATGAAAGTGAAATCGCGCTTGAGTTCGGGACGTGGAGCTTTGCGATAAAAGCGGCCGATGTCGACTCCGTTGCGGACGATGGCGGAGCGTTCGTCGCCGATCCCTCCCCGCTCCCGCGCTACGTCGCGATAGGATTGATTGGTGGAGATTACCAAATCCGCGGCGGTGTAAGATTGCCGCTCCAAGAACAACAGGGTTTGGTAGGCGCCGTCTTGGCGCTCGAACTTCGACTGATAAAGTTCGGGGCAAAGATCGTGTTGGTCGTAGACAAATTTCTTGCCCATGAGCTTGAAGGGCCAGGCGATCAGGAACATGATGTCGGGCGGGTTCGCGGTGTGAATGATGTCCACCCCGTCTTTCAGCCACACCAGCAGAGACAGCGCTCCCAGGCAGAGCAAGGCCCAGGTGTATTCGACCAGATACCCGAGCTTTTGGCTGGCATGGAAGGGAATGGGATAGCGGTACACTCGGATGCCTTCCACCTCTTCAAAGCTGCTGCGGTCGCGGCCTTCGCCCTTGGGGCAAATCACGGTGACCTTGTAGCCACCCATGCGCAGAGCTTCCGCCAGATGGCGCATCCGCCGGTCGAAGGGGAAAGAACCATTCTCGACCAGCATCAGCACTCTGGGTGTCGTCGACTTTATCTTCTTACTCATCAGCATATCTTCCCTGGGTTCTGGCAAGGACATCTCGTACTTCCTAGCTGGAACATAGATTGTACTCAGCCCTGCACTGCGGTCTTTTTCACCACTGGGGTGGCGGAAGAGCCGACCCCGGCGATAAACTTCCGCAGGCTGCGCTTGAGCGCAATCGCCTGCGGCAACCAAAGATAAGCTCCCAAGAGTTTGAGCCGAAATTCCAGGCTCCAATCGCTGGGCTCGGCTTTCACTCGGCCCACCAGGAATGCCTCTGGATTTTCGAAGGCGTTCTGGTGTTGGGTGGTGAAGGCGCGCTCATAGCCGGCCTCGCGACTCCAGCGAACCACATCTTCATCGAAGTCGCCGTAGGGAAAACTGAGAGTTTTGATCTCATACCCCAGCAAAGACTGCAGACGATGGCGCGGCTCGATAATCTCGTAGCGCGCCTGCGACTCTTCGAGGGACGAAAGCCGGGGATGCGTCATGGTATGCGCCCCCACCCGGATCCATGGCTGGGGCAGCGCGCGCAACTGCTCTGGGGTAGCCAGCGGCCGGCTTCGTTCCGGGTCCGTGGCCGGCCACCAGGCAGCCAGTTTCCCTAAAGGATCTACGGTCACAAAGATGGTGGCGGGAATACGCCGGCTCACGAGCTCCGGGATGGCATTCTCGAGCGCGTCCTGAAAGCCGTCATCGAAGCTGATGGCCGAATAAAATTTTCCCGGAAGCGGCGCCGGCATCTTGTCCAAGTCGACCGGGATAGTGAGCCGGACAACCATGTCCATCTGCTGCGCAAAGGCCCTGCGATACTCGGGCGGGACCGAATGATAATAAAGAATCACGCAGGTGGGGGCAGGAGTTCTCCCCAGGATCCGCAAAGCCGCCCGCCGCAACTTCACCGCCAGGAAAAATCCCAAGCTGATGGAAAGCTTGAGCAGCCTCGAGGCCAGATGCGCGTGGTTCGCCATGATTTCAAGTCCCTGCCGGATTTAGGTGGTGTGTTCCGCCGGGGGCGCGCAATCGCGCTCCGCCGGGCGCCGGCCCCATCGGGGGCGAAAAAGGTCGAGCACTCTTCGCTTTTGCTCCTGCCTCAGGTAAGCCACGAATTCCTCCGGCACGGCGCGCTCCTCCCGCCGCCAATAGGATTCGAGAAAGCCGAAGCAGCGCGCCAGCGAGCCGATCAGATACGGCTTGACCCAGACCCGGCGCAGCAGTTTGAGCAGCTCAAAGACAGGAAGCGCGCCGAGGGAATAATCCATCTTGCCCTGCCGGTACCATCCCCGAAGCACGCCCTCGGCGGAGTTGGTCGGACGATGATGATAGACCGGCAGGTCGGGAAAGCACATCACCCGCCAGCGGTTCATGCGGGCCAGGATCTCGGCGTGAGTGTCGGGACCACCGTAACGCAACGGGACGTAACCTCCGCCGATCGCCTCAAAGCATTCGCGGCGAAACAACTGGCATGCGTGAGGCACGGCGATGCTGCTCGAAATCGGCCGGGGCTTGAATTTTCCGTCGCTGGCACGCTCGCAGACCGTGCCGCCGGCCAGTCCCAGCCGGGGATCCTGAGTGAACTTCTGCAGCAGTCGCGCAAAATAATCCGGCTCCAGGGTAATGTCCGAATCAAGATTTCCGACCAGGCTGTAGGGCGTGTTCTTCAACTGCGCCATGCCCGAGTTGATGGCGTAGACTTGCGCCGCGAAGTTTCGGGGATGATCCTCGAGAATGCGATGCAAATGCAGGAACGGATTCTCCGCGGCATAGCTCTGCACAATCTCGTCGGTGCGGTCGGTCGAGCCGTCACTGACCACGATCCACTTCGCCGGGCGCACGCTCTGCGAGACGATCGAACGAATGGTTTGTTCGATGTAACGTTCTTCGTTGTACGCCGCCGTCACCAGCACGTAAGCATCGGGCATGATCGCAGGAACCTCGGTTACTTCCCGTCCGCCTGGGGCGATTGTCTCGACCCGCTGGCCAGCCACTGCAGGCAAGAAAGACTTCGCCTAACCTTGAGCGCGGCAGTCTTTCGCCGTCGCGGGCTAAAGCAATACAGCGCGCCATAGGCGGCCATTCTCACCACTTCGTGAACCGCCGTGGCAAACCGGAAGCCGAAACCGCCAAGCCGGCCATAGTGCTTCTCGAAATATTGCAGATTGGCGCGCACCATCTCGACATAAAAGCGGGTAGGAGCCTGGCCCGAGCTGGCCGCTCCGTAGTGCAAAGCCTCGGCCTCGGCAAAGAAAACCACGCGCCACCCCGCTTTCAGGAAGCGGTGACTCCAGTCGAGATCTTCGCCGTACATGAAAAAACGCTCGTCGAGGCCGCCTACCTGTTCGAGAGCGCGCCGCGGCACCATCCAGAACCAGCCGGTCAGCACTTCGACGTCTTCGGTTTTGTCGTAAGCATAATCCGCCATGATATAGCCACCGAACAGCTTCGAGCCGGGCACCAGCGAGTGCAGGCCGAGAGCGAAGCAAAAATAATTCCACACGGTGGGAATTCGGTTGACCGACTGCCCAATCTCGCCCGTGGGCCCGAGCATCTTGGGACCGAGCAAGCCGATCTCGGGTCTGGCCTTCATGTAATCGACCATCTTTTCCAGACAGCCCGGCGGCACCACCACGTCGGAGTTCACCAGCGCCACGTAATCGCCACAACTGGCTGCGATTCCGATGTTGTTGGCCTTGGCAAAGCCCAGATTATCGGAATTGCGGAACAACTTCACTTCCGGATATTGCTGCGCGATGGCGTCGGGAGTTCCGTCGCTGGAGGCATTGTCCACTACGATAATTTCGAGAGCAAGCTCGGAGTGCAAGGCGCGCAGAGAATCGAGGCACTCCAGGGCGTACTTCTTCCCATTCCAGGTTACGATGATGATGGAGACGTCGGCCTGCGCGATTTTTCCGGCAACCGGTTCGACCCCAATCATCCTGGCGGCAGGCGTTTCCTCGGAATCAATTTTCGCGGCAATCATCTCTTTAGCCTGGGTGGTTTCGGCAATCATATTCTGCACATCGGTTTTTATGATCGGGGCTGGCAGATAGAGCTTCGCGGTTAAAATTCCGAAGGGTGCGCTTCGGGTTAGGCCCAGCGAGCGCTGTACTGGGGCACGGCGGTGTCCTCGACAGGCTCTTCTCTCTTGGTGCCGCCTGGGATCAACTCCGCCGGCGGTTTCTTGCTGTCGGCGACCAACGCGGCCGAAGCCGAGACCATGGCCAGCACGCAATACCAGGCCAGAATGCTCTGATCGAAGTATACGATGCCGAAGAATCCCACGGCGTTGGCGAAAAGGCTGGCCCCAATCGCCCACACCAGGCGCTCATTTTGCCGGGACTTGCGCGCCAGCTTGCGCGAGCGCCCCACTCTCTTGAAGGCGTAGACCATGACGGCAATAAATAATATGAAGGTGATCAGGCCGCCGCCCACGCCCGCCGCCACGTAGGCGTTGTCCACGTCCCACATGTCGTA
>Ga0116125_1000348_pt1 | contig 22236 bp, 22 predicted proteins | sample June2015DPH_16_1_2_FD_89729 | JGI IMG/M metagenome (GOLD analysis project Ga0116125, IMG submission 89729) | Peatland microbial communities from SPRUCE experiment site at the Marcell Experimental Forest, Minnesota, USA - June2015DPH_16_10 | ecosystem: Environmental > Terrestrial > Soil >...
GTGGGCTTGGCGTTGAGGAGCTTTGAATCCCTATGATCAAAATCAACCTTCTCGAAACAGCAAAGGCGAACAAACGCGGCGGGAGTAGCGGCCCGTCGATGCCCACGATGGAAATGGGCGACCTGGGATCGCCCAAGCTAAAAGTTCTGGTGATATTGCTGATCGCGGGTGCAGTGAATTTTGGCTACTGGTACCGGCTGGACCGCCAGGGAAAAGCGATCGCCACGCAGGTGCAGGCTGCCGAACAGAAGAACCGTGAGTTGAGCGATGTGAAGGCGCGCTTTCTTGAGCGCCAGAGACAAGCTGACAGCTACAAGCGCCGCGTCGATGTGATCGATAAACTGCGCGACGGTCAAGCCGGCCCCGTAAACCTGTTAGCCATGCTGGGCGAGACGGTGAACGGAACCGAAGCGGTATGGCTGAGAAAGATGGACGACAGCGGAAATACGCTGAGCCTTGAGGGCACAGCGCTGAGTGCCGACGCGGTCGCCAACCTAATGGGCAATCTGCAAAAGACCGGTTTCTTTAAGACGGTCGAGATCAAAGAAACATTTCAGGACGACACGATCAAGGACATGCAGGCGTTTCAGTTCACCCTGAGCTGCGAGAAGGGAAAGTCGTAAAGGCGGACCTATGGAAATGAATTTTGGGCAACTCTCGGGCCTGAAGCAGTGGGGAGCAGTGATTGCCACGGGCGCGATTGTAACCGCGGCGCTCTACTTCACAGTGTTCAAGAGCCAGAGCGACAAGAATGCGGCGGCGCAACGCGTGCTCCAGGAAAAGGTTCGGGAAAACAACGAACTGGAGGCTTACCGCCCGAAGTTGAAGGACATGGAGCGGCAGCTCGCCAACCTGAAGCAGCAATTGGAAATTGAGGCGCGGATCGTTCCCGACGACAAGCAGGTCGAGACCTTCATGCAGACTCTCGATGGAGAAGCTCAAAAAGCGGGCGTGGAGCTGCGCCGTTATACGGCGAAGCCGGTTGCCGCCAAGGAATACTATTCGGAGCTTCCCTTCGACATGGAGCTGGATGGTCCGTATTACTCGATGCTGAACTTCTTCGATCGCGTGGGCAAGCTGGAGCGCATCGTGAACATCAGCGGGCTCCTGGTTGGGAATACGAAAGCTCCGTCCGACGCGAAGGCGAAGCACACCTACCAGTATGCTCCGAACGAGAGCGTGGTCGCGACCTTCACCGCGACAACATTCTTCAGCCACGATTTGGAGCCGGCCGGTGCGGCGCCGGGAGCAAAGCCGGCGGGAGCTGGTAAATAGGAATCGCTATGAAGCTGACAACAGCAATTCTCGCAGTAGGCATGATGACGAGCGGAGCTTGGGCGCAGAATCCGAACGCGCAGAACCCGAACGTGATCAACAACGTGCAGAGCACCATGACAGCGGTGCAGCAGCAGAAGACCAACGATTCGAATGCCGCTTTGGGGACCAAGGGCGGAGCGGCGAAACCGGCCCCGAAACCGGCGGCAGGTGCTCCCGCGAAAGCGACGAGTACGCCGACGCCGGCTGCGGCGAAGAATGCGGCTCCCGCGGCCTCTGCGAAACCGCAAACGGCGCCACAGGCGAAAGCAGTGAGCACGCCAGCGCCAGCTCCTGCTGCTGGTAAAAAGGCAGCGGCTCCAGTGGCTGCTTCTGCGAAACCACAAGCGGGGCCGCAGGTGAAAGTGGCAAGCACGCCAATGCCTGGTCCAGCAAAGAATACCGGGGCTCCAGGAGCCGTCTCTGTAAAACTGCAAACGGCGCCCCAGACGAAACCTTCGGCGAAGAAGACTGCGACGACGGCGGTTGCTAAGCCAACGATTGCGGTGAAGCAAGCGCCTCAAAAAAAGGCCGAGAAAAAGACCGTAATCTCAGCTGCCCCGACGACGAAGGAAGGGGTGAAGCCAGCCGAAGCCGCTAAGAGCACCGAGGCCCCCAAGCCGCCCAAGCAGGAAGAGAAGAAGTGGGCGATGTCCGGCAAACGCGATCCGTTTTTCAGCCCGGTGGTGCAACAGCCGACAGGATCCGGTTGTTCGAGCGGAAAGAAATGCCTGGAGATCGGGCAGATCAATTTGCGGGGCGTGGTGAAGTCCGACAGCGGCTTTATCGCGGTGGTGACCAACAATTTAAACAAAGCATATTTCCTGCACGAGAACGACCCGGTGTTCAACGGTTACGTCCTGAGAATCACCGGCGACACAGTGGTGTTCCAGGAAACATTTCAAGACAACCTGGGCAAGTCGCTGACGAGGGAAGTAGTGAAGCGAATCTCGACGCCAGCGGTTTAGTAGAGTCACAGGCACTCCGCAGGCTGAAGTGCCGAGAATTCGAATTCTGGCAAGGACCGCGGGGCAGACCCGCGAGTTTGGGAGAGGCGAAATGCGAAAGCAACTGCTGAGTGTAGTCCTACCGTTGCTGCTCACTGGGCTGATGGCTTCAGCTGCAGACACGCCGGCGACGCCGGCATCGAGCCAACGAAACGAACTGCAGCGCGTGAACGTAGTGCGCGGCGCGGATGAAATCCGGGTCGAGATTAGCGCGCAGGGCGCGGTAACGCCGAAGTTGACCAGAGCGGAGTCACCGGCGCGTCTGATCGTGGATCTTCCCGCGACCATCATGGCGACGCGCCAAAGCCACATCACTGTGGGCGGCGCTGACGTTAAGGGAGTGCGCATCGGCATGGACGGCCAGAATCCTCCCACCACCCGAGTGGTAGTGGATCTTGAGCATTCGTGCAGCTATGAGTTCAAACCAGCGGCGGACGGCAAACTTGTGCTGACGCTGCATACCGGCTCGCCGATCGTTGGTGCCAGCGCGCATGCGCCCAAAGCCGCCGCGGAAAACAATCTGGCGGCGACCGCTGCCGCACCGGTTAAGGTCGCCCCGGCCAGCATCGCACCGCTGCCTATGAATATGTCTCCGTTCGCTCCCCGAGTGGCGGAGGAGAAACCCGCCGCCAAGTTGGAAGTACCGGAGCACACGCAATCAACTGTTAACCAGACTGCTGTTTCGAACGATTTCGTGTTCGTGGAACCTACTTACGCCAAGGCCTCCGCTGCCACTGCTGAGCCCACTGGTCGCGCCCAGGAAGCCGCCGCGAAGTTTGCCGACAAGACTGCTCCCGAGTTGTTGCCGGCCTCCATGAACGCGCAATTGTCGTCGCAGAGCACCTCTTCGAGCACTGGCATTCAGCCGGCGGTGAACCTTGCCGCTGAGCAGAAGGCGCAAGCCGGGCAGCAACCTGCCGCGGCCGGTCCCAAGTACACGGGCGAGCCGATTTCGGTGAACCTGAAGGATGTGGATCTGAAAGATTTCTTCCGCCTGATTCACGAAATCAGCGGCTTGAATGTAGTGCTTGATCCCAACGTCCACGGCACTCTGACAGTTGTGTTGGATGACGTGCCGTGGGACCAGGCGCTCGACATCGTGCTGAAGAATAACGATCTCGCGCGGGAACTGGAAGGGAACGTCCTCCGCATCGCTACTGTCGATACGCTTAAGAAGGAGGCGGAAGGCCGACGCGCGCAGGTGGAAGCCGAAGCCATGGCGGTGGAAAAAGTATCGGTGACGCGCTTCCTCAGCTACGCCCACGCGAAGGATGCGATCGTAACCGTGAAGAAGTTCCTCTCGCTGCGCGGAGACGTAGTTGCGGATGAGCGCACCAACGCGGTCATCGTCAACGACATTCCGAAGGTGATTCCGATCATCGACCGCCTGCTGACGCAACTCGACCGTAAGACGCAGGAAGTGGAAATCGAAGCGCGCGTGGTTGCGGCTACGCGGCAGTTCGCCCGCGACATCGGCACACAACTTGGCTTCGGCTGGGGCGATGGCCATAGCGCGATTGGCGGAGGCAGTGCTGTAGGCACTTCTCCAACAACAGTTGGAGGTTTAACGCCGGGCTACATAACGTTGCCGGGCACCTCCACAACGGGATCGACGATTCCGCTGTTCTCTAACCTCGGAGCAACGTCGCCGACCAGCGGCCTGACCTTCATTAACGCCAGCAACTCAGTGCGAATCGACGCAGTGTTGTCGATGGCCGAGTCGCGTGGATTGCTCAAAGTTCTTTCACGGCCTCGGGTGGTAACGCAGAATAATATCCAAGCCTTGGTGAAACAGGGCGTGCGCGTGCCGATCGTTACGCAGGCGCAGTTGGGCGGTCCGCCTACGGTCACCTACGTGGATGCGTTCCTGCGCTTGACCGTGACTCCGCAAATCACCTCGGAGAACACGATCTTCCTGAATGTTGACGTGGAAAACACCACGCCAAACTTCGGACAGGAAGTTCAGGGCAACCCCGAGTTAATCACCCAGCAGGCCACTACGCAGGTATTGGTGACTGATGGCGGCACGGTGGTGATCGGTGGCGTGATCCAGACGCAGAACTCGATCAATATTACCCAGGTGCCTCTGCTTGGCAATCTGCCGTTTCTGGGCAATCTGTTCAAGCACACGCAGGTAAACACACAGAACCAAGAGTTGATCTTCTTCATCACGCCGCGAATTATTCAGACGTAACCAGCGTCGGACACTGCAGCGCAGGTTGAAGATTTGACCGCCGGCCTGAAGAACCTGTCAGGCCGGCGGTTTTTTATGAGGTATGAGCTGTGAGCTCTGAACGTTGATAGCGATCAGCCATTGGTGGTGAAACAAGATCAGATTCGCTTCCGGGCGCCGCGCTTGCTCACGGCTTAGGCTCGTAGTTCGTAGCTCACCGCGCACAGCTCATGGCTCATCGCTCATGGCTCATCGCTCATGGCTCACCTGCTAAACTCAGCACAATGAACTTCCTCGCGCGTCAGAAGAAATTGCGGGAGCACCTCGCTATTACCCGCTTCGATGGCCTGCTAATCAGCCACCTTCCAAATATCCGATATCTCTGTGGCTTTACCGGCAGCGCAGGGTACTTGCTGGTCGACGAATCCAAAAGCTTTTTTATTACCGACGTCCGCTACGACACTCAGGCACGGCAGGAAGTAAAAGGCGCGCAGGTGGTAATTGCGCGGAAACCCGCCCTACAGGAGCTTGCGGAATGGGTCGTAAAACGATGCAAGAGATCGCGCGCCTCCGCCGTTGGAGTGGAGGGCGAGCACATGACCCTCTCGGAAAAAAAGAAGCTGACGGACCTGCTGCCCTCCCGCGTGCGTTTAAGAAGTGCAGCCGCCGTAGTGGAGCGGGCGCGCATGGTGAAAGACGAAGATGAATTGCAAAGCATCCGCGCGGCCGTGCGATTGGGCGCGGGATTGTTCGACCGTGCGCTGGAAGTATTGCGCCCGGGGGCGAAGGAAACCGATGTGGCGGCGGAAATGGAGTTTGCGGCACGCCAGGCCGGCGCCGAAGCCATGTCGTTCTCCACGATCATTGCTTCCGGGTCCAGATCGGCCTTGCCGCACGGCAGAGCTTCGGAGCAGGTGATCCCCTCGAGTGCGTTCGTCGTCTGCGATTTCGGTGTTATACTCGCAGGTTATTGTTCAGACCAGACGCGCACTGTATGGATGTCCGGCGCGTCCGGTTCGGTTCCGAAAGCAGCTCGCCAAGCCTATGAATCGGTTTTGGAGGCGCAACGGGCTTCGATAGCCGCGGTGAAACCCGGCGTGACGGTTGCAGAAGTGGATGCCGCGGGTCGAAAGGTTTTGAAGAAAGCCGGGCTGGCGCGGCATTTTACGCATTCGACAGGACACGGCGTGGGGCTGGAGATCCACGAGATACCGCGAGTTGCGATTGGGCAAAAAGAGGTGCTGCGGCCCGGCATGGTGATCACCATTGAGCCGGGAGTATATTTTCCCGGGAAATGGGGTATAAGAATTGAGGACATGGTAGCAGTCAGCGAGAGCGGCTGTGAGGTGCTGACCCCGACCAGTAAAGATTTCCTGTCAGTTTAGACTTCTTATATTGCATCAGGTTGCACGCTGGCAGTCACCCAGGCAAAACCGCTGGAACGAGCCAGATTGTGGGCGTTGTGTGGGTTCTACCTCTACTACATGAATCAAAAAGAACTGAAGGAACTCATAGAGTTCTTAATCGAAAAGGACATCACCGAGTTCGAGCTGGAACGCGGCGATGTCAAGGTCAAGATTAAGCGCGGCGGGGAACACACTGTGGTTTATCCCGTGGTCGGCGCATCATCGCCGCCTTCCGGATCACTTCCTGCCCAGCTAGTCCCAGTCGCACCGCCTACTTCACAAGCTCCGCCGGCACCGGCTCCAACCGCGGAAGAAGACCTTCATATTGTGAAGTCCCCCATCGTGGGAACCTTCTACGAAGCCCCTTCGCCGGGCGCGCCGCCTTTCGTGAAGATCGGCGATAGCGTGGAAGTGGGGCAGGTGTTGTGCATCGTGGAGGCCATGAAGCTCCTGAACGAAATCGAGTGCGACGTGGCCGGCGAAATCGTGAAAAAGATGGCCAGCAACGGCCAGCCCATCGAATATGGACAGGAGTTGTTCGCCATCAGGCCGAAAAAGTGAAATAGTTCCCGATCGGTATGTCTCGTCAAGAGTGTTTCTCAAAAGAGCTTCCGACCAAGAAGGTCCACGACGATTGGAAGCTGAGAGCTTACGGCTGAGAGCTGATAGCTAACACATGTTCAAGAAAATCCTCATTGCCAATCGCGGAGAAATTGCGCTGCGCGTGATTTGCGCGTGCAAGGAACTAGGAGTCCGCACGGTCGCCATCTACAGCGAAGCGGACCGGCATTCTTTGCACGTGCGCTTTGCCGATGAAGCAATCTGTATCGGGCCGCCGCAACTGGCACAGAGCTACCTGAATATCCCGGCAGTCATCAGCGCGGCGGAAATCGCCAATGTGGATGCTGTGCATCCCGGCTACGGATTGCTTGCGGAAAATGCCAACTTCGCCGAGGTTTGCGAAACCAGCGGGATCAAGTTCATCGGTCCGCGACCCGAAGTCACGCGGCTGATGGGAGAGAAGGAAAAAGCGCGCGCGGCGATGAAACGGGCAGGAGTGCCGATTCTTCCGGGGTCGGACGGGATTATTGCTTCGGAAGGCGAGGCCGTGGAGTGGGCGCGGCAGGTGGGATTCCCCGTCATTATGAAGGCCTCGGCTGGCGGCGGTGGGCGCGGCATGCGCATTGTTCGCAACGAAGAGGAGCTTCCAACGCTGTTCAAAGCGGCGCAATCGGAGGCAGCCGGGGCTTTTGGTAACGGTGATTTGTACATGGAGAAATACGTCGAGCACCCGCGTCACATAGAGTTCCAGGTGCTGGCAGACGAATACGGGAATGTAGTGAGCTTGGGCGAACGCGAATGCTCGATCCAGCGGCGGCATCAGAAATTACTGGAGGAATCGCCCTCGACGCAGGTAACGCCCGAGCTGCGCGATGAGATCGGCCGCGTCCTGTGCAAGTCGCTGTCGGATATCGGCTACTCCAACGCGGGCACGATTGAGTTCCTCATGGATCAGGACCGCCGCTTGCACTTCATTGAAATGAATACCCGGATACAGGTCGAGCATCCGGTTACGGAGATGGTTACTGATGTCGATTTGGTGAAGAGCCAGATCATGATTGCCGCCGGCGCTCGCCTGGACGAAGTGCTGCAGGGCCCGATCGTGCATCGCGGCCACGCTATCGAATGCCGCATCAATGCCGAGCATCCGGAGAAGTTCACGCCATCGGCGGGAAAGATTACGACATTCAATCCGCCCGGAGGAACCGGAGTGCGCGTGGATACGGCTGCTTACGCCGAGGGCGTGATTCCGCCGTATTACGATTCGCTGATCGCGAAGCTGATCGTCCGCGGCAAAGATCGCAATGAAGCCATCTCGAGGATGTCGCGCGCGCTGGAGATGTTTATCGTGGAAGGCGTGTATACGACGATTCCGCTACACCGCAAGATCCTCGCGGATGCGGATTTTCGGACCGGGAAGTTCGATACGGGGTTTATCGAGCGATTTTTGGCGAAAACTGGGAAGTGAGCGGCTTAACGAATGCGTGCTTCGCATCGCCCATCGTCGCGGCGCAAGCGCCACTCTGCGGGTACCTTTGCAAAGGTCATCTGCAATCCATGACCTATAAGAAAGCCCAAAGCCAAAGGCGTAACTAATGCCGCCGGAGATAGGCAACCATTTTATTGGTACGCGAAACAGTCAGTTATACCTATGAAGCGCTGCTAAATTGCTTTGACCTGCTCTGTGCCCACGAGTAAGATTCGGTTTGTAAGTGGGTTCTGTTATTCCCGCGTGTAGAGGAGACTAAAGTGAAAAACATCAAGAAACTTCAAATCAAGAAAGTGACACTGCGAAACCTGGATGAGCCGGCGCTGAACGCGATGGCGGGTGGCATCACCGGCACTTGTCTGGAAACCCTATGCATCGCCTGCGCCACGGTAACGGTAGATAATAAAATCTGTGCGACTTGTCCGGCGGCTATCTGCAAATGATGATCGTTTTGTACGTTGGGTCTGGAAAGCCGGAGCCGGCGGGGGATATCTATCCTGACGGGCCACTTATAGTTTGGATAAGGGGTCTTGGCACGCTACGCGCCAAGCCCCTTTGCTGACGTTCACCAATTGTAAGCAAGGTGAGATGAAGACCAAGAAACTCACACTTAAGAAGGTGACCTGCGGAATTTGGATTCTTCTTCATTGAGGCTTCTCTCGCGGGAAGCTCAGCGATTTCCTTCTTCGTCCTCTCGGATAAATTGATTCCAATAATGACGATCGACAAATTTGCGAGGTCGCTCGCCTTTTTCGAGCGCGAACGCCTTTAACATGGAGGCATAGTCGTCCCAGTATTGTTTACCCCCGAATCTGCAAAGGCTCATTTCATCTTCGCGGTGCTCCTATTCTCTAAACGACAGATCATCCACATCCTTTTCGCTCCTTACAAACGGGTGCCAAGCAATACGATCTACTCGGCATTGAGCGACAGGAGACGTTTTGATTTGCGCGGACACTGGCAGGACGCTAATGAAAACAAAACACGTTAGCAGTAAGCGAGCGTTTATGGAAATTAGTCCTCTCGAGCAGAAAGAATTGTTCGCCGCAACGCGGATATTCTAGATCAACACTTTAGGCGGAATCGAATTACACTGGCAATTCATGGCTTTGCTTCCTCGCCTGTACGCCATTCTCGACGCCGCGTGCTTTTCCGACGAAAAGGCGCTGTTTGTTGCTGCGGAGGGCCTTGCCGCTGCCGGTTGCAACCTCATCCAGTACCGCAACAAGTCCGGCAACGCGCGTGTCATGCTGGCGCAGGCGCGGGAGTTGATGTTGCGCCTAGCGAGCACCGGAGGTCAAAGTCCCCACCCTATCGGCGCACAGTACGCGCCGATAAGGGTGGGGCACTCTCGAACGATTCGCCTCATCATGAACGACCGCGCCGATCTCTGCCTGGCTGCTGGCTTCGACGGCATCCACGTCGGCCAGGATGATCTCCTGCCGGAGTCCGTCCGCAAAATCATCGGTCCGGATCGCTGGCTGGGAGTTTCCACGCACAATCCCGAACAACTCGCCGAAGCCGATCAAACCTCGGCAGACTATTTGGCCATCGGTCCGGTTTTCGCCACATCCAGTAAAGCAAAACCCGATCCAGTGGTAGGCCTCGAAGGCGTTCGTCGCGCTCGCCTACTCACCCGCAAGCCGCTGGTGGCGATTGGGGGCATCACGCGCGCAAATGCCGCCTCGGTAATCGAAGCCGGGGCCGATTCGGTGGCGGTGATATCTGATCTATTAGAGTCCCCTCGCAAATCAGCAGAGGAATTTTTTCGCATCTTGAGGTAAAGTCATCAGGCAACCGCCGAATGTATCCGGCGTGGCCTCGTCGTTCGTCGTTGGCCGTTGGTCGTTCGCGAAAGCGACGACTGCGATCCAAGACCAACGACCAACGACGCGAGTCATGGAGGAGCCCTGAGCACACCGACAACGTCGACCTCAGCCAGCGACTGGGAGATTCATAGCCACCAGGATAAAGAACTGGTCAAGGGCCTCGGTCTGACAAGCGCCACCATGCTGGTCATCGGATCGATGATCGGCTCCGGCATCTTTATTGTTTCGGCGGAGATCTCGCGGGAGGTGAACTCGCCCGCATTGCTTCTTGGCGCATGGGCAATGGCGGGGTTGATGACGATTATCGCCGCCGTGAGTTATGGCGAATTGGCGGCGATGATGCCGCGAGCGGGCGGCCAGTATGTTTACCTGCGCGAATCGCTCGGGCCGCTGTGGGGATTTCTTTATGGCTGGACGCTTTTTCTGGTGATCCAGACCGGCACGATTGCCGCCGTGGGCGTGGCGTTTGGCAAGTTTCTCGGCGTCTTCTTTCCCTCGATTTCTTCTACGCAGTGGATTCTGCACCTCTGGAAAGTTCCGCCCATTCGGCTCGGCCCGATGGTCCTCGGCAACATGGACGTCGGCGTCAACACGCAGAATCTTGTCGCCATCATCATGGTGATCGGTCTTTCCGTTGTGAATATCTTTGGATTGAAGACCGGAGCACTCATCCAAAACGTATTTACCGCCGCGAAGCTATCGGCGCTGTTTGCGCTGGCGGTCTTTGGCGTGGCTCTGGGCCGCAATGCAACCGCTATAGCAGCCAACTTTAGCGGCCATTTCTGGCGCAACGCGGCACTTGGCGCGCAGCATGCGGTGCAGGTCGGAGTTGGCGGGCCGATTGTGATGGTTGGCACGCTGACGATTCTCGCGGTATCGCAAGTGGGATCGCTTTTCTCCATGGACGCATGGAACAACGTCACCTTCACCGCCGGAGAAGTGAAGAATCCCAGCCGCAACCTGCCGCTGTCCCTTGCGCTCGGCACGGGGGTTGTGATCGCTCTTTATCTAGCTTGCAACTTTGTCTATCTGAACACGCTGCCACTGCAAGGCTCGCCGCAAGCTACAACCCTTCTGGGGCGCGGTATCCAGCACGCGGCGGAAGACCGCGTCGGGACGGCCGTGATGACGCAAATGTTCGGCGCGACCGGCGGCCTGCTCATGGCCGCGGCCATTCTGATCTCGACTTTCGGCTGCAATAACGGTCTAATCCTGACCGGCGCGCGTGTTTACTACGCCATGGCGAAGGATGGCCTGTTTTTCCGCGGTGTCGCGAAGCTGCATCCGACTCATAAAACACCGGCAGTCTCGCTTATGGTGCAAATGGTGTGGACGTGCTTGCTCTGCATTTCGGGCAGCTACGGCCAGCTGCTCGACTACATTATTTTCGCTGCGCTACTCTTTTATATTTTGACGATTGTAGGATTGTTCGTGCTGCGGCGAACGCGTCCCAACGCGGAAAGGCCGTACCGGGCTGTGGGGTATCCGGTTCTGCCCGCGATTTATATTGTGATGGCTTCTTTCGTTGATGTCGTACTATTGCGCTACAAGCCGCAATTCACGTGGCCGGGGTTGATTGTGGTGCTGCTGGGCATCCCGGTTTATTTCGCGTGGTCAAGAAGGCCGCAACGTGGCAACACAACTGAGTCCGCCTAAGAGCCAAGGAGAGACGAGACGAATGGCGAATCTGTTCGCAACCAAGCCGCTGAATCTTCTGATGGAAGAATCCCGCGAAACGGGAGAGCACAGCCTGAAACGCACGCTGGGAGTTTTTCAGCTTACCGCGCTCGGCGTGGGCGCGATCATCGGCGCGGGCATTTTTGTGATGGTAGGGCTGGGAGCGCAGTATGCCGGCCCGGGACTTACGTTGTCATTCGTTCTCTCCGGGTTGGGCTGCGCGTTCGCTGGGTTATGCTACGCCGAGTTTGCCGCGATGATTCCGTTGGCCGGAAGCGCCTACACCTACGCATACGCCACGCTGGGCGAGTTGCTGGCCTGGATCATCGGCTGGGACCTGACGCTCGAATACGCCATGGGCGCCAGCGCGGTATCTTCGGGATGGTCGAATCACTTCATCGAACTGCTGAATATTTTCCACATCAAGATGCCGCTGTGGCTGGCTTACGATCACTGGACCGCGCTGAAAACCGCCGAAAACATCGTTGCACGGCAGATGGCGGTGGCCGCGGATTCTTCGCTCGTGCCCGGCACCCAAGCCTTCCTCGATAGGGTCAGCGCGATTATCGGCATGCAGTCTCCCGAATTGCTGCAACGGGCGCATGATCTGCTGGGAGCGCCGCATCTGTTCGGTATGGAAGTGGGCCTAAACCTTCCGGCTTTCATCATTGCCCTCATCATCACGGCGATTCTGGTTGTCGGAATCAAAGAGAGCGCGGAGTTCAATACCGGAATCGTCGTCATAAAAGTTTCGGTGGTGCTTTTTGTAATCGCGCTCGGCGCACGCTACATCAACGTGAGCAACTGGGGCACGGACTGGCACTCATACGCGCCCAACGGCCTCGCCGGAATTGGAGCCGGAGCGGCTTACATTTTCTTCGCTTACATTGGATTCGACGCGGTCTCGACCACGGCACAAGAGGCAAAGAATCCGCAACGCGATTTGCCCATCGGCATGATCGCTTCACTGGCGATATGTACGGTTTTATATATCCTCGTCGCCGGTGTGCTGACAGGGATGGTGCACTGGCAACAAATCAACATCGAAGCGCCGGTTGCCCGTGCCTTCCTTGATCGCGGGCTCTTTACTGCGTCGCACATTATTACTCTCGGCGCTCTCGCGGGGCTGACCAGCGTCATGCTGGTGATGTTGCTGGGCCAGACCCGCGTGCTCTACTCCATGGCCTGCGACGGCCTTTTGCCCAGGAGGTTTTTCGCTGCGGTCCATCCAAAGTTCCGCACACCGTGGAAGAACACCATTCTCGTGGGCCTGCTGGCCGCGGTCGTCGGCAGCCTCACTCCCATCGACGATATTGGCAGGATGGTGAACATCGGCACGCTGCTGGCGTTCGTGATCGTGTCAATTTCGGTGATGGTGTTGCGCTATACCAATCCCAGCCAACCGCGCCCGTTTCGCACGCCGTGGGTCCCGCTGATTCCAATCCTCGGCGTGATCTCGAACGGATACATGATGTACAAGCTTGGCATGTGGAACTGGATCCGATTGGTGGGTTGGCTGGCGATTGGACTGATCGTCTACTTCACTTACAGCGTGAAGCACAGCCGGGTGCAGGCGCTGAAGTCTGGGGTGGGACCGGAGCGTGCATCGTAGAGCAGGACTCTCATAGGCCCTCCGCAACTGCGCGGAGGGCTTTTTTGTTTTATAGTGCAGTCGGTGGGAGTTGGCGGCTAATCGTATGCAAGCAAATTCTCTGACGGGCAGCGCGAAGTGCGCTCGCGACCACCAGCGACTATCGACCAACGACGGATGACATGAAGATTGTTTCGGCAGAAGAGATGCGAGCCATCGACCGCGCCACCAGCGATCGCTTCGGCGTGCCTTCACTCACGCTGATGGAGAGCGCCGGCACGGCTGTCGCGGATTACGTTGTCTCCCAACATGCCGCCGCGGATCGCATCGTGGTTTTCTGCGGCAAGGGAAATAACGGCGGCGACGGGTTTGTCGCGGCGCGGCAGTTGCATGAGCAGAAGAGAAAGGTGCAGGTGATTTTGCTCGCGGAGCCTAACGATCTGCGGGGCGATGCGGCGGTCATGTTTGGCAAAGTGCCGGTCGCTGCAATCTCTGTGCGGGCCCGCGAAGAGTGGAAGAGCGAGCCGGTGCGGTCTTCGCTGAACGCCGATTTGTATATGGACGCCGTGCTGGGTACGGGTTTCAAGCCGCCGGTGAGCGGAATGTATGCCGATGCGATCGCGATGATGAATGCGAGCCGGGTTCCGGTGATCGCAGTCGATATTCCTTCCGGTGCCGATGCCGATGCAATGGGTCCACAAACCGGACTGATCGCCAGAGCCGACGCCATCGTTACCTTTACCGCGCCGCGGCCCGTGCATGTATTCGGCTTATTGACGAATGGGCACACTGTCGTCGCGCCGATCGGATCGCCTGAGGAGGCGGTCGTCTCAAACTTGAAATTGAACGTGATCACGGCAGGCGACATTGCGCCGCTGATCGGTCCCCGTCCTGCAGAGTCGAACAAAGGCAGCTACGGTCACGTCCTGCTGGTCGGAGGTTCTCTCGGCAAGGCTGGAGCAGCGGCCATGGCTGGTATTTCAGCTCTGCGCACGGGAGCAGGTCTTTCCACGGTGGCGACTCCAAAATCGGTGCTGCCGACGGTCGCGGGATTTCATCCTGAGTTGATGACGGAACCGTTGCAGGAGACGGAGGCAGGGACAATTTCGGCCGCCTCAGTTGCTCGAATTGAGGAGTTGGCGAAGGGGAAGAGTGTGCTCGCGATTGGGCCTGGAATCTCGCGCAATCCGGAAACTTCGGAGTTCGTGCGAATCGTGGTTGCAAAGACGAATGTTCCTATCGTTCTTGATGCTGACGGGCTGAACGCATTCGAAAACTTCGTGCACGAATTGAGCGGCAAAGATCGGGCGCTTGTGATCACACCGCATCCCGGAGAGATGGCGCGGTTAACCGGGCTGAGTATTCCTGACGTTCAAAAAGACCGGCTCGGAGTTGCGCGCAAGTTCGCGAGTGAGCACGAGGTAATCGTGGTGCTGAAAGGTCATCGGACTCTCGTCGTGCGTCCGGATGGCGAGGCTTGGGTGAATACGACCGGCAATCCCGGCATGGCCACCGGAGGCACTGGAGACATCCTGACCGGCATGGTGTCTGGAATGATTGCGCAGCATCCGAAAGGTATTTTCGCGGCCGTTTGTGCCGCAGTTCACCTCCACGGGTTCGCGGGAGACGTTATACGCGAAAGTGTAGGTGAGCATTCTCTAATCGCAACCGATTTGCTCACGGGATTGCCCGAAGCGTTCCGGCGCACGCTGCAAGCGGCGCGAGAGAAAACCGTTCAGTGGTGAGCGTCGCTTCGACTGTCCATTCGGACATTAACTACTTGGTTATTAAGAGCCAACTAGCTGATTGCCCTACGTTTTAATCGCCCAAACTCCGCTTCCAGCGCTGGAATCCAGCCATCTGCTTCCGTAACCTGTTGCCCGGTTTTCTGCCGTGACATAGTGACCTTAGCTTATGACTCACTTCCCCCAACCGCACCCCTCGAACCGCGCCGCCCGAATCCAGCTAGGCGAATCTGTCCTGGCTGCGATTCGGTTGGAAGACGGCCAGCGCACAAAAGCCAAACTTCAATCCATTTCCGTGACCGGAGGATTATTACGCTTGCAGCAAGCTCTGACCAGCGGGTCGTTCGTCGAACTCGCGTTTCAAACGCAATCCGGTCCCGTTCACGGCATGGCCGAGATTCTTGAGCCGATGCGAAAGACGGCGACCGGGGTATTGCAGCCGTTCCGTTTCGTTGCCTTCGAAGATGACGACCATCGCCGCTTGCGAACGTCGGTGGACCACGTTGTAGATCGTACTAACCTGCTTGGGCTGAAGTCCTCCGTTTTTGTCGCAACGAAAACGATCTAGCCTCGCCTGATTTCGCGCGCGCGTCTGGTCCCACTGGTGCAGTCGTTATACTGATCGTGGTCGGTTCAGAAGTGCGAGCTGACTTCGACGATGACGCGAGAGATCACGAGCCATTCACCAGAGGAGACTATTGCCTTCGGCCGAACGCTGGCTGAGTTGCTGGCACCGCCCAAGCTGGTCTTGCTGCGCGGCGATCTCGGCGCCGGAAAAACCACGCTGGTCAAGGGAATCGCCGCCGCTTTCGGTGCCGCGGAAGAGGAGGATGTCACCAGTCCCACTTTTACTCTGGTGCATGAATATCGCGGATTGCATGCCACCCTCTACCACATCGATCTTTACCGCATCGACACGCAGCGCGAGTTAGAGACGTTGGGGTTGGACGACCTGCGGTCGAAACGCAGCGTGCTGCTGATTGAGTGGGGAGAAAAGTTTCCTCGCTTTGTGCGCGAGCGGGATGTGGAGATTTCTTTGGAACGCGACGGAGAAGACGCCCGGCGGATCAGGATCGGTTAAGCTTTGCCGCATTATTCGGCAAGTCCGACCTGCCCGTAATTAGTCGTGCCCCACGTTCGTACGTAAAATACGACCAAGCCCACTGAATAAAGACGAGCACGCGATTGCGAAAGCCGATTAGAAAGAAGATGTGGATGAACAACCAGGCCAGCCATGCGACGTAACCAGAAATGTGAATTTTGGCAAATTCTGCAACCGCGGCGGCGCGGCCAATCGTAGCCAGGCTGCCTTTGTCCCAATAGTGAAACGGTTTGCGATCGGAAGAACGAGCGTGCGCGCCACCGTGAATTTCGTGTCGGATCACTTTTGCAACGTAGCGGCCTTCCAAGATCGCCACCGGAGCCACACCGGGCAGCAACTTGCCGGCCTTGTCTTTCAACGACGCAAGATCGCCAATCACGAAAACCTCAGGATGACCCGCAATGCTGAGGTCGGGATGCACGAGCACGCGCCCCGCACGATCGACGGGCACTCCCAGTTTCTTGCCGAGTGGTGAGGCCAGCACGCCCGCTGCCCAGAGAATGACCGTCGCTTCCATTCGCTTGTCGCCCATGGTGATCACACCGGGCTCAATCATGGTCACCATGGTCGAGGTCAAAACCTCAACCCCCAGCCGTTGCAATTGTTCTAGGGCGCTGCGGGAGAGATCTTCCGGATAGGCAGGAAGAACGTGCGGGCCACCTTCGATCAGGTGAATATGTGTGCGCCGCGGATCGATGGATCGAAAATCGTCCGCCAGCGCGTGCCGGCAGATTTCCGCGAGTGTACCAGCCAGCTCTACTCCGGTTGGCCCAGCCCCAACCACGACAAAATTCAGCGGAGTATCCACTTCGCCCGCGAAAGCCCGCCGCTCGGCCAGTTCAAACGCGAGAAGAACGCGGCGGCGAATTTCCAGCGCGTCCTCGATCGTCTTCAGTCCGGGAGCGAGAGGTTCCCATTCGTCGTGGCCGAAATAGGCGTGGCTCGCCCCCGCCGCAACGACGAGGTAATCGTAGCCAACTTCTTCTTCACGATCTTTTTCTTTGCCATCTTGCCCCTGCGTTTTCACGATGCGCCGGTCGAGATCGAAGCCCACCACGTCGGCCATCAGCACTTCTACGTTTTTGTGATGGCGCAAAATCGAGCGGATTGGCGACGCAATTTCTCCCGGGGAAAGTCCGGCGGTAGCCACCTGGTAAAGCAGCGGCTGAAATGTGTGGTAATTCTTCTTGTCGATAACCGTGATGTTTACCGGCGCGCCCGCCAAGGAAATGGCCGCGTTAAGGCCCCCAAACCCCGCGCCCACGATCACGATCCTCGGTGTGGCCTTGCCGTTCATTGAGTCTGTCTATAAGATTCAGCGCAGTGAGCATTGGTTCCACAAGTTCTGCCAACGAAAATCCGCCGTGGATGCGATGGCTCCTGCCCTCGATTGCAGACTGGGTCTTTATAGCTATTCTAGGCGTTCTCGTTTTTACCAATCTTTCTGTTCGGTTGCTTGGCGACGCAGGTATCGGTTGGCACATTCGCACCGGGCAGTGGATCCTGTCGACTCAAGCCGTTCCTCACTTTGATCCTTTTTCCTCCTCGTTGAGCGGCAGGCCCTGGTTCGCATGGGAATGGCTCTACGACGTTCTGGTTGGATGGTTGGATTGGGGCGCTGGTCTGAATGGCGTGGTTTTCTTCACGGCGGCCGTTATAGCCGCCACTTTTTCGGGTGTTTTTCGGCTGATCTTGCGTCGAAAAACCTCTCTCCCAATTGCCCTAGCGCTGACGTTGTTGGCCGCCTCTGCATCCACAATCCACTTTCTCGCCCGTCCCCATGTTGTGAGTTGGTTCTTCAGTCTGGTGTGGGTTTGGGTTCTCGATGGCTTCGAACACGCTGGGAGTGAGTCTCCTGGCGAGTTTCGGCGGCATCGCCGCCTATTACTCCTGCTGCCGCTCCTTATGCTGATTTGGGTGAACGTGCATGGAGGATTTCTAGTGGGTTTCGTTCTCCTCGGGATTTACTGGCTGAACGCAGTATGGAGATGGTTTCGGCTCAAAGAAGATTCTTTCGACGACTTTCTCGAAAAAGTACGAGCAGGGAAGCGGGCCCGCGATCTCGCATGGATCGCTTTTCTCAGCGCACTCGCGACGTTTGTGAATCCCTACGGCTGGAAGCTTCATGTTCACATCTTCCGCTATCTCTCGAATCGTTTCCTGATGGACCATATCGACGAATTCCAGTCGCCGAATTTTCACGGCGTGGCGGAAAAATGTTTCGCCGTGTTGTTGCTACTTACCCTCGTGGCGCTCGCGGCCGACAGGCGCGGAGTTGCCAAGCGCCGTTTGAGCGAAATGTTGTTGCTGTTGTTCGCAGCGTATTCCGGCCTATACGCTGCGCGTAATATCCCGGTCTCTTCGCTACTGCTGATATGGGTAATTGGTCCGAAACTGTCTGGGGCAATCGTGACGGCGGTGGGAAGTTTCGCGAAAAAAGGACCGATGGCCCGCTCGCAAGGCGTGGAATCTGAACCGTTTCTGCGGCGCATGCAAATCCTCGACTCCGGCCTGCACGGCCATCTTTGGCCAGTCGCTGCCGCTGCTGTGATTTGCTGGGTTGCGTTCCACTCCACCGCTTTGGGCGGAAAATCTCTAATGAATGCGCACTTCGATCGAAAGCGCTTTCCCGTCGCCGCAGTCGATTATCTGGCGAAGCGGCGTGCGGAAGGCCCGCTGTTTGCTCCCGACTATTGGGGCGGCTATTTGATTTACCGTCTCTATCCGGGAACAAAAGTAGTGATCGACGACCGCCATGATTTTTACGGCGAGCCATTTCTCAGGTCCTACCTGAAGACGATCCATGTCGAGCCCGGCTGGGAGGAATCCCTCGATCAGCATCCCGCGGCCTACCTGGTTGTGCCAAAGACCTCGGCGCTGGCCAGCATTCTCCTCGAAACTCCGCGCTGGCAGCCGATCTACAGCGACGATGTGGCTACTGTCTTTTCCGGCAGTAACAATCACCCGTAAAGCTAAGTCCGGCTACAACCTTAACCTCGCGAGCAGTCCATACGCTTTGCGAAACCAGGTACGCTCCCGCCGTTTCTGATAGCTCGGCATCGTGGCGCGCTTGTCCAGGATCTTTTGCGCCCACTGCCGCGCTTCATCCACTCGACCTTGCGACTGCAGGAACAGCGCATAGTTGTAGTAGGTTTCGGAACTGGTGGAAATCGTGGTCGACTGCTCGAAAAGTTTCGCAGCTTTCTCCGATTGTCCCGTCTGCGCGTAGGCATGGGCCAGCAAACCCAGTCCGCGATGGAAGTCGTATGCGGGATCGGCGGCGATGGCTCGCTCCAAATCCGGCACTGCCGCCGCGAAATCGCCCAACTCGACCTCCGCAACGCCTCGGCGGTAGAACGGGTCTATGGAATCCGTTCTCTGCGCGATCGAGCGGTCATAGCATCTCCGGGCGCGCGCAAAATCACCGTCGTCCAGATAGAGCAGTCCGAGTTCTTCAAAATTGCCGGCCGATGGATTATCGACGATTGCTCGTTCCAGTTCGTGAATTCGCCGTCGGCGGGGAAATGCCTGAAACGACCCGCGCAGCAGGCCTGCATCCGGGATCACCTCGGCCACGATGTAGACAAGGGCCCCGATCCATCCGAGAAATATGATGATAAAAATCCAATAGGTGTCCGGGCGGCGGCGGATAAAATGCACAATCGCCACGCCCATCAGAACCAATTTCCACCAGGAAATGAAGAAGAAGAGTAGAGGTCCCATGCGAAGCGCAATATATCACGATCCGGCACCCCGCTCTGGGCGCGGTTATTCGTGGTTTTTCCTGCTAGTTTAAGGTACGATGTTGCGCACGAAGATCGGCTGCGGACGGCCGACAGGGACGCACCCCCGCTTCCCAGTGAGACCGGAAGGACACCAGTGAAATCAAACTTTGCTGCACCAAAAACGTTGAGCCGCAAACTGAGCAAACAGCTGCTGGCATACGCAACCATGGCGGGAGCGGGATTGATGGGCTGTGCGTCCAATGCCGACGCGGAAGTCGTCTACACGCCGGCTCACAAATATGTAGACCAGGATTTCTTCATTGATCTCAACCACGATGGCATCAATGACTTCCACATTCACAGCTATTATCTGAGCGGCTTTGCTTACTTGCAGGTGCTGCCTCTCGTAAAGTTCAACAAAATAGCGGCGGTCCATCACGGCTGCCTGAGCGGATATGGCGCAGCCCCGCTACGCGAAGGTGTTGTGATCGGTTCAGGAATGGCGTTTTCGGCAAACGGTACTTGCATGGTCGAAAAGGCGCTTACCTCAGCCTCGATGGGTCCTTGGTTGGGTGTCACAGACCGCTATCTTGGCTTTGAGTTCTTCATCGAAGGACAAAAACATTTCGGCTGGGCGCGCATGACCATTGACCTGTTCGGTTTCGACCACACTGGTCGCATCTTGGGCTACGCCTACGAAACCACTCCCGGCACACCGATCGTCGCCGGCGATCAGGGCAACGCCACCCAAGTCTCTCTGGATCCCGGCACGCTAGGAGCTCTAGCTTTAGGCGCAGCGAAGTTTTGAGATGCAGGCTTTGAAAGTGCGCGGCTTCAGCGCGCCGCGAAGTAAGAAAAAATAACCGTGGCTTCAGCCACCCGAAGAGAGGATCTAATGATCGAGCAATCGCAAGCCCTCAGCCCTCGCTTTGCCAAACGCCTGCTAGCCTACGCCGCCATGGCCGGAGCCGGTATCGCCGCATCCACATTGCCTGCCATAGCCGAAATCGTCTACACCCCTACCCACAAAAACGTCGACATGGATTTCTATCTCGATCTCAACCACGATGGCATCGGCGACTTCCACATCCACAGCTACTACCTGAGCGGCTTCGCCAGCCTGAACGTAATTCCCATGGTCAGCGGCAATAAAATCGCCGCAGTTCACCATGAGTGCGGCTTCCGGGGCGAAAGCACAGCCGCCGCTCCGCTTCCGCTGGGGGCGGTGATCGGGCCAAACAGTCCCTTTCAGGCCAATGCCCAGTGCATGGTCCATGAAAACGAATCCTCCGCGCCCACCGGCCCCTGGCTCGGCGTGCAGGATCACTACCTCGGCCTTGAATTTCTAATCAACGGCCAAAAACATTTCGGATGGGCCCGCATCAGTGTCCAATATGTAGAATGCTTTCCTTGCATCGGCCGCATCTTCGGCTACGCCTACGAAACCATTCCCAACAAAGCCATCATCGCTGGCGACCAGGGTCAGGCGGAAGAAGCCTTCGCCGAACCCACCGTGCTCGGTGCTCTAGCGCTCGGTGCTCCCGCACTCAACCTCTGGCGAAAAGAAGAAAATCAACAGTGACCAAACAGCCAAAACTGCTGACTTCTCCATTAACCAAACGCCTGCTGGCCTACGCCGCGATGGCCGGAGCCGGCGTCGCCGCATCTGCCTCGAACGCCGACGCCGAGGTTGTCTATACGCCGATCCACAAAAACCTGGATGAACACTACCAACTCGACCTCAACAATGACGGAATAGCCGATTTCCACTTTCACAGCTCGTCGCTTAGCGGCTTCGGCCACCTCGAAGTATTTCCCTCGGTCACAGGCAACAAAATCGTGGCCGTACATCAACTCTGCTACTTCAGTTCCATGGCCGCCGGAGCGCTCGCGTCAGGAGCCGAGATCGGACCGGACACGCCTCAACTTGCGCAGGCGAATTGCATGGCCGGTGAGTTTGAGACTTCGGTCAACGGCCCCTGGCTGGGCGCAAAGGACCGTTATCTTGGATTTTCCTTTTTGATTTCCGGAAAGAAGCATTATGGATGGGCGCGGCTGAGCATGCAGGTGTTTGGATGTTATGGATGCATCGGCAAGATTTCCGGCTACGCGTATGAAACCATCCCCGGCAAGCCGATCGTCGCCGGAGATGAAGGTAACTCGACAAGAGTGATAGACGATACAGAATCACTCGGCGCGTTGGCGTTAGGTGCTCCAGCAATAAACGCGTGGTACAACGATCGAGCTAAATAGGTTCAAACCAATAAAAGGTGAACTCAATGCTGCATGCCTCGAAATCAAAGCCTCTAAGCCGCCGGTTGACCTCGCGTTTATTCGCCTACGCAAGCCTAGCCAGCGCGGCCGCAACATGCGCCCAAGCTGAAGTCATCTACACGCCGACGGACCACCCAATTCACAGCAATTACTTCCTACAGCGATGAAGGAGAAGTACAAGTGTTCGCGCTTCCCGGCAATCGAATGGTAGCCGTCAGCTTTCCCTGCGGCCCGCGATCGGATAGTCCAGCCGCCGCCCCGCTGCAAGCAGGCGCCGTAATCGGACAAGGCAAGCCTTTCCGGCACGACGCCACTTGCATGGCCTTTAGCCTTTACGGTGCCA
>Ga0116125_1000351_pt1 | contig 22204 bp, 19 predicted proteins | sample June2015DPH_16_1_2_FD_89729 | JGI IMG/M metagenome (GOLD analysis project Ga0116125, IMG submission 89729) | Peatland microbial communities from SPRUCE experiment site at the Marcell Experimental Forest, Minnesota, USA - June2015DPH_16_10 | ecosystem: Environmental > Terrestrial > Soil >...
ATGGACCCTCGACGCGCAACCCGATGGCCTCCTGCGGAGATAGGATTTGGACGCCAAACCGCCGGGCCTGCGTCACGGCTCGCCGGGTCAAGTCGGATCCGCTCAGGCCGGACGGAAATCCCAGGTAGTTTTCGATTCTCGAACTCAGCCCCGCCTGTCCGCCCGGTGCGTCCCGCTCTACGATCAGAGTCTTGAGGCCTTCCGATGCCGCGCCCACTGCGGCCGCCAGACCCGCTGGGCCGCCACCAATGATAATCAGGTCGAAGAAATTCGTGTCCGTACGCAATTTCAAGCCAATTCGTTCGGCCAGTTCGGCAGTCTGCGGGTCGTTTATCGAGCCGCCATCCGGAAACAGGACCAGAGGCAGTATTTTTTTATCCTTGCCCAGCGCTTCCACTGCTAATAGAACTTCCGGATCCCGATCCGCTCTTTCTATGTCCAGCCAGCGGAATGGTACCTGGTGGCGTGAGAGGAATTCACGAATTGCGTAGGACCTTGGCGACCAGCGATCACTTAGGATGCGCAACCCGGTGAACGGCGGATGATAGCCCGCCTGCCAGTCCTCCAACAGATCGTCCAAAACCGGGTAAAGGTTTTGCTCTGGAGGATCCCAAGGCTTCAATAAATAGTGATGGATTCTTGCATCGTTGATCGCTCGAATCGCGGCGTCGGTGTCGGCGTACGCAGTCAGCAGTGTTCGCTTAGCGTCAGGATATAGTTTGACTGCTTCAGTCAGCAAAGCGACGCCCGTCATGTGCGGCATGCGTTGGTCGACCAGAAAAAGTGCCACCGGATCGTTACGCTTCTTCAATTGATCGAGCGCTTCCAGAGCCGCCTTTCCCGAGTCCGCCCTGAGAACGCGATACTTCTCCGCATACCGCTGCCGGAGATCGCGTTCTACGGATCTCAAAACTTCGGGATCATCGTCGACGGTCAGAATCGCTGGCTTAGGCATTTCTTTTTTCAGGATACACCCCGTCCATTTTTCGCGATCGGGCGCTGGCAGGTTCTGTTGCGAATCGCGGAAGCTCGGATGCCGGAGAAGTACAAACCGCGCGTCGCGAATGCGAACCTGCTGGATCTGACCCGGATAAACTGACGCCTGAAGTACTGGATAGCTGATCATCTGATTCAGAAGGCGCTGAAAGAGAAGGGCTTGAATAGTCCAGAGATGGTGGCTGAAGTGGGCCGCCGTCTGGAGGCCGGGGAGACCGTGATCGTTGAGGCCCTGGCGGAGGAGATGACGGAGGAGCCGGGGAAATGAGCCCGCTGGTGGTGGTGGTGGCAGGCGGCCACGGGGTTTGCGTCACTTGAGGATCCGCGGTCTCGGTCCGTCCCGATCATCCGGATATCACCACGTCTCCATGGTTCTGGCGCTGCGTTCCGGGCCTGCAGATCGGATAGGTAAAAACGCAATGCTGCAAAACTGTTATCCGGAATAATTCTCCATGACGAAGTATGGGTTGCCTGCTTGCTCGAACTTGAACTGTACGGCCTTCGTTTCGTAAATACAACGCATCAAAAGATCAACGCAGTCCAGGTCGAAAAGCACGAATGAGTACCCATCACCCAGCAAGCTCTTGTACCGAATCCCATCGCTCCCCATTTGCCGAAACGCTTCAGCGAGAACCTGTGTAGGTGCATATTCTGCAGTCGCATCTGTAGGGCTGACGGGTTCCGAGAAAGCGTGCGCAATCTCGCCCCAGACAGCTTCTTCCATCTCTTCAGGAGGAGGTTCTCGGAAGTAAGGCTCTGTGAGAAAGATGTGGCCGTAGTAGGGCTTGGGTTTAGAGCAGTCGATTATTTGGAGATCCCTGTTGATCTTGAATTCCGCCAGCGACACGTAGGAAGCAAGCCACGGGCGGGTCTCTGCCATCGCCGTATTTGATTCGTCGGCCAGGTACAGGCACGGGATGCCCTTGGGGTTAACTCTCCCTTCGCGCGCGGAATCGCGTAAAGGTTTCATCCGCTCGCTCTTATAAGGGCCAGGGATATCAAAGATCCGGCTTCAGGGTCATCGGAATCGAGCAGGTGCGATTCCCATTCAAAGCCAAGCTGGGCGCAGTAAAGAAGTCCACCTGCCCGCACTGTTGCCATACGCTTGGCAGCGGTGTCGGCCACGGTCTTAAGAAATTCCTCTGCCACAGGCTCGAATACGTAGCGCGATCTGCGCATTATGCTCGCGGCAAAGCGTCGGTAGTCGTGGCATGAAGTGAATGCGCGCATACTTATGATTCGAGCATACTGGCAATCTGTACGATGAACCGACGACCTCATATCGTTCAGGGGACCCGCTTCTATGGCGGTCCTGCTCTTGAGATAGATGCCACTCAACCGATTCCGTGTGAAAGACCTTGAAGACAAGCGTCGTCTCAATCGTGAGCGCTAGAATGAGCAGCGCCAGCCAAGTAATGATTTTTGCTGTGAATACCACAATCGCAAAAGTTAACTTCTCGGCTCTCTCCAGCGTGATCAAGATCGGATCTTCCATGGTTGTCTTCTCCTGTTCTCAACATCGCGATGGCGCGAGAAAACACACTCCGCCATTCGCGAGGCGCTTTGTCAGAAGTCAACTACAGGAAGGAAGTATTTAGAGACTAGCACGCATCAAGCGTGCTTCGTGGCTATTGTCCTGCCAATTCTGGTAATCGGCTGTATGCAATTCCGGCTTTAAGAGGCGAGTGAGGGGGCTGTAGAATCAATATCTTACGGGATCGATTCGAGATCGACCCCGAGCTGAATCGCCTTCCACTCGCGGAAGCCGCCAAACTCTACCCTGAGTTCGCTGACCAGGCCTCGCACGTCATCGCACAACCGCTTGCGCAAGGATTCGCGTGGCAACTCGTGTGGAAGGGCGCGCCGCCACCAGGGCAGGAAGCGTGGGAGTTTCAAAACGCAACGATCCGGGTGTACAAGAGATTGGCGGGCGTCGGGGAGAAGTAAAGACGACGCATCGGACAGTATTATTCGCCCAACGTGCCGGTCATGGCGGCCCGGTGAAATTGGAATGAATTCCAGTCCGCTAAATCGCTCGATGACCCTCATTCGCCTCCCGGACGCACTGTGAGTTTTCGGTAGCCGTGCGTGATTTCGCTACGCATGGCCGATAAGGTCGAGAACGCCGCGACAGGCGAGGAGACCGAGGCCCAGCCGCTACAGCAGATCGACGGGGAATCCTAACGGATCAAAGCCTCTGCATTCGAAGCCGCCGGAAGACGTCGGATATCCGAGCTGATTCGAAATGATTCGTGTACCGCCCATCGTTTGATCATCGCACTCGTGGGTATGGCCGTAGACCCACAGTGCCGGCTGTCGTTCTTTGATGAAAGCAACCATGTCCAGGGAATTGAATGCTGGCCTGAGCGGGCTATTGCGGTACTTCGTACGAGGATTGATCAACGGTGCATTGTGGCTGATCACAACGCGTGGGCCGCTCATGTCCTTGTCCAACCAGTCACGCAACTTCGCCACGAATTGCTCATGTCGGCTAATTGCATCCGTCGGCTTAAAGCATGATCCATCCGCATTGCAGATCAGTTGGAAATCATTCATCTCTGAACGGGCTGTTTCCATGGCCTGAGGGTTCTGGCCGTCGAAATCCGTCCACATCGTGCCTCCGAAAAAGTTCACGCCGTCGATGGTAATGTGCTCATCGAGCAACAGTTTTGCATGGGGATGGTTACCCCCCAGCCACGCTCCGAAATTCGCATCCTCTTCGTTCATCGGTCTGCGCGTGTAGTACTCGTGATTTCCTGTGATGCAGAGTACGGGCTTTTTCCAGCTTTGGAGCATCTGGTCAAGTGGCTCGTAATCCTTCAGCGTGATGACGTCTCCGGCGAGGATCATCAGATCGCCTCGCGGCACAGTTGTGCGAGTCCGTCTATCCCTTTTCTTCCATCTACCGCCTCCAGCGCGACCAGTATGCGCATCTGCGGCGTGATCTGCAGCATGGCCTACTGGCCTGCGAAGCCGTGAATCAACTGCGCAATCTCGCTGGTTGCGACGCCCTTCAGTTCCAAACGGAGCTTCCCGCCACGTTGCGATTCGACTTCAATGATGCAACTCGCGGTAACACCAGTCGCGGGCGTCAGCAGTTCCATGAAACTTGCCGTAGGCGTCATTGCCAAGCGTTTTCTCCTCGCGTACTTCGGCTTAGGTCCACTGACTCCCTTGCCCATCCACTTCTTAAGGCTATTCGCGTCCAGCCGCAAGCAACGGCAAACCAGATTCATGCCGCGCCGTCCCGCGATCTCCGCGGCAGACCACCATAGCTCTTCTGGGAGTCGCGTCCGCCTCTGATGTTGGCTCCGGAACTCTTCAAAGCGCTTTCTCAGTTCTTCCACATCATCGAAGCTGCTTTCATGGGTTACTCGCATCATTGCTTGGGGCCTCCCGCCTTCTGCTGACGCTATCAAGTTTCGATGCCTTCAGTCACGCACGCTCACCGGAAACTCACTCTGCACTCGATCAAGACTCCTCGTCACGAGGTCGAACCGAGTCATCCTGCCCTCGAACCGAAAGGGCGTGTTCTGGCATTGTGTTGACGCGTTGAATCGCCGCGGTGCCGCAAAACGAGGTGATACATTAGCTACTTATGCCGACCGAACACATCATCGCGCTGCTCATCGCAGAGCGCGACAAACTCAACCGCGCAGTCCAAGCTCTCCTGGGGCCCATCAAGAAATTCTGCTGACCTGTATTCCCGAACCGGTACACACGTGTTAGAAGCCGCCGTAGCCAGTGCGCAAGGCCGTCATGCCCGATTGTTGAAGAGTGCAGACCAGGCGATGCGTGCCGATTCGCGGCTGGCAATGCAGGAGTTGGTGAAACATGGCGAAAGATGAGGAGCGTAAGCTTCGGCTTCGCCCGCGGAAGGGACGAGAAGTATTAGTTATCCGCAGGTTGGGTACCAGAGTATGTTAGACTTCGCTGGACGGGAATTCCTCTGTCCGAGGAGTGTGAGATGACGCGGAAGACCGTGTTAATCAGCGAGCCCAATGCGACGGACACGCCCGCACCTTTCCTGCCCTATATATGGGCGATTCTCAAGTCGTACTGGGAGCGACACGGCGACCCCGACTACTATGAATGGCTCGACCCGATCTTTCAGAACGATGATCCCGCAGCGCTCTGCCGGCCCTACCAGGACATATCGATCGATGTGCTGGGGCTCAGTTGCTACACATGGAACTGGCAAATCCAATGCGAAATCGCGAAGCAAGTGAAGACGCGAAATCCACATGCCCTGGTGGTTGCCGGTGGACCACACGCCGATTACAAGGATCCGCAGTTTTTCCGGAAGCACCCCTATATCGACGTCGTCGCGGTGAAGGATGGCGAAGTCACGCTGGCATCGATTTTGACGAAGCTAATGGTGGACGACCGCGATTTCAGAGACATCGGCGGACTCTACAGGCCCGGCATAAATCGCGAGCCGGTTTCCACCGGCCCTGCGAAGGTGCCTGAGAAGTTTGATTACAGCCCCTATGTAGACCAAGCCGCCTACTATGAGCGACTGATCAAAAAGCATGCAGTGTTTCATGCGACCTGGGAGACAAATCGCGGTTGCCCGTTCAGCTGCAGCTTCTGCGACTGGGGCTCGAGCACGATGTCAAAGGTGAGGCGCTTCGACATGCAGCGGGTGGAGGCCGAGCTCGAGTGGTTCGCGCGGAACCGCATCGTCATGCTCTTCTTGGCAGATGCGAACTTCGGTATTCTGGCGAGGGATATCGAGATTGCCGAGTGCCTGAACCGTTTACGCGAGAAGTACGAGTACCCCAAGTATCTGACATACACAGCTTCAAAGAATCATCCTGAACGAGCTATCGCGATAGCAAAGAAGTTCGCTGAGACCGGGGTATGTCCCACGCATAGCCTGTCGGTCCAGCATACGAACGTGAACGTCCTGGCGGCGACTGACCGGGCCAACATTTCCGCTGAGAAGCAGATAGAAGCCGCCAAGGCTTTGATGGCCAATCGAATCCCGATCGACGTGCAACTCATCCTAGGCATGCCGGGGGATACTCCGGAACAATGGAAGAACTGCCTGACCGATCTGATGGAGTGGGGCATTCACGAGGAATACTACACGTTTTTCTACCACCTGCTACCCAATGCGCCCGCCGGCGACAAATTGTTCATCGATTACTGGAAAGTCAGGACAGTCGAACGTACGACATTTTCGGATCCACGCCGTCCGCGCGAGATAGCGCGCCTCGACCGGCTTCGCCACACGAAGAGCCGCCTCATTGTGGAGTCGAAGACCTATTCGCGTGCGGACTGGGTCGACATGGCGACGTATGCCACACTCGTCAAGGCCTTGCACAACGCTAGCCTTACGAGATTGATTGCTGTGTACCTGCGACTTACACACGGGGTCAGCTATGCGGCGTTCTATGGCCGGCTCGCCGAGGATTTTTTTGCGCGATGGCAGCCGGCGGAAACTTGGTACAGGAGCCTGCAGAATCACTTCCGGGATTTCCTGTTGAACGAGGACGCGACCGACCACATGGAGGTGGAGGCATTGCCGCGGCTGCCATTCCAGCTGGATCCATCCAGATGGCTGGTAGTGCAGGTGTGCCTGCAGTTCGACAAGTTCTTCGATGCGCTGACGAAGTATCTACTGGAGCAATATCCGACCGTTACGAACTTGGCGAGCGCCGTGAATTATCAGAGGAATGTCGTGATTCTCCCGTCGTACAACAAATCGGTGGGTAAGACCTTTCGAGTAGATTGTGATTGGGTGCGGTATTTCGAGCAGGCGTGGGGTCGAACTGGAGCAGAGGCGCTCGACGAGCCCGCGGCAATGCCAAGGGCAGAGGTTAGCGTCACGGACCAGACCTGCGGCGAGCAGTCCTACTTCGTGCACCCGCTCGATTGGGGCTCCGGCGACCGCCAGGAACGGTGGTTGCAATGGATCAAGCACACGGTGCTGCATCGAAATTCGGCAGCCAAGAACAATTTCCAGCAGCTGCGGCTTCATATCAACGACCGTGTTGCCGCCGGCGCGCGATAGTAATATGGACGCCGTCCTCGCCGACCTGACAACGGACAAAGAGTTTGGGATAAAGGGGTACCTGGTTCGTCCATTCTTGGACGAGCACAGTGTGAGCGCTTTGAGACAGTTCCACGATACGCTGCCGTCAGATCTGCCGGGCGATTTTTACTCAACGGTTTTTAGCAGAAACACTGATTATCGCCGGCGCGTCTCAGACGGAATCAGCTCCGTGATAAGGCCCCAGCTCGCGGCGCTTTTCCCAAACCATGAGCTCTGTTTCGCGGTGTTCGTGACAAAGGGCCGCAACAGTACACACGGCGCCCTACCCTTGCATCGAGATTACTCCTTCGTCGACGTGGAGCTGCACACGGCGGTTCATCTTTGGTTTCCCTTGGTTGATGTCGACTCGACGAATGGTTGCCTGCAGGTCGTGAGCGGTAGCCATAAGCTGGTTGACGGTCCTTATGCAGTAAACGAATATCCGCCACTATCCGCCGGCGTTTTGGAACTGTTGTACAGAGAATTTGCAACAGCGGTCCCGATGGCCGCAGGCTCGGTGCTGGCATATGAGTCGCGCCTTCTTCACGGCTCCGGCGAAAACCGGTCCAATTCTCTGCGGCCTGCCTGCGTCGCGATCCTGCTTCCAAGAGGTGTGCGTCCACGCGTCTATGTTTGGAACGGCGTGAGAACAATGACCTTCGACGTCCTAGAAGTCACGACGGAGTTTCTGCTCCACATGGAGTGCGGGGCTTTAATCAGCAAGCCATATCCCGCGGGTGTGACCTATCTCGAGTCCGTGGATTATGGGGCGGAGCCTCGTGACGGAGCTTGGGAATGAACACATCCGTCATCGGGACGAGGCGGCATCAGCGGCGCCGAAACTTATCCGCTCCCATTTCAGATCCTCCAATGCGACGAGATCGCGCGTAAACATCCGATAATTGTTGCGGACCGTCGTCGGCGCCTCGACAGTGAAGTAGAACGGTGTGTGAAAACCACCGAGAGCAAACGGCAGCTCCGAGTGGGGATCCATGATCGCTACTCGAAGCGCATACCGTCCTCCCGTTAGGGGCAGCCGTGGCACAATCCCTCGGAGTTCTCCGGCGCCCGCCACGATCGGAAATGGTTCCAGGAGCCCGTCACAAGTAATCGTGGTCTCGAGGTCGGATGTCAGAAGGCAAAACCCCCAGCGGATGGCTACATCCCGTATCGAACGATAGCGAACGTACACACGCGCCGGGTCTCCGGTATGAAGCGATTCGGCGCCGATCGGCCCGACGCCGAAATCGTCGATATGAACGCCGCTGGTTTCGGACGGTGACTGGAACTGAGCTGATCCGCCGGCCAGCGATGCATCGAGTGCGAGTGGATCATCCGCGGCTGTTCGCGTAGCTTTAAGATACTGCGCCACGCCGTCTACGACAGGGCCGTCGCAGACCACCACTCCATGGTCAAGGACGATGCAGCGGCCGCAGATGAATTGCACCAGATGGGGATTATGAGATACCAGCACGAGCGAACCACCGCCTTCGAGATATTGCTGAGCGTATTGGATGCATTGGCGTTGGAATCCGATGTCTCCGACAGCCAGGACCTCATCGACGAGGAGAATGTCGGGTTCGAGATGCATGGCGACCGAAAAGCCCAGGCGTGCGCGCATACCGGTGCTGTAAATCCGAACCGGCGAGTCGATGAACTCCTTGAGACCTGCGAACGCCACGATCTGATCGAAGGCTGCGTCAACGGTTCGACGGCTGATCTCGAGAACAGCCGCTGTCAGGTACACATTCTCGCGTCCCGAGAGGAGAGGATCGAACCCGAGCCCATGTTCGCTGAGCGCGGCCAGGCGCCCCGTGGTGACAATCTGGCCTTCAGTAAGGCGCAGCGACCCGAGTATGAGTTTTAGCAGCGTGGATTTGCCGGCTCCGTTGAGTCCCATCACGCCTACGCTCTCTCCGCGGCGAACCTCGAAGGAGACGTTACGGAGCGCCCAGAACTCGTCAGGCCGCAGTATTGCGCTCTTCGGCCGACGAGCGAACAGGTTCTGGATGGCATCGAACGTCGAGTATCGCAGCGACCGGTTGAGATCGCGGCAGAACTTTCTGGATGCGCCTCTCACGGAGAGAAGCACTTCTGACTGGGTTGACGAACCGCAAAAGGCGCCCGCGACGCCGGCTGTGCGCATCCCTGTTACTCGTTCACTTGTTCCACCGCAGCCGACAGCACGATGCGTGCAAAGAACCAGCCGGCGACCAGGAGAAGACAGGCGCCCAGTGTTACGAGAAGGCTAGGAACCGGATTTGTTATTACCCCGGTCAGGATTAGCGAGCGGGTATCGGACAGAAGAGGCGTGACGGGGTTTAGCTTCATGATCGCGCCGACCGTGCCGACTGATGGCGCGGGAAAATACACGGGCGAGAAAAAGAACCAAAGCGTCGTTATGGTGGCGAATACCCAGGAGATATCGCGATAGAGGAGGTTGAACGGGGCAAGCAGGAATCCGACGGCCGTGCCCAGGGCGGTGAGGCTCAGCAGCCCAATTGGCGCGAGAAGAGCTGCCGCGGGTACGGAGATGTGGTACCAGAGAATGGCGATCCCGAGCAAGGCCGATCTCACCAGGAAATTCCAAAAGAGGGTGCCCAACTTGCCGAGGACGATTGCCTCGGGCGGCGCGCTGGTCCACGCCAGTAATCGTTGTTCGGCGAGAAAACCGTGAATGGGCGCGTTGAGCGCCTCAACAAATGTAGTCCAGAGAATAACGCCCACGAGAACGAATATGGCGTAGGGAGTTGAAGCGGAGTCTACGTTGAGAATGCCGGTACTGCGAAAGCCGACGGCGACAGCAGTGATGGCTAGCGGAGACAGCACGATAACGGCGGGGCCGAAAAGCGACTGGCGGTACTGGTTGCGTATATCGCGCTTGGCCATCTCTACGGCAAGTGGACGCGACCTGCGGAGATCGTGCCAAACGACGCGAATGAACTCGGCCGGTCGAGCGAGCGAAGGCTCATGCGTGCGAACGACCGTCCTCGTCATTGCACCATATTATAGGACGCGTTTCGGCGAAGCAAATGAAAGTTACTTCTTATAATGGTGGGTTCACGACGTAAGCCCGGGTTCGCGCAAGTTTTCCAGTCCGTCGCGGAACGGTTGCGTCGACGCCCAGCGGGCCGGCTATCCGCCACTCGCCATTTTGCTGATCCGATAACGTATTTCTCTCGCGATGTTGAGAGGCGTGTACACTTTCCAAAACGGGAGATTCCCGTCAGTTCGCGCGTCCGACGATTCGGCCGCGGGATACTCCCCCTTTTTGGTTCCATCCGGGTTGTAGCTGAATAGCGAGGCCATCCTCTGGACGAGGACCGCGTTTTCCCGGTTGCCCGCCGCCCGGATGTCGTCGATCAACTGACTCGTCTCATAATGCTTAGCGGTGATGGCGAAGACTCCCAGGCTGTTGAGGCCTTGGGGCTTCATCCCCTGGTTTGACAGAGCAGACAAACGCGCGTTGTTGTAGTTGTAAAAGAACTCAGGCTGCACTTCGTATCCTTCCATCAAGGGTTTCTGTTGGCCTGGCAGCATGTAATAGTGCCGGATTTCCGCATCCTCCTGCGTAACGCCGATGCCGAATGCCACCCTCGTCTGATCGGAGATGTTGGGCGGTGAGGCGTGCAATGTCCGATTGTCGAAAACCACGGCCTGACCGGCCCTCAGCTCCACGATGTTGAGATAAGGAAAAATACTGAACAATTGATCTTTGAACGGAGGCGTGTATTGCGGCGAGGGCGACGGACGAATATGGTCGTAGAGCCGATGGCTGCCTTTGATCAGTCCCAAAGCCCCGTTGTCCATATTGACATCGACTAGGGGACACCAAATCGTGGCCGACCAGAACCGGCTTTCATCCACGAAAGTCCAATCCTGATGTGGCGGCACGACGCCCAGTGGATTTTTCGCCTTGGTAACGAAGCTGGCGGTGAAAATTTTGTGACGCTGGAAGTGCTTATCCACGTTCCCTTGAACTGTCTTAACGAGCCGTTCTGACACCGAGCGAACGAACTCTGGGCTCTCGTTATCCAGGCTAACCTGGAACCCGTAGCCCGGCACCGCAGCGTTCTTTAAACCAGCATAAAAGCCGGTCAATTCATCAATCTGTGCTTGATCAAGCAGGTCGATAACTACGTAGCCGTTTCTTTCGAACTCAGCTTCGACCCCGGCATCTCTGAACAATTGCTTCATATCGGAGGTGTCCTTTGGCACCTGAAAGGAGTAGCGAATCTTGGCTTGTAAAGTCTGGTCCGTAACGCTCGGGTGCTCATACGGACGCCGATAGAGTTTGCGCGCCTGAGCAGGTAGTTTGCCTTTGGCCAAACTGTCAATATGGGTCAGATAGAATTCTTCGTCCGCCTGATAAACATCGGTCTCTCGATCATTGGCTTTATGGAAATACACCAAATTCGCCTCTGGTTCCATGACACGAGCCGTAACCACGATGCGGTCGCCCGACCCGTTATTCGCATGACTACCGTGAAACAACGCATCCGAATAGAGGATGGCCTCGCCGGCTTTCAACGGCATGTCTACGGTGTGCCGGTGAAGGTTGGGGGGCAGAATGAACCGATTACTGGGGTAAGAGCCCGATCGCAGCGATCGAAAATACTGATGGCTGCCCGGTAACACGAACAGACATCCATTGAGGACGGACACATCGATGAGCGGGCACCAGATGAACAACGTTCGGTACTTCTCTTCTTCGATCACGCTCCAATCCTGATGAAGGGGGAGCACCTCCGAGTCCGTGTGCGATTTAACCATGAAGCTGCCGCCATAGATTTTCGACGGCAGGAACAGGTCTGGGGAAGCCTGCGCGACGTGGTCACGAATAGCTTCGTTGATGAATCGATTGACCTGATAGCTGTTGTGGCGGCTACTTTCGTAAAGCCCGCATACCGCGTCTTCTCGAATGCACTGCTGATACAACTCCAATAGCACGCTCACCTGTTCCATCGAAAACAGGCGCACGGTGACCCATCCGTTCCGCTCGAAATCGCCTTGCAGCGAAGGATCTTTGAGTAATGGCTGCATGGCCTAAGAGCCGAACATGGCCTTCCTGACCCGCCCCAGCACGGACTTGATCCGGCTTGCGGCGCTGCCGGCCGCCTTGCCACCATTGCTAGCGGCCTGACTGCGAATCAGATGCTTGCCGTTCTTTGACAAACCAGCCTGTTCACACAACAGCCGAATCTCCTCGCCAGAGAACGCTATGAAGTCGTCCATGAGGGTAGTCTCCAGCTCAAAGTCCTCGGGCAACCCGCCCCCATCGAACGACGCCTTCAGCGCCGCCACTGAGTACCGCTCGAAAAACTCCTCATTCACTTTCAGCTTTGCGAGCGTTCGATGGCCGCCCTGCAGACTTTTTGGGACAAGAAAGTAGTGACATAGCGGCGCTTCTACCGGCGTCATGCCGATGGCGACCGCGGTGCGGAGTGCCGATGTCCGATTGGGCGTCGCGCCGTGGATGGTCCGATTATCAAATGCCACCGCCTCGCCGGCCTTCAATGGCACAAACTCAAGATACTCGTAGAGCATCGCCTCGTGACCCTGGGTGCATGTCTGGAAGTCCGGGGACGGTGAGCCGACTGGTTTGTCGAAAAATGAGTGGCTACCCTTCACGAATCCCAAAGCGCCGTTGGTTTCGTCTATGTCAACAAGCGCAATCCAAACCGTGACCGAGACGTAGGGGGGCGATTCCACAAAGGTCCAATCCTGATGAGGATAGGTATAGCTGTCTTCTCCTGGGGCTTTTACAAGAAAGCTTCCCAGGTGCGGCTTGCAATCTCTGAAGTAGTGGTTCACTTTCGGCAGGACGATGTCGGACACTCTTCGAATGAGCGCTCTCTTCGGCTCCAGATCCGGCTCCTCCAGACTGATATACATTCCGTATTGGGTATTCGTGACTGTGCCACCCGTCGACTCGATGAACAGTTCGGTCAATTGCTGCACCTCATCCCGGTCGAGTATAGACAGCTTGACAAAGCCATTTTGGTCAAACGCTTGTTGGACACTGTCCTCATGAAACATTCGACGAACACGCTCGGGAGTTTGACTCCTCGCGTTACGGAGCGTGAGGTCTGCGAGTTTGCGGATCACATCATCGGACGTGGGGAATGGGATCAGGTCCTGTTCGTGGTCTAAAGGGAAATCGCTTAGATTTGCTTCCCACAGGTTATTTTCGAGGATGAATTCCTTATTAATCTTGTATGCTTTGACCTTGGCCGTTCCCGAGTCAAACACGTAGTGAACTTTTGGCGTTTCGCGGGGTGTCAAAACGGATTGAACGGCGACGCGAGCCTGCCGGGTGCTATTCGGCGGCGAATAATGAATCAATTTGTGGTCGAAGATAATGGCTTGCCCCTTTTTGAGTGGAACCCACCGGGCATACTTCTTCAGCGTGTCGTTGTATTCGGTGAGAGCTTTTGGAAGGTTGGGGCCTCGCTGTGTCCTGAAGATGTTGTGACTGCCGGAAATGACGAACAGGCCGCCATTCTGCGTGTCGGTATCGACCAAAGGGCACCACAGATTGAAGGCGGTGTGCTGAGATTCGTCGACAAAATTGAAATCCTGATGAGCCTCGATCTGGCCGTCGCCGGGGAACTTGATCATGAAGTTGGAATAAAACACTTCATAGTCGATCATCAAAGCGTCAAGTTCTTGCTTTACGTTGCGAGAAACCAGTTCGTCGACCTGTCGTTTGTGGTTGATGTCCGAGTCGAATATGGAAATGTAGTAAGGCAGCTGTTGCGCGTAGGGCACGACCGCGCGCTTAGTTTGGAAGGCATCCGCATAGAAGGACAACAAATCGCGGACAGCGACGTCGTCCAAGAGGTTGACCACGACGTACCCGTTCCGTCTGAACGAGCCTTCGTGTGTGTCGTCCTTGAATACCTGGCGCACCAGAGACTCACTCCACAAATTCTGAACTGCGGATTTTCCTCGCGGTCCGGCTCTCGATCGAAAATCGTGCCCACCGCGCCATGTGTCCATGTCATCTTATCACTCCAGAATTGCGGCCGAACTGCGCGGCGTCTGTTGGGTGGAAAAAGCGATGACACATTGCCGGTCCTGGCCCGAACCTCTACAATGGGCTAGCCACGGACGTAGCCGAGGAATTTGATGACGACTCAAACCACGGATCTGCGCGAGGAACGGACCCGCGGACGCCCCGCGCTTGGCATTCCGGGCATTACAGCAACGGCCAAACTCGGACAATGGTGGAAACCGAAAGCTGCCAACCTGTTGGGGGTTCTCTATGCCGTTGTGGTGATTACGGAATTGCCGGTATCGCGTGCTTTCTTCCTGCTGATTCCAGCGGTTATCACCATCCTGGGCATTGGCAGTTTTGGACACGCGATCAACGACTGGTACGACACCGAAGCCGATGCGCTGGCCGGCAAAACGAACCGTTTGGCGAATATCAGCGGCTGGAAGCGGTACGCGCTGATGGTTGGCATCCTGGCGATTGCGCTGCTCCCTTGGCTGGTCCTGCCGTTCGATACGGCATCGGTGGCATTGCTGGTGCTCGAATTTGCCCTCTTGCTTGCGTATGCCATGCCACCGGTTCGTCTCAAAGAACGACGGATCTGGCCTGTATTCGCTGATGCAGCGTACGCCTATGCCATTCCTGCTGTACTGGCCGCGCACACATTCTTCCTGGCGAGACCGCGTCCATCCGACTTTGCATTCCTCGGATTGCTCTTCATCTGGCAACTCGCGCTCGGCGTACGACATTTCCTGAATCACGTTGCGCTGGATAGGACCAACGATATCGCAACCTCGACACCGACTCTAGCTACGCAAAAAGGCAATCGATTTATTCATAGGCTGATCAGGCGCTTTGTACTTCCGGTCGAGCTTGCCGCGCTCGTTGGGTACCTGCTCATTATGAGCAGATACGTGACGCTCCTAGTCCCCATCGTCGCCGGCCTTTTCTTCGTGACTGCATCGCTCGACGCCGTATTGACGGTGGGCCGTAGTTATCCCTGGATTCCGTATCGATTCTCGAGGACCCATGTGGATCGGCTGTATCAGGATATTTTGCCGTTGGTTCTCCTGTCGTTTCTCGTTCTCATGGATTGGCGGTTCTCCCTTCTGCTCGGGGTACACGTGCTCCTGTTCTATGCGACAGGTGCAAGCGCCACACTGGGGCGATGGCTGATCCACTCCTTTTCGTTTCTTCGCGTGTTGGCCTGGCCGGCAATGATGCTGGTTGGTGATTTGCAGCCGGTCAAGGGACCGCGATCCACACAGCGAGAAGCCGAATCAGCCCGCCCTCCTGACGCGACGCCCGTAGGAAACGCAGCACGCGGCGCAAATATTGCCATTGTCAATATCAACAAGGGCAAATATACAGAGACGTTTGTCCATGGGTTGATCCCCAGACTCCATTACAAAATCTACTATCTGTACGGGGGTGAGCTGCCCACGTTCGACGACGATGACCGGCATTTCTTATCAAATTGGCCCAGCCTGCAATCTCTGGCCCGCTTCCTCGAAATCGTGTTGCGTCTGGAGGAGAACCATTTCTTGAGGAACAGCATTGCCAGTTACCTGCAGGCCAAGCAGATCAAACTGATCCTTGCCGAGTTTGGGCCCGTTGGCGTTGAGATGCTCCCGATAGCGAAGGACTTGGGTATACCTTTGGTGGTGTATTTCCACGCTTACGATGTGTTTCACAAGCAGATCTTAGGACAATATGCGTCGAAGTATGTGTCTTTGTTTCGGGAAGCCGCTTCGATCGTCGGCGTGTCGGAGATTGTCTTGGATCGTCTCGAAGATCTGGGGGCGGCCCGGTGCAAACTTATCCATCTTCCCGCGTTCGTCAATCTGGACCTGTTTTCCTACAGCGATCACGGCACTGTTTCACCGCGTTTTCTGGCGGTAGGACGTTTTGCCGAAACGAAAAGCCCACACTTAACTATCCTGGCATTTCACCGAGTGGCCCAGGTGATTCCGCAAGCTTCGCTTACGATGGTCGGCAAAGGAGGAGGGGGTGAGCTTTTTGAAGCTTGCCTTATCCTGGTGAGGTCGCTGCGCCTCGAACACTGCGTGGAGTTTAAGGGCATCCTGTCGCATGAGGACGTGGCGATCGAGATGCGCCGCGCACGCGTCTTTGTCCAACACTCCGTTACCACCCCCGAAAACGGAGACATGGAAGGCAAGCCCATAGCGGTGATGGAGGCGATGGCGAGCGGCCTACCGGTTGTTGCGACCCGCCATTCAGGCATTCCCGAATTGATTGAGGACGAGGTGACCGGTCTTTTGGTCGCCGAATATGATATCGAGGCGATGGCCGACGCCATGATCCGGCTCGCAAAGGATGACGATTTAGTTAGCCGGATGGGCCGCAGTGCGAGTAAGGCAATCCACGATCATCCGCTGATTAGCCATCACATCGAGGCTCTCGAGAAGATCATCGACACCAGCATCGCGCGGGGGTAACCGTTTGTTCCAGGCTTGACGGCCACTATGCTATTCTTCGACTTCACTGCGCGCAGGCTATGTCGCACTTTATTCCGTTAGCGTTCAACTCAACCGAATTGCCACCGGCCTTTGCGCAATGCATCGATCGCACCAGGCGAGCGTTGCATGCGCGTCTGGCCGATGCGCCTGCCGGTGAGATGCTGCGTCAGTATTTTGAACGTGGAAAGATGTTGCGGGCCTTTCTGGTCTTTGCATCGGCGGCCTCGGTGGGAGCCGATCCGGAAGACGTCGGCAGGGCCGCTGAAGCCATCGAGCTAATGCATGGCGCGTCCTTGTTCCACGACGACATCATCGACCAGGCGGCCCAGCGGCGAGGGCTGGCTTCACTTCACGAGCGGCTGGGCGTTGGCCGCGCGCTGGTGGTTGGCGACGATTTACTCTTGCGGGCGTTTTCGGCGCTTAGCGAGACTCCTTCGTGCCCGGCCCCTCGGCTAATCCAGGCGATGGAGGTTTTGAATTCCTTAGCCAGGGAATGCTGCCGCGGGCAGTTCGATGAATTGTGCGCTGACCGTTGGATTTCCGAAGAGGGATACCTCGCAATCGTTAGCGCCAAGACAGCAGCCCCCTTCGTCGCTGCGGGCGTTTTGGGGGTACTGCTTGGGGGAGGCAGTGAGGCCCAACTGGCCCAAATTCGTACGTATGCGCGACATTTGGGCATCGCATTCCAGATCAACGACGACCTTCTTGATCTCACCGGCGAGGAGTGCCGGCTGGGTAAACCCGTGGGCAATTCGCTCGCCCACGGCCGTCCGATGCTTCCGCTCATTTATCTCTGGCAACTTAGCTCTGACGCGACGCGGAAGGACTTGCGCCGGCTGGGCCAAGACAGTTCGGCTCGCGGGGAGTTGGTGGAGATGCTGGAACAGAACGGGATCGTGGATCGGGTCCGGCAGGTCCAACAGTTTTATATTGATGCGGCGCTCGCGGCGCTCGAGGGCTTTCACGATGGATCCGGCGTGGACGCCTTACGCGCGATGGTCACACACGGTAGGGCGCGGGATCACTTAGGGAAGGCGAGCGGCTCGCCAGGGGTTTGACGTCGGTCGACACAAAGTCACCCACCGGACTGAGCGGCATCCGCGGCAGCATGACGGGTGCCCGCTGAAACGGCCGGGAAAGTGAATTCTTCCAGTTCCGCATCAGCATAACCCCAATTCACCGGATTCAGTCCCAGAACCTCTCTCTTCTCGAGTACGTGGAGCCCCACCTCGTACACTAAGCTGTAGTCAATGGCGGGGCGTTCCTGGAGGAATCGGACTTTCTCGAGTGGTGACAGCGATTCCCACCCAGACGGATGATCGATGTGATAAGTGCAAGCCTCCGGCGGAAAAGTGTGCTGGCGGTAGCCAAGCGACGTTGCGGCGATCAAACCAAGCGAATCAATATGCAGCGAGTAAAGATCCAGTTCGAGGTATCCCTGTATCGCGTACCAGGCTTCCTTCGACATCAACGTGAAATCTCCGGATGCAAAAGAATCGATCTGATAGAACAATCGTTTTTCCGGGCTCCAGAAAAGGCTCATACCGAGGGCCATTTTATCGAATAGCCATTTCTTGGCCAGGCCCTTGCTCTGCAGTCCTACGAGCTCCAGGTTGATGTTCCTGAAGCGGCGATCTCGACCCAGCCGTCGAATCACGTTTCGTTCGCACCATGCGAGTTTTTGGGGTAGGTCCCAGTCCGGATCGATCTGATCCGGTACATCGCATCGATTGGCTCGATAATAGGTGTCGAGCCGAAGAGGCGCCTCAACCAGTTTGCGAAAAAGTGAATCCGAGAATAACAGGTCGATGTTCGTGCACAGGATGAAAGTGCCTCTTGCTCGACGAATACCAACGTTCTTCGCGATCATCTGGAACAAAGGAATCTCCGGTGCGCGCCGATATCGATGATGAATCGCGGCCGGGACCTCGATATAACGCAAGGTGAGGTAATCGTGCTCGGAAGGTCTGGGGAGCACATCGCGTAGACGCGGCCGGTCGGCCGGCGGATTCCACTCGACGTAGATCAGTTCGAGGGGGAAACGGTATTGACGAGTTTGGTCGAGCAATCCCTGAAGGAAGAGCCGCATCCGCTTTAATATGCTGCCGCCATGACCGTCGTTTCTCGAAGCAACGACCACGGAAAGGTACGGACGATCGGTCGAGGAGACGGTCACGGCAGTGTTTCCCCGCAATGCTCGCTGATAGGGCTCGCCTGATGAATGGAAGTGTGGCGCGCCATAATCGATGTAATTATAGTATCTCCCGCTGAGAGGAGCGATCGAATTGCCGAGCGACGACGAACAGGAGTTTCTGGTTTTCGGGCAGCCGCAGATACTCGAAGAGGAAATCGAGGAGGTCGTCGCGTGTCTGCGGTCAGGCTGGATCGGAACCGGCCCGCGCGTAGCCCGATTCGAGCAAGATTTCGCGGCCTTCAAAGGTGTAGAACACGCTGCGGCGGTTGCCTCCTGCTCCGCGGCCCTGCATCTGAGTATCCTGGGGCTCGGCGTCCAGCCCGGGGATCAGGTTATCACCTCCTCTCTGACATTTTGCAGTACCGTTAACTCCATCATTCATGCCGGCGGCCTTCCCGTGCTGGCCGACGTCGATCCACAAACCATGAACCTCGATCCGCGGTCTGTGGAGGAACGGATCACCAACCGAACCCGGGCAATCGTGCCGGTTCATTTTGCAGGGCGGCCTTGCGATATGGATGCGTTGGGGGACATCGCGAGCCGCCACGGTCTCCGCATCGTGGAGGATTGCGCCCATGCGATCGAAGCGGAGTACCACGGTAAAGCGTCCGGCACGATCGGGGACTTCGGTTGCTTCAGTTTTTACGCTACGAAAAATGTGACCAGCGGCGAAGGAGGGATGGTCATCGCTCGAAGTAACCAAGATCTGGACCACGTGAAGACTCTGGCTTTGCACGGCATGAGCACAGACGCCTGGCGCCGGTTCCAGGACACCGGCTACAAACACTATTACGCCGTCGACGTGGGATTTAAGTACAACATGATGGATCTCGAAGCGTCGATTGGCATTCACCAATTGCGGCGATTAGCGGCGAATTGGCAACGGAGGCAGGCTATCTGGTCCCGTTACCTGGAGGCGTTCCAAAGCGTTCCTATCGGCCTGCCTGCTGCTCGGGACCGCGCCACCCGGCACGCTTACCATCTGTTCACCATCATGATCGAACAGCGCCAAGCAGGTATCACGCGCGATGATTTCCTCGAGGCCATGACTCGGCTGGGCATCGGCGTTGGAGTGCACTACCTGAGCGTGCCGGAGCATCCGGTCTACCGGGAGCGCTTCGGATGGAAGCCCGAGGACTGGCCGAAGGCACAGCGCATCGGCAGACAAACAGTCAGCCTGCCCCTGAGTCCGAAACTCACGGACAGGGATGTCGAACGGGTGATCCGCGCGGTCCGTAAGACCCTACGCCTGATCTAAACAGCCCGTGTCAAAAGTCCTGGCAGGCTGAAGCCCGCCCCACTGGGTGCCGCAAGTTGTTGATCCATAGACGTGGCACAGTGCGCCTTCGCCTGCGAACCCGGCGTTACCGGACTTTTGTCGCGGGCTGCTAAGACTCTTTGGCCAGCCGGTGATAGCGGTCCTGAAGGAAGTGTCGATCGAGTCTCTCGTCGATATTAAACTCCGGCTTGATGCACTTGATTTCAAAGAAGTCCACCGGAAAGACGTATTCACTCCAATTCTCGATGCGCGCCAACCCAGTCAGCTCTTGGAATTCGTTGGAAATGGCCAGGTCCTCGAACTGCGCCAAGTCGAGATCGATGGTTTTCAGAGTAGCTAAAATGAATCCCTTACCCCGCAGATCGTCCAGCACTGCGTTCAGGCTGCCAACATCGTAGCGATACGCCTGATTGATTTTGCGAATTTCTCGATCGATCCGCTCTTGGTGTTCCGGCCGCACCGGGATCCTCCGGAAAAGATCTTTAATGTACAGTATTCCCCCAGGCTTCAACATCTCCCAGCATGAGTCAATCAGGTGTTTCTTAGCTGTTGAATGCCCAAAGGACTCCAGAAAGTACACGACGTCATAGGCCCCTGGGATGAAACAATCCGCGAGCTTATGATAATCGCCGTGAACGACTCTGACTGTCTCAGAAAGATTCGCGGCCGCGATCTTCTCTCGGGCCATTTCGTATTGTTTTTTCGAAATCGTGACAGCGTCGACATGAACATGGGCGTGCGTGGCAAAATGAATCGCGGGGACCGCGATACCGCAACCCGCGTCTAATACGCGCTGGCCGGGCTGAAGCCCAATACTCCTGATCTGGTAGTTCAGAAGATCGGTGACGTCTTTGGTTCGGAAGGCTTGGATCACTTCGCCATACACCTTCAGGAACTTGTCGTGATAAGCGTCGTAGAACTGTCCGACGCCGTTGGCATGCCTGTCGTCATAGCTTCCTGCGGCGGCCGGCGCCGTCTTCTGTATATTGCTTCGCTCTGCCAACGCGGACAGTCTCAGCTTAATTTCGTTCCTGATGTTCTGGATGGTATAAGTTTCCCAGAAGCTGCGGTTATCTGGATCGCTCTGCATTATAGATTCCCCACGGCGGGAAGTGCTTGTCGACGCCGCTAGAATAAGCCTTGACGCTGAGATATCACGGGGATACTATAATACATAACTATGGCGCACTATCCGAGTAAGTTGCGCTTGATCCCCCTAGTATCAATCTGCCTTCTTGTCTTGCCGTTGAGCGCGTGCCGCCGTCAGGCCAGCAAGGCCCGGAGTGAAGGAGAGAAAATTGACCTGGGCCAGAACGTCACGGTGACCGGCCGACCCGAAGACGTTGTATTTAAGGATTTTGCGAAAAACTGGCGGCAGTTCATCAGAACCTCGCCCGAGCTCATGTCACCGGTAGTCGTCAAACCAAAACGGGAACCAACGCCTCCGCCCCCCGTGGTTTTCGCCGAATGTGTGTTTTCTGCCGATGCCAAAGGTTATGTACCGCAGATTACCATTACATGGAATGGGACCAGCCAGGCCCCCGAGGCACCCGTCCGGATTCAGGAACAAGCGGCGGTACCGACGATGCGCTTCGACCTTGCCCTGCAGCACAACGCATTTGAACGAAATTTGTTTTCCGCAGCCCTCTCAACCGACAAGCTCAAACGTTTTAGTCTTCCATCAAACAGTGGCCTAGTGAACAATCCTGAGGCTGTGATGTTGACGGGACCTGGTTTGTTTCCGAAACTTATGGATTTCAGAACCGAGAACCTGCAGGATGCTACAACCAATAGCCGATTTAGCAAACAGACCATAATTCTGAGAGACTTGAGCCCCGGACTGTCTTACACACTTCGCGCGAGTCACCTCGGCAATAACGAATGGGATGAAGATCGGCAGTTTGTGTTTCTGCCGCCCGTGTGTCCGGGTTCATTTTAGAAAAAAACGCTCATATGCCACGACCACCAACAATCGCAGGAAGACCCAGCAATAGGTTGGCATTCCAGTTGGCGATTTTGGCAGCGATTTCCGGTTCAGCTTTTGGACAGATCACGGCTACCTGGTATGACATCAATCCATCCCAATCCAACGACAGCAGTAACGGCGGTAGCAGCGGCCGGGTCAATCACGTGGGGGCCGCCAGTGACCTGAGCAAGGTATACGCAGCCACTGAATGGGGAGGGCTGTACCAAAGTTTTGATCAAGGCAACACCTGGG
>Ga0116125_1000359_pt1 | contig 22029 bp, 21 predicted proteins | sample June2015DPH_16_1_2_FD_89729 | JGI IMG/M metagenome (GOLD analysis project Ga0116125, IMG submission 89729) | Peatland microbial communities from SPRUCE experiment site at the Marcell Experimental Forest, Minnesota, USA - June2015DPH_16_10 | ecosystem: Environmental > Terrestrial > Soil >...
ATGCCGAGGATGCGGCCCGCTGCCAATGCCTCCTGCCGGCGGATCTCGGGCAGCCGCGCGCGCGCCGAGGCCTGATCCGTGAGATGGACCCCGTACACCAGTTCCGCGAGCCCTGAATACCGGTAGCCGGACTCGCCGTTGCTGATGACTACCTGGTCCACCGTCGCGCCCAACTCGTGCGCCAGCCGGTAGGTGGTGGCCGCAAACGCATATTCGTCATCCGGATGCGCAACCACGATCAGAACCTTCAGGTGCTGACAGGTATCGGCCGCATCCGCCGGGAGTATCGACAAGATCGCGATTACCATTGCCGCGCGCAAGCGCCCGCAAAATCGAGGCCACTGCCGATCCTGTCGCGTTGGTCCAGCAATCATACCATTGTCTATAGACAATATCATATTTGAAATTCTTACACAAGTTAACGCGCGTCAAGCCCAAGTCCTTGTATGATTTGGGAGCAATCATCCCATATCAGATAGAATATGCTATGATCTGCTAGTCAAGGGCAAGTATGAAAATCGCTAAAGATGTTACTGAACTGATCGGAAACACGCCATTGGTTCGCATCCGGCGGCTTTCCGAAGGCGCCGTTGGCAACCTGGTCGCCAAGCTGGAGTTCTACAATCCTGCGCACAGCGTGAAGGACCGCATTGGCGTTTCGATGATCGACGCGGCGGAGAAAGCGGGGCTGATCCGCGAAGATACGATCGTCGTGGAACCCACCAGCGGGAACACTGGAATCGCGCTGGCGATGGTGTGTGCCGCACGGGGCTACCGCTGCGTCTTGACGATGCCGGAAACGATGAGCAAGGAGCGGCGGATTCTGCTCAAGGCGTATGGAGCGGAATTGATCCTCACGCCGGGGCCCGAGGGCATGGCCGGCGCCATCAAGAAAGCGGAGGAACTAGCTGCGTCGGATTCGCGCTACTTCATGCCCCAGCAGTTCAAGAATCCAGCGAATCCGGAAATCCACCGCCGCACGACGGCGGAAGAGATCTGGGCGGATACGGACGGGCAAGCTGACATTCTGGTCTCGGGCGTCGGGACGGGCGGCACCATAACGGGTGTAGGCGAAGTGATCAAAGCCCGCAAGCCCTCATTCAAGTGCATTGCTGTGGAGCCGGACGCTTCGGCGGTGTTGTCCGGAGGTGCAAAGGGGCCACACCCGATGCAGGGAATTGGCGCGGGCTTCGTGCCGGAGATCCTAAACCGCGAAATCTACGACGAGGTGATCCGTGTCAAGAACGACGACGCGTTAGAAACGGCTAGGCGGTCGGCGCGGGAAGAAGGACTGCTGGTAGGAATCTCGTCCGGCGCGGCGCTTTGGGCCGGAGTCCAGGTTGCGCGCCGTCCGGAGAACTCAGGCAAATTGATCATCGCGATCATCCCTTCGTTCGGCGAACGATACCTGAGCACGGTCTTGTTCGCGGACCTCGCGGTCTAGGTTATTGAGGGATTGCGTCCACCCACGATCCTCGACAAAGCTGCGGCAAGTGCGTCGATATCGGCGCAAGTATTGTAGAGCGCGAGAGACGGACGCACGGTGCTTTCCACGCCGAAGCGGCGCAGAATCGGCTGCGCGCAATGGTGTCCCGCGCGCACCGCGATGCCTTCCTGGTTTAGCGCAGAACCGATATCCTCAGTCCGGAGGCCATTGATCACAAAGGACAAAACTCCGGCTTTATCCGGCGCTGTGCCAATAAGCCGCAGTCCTGGGATCTCATTCAACAGCCGCGTCGCATAAAGCATCAACTGATGCTCGTGCTCCGCGATGCGTTCCATCCCGATCCGGCTGATGTAATCGATAGCCGCACCCAGGCCCACCGCATCGGCAATGTTGCCCGTGCCTGCTTCGAAACGCAACGGCGCCGGCTGATACGTGGTGCGTTCAAAGGTCACGTCCTTGATCATGTTGCCGCCGCCCTGCCACGGCTGCATGCCGTTCAACAGCTCTTCCTTCCCATACAGCACGCCGATTCCTGTAGGCGCGAAAACTTTGTGTCCCGAAAAAACGTACCAGTCCGGATTGAGGTCCTGCACGTCAATGCGCATATGCGAGACGGCCTGCGCGCCATCCAGCAAAACTTTCGCTCCCACCCTGCGCGCGCCTTCGATGATCTGTTTGGCGGGGGTGACTATTCCGAGCGCGTTCGACACTTGAGTGAACGAGACCAGTTTCGTCCTGGGCCCAAGCAATTTTCCATAGGCGTCCAACAGGAACTGGCCGCTGTCGTCCACCGGGACAACCTTCAAGCGCGCGCCCTTCTCGGTGGCCAGTTGCTGCCAGGGAACGATATTGGCATGGTGCTCCAGCCACGTGATTACAATTTCGTCGTCCGGACCGATGTTCTGCCGACCCCAGCTCTGCGCAACCAGATTGATAGCCTCGGTAGCGCCGCGCACAAAAACTATTTCCTTCGCCGAGGAGGCATTCAGGAACCCGCGCACCTTCTCTCGCGCTTGTTCATACGCATCCGTGGCTCGGGCGGCGAGTTCATGGGCGGCGCGATGAATGTTGGAGTTTTCGTGTTCGTAGAAGTATTTCAAACGGTCGATTACCGATTGCGGCTTTTGCGTGGTAGCCGCGTTATCCAACCAGATCAGCGGACGGCCGTTGACACGCTCCTGAAGAATCGGGAAATCCCTACGAATCTGCAGTACGTCCAGTGGCTCTCGCCCTGTTGTCGATGGGACGACGGTAGCGGCGGACGGGAATTCCGGGGCGGCATACTCGAGAAAATAATATGGAGCTGCCGCTGCTTGGGGAACTGCCGAGCCGCCCGGAACAAACTGGGCCAGCAGTTCGCGCAATTCACCTTCGCCGGGGAACGCCACTACCGGAGCCGTTGTTCCTCCCAGCGGTGTTAGTGGATCGAGCGAGTCCGTCGCAGGAATCGCCGGCGGCGCACCCGGAGGAGATTGAAAAAACTGATCTGCTAGGCGCTCGATTGTTGCGACGTCCGGCCAACCTGAAGGTAAGTCTGGTGGCAAGCTCACCTGCTCAGGTTCATTTGTATTCATGGTACTTTCCAGTATCCACGTCGTCCAGTACACCCAGCGCGTCGTCGGTGAGAACAGCCAGCGAACAATACAACGACACAAGGTAAGACGCGATGGCCTTGTGGTTGATCCCCATAAATCGGACCGAAAGGCCCATGCTTTGTTGTCCCGGCAGATTCGGCTGATAGAGACCCACCACTCCCTGACGGCGTTCTCCCGTGCGAATCAGCAAAATGCTGGTTTTGCCGTTTTCCGTGCCGATTTTGTCCGACGGGATTAGCGGGACGCCTCTCCATGTCACGAATTGCGATCCGAAGAGGGAAGTAGTGGGAGGGGGCACGCCACGGCGCGTGCACTCCCGCCCGAAGGCGGCGATGGCGGCGGGGTGCGCGAGAAAGAAACCTGGCTCCTTCCACACCTTGGTGAGAAGTTCGTCCAGATCGTCCGGCGTCGGTGCGCCAGTTCGCGTCTTGATCCGCTGCTCTGGCCGAGCGCTGTGCAGCATGCCGTATTCCTTGCTGTTGATGAGCTCGCTTTCCTGACGCTCTTTGACGATCTCGATGGTCAACCGCAGTTGCTCGCCAATTTGGCTGTACGGCGAACTGTAGAGATCCGAAACGCGGGTATGTATGTCAACCACCGTATTGACTGCGCTGAGCATGTATTCGCGCGGGTGCTCTTCATAGTCGACGAACGTTTGTGGCAGCTCGCGCTCATCGCGGTCGGAACACTCCACGGTGACCTTCGACTCGTCCTTCACGCGATTCAGCCGGTAGATGCCGGCCTCCACTGGAACCCACTGCAGCAAGTGGGTCAGCCACCGCGGCGTGATGCGCTGCATCTGCGGCGTGGTCTTGGTGGCATTCGCAAGTTGTCTTGCCGCTACATCTCCCAGCGCGGTTTGACGCTCCGGTTCGTTCGCCATTTTTCTCTCCTGTTGCGGAATCTCCGCGACAAATCTATCTCTGTATCGACAGTATCATGCCGACACCGTGGCGCAAGCCTCCGGCTTGCGGACTACTTACTGCTTTCCGGCTGGCTTCACAGGCGGCGGCAGAGGCGCGGGGTCCAGGTATCCGCGGGTTCCATCGGGGCGAATCGGTCCGGGACCGAATCCCAAATGCTTCAGGTCGACGTTGTTCTCGCTGCACGCGTATTCCGACAGCAGTTGGCCGGGTGCACCAGCCACCCAGGTTCGAGAATACGTAAACGGCTTGGTATAGAATTTCGGATCCTCGATCAACGTCTCGACGCGCAGGTGCTCTGCGTCCGGCCTGGTCCAGCGTTCCACCACATGCAGCGCGTCGCTGTGCGGGCTGCCGTTCTCGTCGGCCCATACCTGCGTGTCCTTGAACGCGATTGAATCGATCACCAGCGTATCGCCTTCCCAACGGCCGATCTCTTCACCAAAGAAAGATGGATCGGGGTCGTCGGAGTGCTTTCGGCCGTCCACGGGAATCAGACGGTAATAGGTGTAGAAATAGAGAAACGAGACCAGCTTCGGCGTTTGCATCACCATGAACGGCAATCCGCTGGCATTGTGCCGCGGGATTCCTCCGATGATGCACAGCGCTTCAGGATCGTAAGTCGCGGTGACGTTGTGCTTCCAGGCGGCCTCGCCTTCCGGCGTGAACGGCAGCTTGAATCCGGAAAGATCTTTCCCGATATTGCCGACCGGTTTAGTGTTGCGAGTGCCTTTCCAGAAGCCGTTAAAATCCGGGTGCCCGTCGGGTGTGCGTGGCGCCGGTTTCGCCGGGCCGGACGGTTCAGAGCCGATCAGATCGCCATAGGGATTCTCGGCCGGCGGTTTGGATGGCGTGGTTTGAGCGAACACGGCAGGCAGCAGAGAGACTGCGGCTAGCAAAGGGAAGGTCGCGGCAAAACGTCTTTCATTTCTCATAGAGCTGGCTACGAACTCAAGCCTCCTCTTGATTTTACACGCGCAATATTGTATTGTCTATAGGAATAGTAGAGTATGGAAAAGGAGGCCGGAAATTGAAATCCTCAGCATCTTTCGCGGTGACAGTATTCGCGCTGGTCGCCGTAGCGCCGTTGTTCGGGCACCACTCGTTTGCTTCCGAATTCGATGCCAGCAAGGCGATCCGGCTGACCGGCACGCTGACCAAGATCGAGTGGACCAATCCGCACTCCTATTTTTATCTCGACGTGAAGGATGACAAAGGCACGATCGTAAACTGGGCCTGTGAAGGTGCTCCGCCGGGCGCATTTTCGCGGCGGGGATTCAAGAAGGGCGATATCAAAATCGGCGACACGCTAGTGGTGGACGGCTATCGCGCCAAGGATGGCTCGCGCCTTATGGATGCCCGGCGCGTCACGCTGCCCGACGGCCGCAGTATCTACGGCGGGACACAGGGCGATGGTGGGCCGGGCGATACTGCGCCGGCACCCAAGCAGTAAGACTCCCGGGTTATAGGCGGGGAGCCAGGCGTTTTTCCGGATGAAGATCGTGACATCCCCGGCACGTAGCCTCGAGTTTGGAATAGGCCGCCAGCGCCTGGCCGGCGTTGCCGCTTTTTGCGGCTGCCGAGATTTGCTTCGAGGCTGCCAGATTCTCCTGGGCCAGCTTCACGGCATCTGCCTGCTTCGCCCTCTTCCAATAAGCTTCTTCCCGCTCGGCAGTTTTGGCCAGTTCATCCGCCGAGGTTGTGGCCTTCTGCCACGTCTTAGCGTCCAAAGCGTCCTTTAAGTCGTCTTTCAATTCCTGCGCCTGGTCCATCCATTCCTTGTGCCGCGAACTATCGTCCGCCGCCGGCGTGAGGCAAACGGCGATCAGGAGCACTAGCGTGGGCAAGCTTTTCATCACGTCCTTAAAGAAACCCGATGGATCTTCCGGCCACTCCGACGGAAAACCAGAGCGCGAGTGACACCACCGCGCTTAACTTCGTCGAGACCGTTAATGCCGCCCCTATGGGACTCTCCACCAGCTTGCGATGCAGCGTGAAATTGAATGTCACCGCCAAAAACAACAACAGCATCTTCACGCGGAACGCCGGATGGTAATAGTACTTCATGGGATTCGCCGACACAAGAAACGCTCCGGACACCACGGCCAACACGAGACTGCCGAGGAACACGCGCGAGAGATCACGAGCAACATTTGAAACCGGTTGGGACCGGAGACCAATTCCCAGGACTCCGAGGTCGATCACCAGAAGCGTCCCACCGAAAGATGCGAGCGCGATCAAATGCAGCATCTCGACCACCGCGAATGCCCATTTCGAATCACGCATCACCGCGAAGATCGGGGCCTGCGACGCCCACTGGAATAAAGGCAGAAGCGACATTCCGGGCCTAGAAGTAGGCGATGGCCCGCCCGGCGATGATGATTCCGCTCCACAAAATAAGCGACAGAACCGCCGTTAGCCGCGCGCGCCCCGGAGCAGCCGTTCGGTCATCCCAGGCGCCCACGCTCCGGTAAATTGTGGAATGAAAAATAAGCGGATTCACTGCAACCAGAACCAGAAGAAGCATCTTAATTCGAAAGGCGGGATTCACATACGATTTCGACGCTTGCGCCAGGAAGAGAAGGCCGCCACTCGCGAACATCGCGACAAATCCGGCCCAGGTTAGCGGCAGCACCTGACGGGCGATTCGAGATACTCGCTCCCGCTTGAGCACGATCCCGAGTAGCCGCAGATCGACAATCGCGACTGTCCCAGCCAGGAGCGCGATCCCGAGGACGTGGACGGTCTCGATGATCGGGTACACCCAGTCAGACTCGCGAATCGACGTGGCCAGATTCGTGCCGTTAATCCACTGACAGATTTCAAGAGCGGACATTACTTTGGTTGAGGGACGATCCGAAGATAAGGCTTGGGAGAACGCCATCCGTCGGGATATTTCTGCTTCGCTTCTTCCTCAGCTACGGAAGGCAGGATGATGACGTCGTCGCCCTGCTTCCAGTTTACGGGCGTAGCCACCTTGTGCCTGGCCGTAAGTTGGATCGAATCGATAACCCTGAGTACTTCGTCGAAGTTGCGCCCGGTGCTCATGGGGTAGCTGAGCGTCAGTTTGATCTTCTTGTCGGGGCCGACTACAAATACTGTTCGGACAGTCGCGTTGTTCGCTGCTGTCCGGCCTTCCGAAGTGAATCCGGTATCGGCCGGCAGCATATTGTAGAGCTTGGCGATCTCCAGCTCCGGGTCGCCGATCAGGGGATATTTCACCCGATGGCCCTGGATATCCTCGATATCTCCCGCCCATTTGGCGTGGCTCGATACCGGATCCACGCTGAGCCCGATGATCTTGGTGTTCCGTTTGGCGAACTCCGGCTCCAGGCCGGCCAGGTAACCGAGCTCGGTGGTGCATACCGGCGTGAAGTCCTTGGGGTGTGAAAACAAAATCGCCCAGCCGTCGCCGATCCATTCGTGAAAATTGATGGCGCCTTGGGTGGTTTGGGCGGTGAAGTTTGGTGCTTCATCGTTGATGCGTAGTGGCATAGTTATCTCCCGAAGTGCATCAAAGTGCCGCTCCGGCGGCGCTGGCGTGTTTCACTTCAATCAAGCGCCCGCTCTTGACGTCGTAAACATATCCATAAACAGGGACCTCCGGCGGAACAAGCGGATGCGACTTGATACGCTCGACATCCGCAAGTACGCTTTCTTCCTGATTCCGGATAGTGAGCCATTCAATGAAATCTCCGGCGTGCGACCCGGGACCAGCTCCAGAATCCTTCCATTCGCCATCCTGAAGGGACGCCGTTTCGAGACTTTGAGACAACAAGCCGCGGATCACTTCATTCGTGAAATAGAGCATGCCGCAATCGGTATGATGAATCACGAACCATTCTTTGGTTCCCAGAAGTTTGTATGAGATCACCAGCGATCGAATTGCGTCGTCGCTGGCTCGGCCTCCGGCGTTGCGAATTACGTGAGCATCTCCTTCGGCCAGGCCCGCAAATTTCGCCGGATCAAGGCGCGCATCCATGCAGGTCAGAATTGCGAAACGGCGTGCCGGCGGCATTGCCAGCTTGGACTTCTCACCGAACTCGGCGGCATATTTCCCGTTAGCCGCGAGAACTTCTTTCAATACATCCGACATGGTGTATTCCTCTCTTTCCTTTGACTCTCGTCCGAATAGATGTGGAGGCGCAGGCAGGATTCGAACCTACGCATGGCGGTTTTGCAGACCGCCGCGTTACCACTTCGCCACTGCGCCCTGATTTGATACAACAACGTCTGCTGTCTCCAGCGTCCGCCGCGTTAAGCGCTCCAGCAGCCGCTCGCCCTCGGGCCAGCTTCCATGACCCGAAGCGATGTTTATGTGTCCCTGCCGTCCAAGATCTGCGAATTCCGATCCCCACGCTCTCGCGAGCCGAGACGCAATTTCGAGCGGAAGATAAGGATCGTTTTCGCTCGCAGCCAGAATCGATGGAAACGGCAGCCTTCTGGTCGGCATCGGCAGAAATTCCGCGAGTTCCGGCGGGCAAGTATCCGAGGCCGTCAACCAGGGAGGCGCAACGAGAAGCGCTCCGCCAACCCTGCCGGTGTCCCCGGCCTCAGCCCACTGAGCCACTGCCAGACAACCCAGACTGTGCGCAACCAGGAACACCGGTGCATGAGTTTCTTCGACGGCTTGCTGGATCGCTTCCACCCATTGCTTCCGCGAAGGCCGATTCCAATTGTCTTGTTCGATCCGCCGGAAATTGGCGTGCCGTTGCTCCCAGACAGTTTGCCAATGGCCAGGGCCGGAACCATTCCAGCCGGGAACTATCAAAAATGTCGCTGTTTCCATAGCGGTCCAGAAAATCTGTCATATGGGGATCCGCCGGGGGGCAGGAAGCGGATCCCCAAGACACGTCACTTGCGAACTACGCTGGCGGAAGCGCTGGTGGGTAGTGCGGTACTCCCAGCATCCGCCAGCAGCCGTTCGATGTTTGACGTGAACTCTTCCTTCAGTTGCCGATTGAATTCGCCGCTGGCAGGCGAGGCAAACCCGGCGTGAATGCCCTTCACCCGGCCGTCGCGGCCGATAAAGAATGTCGCGGGCCAAGTGTTGAGATTCACTCCCTGAGGAACCTTTTCCCACATCTCGGCGGGAGCCCCGGCGATCAGGTAGGTGTATTCAACCCCGTACTTCTTTACGAAGGCGCGTTCGCGGCTCAACGTGTCCTGCTGCTCCGGTTCTTCGAAATCCAGCGCTACGATTTCCAGTCCCTGGTCGCGATACTTCTTGTAGAGCTGCACCAGATACTGCGCTTCATCGTGGCAGTTAGGGCACCACGTCCCGGTGACGATTGCGAGCACCACTTTGCCCTTGAACTTCGGATCTTCATTGGACACAATCTTCCCGTTCACGTCAGGAAAACGGAACGCGAACGTTTCGTTGGGATCCCTCACCGTGGTGTGCGTCGCGTAGTTGGCTGGCTCGGAAAGTCCCTTGGCGCGCGCCGCTTCCGGACGATACGCGATCAGCTTTTTCGTTTGAGTGTAGGCGCCGCTGGTCTGGATTTCGAGCGTGCCGTCCGAGGCCGGCGTGACTTCGAGCAGCAGTGGCCGCGATCCATCAAAATGGCTCAGCACGAATTTGCCGTTCTGGAAGTTGCCGGTGAGCGCGCCCGTATCGCCGTCGACGCGCAGAATGGACGCTGAGACCTCGGCTCCAGATTGCCGCACGATGAAGCGCCAGGCTTTTTCGCCCTTCGGGCTGTCATAGGGAATCTCCCAGACACCATCGATGGATGGAACGTTCGTCGACGATACGGCAGCCGGAGAATAGCGCTTCGCGTGGAATGGAACACTGCTGATGTAGCTTTCCCGCGAGAAGCGCCCTTCCACCTGACCATCCAGCTGTCCTGCTTCGAAGGTTGCAATGATCTTGGTGAGGTAATGATCGAACTCCAGTACGATCTTGCCGTTTTCAAGCCGCGCACCGGTGGTGGTTTGCAATTGGTCGCCGTTGAAGAGAGTGCCCTTCAGGTTGGCGCCTTCGCCCGAGATATCGAGCCGGAAGGGGATTGCCGTGCCATTGAGAGTGATGCTGGCGTCCCAACGCCCGGTCAAAGTTGCGGCCGTCGCCGATGCGCACAGGCCTGCGATGACGGCCGCGAGGCCGAGCAAAGTTCTAGAAATTCTCATATGTTCCTTTCTGATTGGTTGTTCGTTGACTTGCAGCGAGTGGCAGAAGGCTTGGCAGGCTGAATGCCTGCCCCACTTGGCTCCAAGCGTTCATCCAGGAGGTGGCGCAGGCGCTTTCGCCCGCGAACCGGCTGGTATTGGGCCTCTGCCAGCTGCTGCTAGATTGTCCGGACCGATTGCGGCTCGGATATCGCTCCCTTAGGTGGGCCTGCTGGTTGTAATTCCTCCACTCCTCGGGCAGGCCTGGCTTCGTGGCCAGCAGGATTTCGAGGATGGCCCGGCGATCTTTGCCGGTGAGTTTCGCGAACTCGGGTGACTGATCGCGACCGGTCAAGATCTCCAACAGCCGGTGGTACACATACTCTTTCGCCGGTGCCGGAAGCGTATCGAACGCCGCTGAGTAAATCAGGTAGCTGCACGGATACTTGAAGATCCGCTTGCGCAGATCAAAATCGCGCAACGAGCGTCCGCGAGCATCGCGTGGACCGCGCGATCGAAATTCTTCTGTGAAGCCCGCATCTCCCTTCACTCGATCGCTGAGCGGCGCCTCGTTCGCGAAAAGCAAATAGCGCAGCAACTCTTCCGCGGGACCTTCGTATTGCTTGCGCGTTTCGTCCGTGAGCGGGCCAGCGTCGAGCGCCAGCCTTGTCTGATAATTCGTCAGCGTGATCAGGTTGTGCATCTGCGTCTGATGAGCCAGCACGAGATGGGCAACCACGTCGCTGTGCCGCGTTAGGTAAGCCGAGGCGTCGAAGTTCAAGCTACCGGAACGGCCGAGTTGCTCAGGATGCTCTTTGTCTTGCACCACCGCGTTTCCCATGTGGGTTTGCCGGCCGACAGTGCCGGTTACGAACCATCCGCCCCAACGTTCCTGGAGCGGGCTGTCTTGTCCGGTGATGAACGACGTCGAGTGAGTAGCTTGGGTCCCTGTTGGATTCGGATAAATCGATCGGAGCAGGACGCCAGGTACTCCACGGGTTGAAGCTGCCACGTGGCACTGCGTGCAATCCAACTCAGCTCGTTGGAACACCGGCTGCTCGGATTTACGTTCGTCCAGAAGATAAAAAATCGCTCCCTGCATCGGATCGAACGAGACAATCTCCAGCGCCTTTCCTTCGTGCACCTGGCCGACATATACGTCGTCATTGAAATAAAGCGCGCGCGGCGTTTCAGGAGAGATTTTCCGGAACTGAAAGCTGGTCTTTGAAAAAACCAGCGTTTGAGAGCTGACCGGAATGTCGAGCGCATCCAGAACCGACTTCAAGTAACCGTGCGCAGGTTCGTATGCCAGATTCACTTCGCCTCGGCTGACGCGCTGCTGGAGTTTCGCCACCGGGTCGGTCAGAGCGTCTGAGAGATAGTTGATCGGCGCGTCGCTGAAGGGCACGTAGCCCTGCTTGCGCACAGCAATCTGACCATACACGGGCAAGATCAGCCAGATCAGCGAGATGGCGGACGTTTTTTTCACAATGTTCTTTTCACCAAGCCCCTTATCGCCGGCTTTCCAGGTGAGTTGCGCCGTCCTGCGCTGCTTGCCAAACTCGCAGAAAATTTCCGCCCCACAGTTTCGCGATATCGGATTCGCCATAGCCGTGCCGCAGCAGCTCGGCGGTAACGTTGACGCTCTCGCCCTCGTTCTCCCATCCGATAACACCGCCGCCATGGTTGAAGTCGGACGAAATGCCGACGTGATCCACGCCGATTCGCTTGACCGCGTAATCGATGGCGTCCACGAATTGCGCGAGAGTTGCCTTGGGCGCGGCATTAACGGTCTGAAGCGCTGCGATCTGCTCTGTGGATTGCGGGCGCAAATATTTACTGAACGCTACGATCTGGACCACACCGCCATTCTTCTTGATCAACTCGAGTTCGCGGTCGCTCAAGTTGCGCGGTGTGTCCACGAGTCCTTTCACTGCCGAGTGCGTCGCGGCGACCGGTGCCCTGGTCACACTAATTACCTGCTCCAACGCGTGGGTCGAGAGCTGCGAAACATCGATCAGCACGCCGAGATCATTCAGGCGGCGGACCGCTTGTTTGCCCAGATCCGAAAGGCCACAGTGCTCCTCGGCTGCATCGCCAAGCTTCACATTTGGACGCGACGAATCCGCCCAGTCGTTGTGTCCGGCATGCACGAACCCCAGGATCCGGACGCCGCGGTTGTACCACTCGTTAATCTGATCGAGGTCGGACTGGAAAGCCGGCAGATCGCGTTCCCCGAGTTCATTCAGAGGAATGTTGGGAACCCGCGGCCGAACCAACGGATATGCATTCAGCAAACTCAGTACGATCGCGAATTTTCCTTCGGCAGCAATACGCCGCACGTCGGCTGGCGAATATGCAAGCGCGGCGTGCGCGGGATTCTTCTCCGCAATATCTCGGATGAGCCGGTATTTCTTGTCGGCATCCGAGCGCGCCTTTCTGTACGCCTCGTCGTTGCGCGCCCCCTGCGGCACGAACACCGCGAAGGATGCGCCCTTCAGCAGACCGCGCTCGGCCTTCGGCAGATCCACTTGCGTATCGAGCCCAGGCTCGCCGTAATTCAGAGGAATATCCACGTGGCTGTCGAAGGCGCCGATTCGGGTATGAATCTGCTTGGCTTTCTCGAGCAGCGCGGCATTGTTGGAGTCGTCGCCCCCAACGAGGTGTCCGCCGAGCAAGAAGGCCAGTGCTGCTGCCGGCGCAAGTCGGGCGGCAGGTCTACGTTGATTAAGAGTGGACATCGCTTCGCTCCTCCTGCCGAGCACTTGCCTCAACGGCCAGAAGCTCTTGTGCAACCTCGAGGAGTCTCCTGCGGGTTGACCGGCTTTTCACGCGCAAGTGAAAATAAGCCTGCTCCTCGGACATCCCGTGGCGGCTTTCGAGCAACGCCTTCGCTCGTATGACAGCCCGTCTGGTGGCAAGCTGGTCCTCCAGATCGGGCAGCAGTTGTTGGAGTGCCGATCCGAACTGGCGCCCTTCCAACACTCTTTCTACGTGACTCACCAGCGTCTCGATAGCTTCCGGCTCCGGCATGCCACCTGTGAGAATGCCGCGAGTTCGCTCGGCGATCTTAATACCGGCAAGTTCGGCATCCAGTGTGCCGATTCTTGCGGCGAGACTAGCGGTGGTGTGAGGAAGCGCTTGGACCGCTTCAATTGTGGTAGCGAAACGATTCAGAATGGATAGCTTGTCTTCAGAAATATCATTGCCGCGAAAGACGAACGCCAGACTACCAGCGAATTGAGCGTCCACGCACAGTGGAAACAATGCCACGGCAAGGCCATCTCGGCTCTTAACGCCGCTCTGGTTCGAAGGATCTAACCATTGCGGGGCCGCTAATCCGTTGGAGTCTCGGCTCACCAGTGCGCCATTCGCTTCGTCGATCGCGAAGAGGTTGTATCCGTCCGCTCCGGCCGCATACATCGCAAAAAGCGCGAGGGAGGTCACGCTCTGCTGGAGCGGATCGCGCTTCGGATCTGGTCTGCGTTTTGATAAGAGAACGCCAGTCGTAAACAAAGTCTTCCTCCATACACTTCGAGCCAGCACAGCGCTCGTCGAAATCTTTGGACTCTCTTTTGTATTTAGGTCAACAGCAATACAACATCAGCGGGTGTGCAGCCAGCGGCTGCCGGAAGGAAAAACGTATTAGCATTCGCTCGCTCATACGAAGACTCGTGGTCACAGAATAATGCAAGAATGGGAGCGAGTCAAGAGAAATCTACTATGTCGATCGAGAATAGGGTATATCGGGAATGTCAGGCCGTTGTTTCAGGTAGATAGGTACTTTGCGTGTACATCAGACTCCTAGTTAAAGAAACTCGCGCGAGCCTGGAGCCCGATGCGGAAGGGTCCTTATGTGTTCTACAACCAGATGACCGGTGCTCGCTTCCGCGATCTGAAAGCCGAAGCCCCGCAGAAGCAGGTAGTGACGGTGCTCTCAAACGGACGAAATCAGATAGGATAGGAACTGGAGGAATGGGTGAGTGGTTGAAACCGGCGGTCTTGAAATGCGATCAAGGCCCGTCGGCAAGTATTTCAAAATTCAACACAACCTCTGTCCAGCCAGCAGTTTACACTCGTTCCGATCTTTATTCCTGTTCACTTGATTTCATCCGTTTTGACCGCTCTTTAGTGCCAATTTAGTGACAGTCAGCCGCTTTAAGCGACTGAAACCGTTACTGTCACTATCAATCGCTGCATCACGTTGCTAAAGCAACCCCTTATGCGCACCAAATCTGCAACGAGGAGGACGAACCCGCGTGGAGGCGAGCCCACAATAATCGCATCGTGGCGCAGTTCCGATCTGTGCTCGCTAGTTCTAGCAAACACTGTACAGAGTGCACCGACGGAGCGCGTCGAGTTTTGTATGTCATCTTAAACCTGTGTGGCGAGCCTTGTTCATCGCGAATTGATAAACTCAGGCGCCGATGGCCGTCTGGTACAGCCCTCGACAGTGACTCCGCTAGGTGTACGAATCGAAGGGTATTGGCGACGCCGATCCGCCCATACTCGGTTCTGGCAGGCGTCCTTCCAGCCCCGCATGCGTTCGATGAGGACTATAGTAATGTTGGAAATCGATTAGTTTTCTCTCCAGGTCGACCGTCGTCCAGACTAGGGTGCGATCCAGGTACTCGCGCCGAACCGTTCCAATCAACCGTTCGACAAAGGGATGCGAAAGCGGCACGTATGGAACCGTCTTTATTTCGGTCACTCCGCAGAGATCGCGAAGATCGCTCGCCATCGATGGAATCGATACAGGGGGTCATGATCCGAGCTGAGATATTTAGGCAGACTCTGCCCGCGAATTGCTCGACAGAACATCCGGCACAGCGCCACACCGTCAACGATGCCGCGCTGGACGGCAAAGCCCATGATGCGATGTGTAAATGGTCCATCGAAGCTCCACAAACTATCCTTCACGTGGCCGATAAACGTAGGCCAGCAAGGACCTCCCGAATCCGATTCCGGCCGGTAATGAACCATCCGGATACGCCGAACAACACGCTTGTCGATGTCGACGCCGAAAGCCTGCGCGATCTGCTGAGCGATGCGGGGACAACCCCAGCTGGGATTACGACGTTTCATTGCAACGACGGCTTCGATGAGGTCTTTCCTCGGTCCCTTCGAGCCAAGGCCGACGCCCACGCTGGTGTGAAAACAACATGCGGTATTTTCGTTTCCTCAGCACACTGTGAAAGTGCAGCAGTGTAGAAGGCTTCAGAACGATGGCGGAACGGAGAACGCGTCCGCGGAGTATGAAAAGGGTACACAAGCCGGCGATGATCCTGTCGGCGGTGCGCAACTTAAAACCAGCGCGGATCGCCAATCGGCCCAAGCACCAGACTACCACGCGCAAAAGACTCGGTCCGCCATGGTCAACTTTAGCCGTTTCTTGGAGGAGCGTCGCAGCACACCGATCTGGTGCCGCAAGGCGACATTCTCTACCTGGAGAGCAGCTCGCGAACGGAAAACCGAGAACACTGTTGAAAGGAACAGACAAGACGCTCAACATCGGCTTAGCTAGCCCCTTCGGGACTTCGGCAAACCTAATGAACACAGAAACATTCGAGTTTCCGAGAACCACAGTCGTCGGTATCAGACCTCCAGAGAAAACAGACTGGCGTCTCGTAACAATTTCACAATCTGCAGCGAGCGTCCGTCTATGCACTCTTGAGGATCATCGCGAGTGGGGCGCCACTAAACTAAAACAGCGGAGCGCTAGGCTAAGAGCTGCCTTACGACGTTCCCGTGGACGTCAGTCAGACGGAAATGGCGACCCTGATACTTGTACGTCAGTCGCGTGTGATCGATGCCGAGGCATTGGAGAATAGTTGCCTGCAAGTCGTGTACGTGAACCGGGCCCTGCGTAATGTTGTAACCGTAGTCGTCCGTTTCTCCCATCACGATCCCGGGCTTGATTCCCCCGCCAGCCATCCACACCGTGAAGCAGCGGGGATGGTGATCGCGCCCATAATCTTCCGCGGTTAAACGACCCTGGCAGTAGACCGTTCGGCCAAATTCGCCACCCCACACCACCAGCGTCTCATCCAGCAGACCACGCTGCTTCAGATCCATCACCAGGGCGGCTGAGGCCTGATCCGTTTCTTTACAGCGCTTCGGCAGATCTTTCGGCAGGTTGCCATGATGGTCCCAATCGCGATGGAAGAGTTGGATGAAGCGCACACCGCGCTCCGCGAGCCGGCGCGCCAGCAGACAATTCGCGGCGTAGGTACCGGGCTTGCGCGCATCGGCTCCATACATTTCAAACGTCTGGGCAGGTTCCTTTGACAGATCGGTTAGCTCGGGAACCGAACTCTGCATACGGAACGCCATCTCGTATTGCGAAATGCGTGTGCCGATTTCCGGATCGCCATAATCGTCCAGGGCAAATTGGTTCAGCTTGCCCAGGGCATCGAGATAAGTACGGCGATCTTGGCGGGTGAATCCGGCGGGATTCGACAAATACAATACGGGGTCGCCGACCGAACGAAATTTCACCCCCTGATATTTCGTGGGTAAGAAACCGCTGCCCCAGAGACGGTCATATAAAGGCTGCCCCCCGCCGCCCGCACCGGGCGAGATCATCACTACGAAACCCGGCAGATCCTGCGTTTCCGAGCCGAGGCCATAGACCAACCAGGATCCGATGCTCGGGCGTCCGGCGATCTGCGATCCGGTTTGCAGAAACGTTACGGCAGGATCATGGTTTATCGCCTCAGTGTTCATGGAGCGGATGAATGTCAAGTGGTCGGCGATCTTGGCGGTGTACGGCAGCAGCTCACTTACCCAGGCTCCGGACTCACCATATTGGGCGAATTCGAAGCGCGACGGTACCACAGGGAACGTCGATTGAGACGCGGACATGCCGGTAAGGCGCTGGCCGTTTCGAATGGACTCGGGAAGTTCGGTGCCTGCATAGTCCTTGAGCTTGGGTTTGTAATCAAATAGCTCCATTTGGGACGGTCCACCCGACTGGAACAGATAGATCACGCGCTTGGCCTTCGGTGCGAAGTGAGGAAGGCCTGGAAGAGCGCCGGTGGCGGAGGCATCGAGTTCACCGGTAAGCAGGCTTGCCAGCGCCGCGGTGCCGAGACTGAAGGCATGGACGCCGAAGAAGTGACGTCGAGTGAGAAGTGTCGTCATGTCCATAGCTACTCCTTCGTGATCGTTTCGTCGAGGTTCAACAGCAAACTCGCGGCGCTGGTGTAGACAGCCAATTCCACGATGTTAAGTTTGGGATTGTGAGGAGACTCGCCTTCCGCGACCAGCTTTGTAGCTGAGGCCAGGTCGCCCGCATACCGTTTCCGGAGCTCGTCGAGTGTGGCTAGGAGAATCTTTTCCTCGGCCGGCTTCGGAGCGCGTGCCAGGACCAGCCGGTATGCGTAGGTCAGGCGTTCGATGGGTGTGTTGCCGCCTTCGGTCAGCAAACGCTCAGCGAGCTTTCGGGCCGCCTCGACATAGGCCACATCGTTCATCAGATCGAGAGCCTGCAACGGCGTGTTGGTGCGCACTTCGCGCACGGTACAGGTCTCGCGTGTGGAGGCGTCGAAGTTGACCATCGAAGGCGGCGCCACGGTTCGCTTCCAATAGGTATAGAGGCTGCGGCGGTACAGTGCCGAGCCGTGGTCCTGAACATAGCCGCTGCCGCCGGCCAGTTCCTGCCAGAGCCCTGGCGGTTGATACGGTTTCACGGAGGGCCCGCCCGCTTTTTCCACCAACAGGCCAGAGACGGCCAAGGCTTGATCGCGGATCATTTCGGGGGAAAGACGGAAACGCGGACCGCGTGCCAGCAGTCGATTCTCGGGGTCAAGTTGCCAGAGTTCGTGTGTTACTTTCGAAGACTGGCGGTAGGTAGAGCTCAAAACTATAGCCTTCTGAATCGCTTTCATGTCCCAGCCGGACTCGACGAATTCGGTGGCGAGCCAATCGAGCAGCTCGGGATGGCTGGAGGCTTCGCCTTGCGAGCCGAAGTCTTCGATGGTCTTTACGAGGCCGGTGCCGAAATACATCTGCCAAAACCGGTTCACGATCACGCGGGCGGTTAGCGGATTGGCAGGTGACACTAACCAGCGAGCGAGACCCAGCCGGTTGTTGGGCCAATCGGTTTGGAAGGGCGGTAGGAAGCCAGGTACTCCGGGGCTGACTTGCTCGCCATGGTTGTCATAGGCTCCCCGTTTGAGAATAAACGTATCGCGTGGAGTTGGGGTGTCCTGCATCACCATGACAGTCGGAATGGCTTCGTAATAACGTTTGCGCTCCGCGCGGGCGTCGAACATCTGTTGGCGAGCGGCTTGAACCTTTTTGGATGCGAAGCGATCGAGGAAGCACAACGCCAGCTTGTCGGATTGCGGTTTCGTGCGTTGTGCCGGCGGGATCGCCGCGAGTTGGCCGATGGTTTGGTTTAACGCCAGGATCGAGGCTTCGGCTTCCGAAACAGCGCGCTTGAAAACCTCGACACCGCGGATGGAGCCTTGGAAGCGCAACTTCGGGCCTCCGCCGCCGCCGATGCGAAATGGGTCCTTCGCACCCAGAGGATAGTTCAGGTCGTCGAACAGTACTTTCAGTTTTTGCGGTTGGCCGTTCACGTAGATGCGGACTCCAGACGCATAGCGGCAGCCGTCGTAGGTTGCCGACACGTGGCTCCACTCATTCAACGGGATAGGATTCTCGGTCTCGACGCGCAGCCCGATGTCGGTCCAACGCTTTATGATATGCAGCCGGACCTTGCCGTTGATTAAATAGAGACCATAGCCTTCGCCCTCAAAATAATCTTCGACGCGGGTGAGGATCGCGCCATCCGGGGAGGACGGATGGATGGAAGCGGCGAGGGTGAACGGGTCGAGATAGTCGAAGTTTGCAACGTCGCCGACGTCCACGAACGTTTCGCCGTCGAAATCTACCGGCTGCGGCCGATCGACCACGAGTCCGTCGTGTGGCGACCAGTCCAGTTTCTTTTTGTGGGCGGCGCGGCGCTCCCATTTAGCCTGGTCCCGGTCGATTGAGGGCTCCAACGCGTTGTAGCTTTTTTCGGCCTCGCGGAGCTTGGCTTCCAGTTCACCCAGCCTCGAAGACTGCTCCGGTGTCGGGGCTTTCATCATCGGCTCGTCGTTGCCGAAGTTGTACACCAGCCCCTTCTCGGGAACGTTGTTGAAGAAGGCAAACATGCGATAGAAGTCACGCTGCCGGATGGGATCGTATTTGTGATCGTGGCAGCGGGCGCAGCCCATGGTCAGGCCGAGCCATACGATCGAAGTTGTCTCGACTCGATCGGCCACGTACTCGACTCTAAACTCCTCGGGCACGATGCCGCCTTCGGCGTTAGTGCGGTGATTGCGATGAAAACCGGTGGCAATCTTCTGGGATGCGGTCGCATTGGGAAGCAAATCCCCGGCAATCTGCTCGATGGTGAATTGATCGAAGGGCATGTTGTGATCGAATGCATCGATCACCCAATCGCGCCAACGCCACATGCTGCGCTCGCCATCGCTTTGATAGCCGTTGGTGTCCGAGTAGCGAGCGGCATCCAGCCACCGAGTAGCCATTCGCTCAGCATAGCGAGGTGAGGCGAGCAGCCGATCCACAACATGCTCCCACGCATGAGGGGATGCGTCGCCGAGGAACGCGTCGACTTCCGCCGGCGCAGGCGGCAAGCCGGTTAAATCCAGACTGACGCGGCGGATCAACGTACGCCGATCCGCTTCGAGGGACGGATGCAGACCTTCACGCTCGAGCCGGGCAAGTACGAAGGAGTCGATGGGATTGCTTGGCCAGGAGCGGTCCTTGATGCTGGGCAATTCAGGGCGTTTCGGCGCGATGAAGGACCAGTGTGCTTCCCACTTCGCGCCTTGCTCTACCCATCGGCGCAGTGTCTGGATCTCACTCGGGCTGAGCTTGTCGCGGCCTTGATAAGCCGGGGGCATTCTGATCGCTGGGTTGTCCGATGTGATGCGCTGGATCAGTTTGCTCGCGGCCGCATCGCCCGCAATGATAACCGACTTGGCTCCATCTTCCTGATCAAAGCGGAACTTGGTTTTGCGTTGAGCAGGATCGGGTCCGTGGCAGGCGTAACACTTGTCGGACAAGATGGGCCGCACATCGCGATTGAACTGGATGGCGCCAGGTTCGGCGGCGCGGCAGATCGAAGTCAGCAGCAAAAAGACAATGGTATAGCCGAACCGCATGTGAACGTTAGATCAATTGTAGTCCGGGGCAGGCGTCCATCGCGAGAGACTACCGTTTCTGCCTTTTGTTCGCATGTCATTCGTATTACCTTGCCGTACGTACCTGTCGATCCATCTACAGTCACTCAGCGCGCAGCGTGACCGCCGGATTCACGCGCATCCCCGCCCGCGCTGGCATGAGAATCGCCACTAGCGCTACCAGGGTGAGCAGCACCGGTACGGCAACGAATGTTAATGGGTCGTAGGTGCTCACCTCGAAGAGCAGCGCTTTCAGCACCTTAGATATCGCCAAGGACAGGCCCACTCCGAGCGTCCCGCCGATCGCCACCATGCGCAGTCCGTCGCTTGCAATCAGGCCGAGAATATTTCGTCGCGTCGCGCCCAGCACCATCCGTACCCCTATCTCGTGCCTCCGCTGCGTCGTCATGAACGCGATCAGGCCATAGAGCCCCACGATCGCAAGCAGCAGCCCGGTGCCAGCAAAAAAAGCAAGCAGCGCCATTTCGAAACGCTGGCGGTCTGCCAGCCGGCTCACCGCCTGGTCGAGAGTTTCCATCTCCACTGGGACAGTCGGATCAATCGAAGCAATCTCCGAGCGCACCCACGGTTCTACGGCCTTCGCGGGCATCACCGAGTCCAACAACACAATCGAACGCTTTCCGTCCCAATCGCCGCCAACGCTACGGCGCAGGAAGTATATCTCCGGATCACTTTGTTCCGTAAGTCCACTATTCTTTACGTTGTCTGCAACGCCGACGACTGTGGACCAGATGCCGCTGCGTAGCCCGCTCGTCTGGATCCGCTTTCCAACGGGATCTTCGTTTGGAAATAGCCGCGCAGCCAGCGACCGGCTCAGGATCACGTCGCTCTCATTCCCAGTGCGGTCCTGATCGGCAAAAGCCTGACCGCGAACTATCGGAATATTGAGCGCAGGGAAATAATCGGGCGTCACGGAGCGGCTCACAATGCTCCCGCCAGTGCCAGAAGCCGTTCGTGGCTTTCCTTGCACGACAAGATCAGAGTACCGAAACTCGCCTTGCCAGCCTCCCGGTGGCACCGAATCGGTTATTCCAACTGCACGGGCGCCTGGAAGCGGTCTGAGCGCTGCCTCCAACTGCAGATAGAACTCCATTTCCTTCTGATTCGTGTTATAGCGCGACCACGGCAGCGCCGCCTTCACCGTCAGCACTCCCCCGGTCTGCATCCCCAGGTTCTGCCCCTCGATCTTCACAAAACTCCGCAGCAGCAGCGCTGCACCTGAGAGCAGCACGATCGTCACTGCAATCTGCGCGGTCACCAGAGTCTGCCGCAAAAAAGCATGGCTGCGCGACATTGACGCCTTCGAGTTTAGCGTCGCCAGTCCCGGCTTCTCGATCGCCGAGGCAAGCCCAGAGATTACGCCGCACACGCATGAAAGCGACGCCGCAAACACCGCGAGGCGCAGATCGAGATGTGTTTCGCCGATAAACGGAATTCCTGTCGGCGCTAGTCCCACGAAGACCGCCAGCAGTCCGCCCGCAGCCACTAGTCCCGCCAGTCCCCCCGCGCACGAGAGCAACAGTGCCTCCGTCAGCGCCTCTCGGATCAGCCGCCCTCGACTGGCTCCAATCGCTGCGCGCACCGCAATCTCCCGTTGGCGCGTTGCTCCTCGAGCCATCATCAGGCTGGCGACATTAGCACACGCTATCAGCAACACCGCGAGAACGAACCCCAGGAGAACCCACGCAGCCGGCTGCGCGTTCTGCGTCTCTCTGTCGCGTAGCGACCGGATG
>Ga0116125_1000361_pt1 | contig 21991 bp, 13 predicted proteins | sample June2015DPH_16_1_2_FD_89729 | JGI IMG/M metagenome (GOLD analysis project Ga0116125, IMG submission 89729) | Peatland microbial communities from SPRUCE experiment site at the Marcell Experimental Forest, Minnesota, USA - June2015DPH_16_10 | ecosystem: Environmental > Terrestrial > Soil >...
GAGTCCAGACCGGATTTGTTCCCAAACCGGATGCTGTGAACTGCTGAGTCCCCGAAGGACTCAAAGAAGCGATGCTCGGGCTGACGCTGGTACCAGAGCCCGTCGAAGCCGTAAGCGTAATGTTGGCGGTAGCCGTTTGTGTTGGGTTCGCGATGCTCGCGACCGTAAGCACAATGGTTTGTAAGGCGGTGACAGTCACGGGGGCCGTGTACACTCCGTTTGTGATTGTACCGACCGACGGCGCGAGTGCCCACGTAACGGCCGTGGATGGCACCCCGCCGATTGATACGTTGAACTGGGTCGATTGGCCGCCAGTAAGAGAGGTAGAAGAGGGCGTTAACGCGATGCCAACCGTCGGTACGAGGGTAATTGTAGCACTGCCCGTTTTGGTTGGATCGGCCAAACTCGTTGCTGTAACCGTGACAGTCTGTTGGCTGTTAATTGTCGCAGGCGCTTGGTAAAGACCATTGCCCAAACTTCCCACGCTCGGCGACATCGACCATGTGACATTCGGATTCGTCGTGCCGCTCAATGAAGCGCTGAATTGCTGCGATTGGCTGGGGGAGAGCGACGCTGTGGTGGGCGCTACCGAAACGGATACTGAGGGGATCAGTGTTATCGAAGCCGCGGCGATCTTGGTGGGATCGGCCGCGCTGACCGCTGCCACCGTGACCGTCTGCTGCAGTAGGATCAACGCCGGGGCTGTGTAGACTCCATTCGTCAGTGTTCCTAGCTGCGGCGACAGTGTCCAATTTACGGCCAGGTTGCTTGAACCCGTAACCGTGGCGGCGAATACCGCGCCTTGTCCGCCGGTCAGTGACGCGCTGGTTGGGGTCACTGAGATAGATACCGCAGGCGCCGGCGGAGTCAGCGATATCGCGGCGCTGGCTGTCTTAGCGGGATTGGCGGCGCTGGTGGCCGTCACCGTGACGGTTTGCGCGGATGCGATGCTTGCGGGTGCGGTGTACACTCCGCTGATTATGCTTCCCACCGCGGGAGAGATCGACCAGTTTACGCCCAGGTTGCTTGATCCACTGACCTTGGCGGTTAGCGTGGTGGATTGCCCTTGAGAGAGCGTAGCTGCCGTCGGCGAAACCGTGATTCCCACTGGCGTCAGTGTTATGGCCGCGCTAGCACTCTTGGTGGCATCGGCTGTGCTGGTGGCCTTCACCGTGATAGTTTGCGCGGCCGCGATGACCGCCGGCGCGGTGTAAACTCCGCCCACCACAGTTCCAACTGACGGCGAGATTGACCAGCTTACGCCCGTGTTGCTCGAACCAGTGACGCTGGCGGTCAGAGTGGAGGATTGTCCACCGGTGAGTGAAGCCGTGGAGGGTGATACCGTAACGGCGACTGGCACCAAACTTACTTTGGCGCTGACGTTCTTGGTGGGGTCAGCGGCGCTTGCGGCCGTGACTGTCACCGTTTGCGCGGAGGCAATAATGCTTGGGGCGGTGTAAACGCCGGCGGCCAAGGTTCCAACCGAGGGCGACATCGACCAGTTCACGCTGGTGTTACTCGATCCTTTGACGGTGGCTGTGAATGTGCTGGATTTCCCGCCGGTCAGCGAAGCCGACGAAGGCGTCATGCTGATCGACACGGAAGGTGTCAACGAGACTGTCGCACTGGCGCTCTTGGTGCTATCGGCCGCGCTGGTGGCCTTGACAGTCACCGATTGCGCCGTGGTCACCAATGCTGGCGCTGTGTAAACACCACTGGCGACTGTTCCCACCGCAGGCGTGACACTCCAGGTCACCCCGGTGTTGCTCGATCCGCTCACGCTAGCTGTAAATGTGGCCGATTGACCAGAAGTCAGCGTCTTAGACGTCGGCGTTACCGCAATCGACACGGCTGGCACCAGAGAAAGGTTTACGCTGGCAGTGGCCCCTGTGGCTACCTGGCTGGTGGCCGTCACAGTGACGGACTGCGCCGAGGTGATCGGAGAGGGGGCCGTATAAACGCCATTCGATATTGTTCCTACTTGCGGGGACAGGGTCCAGGTGACGGCCGGGTTGGTGGTTCCGGTCACCGTGGCGTTCAGCGAGGTCGATTGCCCGCTCGTGAGTGAGGTAGAAGTCGGATTCAGCGACACCGCTATGGTTGGCGTTATAGCGATAGTGGCGGTAGCTGACTTGGTGGGATCCAACTGGCTGTACACCGTCAATGTAATCGTTTGCGGAGTAGTGATCGACAGGGGAACTGTATAGACTCCACCGGAGTTCACGGATCCAACTGTGGGCCCCGCCCAAGTGACGGCGGTGTCAGTAGCTCCTGTAACGGTGCCTGTGAATACCGCCGATTGGCCGTTGGTCATCGATATCCAGGTAGGGCTGATTGAAATACTCACCTGAGGCATTAAGGTCACCGTGGCGGAGAGGTATGGGCGGCTAGGAGCCGTCACATATTCTGCATATACCGTAACGGTGGTAGGCGCGGTAATAGTGGCCGGAGCTGTGTACAATCCGCTGGCCGAGATAGTGCCTGTGCTTGGATAAATCGACCAAGAGTAAGCGGTCCTGATAGCGTTAGGAACCGCAAATTGTTGTGTCTGAGACGGCTTGAGTGTTGCACTGGCCGGCGAAATTGACTGCGCCTGCGACAAGGCCGCCATCAAGAAAAACATTGCTGCCGATGAAAGTCCGTATGTAGTTCGCATGCTAATAAGTAGTTGTTACTAACCCACCAATCGGAATATGGTTAGTACTTCGCTATGCCCGGTTCTCCCTATTCGTTCTCTCGTTTACACGTAGGTTCAAAATGCGATCTGCCTGCCTCGCCTGAGGCGCGTAGGAAACAAGCAGTAAGTTCTATCGGGGGAGGCTTAAGTAGTACAGCGTCGCCTGGAGTACTGGAACTCCAGTTGATTGACAAATGTCAATTCATCCGTCAATCTAAATGTATTCCGTAACAGGAAAGAACCGGCCGTACAAGACGAACGGGCTATGGTACTCAAGATAGTGCTTCACGATACGGAAACCGCTCTCAATAATCTTCGGTATCCATGGTTTGCGGTCCGGGTTCGTTCCAACCACGAACGGATCGCGGCGGCGCATTTGCGGGAACGCGGTTACGAGGAGTTCTCGCCTTCTTGGAAAACTGAGCGCCGCTGGTCTGATAGAACGAAAGAGATGGACCAGTTTCTCTTTCCAGGTTATGTGTTTTGCAGGCTGAACCCTTCCGATCGGCTGCCTGTGCTGACAACGCCAGGCGTTGTCGAGCTGGTTGGTTTCGGCAAAATTCCCGCGCCGGTGCCCGATGACGAGATCGAAAATGTCCGGCGGATGGTACAATCCGGATTGTTCGTAATGCCTTGGCCATTTCTTGAATTGGGCCACCGGGTGTTGATCGAGCGCGGGCCCTTGGCTGGGGTGGAAGGCATTCTGGACGAGGTGAAGGGCAAATGCCGGCTGGTAGTTTCTGTTCAGCTTCTTCAGCGATCCGTGTCTGCCGAGGTTGACAGAGACTGGATTCGCCCTTTGCCACCAGGGCGATCCGATAGGAGTGGCACTACGCCACCGCGTTCGAGACGTATAACCTGACGGGAAGAAGAGGGTGATATGCATCTGCATGGGACGCTTCGCTCCATCAAGTGTTTCGCATTTATTTTAGCCACTAGTTTACTGATTCTCGCGCAGACACCGGCGCAACAACAGCCCCCGCCCGACACCGGCCAGAACCCTAACCAGGCTGCACCACCAGCACGAGAGCTTCCCCCCGATTCGATTCGACCCAACTACATTCTGGGACCTAACGATCAGATTCTAATCCGCTCGAACGCTGAGGAGATCAACGAGAAACCGTTCCGGATCGACGCGGACGGCAACATCAACCTTCCGCTAGTCGGCAAAGTGCATGCTGGCGGCTTGTCCCAGCAGGAATTGGAGGCGGAAATTGTCAGACGGCTCAAAGAGTATATCCGCGATCCTCAGGTAATCATCACCCCGACGGCGTTCCGGAGCGAGCCGGTTTTCTTCGTCGGAGCATTCGCCAGACCTGGAATCTATCCGCTGCAGGGCAAGCGTACGCTGGTTGAGATGCTGGTCAGTATCGGTGGCCTCACCCCCAATGCGAGCCGGCACATCAAGGTCACCCGGCGGGCCGAATACGGGGTAATTCCGTTGCCGGGAGCCATCGAAGATCCCGAGAAGAAAATCAGCACTGTGGAGATCAGCATGGGGAGCTTGCGGGAAAACGTCAATCCCGCCGAGGACATCGTCCTGCAACCGTTTGATGTTATATCCGTGGAACGCGCCGAACAGGTATACATCAACGGCGAAGTTGCCAAAACGGGTGCGATTGAGCTCGGCGAGCGCGACTCGATTTCCCTCTTGCAAGCCCTCACACAGGCCGGAGGCTTAAGCCGTGATGCCAAGCGCACCAAGGTGCGAATCCTGCGGCCCATTTTGAACTCCACCAAGCGGGCCATGATCGAGATCGATGTAAACGATGTATACGCGGGTAAAGCGAACGATTTTCCGCTGCTGCCCAATGATGTGCTGTATGTGCCCCGATCCTCTGTGCGGACCGTTTGGACGACGGTTGGCCAAATCCTGCTCACGAGCGGTCCTTACATCATCTTTACGCTGATTCGTTGAGATTCGCCGCTGGCACGGAATGATACACTGAGTGATCACGATGCACCATCTCGTTTACGGAAATCTGTGGACCCAACGTTGGTTGCCGCAGTTGCTCGCGGCTATTCTGATTGTCACGCCGCTGTACGCCGATGAACAGGCTCCCGCCGCGCCACAGAGTCCGCCGGTTGCCACACAACCGGCGCCTGCGCAGCCCCAATCCCCGCCTGCCAGCACTCCTGCGAAACCCATAGCACCTTTGCCCGTGATCAAGAACCTCAAGATCCTGGTGCTGGCCGGAAATGGGGAAATGAACGATCTGGAACGTCGCGTCATGGCTCCCTTAGTGATCCAGATTCTCGATCAGAATGACCGTCCGGTGGAAGGCGCGGAGGTGGTATTCCGGTTTCCATTGAACGGACCGGGCGCCGCTTTTCAGAGCGGCAAGACTTCTCAAACTGTGAGGTCCAACGGAACTGGTGAGGCCGCCGCGGTGAATTGGATGGCCAATAACGAAGTGGGAACTTTTGAGATACACGTCACCGCTACTTATGGAAACGAAGTGGGCGAAACCACGATCAAGATGTCGAATGTGACTCGAATCGTGGAGAGTGCCAAAAAAGGCGCCAAACAGGCCCATTGGTATTCGCCTACTTGGGTAAAGGTCGCCCTGATCGGGGGTGCGGCCGGCGCTGTGGTAGGTATCATTCTGGCGACGCGCGGAGGCGGCCATTCTTCCACCGGCGGCACCGTCCCGATCACCGTTACGCCGGGACCGCCCACCGTAGGACAGCCCTAGTATTTTTATGCGCAGCCTAATCATATTGTTTTTGCTTGCCTCTTTATTCAGCGTCATTTCCGCGCAGTCCTTGAGCGGCCCCGTGGAAGGTTATATCTTCGATGCGCCCACCCAGACTTTACGGGCGGTGGACGGCCTTCCGGGATCGGCCACTTTCGGCCCTGTCATCCTAAGCGGCGTGAGCTTCGGCTCCGTTGCGCCGTATAAGAATTACGCCTTCGCTTTTGAGGACGGTCATGCTGTCTTCGTTTCCGGCTTGGACTCCGCGCACGTCTCCACATCTCAGATTCCTGGCGTATTTGGGCTGCCGGAGGGCGCCGTATGGTCGAGCGACGGCTCCGTTGCCGTTCTGTACTCCCTTTCGGGAAACTGGATTCAGACACTGGCCGGCCTGCCCAAGACGCCGCGCGCCAATCCTTACCTGAATCTGTCGGTCCTGGACGGATCGCTTTCCGCCGTTGCGGTGAACTCGGATGGCAAGCAGATCGCGCTCGCTATGCGGGGTGCAAAAAGTGGTGTTTATTTAAATAACTCGAGCCAGGAATTTGTTCCACTGGCAAAAATGGAGAATCCGATTTCTTTGTCATTTTCAGAAAATGGCGCAAATTTGTATGCGTTGGATGGTTCCACCTTGAAGCTGTCCGCCATTACTATCAGCGACTGGAGCTCACAGGTTCTGCCTCTCCCGGAATTGCGCGATCCGATGGCTGTCTCGGCCGGCCACGATGCCGCCAACCAACCGGTAGTATTCGTGGCTAGCGCGAGTGACAGGCAGGTGGGCATCTATAACCCCGCGAGTCAGAAGCTCGAAGCCACCATTAGTCTGGGGTTTCAACCCACCGGCCTCCGAAATTTGGGACCCAACAGCTTCGTGATCGGCGCCCGTGTCAAATCGGGAGAACCGCTTTGGCTATTTACCACGGCTCCCCGGCCTGCCATTTATTTTGTCCCTGCGGCGGTGGCCGCAATCAAGGGGGTTGAATAAATGCGGCATCACTGGCTTGCTGCTAGCGTCTTGTTCGGTGCGGGATTGGCTGCGGTGGCATCGGCGCAGACGTTTCCTTTGCAAATGGTGGCGACCTCCAATGGCATCGTACTGACCATCCCCAACGGACAACAAATCCCCTTCGCGGCGTCCGTCGGACAGAACCAGATCATTCAAGTGACGGCCACTTACGCCGGCAGCGGCACGATCAATGTCCCAGCGGCCCCTACCGTATTCGGATCCAACGCATTCACCGCAACGCTGGCCGGTACGCTGCCTTTGACTATCAGCCCTGGCGGTAGCTTTTCCTTCGATCTGGTATTTAGACCCACCACCACCGCCGAAGTCACCGCCATATTCAATCTGCCATTCACCGAAACGGTGGCGGGAACCGGATCCGGCAACCCGCCGCCCGTGGTTTCCACCAATGCCATCACGCTGAACCTCATTGGAACATCCCCTTTTTTCCAGGTGAGCTACATCAAGGACGGAAATGCTATTTCATTGGCGAGCGGTGGAGTCCTCAGTTTTGATCCCCAGCCCATCAATACCACGGTCGCGCTGACCGTGGATATTACGAACAATGGCAGCGCTCCTGGGCAGGTCACAGGCATTACGGTTACTGGAACCGGAAAAACGTTTCAGCTGGTGGGGCGCCCGACTTTGCCCGCAACCGTTCCAAATCAGGAAGCACTTCCAGTGGAGATTGAATATACACCCACCGCGGCCGGCACCGATACCGGCGAGCTTCAGATTACCTATGGCGACGGCACCAGCCTGTCTGTTGCTCTGACAGGCACTGGTACGGCGCCCACGCTGGTCTATACGCTGGTTCAAAACGGCAAGAGCACCACTGTCACACCACCCGGCCCCATCACTCTTCCCGATACGAATGTGGGATCAACCTCCAGCTTGGTAGTTCGCGTTCAGAATACCGGAAACGGAACCGCCACCATCGGCTCTCTCAGCACAGCCGCCCCCTTTCAGGTGACCGGAGGCCCCCTGCTACCGGACACTTTGAATACGAACGACAGTTTCCAGTTTACGCTCACTTTTGCTCCCACGGCGCCCGGCGCTCAAACTGGTCAGTTGTTGATTGGCTCCGCTTTGTTTAATTTGACCGGAAAGGGATTGGGATCGGACCTGCAGTTTTCCTATGTTGCGGCCGGTTCCACGCTCACCATCGGAACCAACGGTGTCACTGGCGTGGTGTTCAGCCCCGTTCAAGTGACCAAGACCGCATCCATCCCCTTCACAGTGACGAATACGGGCACTCTGCCGGCTGTCGTATCGAATATCGCAATCCAAGGGGTCAACAGCTCGTTCTCGGTTACCGGGACGCCCTCATTGCCAAAAAGCCTCGCGGGCGGCGCTTCTTTCTCGTTCATGATCAGTTTTGCGCCCACCGCGGTTCAATTTCTCAGCGACACTCTGCTCATCAACACCACGCCCGTTTCATTGGGCGGTAATGGAACGGCACCTCCTGCGCTCCCGGCCTATACCATTTCCGGCGCCAGCGGGAACGTGGCTCCCCAATCACAGCCCAGCATCACCTTGACGCTAGCCAATCCCTACCCGGTGGATGTCAATGGCGTCCTTACGCTGACCACTACCGGGACCTTGGGCAGCGACCCTGCGGTTCAGTTCACAAACGGTCTCCGCACGGTCCCGTTCGCCATCCCTGCCAATGGTACGGTAGCCGACTTCGCCGGCCAGGGAAATCAGATCCTGATGCAAACAGGGACCGTCGCCAGCACCATTCTGCTGACTCCCTCATTTGAGACCGCTGGCGGGGTTAGCCTTACGCCTTCGAATCCCCCCACGCTGCAGTTTACGGTACCCGCGGAGGCACCTGTGTTGGTTTCCGCCACGGTAGCCAGCAGCGGCACCAACAGTGTCGTTCTGAACTTCACAGGCTATTCCACCACCCGGAGCCTGACCACACTGAACGTGCAATTTACTGCAGCAACAGGATTCAGTCTTCCAAACTCCCAGGTCCCCGTGAATCTGAGCCAGGCGGCGCCGGCGTGGTTCGATAGCTCCGCCTCCCAAGCCTTTGGTGGTCTATTCACGATCTCGGTACCATTCACCTTTTCCGGGACACCACCCACTGGCATCACCCTGCTACAAACCATTGCTTCCGCCTCAGCGACTGTTAGCAACTCGACCGGGACTTCTAACGCGGTTACTACACCCATCCAATAGGCTACCGGCCAATATGTTCGACACCGTACTAATGAAGGGTGTGTAAACCCTTGATTCTTCTGTCAGTCATTAACCGTAAGAGGTCACTCAAGTACTAGTACAATTCCCCGCGCCCGGGTATTGCATATCTACTGGAAAGCACTTACGATAGAGGAGTTCGCATGACCCTATTCAGATCGGAGATAGCAATGAACTTTAGGTTTAAACGACTTTCGCTTTTTGTGGCTATTTTTGTGGTGTGTGTATCCACCGCGATGGCCGCATCCACTTGCCCATCGGCCACAACTTACGCGTCTTATGACCCCAACCCTCCAGGCACGGGCCCCAGCATTACCTGCGTCACGGATAATCTTCAGTTTAGCCTGTTTGGCTTCACTTCGAGCGCTCTTGGCGGGGCTGTCACGCCCACTCCTGGCAGCGTCGCTGTTACTGTTGAAGATCCGGCAGTTAATCCGCTGCTCGATGGTGCTGGTTTCAGTTACAATCCTGGCATGAGCGTCAGCGCCGGCCAAGAGCAGGACGTCGCTATCAGTTTTGAAGTGACAGCACTGAGCGGCTCAATCACTGACTTGTTCATCCACTTCAACGGATCGGTTTCGAGTCCTACCGGCGGAGCCAGCACGAACTACAGCGAAACATATTGCACCAGCCTCGACACCAACTGCAATACTTTCCAGGTGAGCGATCCGCCAGCGAATCTGTCGCAGCTGATCACGATTCCTGCAACCACCACGCTGTTTATCACCAAGGACTTCACCGTCTCGGGTGGAACCAATGGCAGCGCTGGAATCTCGCAGGTCGTCAATGAGTTCTCCACCAGCACCGTTCCCGAACCGCGGGAAATCGGTCTTCTGGGTCTCGCGATGATCGGACTGGTCCTGGCGCATCGCCGGATCAAAGCTTCCGTTAACTAAGTAATCCCCGCCTGCTGCTGGGATGCCGATTGCATTCGGCATCCCGCAGTTGGCGTAATCCTCCTCCTCCTCCGCCCTCCTGTTCTTTTCCCTTTGAATATCAACTCTCCTATTGCGCCCGGAGATATGTCGCTTTACCGTGTGGGGCAGGTTGTTAACCTGCGCGCTGGTTACCAACCCGCAGGCCGGATGCCATCCCAATGTCACGTAGTTTTCCCAGAATCGAAGGTTTGAGTGCTGGTGGGGCAGGGCCATGCCCTGCCGCGCTCTTCGGCGAGTGGCTTTCGGCTCGCGTTGAACTCCTGGCCCCAGGCCATGGCCCTGCCCCACAACCAAACTGACCGCCACTGAGAGTCTGTCGGCGAGACCTTTTCGAATCCAAGCAGCAACACAACCGCGTTCAATCTGTTCCGAAGCGCGCTTAGATCTTACTGAGCAACTCTTTGATGCGCTGTTCGTCCTGCGGTCCCGGATGCGCGGCCAGAGCTGCCTGCAGCTCCTTCTTTGCCGCCGTTTTGTCGCCTTTAGCCACCAGAGCCATGCCAAGGTGATAACGATAGGTCGCGACCATGGGATTGTTGCGAACCAGGTTGCCAAAGGTTCTTAACGCGCTATCGCCCTGCCCCTGTTTCAAATAAATGTAGCCGATGGTGTCGGAGTAATTGGGCTCAGTTGGGGTTTTACCCATCGCCTGTTTCGCAAGCCTCAGCGCTTCGTCCAGGTCGCCGCCGGTATCCGCAATTAAAAAAGCCAGATTATTCATGGCGGTGGCATTGTCCGGACGCGCCTTCAGGACGCCCTGGTACAGCCGCTTGGCTTCAGGAGTCCGTCCCCCTCGGGCCAGGGCATCGGCCAGCGTGAGCGCCAGGCTCGGCTCGTTGGGCGCCAATTCGTAGGTCTGCTGATAGTATTCGGTTGCTTTCTTCAGGTCTCCCTTGAGATCGTAGACCTCGCCTATGCGCAATCGGTACTGGGCAGATTTCGGATCTGCCTCAGCGAGTTTCTGAAAGTGCGAAATAGCCAGATCGTAGCTCCCTGCCAAGGCTTCGGTGGTGGCAAGCTGGGCCATGATTTGGGTGGAGTCGGGCCACTTCTTCAATCCGTCCCGCAGCACGGAGATGGCCTGGTCGTATTGCTTCTCTGACACGAAAGTAGTAGCCAGACCCAGGAACCCCTGCGCTTCCCCCTTGGACCGAAGCTTTTGAAAAATGTCCGCAGCCTCCCGGAAATGGCTCTGCTTCAGCTCCAGCAGCCCCAGCTGCAACTCCGGCCCGGTAGCCTGCGGCGAGTTCTTAATCAAGCCATTCAGCTGATTTCGGGCGGCTGTAAGATCGGCAGCATCGCCTCTCGCCATCGCGCATTGCGCCTCAAGAAGAAGGCCTCGCTCGTCCTTGGGCTTAATAGCCAGAATTTCACTGGTCTGCTGCGCTGCTTCCGCCAACCGCCGCTGAAGCAAATCGATTTCCACCAATTCGTAGCGGGCCCGAAGGAAGTCGCGGCGCCTCTTGATAGCCTCCAGGAACTGGCTCCGCGCGTGCTCCAAATCCCCTTTCTCTCTGTAAGAACGGCCCAAGTGATACCGCAAAACCGGATCGTCCGGATGGCGGGATGAGAGCTTTTCAAACGTGCGCAAAGCGGCTTCTATCTTATCGGGCTTGCCAGTAGCCAACCAATTATCCGCTTCCAGACGCAAGGCGCTCTCATTCTGTGGATCTTCTTTAAGAATTTCTCCCGCTTCACGCGCAGCTTCGTCCATCTTCCCCTGGGACAACCGCGTGACCATGATGCTCTCTTTGTATGCGATTCGCTCTTTGCCGGCAGGCAGGCTGTGCGCACCCGCCTCGTAGTTGCGGACGGCCTCGTCATAGTCTCGGAACGCCAGGTAAAAATCGCCTACCCACCGGCGAGCCTGGGGAAAGTCCTTTGGATCGTCCAGCAGCGCTTGAAGCGTGGCTTTCATCTCGTCAGGCCTGCGCACGCGGGAGTAATGCCGCGCTAGGTCCAGCCTGTAGCCGGCCTGTTTCGGATTGTTGTTTACCTTAGCCTTCATGATGTTCTCTGCGTCCACCGGTTTGTTCTCATTGAAGTAAACGCCGTACATCAAATCGTAGATCTTGCTGTAGGAGGTCTTCTGGCGATAAATTAGGTCCAACGCTACTTTCTCTGCCTCTTGCGGCTGGCCGTCCTGCATCAGGTTCTGCACTAGAGAAGTTGTCACTCCCGGATCGGAGGAGTTGATTTGAAGCGCTCTGCGGAATAATGCGATGGCTTCTTTCGGCTTTCGGTCGGTTTGGGCAAGATAAGCCTTTAACATCACCCCTTCATACGAGTTCGGATTCTTCCGAAGAAGCTCCTCAGATAGTTGCTGGATCTGCTTATAAAGCGCCTGCGGATGGCTAGGGTCTTGCAGGTAAAAGCTGAGGCAGACATCGGCGAACTTCTCGGTGACGTCGGTACGATTGGGCAGTAATTGAACCGCTCGATAGAGCGCGTTGTAAGCTTCCCGGGCTTGATTTTGTTTGATAGCGGAAAGTCCGAGCCGGTAGTATGCTTCGCCGAAGCCCGGATCCTTCTGCAAGGCCTTGCGGTAGTTCAGAGAAGCGTCCGCGTACTTACCGGCGTCGTAGAGCTTGTTCCCTTTGGACACGTAGCTCTGTTTGGTCGCGATACATGCCGTTCCAACGCCGAACGCAATCATAACAGCACAAACACACGTAGTTTGTTTCATGTGAATCTTCCGACTTACCCGTAAGTTCATTATACGGCGACGTGGCTCCGCGCCTGGGAAGTGGTCCAAAGGACGTCCAGATTAAAGATTGGAACAACCACCCGGTACTAGCAAGGTTACCGAAGTACTACCATCTAGTACTCGCTGCGCGGAGTTCTAAGGATTTGTCTTCTCGGCAGACCGAGAGGCCTCGGCTTCGAAAAGCGCCTCGGCTTCCTCAGCCGCCGCAGGACCAGCCGCTTGAGCTTCGTTCAAAACCTTGCGGGCGCTCTCCACCTGATCATGAGACACTCGCACTTCAAACGACATGGTCGGCAGAACCGAGTTGCCCACCACCACCGCGGCAATTCCGTTCGCTTCCAGAAGGTTCTTGATCTCCATGCTTTCTACTTCCGCCAGGGTGCCGTCAGCGTGAAATATGGTTTCGAGATCCAGGTCGGAAGAATCATCCACCTCTTCTACTTCATCCGGCAGCGGATGTTCGGCGATCAATTGCTCGGCTTTCTGGAGCTGGTCGGAAGGAACTTGGACTTCGAAAGCTCCTTCGGGAACGCCGGGAGCCGAGTCGTCCAGGACTATAGGAGAGAGGCCCTCCGCGGTCAGGATATCGACGATGACGTCGCAGTCCTCTTTCGCCGTGGCATCCATGGAACGGTAGACTGTGACGAGATCCGAGGGAGCGCTCATACTCACCCAGGATACCAGCAGGCGTGGGGGTTAGAATAATAGAGGAGGATCTATGGCGCACGAAGACACTGGCGGTAAAGTGGTTTGGTTCATGGCGGGGATTGCGATCGGAGCAACGGTTGCGCTGCTTTACGCGCCGTATTCCGGGGAACAGACCCGGCGTAAGATCGTGAAGAAGACGCAGCAGAGCCGCGACGCGGTAGCAGACTCCGGCAAGGAAATGCTGGAGCGCGGCAAGGAAATGTACGAGCGTGGCCGCAAGCTAGCCGACGACGCGGCGGAGATGTTCGAGCGTGGCCGCAAGATTGTCGAGAGCACGGCGTCTAACTTGAAGGGATAACAATCCGAAATGAGCAGCACGATGACCAAGCCGGCGCACTCGCTCGCGGCATTTTCAAACGAGCATGTCACGGATTTCTCTCGCCCCGCGAATCGCGAAGCGATCGAGAAAGCCATGGCTGAAGTACACGCGCAATTGGGACGCGATTACGATCTGCTGGTGGCTGGCCGCCGCGAAAAGACGCCTGACAAGCTCAAGTCTCTGAATCCTTCCAAGCCTTCGGAAGTGGTCGGCATTCATTCCAAAGCCACCGCCGAACTGGCGAAGGAAGCGGTGGAAGCGGCCTACGCGTTTTATCCGGAATGGAGCGCGACACCTCCGGAGACTCGCGCGGAGATGCTGCTCAAGGCCAGCGCTTTGATCCGCAAGCGCAAGATGGAATTCGATGCGTGGCTGGTTTTCGAAGCCGGCAAAACGTGGCCCGAGGCGGACGCGGACGTCTCCGAGGCGATCGATTTCCTTGAGTACTACGCGCGGCAGATGATTCGGCTCAGCCGGCCCGATCCGCTGGTGCAGATGCCCGGCGAAAAAGACGAGATGCACTACCTGCCGTTGGGCGTCGGCATCATCGTTCCACCTTGGAATTTTCCGCTGGCCATCATGGCGGGCATGACCGCGGCCGCGCTGGTATCCGGCAACACGGTGGTGATCAAACCGTCCAGCGATACTCCAACCATCGGCGCGAAATTCGCCGAGGTATTGCTCGAAGCAGGTTTTCCGCCGCAGTCGTTTTCGCTGCTGGTCGGCAGCGGCGCGGTGGTGGGCGACATTCTGGTGGAGCATCCTAAGACGCGGTTCATCGCGTTCACGGGATCGCGGGATGTTGGACTTCGAATAAACGAGTTGGCCGCCAAACCGAAAAAAGGGCAAGTCTGGATCAAGCGCGTGTTGGCTGAGATGGGCGGCAAGGACGCCATCGTGGTGGACCGCGAAGCCGATCTCGAGAGCGCGGTCAAGGGCGTGCTATGGTCGGCGTTCGGTTACCAAGGACAGAAATGCTCGGCCTGTTCGCGCGCCATTGTGGACCAAGCGGTCTATGATCAGTTCCTGGAGAAACTCGAGGCCGAGGTTTCCAAATTGACGGTAGGACCATCTGACCAGCCTTCCAACTACATGGGTCCGGTGATCAATGAGAGTGCGAAGCGCTCGATTCTGGACTACATCGAGGTTGGAAAAAAAGAAGGCCGTTTGGTGGCCGGTGGCGCGTCCGCTCCGGGCGACGGCTATTTTATACAGCCGACCGTGATCGCCGACATCGATTCCAAAGCGCGCATCTTCCAGGAGGAGATTTTCGGTCCGGTGCTGGCAGTGACCAAGGCGCGCGATTTCGATCACGCCCTCGAATTGGCTAACGACTCGGAATACGGCTTGACGGGCGCGGTGTTCACCAAGAATCCGGAGAAGATCAAGAAGGCTCGCGATCAGTTCTTCGTGGGAAATTTATACATCAACCGCAAATGCACGGGCGCCATGGTGGGCGCGCATCCCTTCGGTGGATTCAACATGTCCGGGACGGATTCAAAGGCGGGCGGTCCGGATTACTTGCTGCAGTTTCTGCAAGCCAAGTCGATCGCAGAGAAGATTTCGTGATAAGATCGGCGTGGTAAGACTTTGGAACCCCGATGCGAAGGGGACCAAGACGTTATAACTCCAGGGTCGAATCCGAACGACGCGGCGATGGGGCGTTTCTTACGAAACGCCCCATTTCCATTTCAGTGAGTCGCTTTCACCTTCAGTAAAATCGCTTGCGGTGCGGCGTATACGCTTTGTAGATCCGAGCGCGTCTCCACATCGCCGCCCACATAGATGAGCTGTTCAATAGGCTCGGCGTTCGGAAGCGCTTCGATGCTGAAAGTCCGGTGCGTTTCGGTCTCGTTGATCAGCACGCCGTTGAGCCCGATGTCCACCAGCTTGACGCGCGGTGGCAGGTTCAGAACGGCCACGGGAACACGTCCTCCGAAGCCGTTCTGACGTTCGATATCCACCGAAATCTCGGCGGTCTTGCCCGGCTCAATATCCACTTCCTTAGTCTGGGCGGTCATTTTGACGTCCGGCTTCGGCATCAAGGAAATCAGCTTCAGCGTGTCCTCTGGATCCGCGACGTGCGTGAGATTCTGCGCGCGGCCAACCGCTTTCAACGGGACAGCGGCAGCGAGGGAAGCATCGGCGGCAGCGCTGAGCAGCAGCGTCGCGCGAACCTGGCCGGGCGCGATCACACTGCTCGTTGCCTTGAATCCGGCAGGAAGATTCTCCAGAGCAACGGCAATAGGCCCGTCGAAATCATCCATGCGAAATGCCGTAACTTCCAAAGGAATCGATCCACCGAGCGGAACGTTAGGATTTGGCGGGTCAATACTCAAGCGAAAATCGGGATGCGGCTCGCGCAGCATGATCCGATACGCGAAGCTTTCGCCGCCGATGCCTCGAACATCTTTGATGTGGATCTGATAATCGCCGTCGGCGGGCGCGGTGAAGTGCACCAGCGAATCCTTGCCGTAACCTGGTCCGCCGTCGTCGTTCTGATAATAGAGCCGCACCAGCGGCAGACCATTGGGCGTGAACTTTGTTCCGGGCGGATGAATCTGGACCTTGTAAATGGGCTTGTCAATGGCATGCGCTTCTGCGGTTGTGTCGAAATAGGCGATGCGCTGGCCGTTGAAACTGTCGAAGCCGATGTCGGCGTCCGGGCTGTCCGGAATGGTTCGGATGCGGATAATTTCGCCGCCGATCATTACGTAGTCGCCTACGCTGAATCCGGTGCGAGAATTGAAGCGGATGTCCGGGCTTGAAGAATTGCGTTCGGACAAGGTAGTGGAAGTTTCCACCACCGGACGGACCGTCGCGCGTTCTATAGGATGGCCGTTTCGATCCAGCACTTCGAGGAACGAATCCAGATCGGAACCGAGCCGTCGCGCACCCACTTCGACGATCAGCTTTTGACCCTTGCGGGCATGAAAGCGGTAGGTGTTGCCGTTGGGTGATGAAACGCGGCCGTTGATGGTCGCTGGAATCGGAACCAGTTGGCCGGGCGAGGGCTCAATCTCCGGTTCGCGGCTGAGCGCGAGCCTGAGTTCGTTGAACGAATGTTCCGGCCTAAGCAGGATCGCGTCTTCGGCCAACTCTTGCGGTTCGCCCTTCGCGCTGATTTTCGCTGGAACGTTAAAACCCGTGAGCGCGACGTCGCGCGTCTTGCCAAGCTCTACGCCCAACGGATAAGCGGACAAAACCAGTGGATAGCTGCCCACGATAAAACGATAGAAATTGCCGCCGCTGCCGCTTTCCCGATAATCGGCGATCCGGATATAGTAGGTGCCCTCCTTGTCGAAACGATGCGCGAAACGTATGGCGTCCATGCCGCCCTTTTCGCCGAACTCGCGTACCACGGACTGATCTTCGGCGAGTATGGTCACGATCGGCTCAAGCGACGATCCGATCAGCGCCGCGCCGTCGAGAAATACAAGCTGCTGTCCGGCCTCGACATGGATTTTGAAGTAATCCACGTCGCCGGGCTTCGAGATGGCACCGGTAAGAATGGCGGGCAAGTAGGTTTCCACCGCCGTCTCGGGAGTATCGTTGGGCTCTTTGTCGGCGCTCTCGCCGTAGTATGGCTCGATCAGGAAGCGGCCTTCGGGGCTGGTCCCAAGCGGTGTCAGCAGACGAAAGCCCACCGGCCCAATTTCGGCATCGGGCGAAACTTCCACTTCCACTGTCACCTGATTGCGCGGGGGCAGTGGGCCGAGATCGATGGTGGACGGCGTGCCGTTCGAGCCCAGGCGATTTTCGGTCAGGTCAGGGAGCTCCTTCACGCGCAGGATTTTGCCGGTTACGCCGGGCTCGCTGAAATAAATCGCGCTGGCCCTGGCCAGGTTCAAGCCTTCGACGGTCAATTCCACCGTGGTGCCGCGCGAGATGCCTACCGGCGAGACGCTATTCAGCGTAGGCGGCGTAGTGCGGTTGCCAGTGGGATGATCGCTGCTGGTTGCCGCGGAGAGTGTCAGTGCCAGGAGAGAAACGAGAGTCAGTTTCATTGCGTTATGGTGAGGCTGCCGTCGAAGCGGCCGATGGCGAAGGTTTTTCCATTGGGAGCGAACTGGAGTCCGTAAACCCAGTCGGGCTCGGGATACGAGTGTAGCTCGCTCAAATCTTGGGCCCTGAAAAGTTTGACCGTCCGGTCGGCGGAAGAGGAAATTAATTCGGCGCCATCGGGTGACCAGGCCAGCCGCAGGATGGCGTCTTCGTGCGCGATCAACGAATGGAGCAGCGTTCCTTCCTTTTCGCCGAGGGACCAGATCCGGATGCTCTTGTCCAGCCCGGCGGCAGCGACGAATTTGCCGGTGGGATCCACTGCGATGGTATTGATGCCGTCCTGCGGTTCGGACAATGTGTAGAGCCGGTCGCCCGAGGCCACATTCCAGATTTTAATGGTCCGGTCGGCTGCGCCCGAGACCAATCGCTTGCCGTCGGGGGTGAAGGCCACGGCATAGACGGCGTCGATATGGTCTTTGTAAGTGCGGATTTCCTTTTCGCTCGCGATGTCGAAAAGCTTCACCAGCTTGTCATAGCTGGCTGTCGCGATGCTCTGGCCGTCCGGTGAAAATGCCACGCCGTAAATGCAATCCACGTGACCATGGATGGTGTGGAGCAGCTTGCGTTGCTCGACATCCCAGATCAGCACTTCACCCGAACGTGCCGGGAGTCCGCCGGCAGCGGCCAGCAGCTTGCCATCGCGCGAGAAGGCGATGGCTCGGACCGTGCCGGCGTGCCCTTTGAGGGAAGCTAGTTCCTGCTTGGTTGACGGGTCCACCAGGCGGACTTCTTGATAGCCGGCTAGGGCGAGAAGGTGGCCATCGGGGCTGTAGGCGAGGTCGAAGATCTGTGGCTTGACGGGAGTTCGCGGTTGGATTTTAAGAAGCGAGGGGTAGCTGGATGGCGCGACAGCGATCTCAGTATAGTCGCCCCCCAGGTATTCGATCCGCGGGGCGGCCCCGGGCGCTCCGGCATCGATCCAGGCGCGGATGGTCTCAATCTGCTCCGCGCTGAGCTTGCTGCCGTCCATCGGCATCGCCGGCATTTCTTTTCCCGTGATCAAGAGGTATAGACGGCTTTCCGCGCTCTTGCCGGGGACCACGATCTTGCCGTGCGTGCCGCCTTCCTGGAATCCATCCCAGGTCTGGAGGTTCAAGCTGCCCATTTTGACAGCGGCCGCGTGGCAGCCGTAGCAACGCGCGGCGAAGATGGCGTTGACGTCTTTGTAGGTGGGTGCGGCGGAGAGGCTCAGAGTGGATAGGAGAACCAGCAGGGCGTGCCCCACCCCGGGCGTCGGCACGAGTGCCGACGCGGCACGCAAGAGTGCGTGCGCCACGGGCTCGGTAGCGGCAGTTTTCATACTATGACGGGTTTCATCTAGTGGTTGAACAGGAATTCTTTGCTGGTCAGCAACGACCACAGCATGTCTTCCAACGCTTGCTCGCGGCCAGTCGCGCGTGATTTTGACAGAGCAGCCAACAGCGCGGTTTTCTCTGTTTCCGATGGGTACCGGCTGAACGCGGTCAGATAAACGTGCTCCAGGATTCTGGAATCCGAGAGGCCCAGCTTCTGGAACAAAGCAACGTAACCATCTGTAGCGCTCAGCTTCTTGTTCAGCGTGTCGCCGTTGATCACGTGCAGCGCTTGCGCGATGGTGGGGTCAAACGACCGTTCCGCGACATCGCACACATTGCGCGCCGGCCGGCCAAAAACCGTCAGAAATTGGGATTTCACCTGCGTATCGGGAAGTTGTAGCGCACGTGTTCCCGCCGGGTATCCCGGGTATGGAGTGGGCACGCCGGTGACCTGTGAATAAGCGTCCAGAATCACTTCAGCGGGCAAGCGCTTGATGATGTATTTCGAGTAAAAAACATTGTCGTTCTGATTCGTGGCATTCGACTCCGCGGAGAGCTGATAGACGCCTGAATTCATGATGGTGCGGATCAGGTAATCCACGTCGTAATGATGCTCCACGAAATCTTTGGTGAGCGCGGCGATCAGATCCTCGTTCGATGCCGGATTGGTGGCGCGCGTATCATCCACCGGATTGATGATGCCGCGGCCCATAAAGTTGGCCCACACGCGGTTCACCAGCGAGCGGGCGAAATAGGGATTGCTCGGGCTGGTGAGCCATTGGTCGAACGCGATGCGCCGGTCTATTGGGGAATCGAGCGGGATCGATTTTCCATCCAACGGCGTCGGATCCAGCGGCTTCAACAGCCGCGGGTGCATAATATCGCCGGACGTCTTGGCGAAAACCACGTTCTCGCCAGGCTCGCTGCCGTTCTTGATCCCGACGCGCGTGAACAGATTCACCATCTCGTAATACTGCTTCTGCGTCCACTTTTCGAGTGGATGATTGTGGCAGCGGGCGCAGGTGATGCGCTGGCCGAGGAACGCTTCGGTGCTGGTTTCGGCGAGATCGATCGGATCCTTGTGCAGCACGAAATAGTTCAGCGCGCCGTTCTCGCGGCTGCTTCCGGAGCTGGTGAAGATCTCGTTCGCGAACTGATCCCACGGCTTATCCTGCTTGACGCTCTCGCGGATCCAATCGTAGAAAGTCCACATGGCGGTGGAGTTGAGACGTTTGCTCGAAACCAGCAGCAGATCGGACCATTTGTACGCCCAATAGTCCACGAATTCATCGCGCGCGATCAATTTGTCGATGAGCGCAGTGCGTTTGGCGGGCGACTTGTCCGCCAGAAACGTCTCTACTTCTTCAGCGCTGGGCAGGATTCCAGCCGCATCCAGAAACGCCCGGCGAATGAAAGTGGAATCGTCGCACTCGCCCGACGGCGCGATGTTCAGCTTCTTCAGTTTGTCCAGTACCAGGTCGTCGATATAGTTGTGCCGCGGAAATTTGGCGTACGCGTCGGACGCGATCTGGTTAGGAAACGGCACGGTGAGACGCGAGTACAGCACGCGGCTGGAATACCAGAGCGTGACCGCAACTTCGCCGGGGCCATTCATCTTCACGCGGCCGTTGTCGTCCACGCTGGCCACGCCTTCGTTGTTGGATGAATATTTCACCCAGTGGCTGACGTCCTCCACGCGGCCGTCTGAATATTTCGCGCGAACCACTAGCTGCTGTTCCGCGCCGGTTGCGAGCGTAGCAGCCGCGGGAAAAACTTCGAGGCCGGTTATTTCAGGATCGTTCGGCTGGGGGGCGGGCGCGCCCTCGGCGATCCATTCCGACAGGATGCGGTACTCAATGGAATCGGTCGAGAAGCGCTTGCCGCCGCCATGCGGGATAGTAAACGTGGGCTTCAGCAGCATCAGGCTGGCAGCAGGATCGGCGAGCGAAACGCGGCGGCCTACGGATTGGCGAGTGAGCGTGTCGTAATCTACATCCGGATCGTAACCGCGTAGCGTGAGTTTGAATCCGTTCTTGCCGGATAACGCGCCATGGCACGCACCCTGGTTGCAGCCGACCTTGGTCATCACCGGGATTACGTTATTGCGGAAGCTCCAGGTGAAGGGGGCTTTCGAGTTAGTGACATGGACGTGCGTGGAAGCTTTGGTATCGGCGCTGATGACGGCGTCGCCGTCGGAGATCGGTTTCACCAGGCCGTTCGAGTCCACTGATGCGACCTGCGGATTGGAGCTGGACCATTTTACTTTCGCGGTCCAGTCTTCTTGGTGGTTACTGACGGTTGCTTCGGCGATTAACTGCTGCCGGGATTCGGGGGTCGATAGGTTGACGGCGGGTGGTAAGACTGCAAGCGTTTGGGCTGCGACCGGGAGGATGATTATTAGCCACGGATGGACACGGATGAACGCGGATAACTTCATGCCAGGAGCTCCGAGATTGGTTCTGTTCCGCGATCTACCAGCGGAATTGGGCGGCCACCTGCGCCCGGGAGCTCGGTCGCTAGATCGATGCCGAGACTGCTGAAAACCGTCGCTGCAACTTGGCCCGGCGTCGTTGGACGGTCGCGCGGAGCTCCGCCGATTTCATCTGACGCACCGATTACTTGTCCGCCTTTGATTCCGCCGCCGGCCATCAGAATGGTCCAGCATTGCGGCCAATGATCGCGGCCTCCAGCGGGATTCACTTTGGGTGTGCGGCCGAATTCGCCCGTGGCAAGCACCATGGTTTTGTCCAGCAAACCGCGCTCGCTCAGTTCCACCAGCAGCGAACTGTACGCCATGTCGAACATCGGGCCCACCAGATCGCGATAGCAACTGATGGGGCTGAATGGCTTCGAGCCGTGGATGTCCCAGGTAATCTCGTCGAATACGGTTTCGAACATGTTGATGGTGACGAAGCGAACTCCGGCTTCGATCAGGCGCCGGGCTAGCAGGCAGCTCTGTCCGAAGCGGTTCATGCCGTATTTTTCGCGAACGTCCTGCGGCTCTTTGTGCAGTTCAAACGCTTCGCGCGCTTTCGCGGATGACATCAGCGTGTAGGCTTGATGGAACGTGGAATCCAGCAGCCGCGCATCCTGCGAGGTTTCGAACATGCTGACGGATTTGTCAATCATCTCGCGCCAGTCGCGGCGGCGATCCACGCGCAACGCGGTTAGATAATCCGGCGGAAGCATGTCCGGAACTTTGAAGTTCGGATCGGCTGGGTCGGCGTTCAATACAAACGGATCGAAGCCCTTGCCGAGGAATCCGGCGTTTTGGCCGTGCGGCATATTGCCGCCAGTGTTTCCTATGGGCCGCGGCATCAGTACGTACGGCGGTACGTCGCCCTTTGAACCTTTCAATTTTCCTAGCACGCAACCAAA
>Ga0116125_1000364_pt1 | contig 21911 bp, 14 predicted proteins | sample June2015DPH_16_1_2_FD_89729 | JGI IMG/M metagenome (GOLD analysis project Ga0116125, IMG submission 89729) | Peatland microbial communities from SPRUCE experiment site at the Marcell Experimental Forest, Minnesota, USA - June2015DPH_16_10 | ecosystem: Environmental > Terrestrial > Soil >...
CGGGGCTGGTTGGGACCAGTGTGCTCGAGATTCACTGCCCTAACGTGGATGCATGGCACATTCTGGTATCGCACCTCGGCGTGGCAATGCTTTGCGCTTTGGCTGGCCTCATCGTAGGATTGGCAGTCGAAATCAAAGGCTACGCCGTGAACTCATTAAACTCGAACCATAAAGGACACTTAGCATGAGCACTGTAAAACTGATTGTGGCGTATCCACAGCCTAAGGACGCCGTAGCTTTCGAAAAGATCTATCAGGAAGAGCACGTACCAATGGCGATCGCGAATCTCGGGGGAAAAACCAAGATCGTTGCCACAAAGGTCCTGCAATCGCCACAAGGTAAACCGCAGTTCTACCGTATCGCGGAGATTCATTTTCCATCCATGGAGGCGCTTCAGCAGTGCGCAGCGTCTGAGGGAGGCAAGGCGACATTGGCCAATGCGGCAAAGATATCGTCGGGTGGGCCTCCTGTGATCATGATCGCCGAAGAAGACACATTCACGTTCTGAGCAGCGAGCGGTTTGCATGGTAAAGAGATCTCTCGTCGAAGTGGTGATCTGGGCGCTCCCGATAGCGGCACTGCACGGCCAGAGCATCAAAACCGGACCGGAGGCGGGTCAGACGGTACCCGCTTTTTCGGCGCCGGACCAGGAGGGCCGGAACCAGACTCTCAAATCGATCATGGGCCCGAAAGGGGCCATGCTCGTGTTCTTCCGGTCCGCGGATTGGTGACCGTTCTGCAAGATCCAGCTCGTCGAGCTGGAACAGCATCTGGACGCGATCCGGCAGCACGGTCTCGGTGTAGCAGCCATTAGCTACGACTCCGTCGGAGCGCTCAAGAGTTTCGCGGACCGGCACCATATCACGTATCCGCTGCTCTCGGATCCGGACTCGAAGATAATACGCGCCTACGATATCCTAAACGAAACCACCAAGCCGGGCACGCTGACCTATGGCATTCCCTATCCGGGCGTTTACGTCGTCGACGCGCAGGGAAGGGTTGCGGCTAAATACTTCGAAGAGGACTACAAAGACCGCGTCTCAACCGCTGACATTCTGGCGAGGCAATTCGGGGCCCCAGTGGAGGCGGCGCGAAGAGGCGCCGAAACCAAGCACCTTGAGATCACCACCGCGGCGAGTAACGACATCGCCAGGCCCGGTCTGCGTATTGCTCTCAGCCTGGATGTCGAGCTGAAGCCCGGCATGCACGTCTACGCTCCCGGAGTACAGGGATACATTCCGATTGATTGGCGATTGGAAGAAGGAGGCCCTGCCGCGAAACGGCACTCTTTCGAGTATCCGCCTTCCGAGCTGTTGCGGCTGGAAGCGATCGGTGAGACTGTCGCGGTATACCGAGGTCACATCCGGATCCTCCGCGAGATCACCTTTGGACAAGAGGGTGTTCTGAAGCCACTGGTTAGTCCAGCCGGCGAAGTGATCGTCAAGGGGTCGTTCCGCTATCAAGCCTGCGACGATCGGAAGTGCTACGTTCCCCAGGAAGTACCGCTCGAATGGCGGTTCAAATATGAAGGCCTGGATCGTGAGCGGGCGCCGTCCGAGTTCCAGCACAAGCCGAACTAATCAGCAGGATAGACGCAGAACAAAGTTCGTGCGATTGACCCGCGCATCGTTGGGGATCACCCCGAGACCGCCGTTCATTTTGTCTTGTCAGCAATCTTTCGTCTTAGCCTAAGGGCCAGCGAATCCTTTGTGTGCTGCCATGAGGCATTGAAAGTTACCGCGTAACTTTCCGGCGTCGCTTGCGAATCACCTACGTGGGCAGACGTTCTCGGCGTAGATTGCGCAGAAGGATGCGAGCCCAACTACCAAATTGAGGAGAGTCTCCATTGAATTGCAACGCTTCTAATAGTCGCAGATTTTCACGGAGTGCCCTGGCTTCGGCAATTGCCATGACCTTGAGCATAACCGCATTGGCGCAAGATTCACCGCGGCTTCGCACCCCACGCAGGGCCGTCGAAGGAAAAATCGACATCAGCCACGCGAACATCGCGAGAGCCACCGCGTCCAACCCCAACACTGCCCAAGGCCCCGGACCGGGACCGAGAGGTGCGGGGCCCGGATGTGACGTGTTCCCAGCTCCGCCCTCTGTTGGCGCGACTGTGGATCTCTCATACTTCGGGCCATCCCCGTCGACGGTCGATCGCAGCTTGGTGGGCCCGGTCCAACTGCTAAACACTGGCCCCATCGATTCGGTCGCGGGCACGATCACCATTCCTCTTTATCTGGGACATATGAAGACCGGGCAGAACGTCTGGTATATCCTCACGGATGTCGACGACTCTGACGTGGCTGCCGAACTAGGTCTGAACTTTTCGGCGAAGCTTACGTTCGCGGCGAATGCAGCGCGGACGGCAAACTTTGATCAAAACAATGACCTCGTGTTCAACGCTGGAACCGTTGATTTTTCGCCCGTCCGGAGCATTACTCCTGGTTCTCCTGGCAACGAGTTTCCTCCCACAGCCTTCCAGCCGGGAGCGGTGGGTGACAGCAACTACAGCCCGCTTGTTCAGGTGGTGAATGCCGCAGGCGTGATCTACAATGCTCCCATCGTCGCATTTAACGTCACAGCCGACCAGATTAATTTTCCGAATGGCAACGTGGACTACACGAAGGTTCATGATCAGGTACTTGCCATCGATCCTGTCAATATGACGGTGACCTTGAACCTGATTACTGGGTTTAGTTTTGGCAGACCCGTGTGGTATATCTCTATGGACACGAGCATACCGCTGGGAGCCGCGATCGAGCACAATACGCTTGCTCCCTTGATGGCGAATCTTCCACTCGGGAGGGATGACAGCTTCTCCAGCCCCATCGAGCGGATCTTCCTCGCCGCGAACGGTCCAGAGGAGGGTGGATGCGCAAACCCGCTTCGGCAGGGGTTGTCGGCCGACTTGGCGGACGGTCATCGGCCCAACAACGTATTGGGCGGAATACCGACCATTGCCTTGGATTACTCTCCTACCTGGGATGCTCAGATTTATCAGTGGACCCCGGCGGCAATTGCCAGTGGATACCGCGGCCAGTTGCGTGAAGAGTTCCAGATCCTGACTTTCGTGCAGGACGGCCTGATTACCGCACCAGGTGGTGCGCCGTTCACGACCAGCAACTTCTCCATCAATTGTCCCATCGTTATACGGCTCGATTAGTCCTTCCCTCGTGCCCGCTGCTTCACTCGAGCAGCGGGCACATCTTGTGACTGCAAGTGTGCCAACTGCACTTTGTCTCAACAGAGGGGTTCACCCTAGCTCACTGTGCCCAAGATTGTGCCCATACCGGCGCGACTCGGCGCTAATCAGCGCGAATCCGGCTTTCGCAAGTTGTTGGTAAGACCAGTTATTGACTTGGTGGAGTAGCGCTGAACCGTGCCGGAAATCGGCTCATAACCCAAAGGTCGGTGGTTCAAATCCATCCCCCGCAACCATTCCTTCCAATCAGTTGCACGGATTAGAAGCGCACCAAAAAACTCCCATTAACTCCCAATAGCCGCAACAGCGTTGTCTCGGCCTATGGTCGTTTTGCTGCGATTCAAGACCGTCTCTACAACCTTGCTGTGAGCCTGGGGTTCCATCCAACCACGATCGATAGCTATTACGGAACGTATGCCATCCGATCTCGCCACCGATTCCTGTCGCGAACCCAGCTTTGCGTATGTACCTCTTCTGAATCTCCTCCCGAAGGTATGGCCTCCCAGTAACTGGATTGGCGAATTCCTTGCGCAGCATGAGAGCATCGACTACGCTGTATCGATCGGAACGCTATCCCGCTAGTACCCGGTCTTCACGTCCCCCACCCTGCCGTGAACCACGCTCCTCTGGATCAGCAGCGTGAATCCAGGGAAATCGAAATCTCCCCACTTGAGTGCAACGATCTCGCCATAAGTCTGGAACAGATCAGCCGCGAGATCACTCGCCTCGATCGATCACGGCAAGCTTTGTTCGCGTTGGTGGATAGCCTCACCAAGATTCTGCTGACCTGCATTTCCGAGCCGCACGGACATGCGTTCGGCTTCGGCCGCGAAAGCCAGCCGTGCGATGCGAGCGCCGTCCACTGGCTACCGCGTAACCGAAGGTCTTGGTCTAGAAATAAACGCGCAGCCCAATCTGAATGATTCGCGTGTAATTGGCCGCTGCGCCCGCTCCACCCAGCGTCGCTGCATTGTACTGGCTGCTCAATACGCCGAAGTTAGCAGGATTCTGAAGGTTATACGCAAATCCGCTGCCGTCGCCGGCCCCGTCAGCCCATTCCATGTGGTTGAACACGTTGAATGCTTGAACGAATAATTGTGCGCCGATCCGCTCGGTGAATCGGGTGTCCTTGGTTATGCCAAGATCCAGGTTCCACCGCGGAAGGCCGCGCAAGATTCCTGCGCCGCCTGTGCGTGTGTCGATGCCGAGCAGGAACGGACCAAATTCGCTGTACACCTGCCCTGGGTTGGAGAACAAGTTCGCCCCCGTCCCTCCGTTTACGCCGAGGCCGTTACTTGCAACGTTGCCAGTAGCTGCGACGCCTTGGCTCACACCAACGCCGATTGAGCTGGCCTTTATACCAATCGGGATCGCGGTGTCGCTGAAGTTGGGATCGAAGGCCTGGCCATATTCCTGGCCGGAGCCGGTGCCTATAGAAAGTGGTAGCCCAGATCCGGCGGTGAAGACCGGTGAAATGGTCCAGCCGCTGATGATCCGGCTCAATACCGGATTGGCGTTATTTCCCCAACGCTTGCCCTTGCCGAATGGCAACTGGTAGGAACCCAGCAGGTTAAAGGTGTACTTGCGATCGAAGAAGGCCGGACCATAGTCGGAGTAGAGATTGAACACGTTACTGGCGTTGTCTTCCGTGTAGGACTGGCCGGTGCTGCCGATGCCCAGAGCGTGGCTATAAGTGAAGTTGGCATTTACCGTCAATCCCGCCGAATACCGCTTTTGCAGCGTCACCACCATGGCTTGATAGTTAGAGAAACCGTTGGAGGTGTAGGCGTAGCAAACGGTGCATTGGGTGGTGGAAGCGAGGGCCGGGCCGAACGCCGTCCAACTGGTGTCGAGGTCGCTCCACAGATTGGTTACAGACTGCGTCAGGATCTGGCTCGCCTGAGTGTTGGCGACCGCAGTCGTGCAATTTGCGTAGCCCTTGCAAAAACTGCTTCCAGCAAGGGCGGTTTCAAAGAACGGTTGGGCCGCGAAGGTTTTGGCGCCCGAAGCCAACGCGAAGTAGAGGTTGTCATAAGCTTGCGCGAAGGTCTGGCCGTTGAGCTTCATCATGTAGGGAACACTTCCGAAATCCATGCCCTGATACAGGTTCGCTCCCCAGACGCCAACGTAACCTACCTCGAGAATCATATTTCCCTTGAGCTGGCGCTGGATACTGACGTCAATCTGATCGGTGCGTGCCGGCTTCCAGTTTTGGTCGAGGGATTCAACCAGTCCAGCGTAGGGAGCGTTGGCCCCCGCTAGCGTACCCGGGATCACCGGGACTGGCAGTGTCGGGCTGATCGCGGGGGCTGGTGGGTTCGCGCCATCCACCCCGATGCGGAAGGCATTGGCCGGGGTTACCTGACCGGTTCCCGTGCATTGTCCGCTCATGTTCGGATTCGCGCAACCCACCGGCTGCAGGAATCCATCGCCGAGCACCGAAGTCGAAACCAGACCTGCTGCCAGGCTGTGCGAGAAAAACCGGCCATAGCCCGCCCGGAATACCGTGGCTTTGTCGCCGAGGATCTTCTCCAGCCAGCTTCCCTTCGCATCCGGATTCCAAGCTATCGAACCGCGAGGTTCAAACCCGCCATAGAAGGGACGGAAGGGATATTTGTTGCCCGGTGAGATGTCCTGCACCGGAGTAAATGCAAGCGTCGGATTGTAGACCTGGCCATTGTTGGCCAATCTTTGTTCAGTCGCGAAGTAGCTGCTGGCCGTGATCACCTGGCCCGAAGTCGTGGTCAGGACGTCCTGCGCGCCATTCAGGTCGTATGGCGGCATTTGCGTGGTCCAATTGAGGCCAAGGCTGATGGTGACATTGGGCTTCACCTTCCAGGAGTCGCTCACGAAAATGCTGTAGGTGTTGTCGGTAACAAACGAGCGGAGCGGCGTACCGATCGGGTTTGCCGTGAGATTGTTGCCGCTCCGAGTAGCGACAACGTTGTCCGCGGAAACAATGCCAGCCACTTGCGCGTAAAGGGAGTTCCAAGACCCGATTTCGGATGAGGGGAGGCAATTGGTCGTAACATTGCCGCCACATGGAATCGGCTGAAAGGCGGGCGTGAAGGCCACGCCGCTGCTGTCTACCTGGTCCACCAACTGCGTCAAGCCGCCGGTGACGTTGTCGTAGCGATCGAAATGCCAATGTTGGTGCATGATCTCGCCGCCGAACTGAAACAGATGCGTACCTTTTAGCCAACTAAGGGTGTCACGATAATCATAATCGTGACCGTCCCAAAGGCGATTGCGCGCGTCCTGGGTATTCACATTGATCGGAATCAAGGCTTGGGCGCCGGCGGCATCGCCACCGATTTCCAACGCACCATTAAGGCCGGGGAGCTGCGGTTCAGCGCCGGCTCGCAGATACTGCCATTGATTGCGTGTGTAGCTGAAGTGACCCTCGTTGGTGAGGTTGGGGGTCAGGGTGCCAGTGAGACCCGTTACCAGATAACGGGGACCGAGCGGGAACTGCGAGGCAGAGGCGGGCGTGCCGAGCGTATCGCCGGGCAGAAAGCCGCCGATATCCACCTGATTGACAGTGGGGTTCGATTCGCGGAAGTAACGATAGCTGCTAAAGAATCGCCACTTGGCGCCGAAATCATGATCGACGCGAACCACGCCGAAATCGTTCGCGAGAGGATAGGACAAATTCGAGAGATAGCCGCAGGTGTTGAGGGTGTCGCCGCCGAGCGCGAGGACGCCGGCGTTTGTGTTGCAGTGCGGCTCATATTTGCTCCACATCGCGTTTATCGTCGGGCTGAGTCCGATGCCGCGCGGGTCGCAAGGCTGGCCGCCGGTGGTGCCGCACATGGTCGAAGTCGCTAGATTGTACTTTATGATGTTACCGGCAGCATCGCGTTCTTCGATGATTCCTTCGCGAAGGGTGTCGGAAGGGACCAGCCTCTCATAGGGGCCAGACCGCGGGTAGCGTTCGCCTTCGTAGTTCGTGTAGAAATAAGTCCTGCCGCCCCAGAACGAGGGCCCGATCGGCCCACCGAGTGACCCGCCAAATTTGTTGTAGTGGGATTTCGGTTTCCCCGAGCCCGAGAAGTTGTTGAACCAGTCGTTTGCGGAAAGCACATCGGACTGGAAGAAGTCATAAGCTGAGCCGTGGAACTGGTTGGTCCCGCGCTTGGTGTTCAACATCATCTGTCCGCCGCCGGAGGCGCCAAAGTCCGCCGTCATGTTGTTGGTATTGATGCGGACCTCTTCAATGCTTTCAATAGGCGTTGGGATCACGGCCGAACGGCTCCCTACATAGGTGCCGTTGTCGCCGTCGAAATCGCTGGTTGCATTGCCGCCATCCAGCAGGTAGGTGTTCTGGTCGGACATATTGCCCGCTACCTGGCCGCTGGTGATGTTGTCTTGCATGCCGCCCATGGTCGGCGCCACAGTGGGCTGGAGGAAGAGGAAGCCAGCGGCATCGCGGTTGATAACCGGCAGTTCTAGCATGCCCTGATTCGTGATCGTTTGGCCCATCGTGGAGTTCAAGGTTTGCAGCTCCGCGCCCGCCACGGTTTTAACTTCTACCACCTCACTGATCTGGCCCACTTCCAGCGTGATATTGACGGTAGTTGCCGCACCAACCAACACTGCCTGATCTTTCACCTCAGCCTTACTGAATCCGGCTTTCGATACGGCAATCGCGTATTTGCCGGCCACTACGTTGTTGAAGATGTAAAGGCCTGCCGCATTGCTCTGCGTCGTTATAGGGATGTTGGTGGTGGGGTCCGTCAGCGTGACATCCGCGCCACTAATGACAGCGCCGCTAGTATCGGTGACTCGTCCGGTAACGGAAGATGCACCACTTGTGCCCTGCCCGTAGAGCAGCGCAGTTGACATCAGAAGAGAGAATACGCACAGCCAAAGCGATAGCTTTCTCATCATGTCCCTTTCCCACTAACCAGATTACAAATTAACCAACCAACAGATTTTGAACATTGTAAGCCGATCTGCGGTGGGATGTCAATGCTCTGATAAAAATGATCTTCCGCTGATACAGATCCAGGATTTGTAACGGAATGTAATCGCGGAAAAACAAAATCCCCGGAGCGGCCTCGTGGGCGCTCCGGGGATTAGGTGAGTCTAAAACTCGCTTAGAACGTTATGTGAGCGAAGACCTGAACGACTCGGGAATTGCTGCTGTAGAACTGAGTGAAATTCCCGAACAAGGGATCGCTGGGAACCAGGTCGTTGCGCGCGCCGGTAAAGCCGTTCACGCCAACATCATTCACCGACCCGCCGGTCCACTGCGGGTGATTGAAGATGTTGTACATTTGTGCGCCGATATCGAACGCCCACCGCTCGGTGAAGTTAAATCGCTTCTTCAGACTGAAGTCAATGTTGTTGATCCGGTGCAGCGGGAAAGTATTCCGTCCGCCGTTGGCGAGGGCTCCGTAACCGGCGACGATATAGCGTGCATTGGAATTGTTAGCCACATAGGCCACGACCGACGTACTCCCCTCTGACAGGGGCTGGGCCTGGCCTTGCGCATTATAGCCGGTTACGCCAGTGCCCACGTTGGCCACACCAGAGGGATTAATGATGGTCCGGTCACCCGCGCTATCGCCATTCAGGTTCGAATCCAGACCGCTCTGCACGGTGGCGTACTCTGGCGATTCGAAGGTGTACGTTCCCGAGATATTCCAGTTCCCAATGACGTTCTTCATGAGCCAGTTTCCGTTCTTAAAGGGTCTGAATTCATAGATGGGCGTAAACGTGAAGCGCTGGCGCCGGTCAAGGGCGGAAGGTCCCCAATCCGCTATGAGATCCTGGAAGTTCTGCGCGCGGCGCGGCGACAAGTAGGTTGAAAAGTTCGTCGCGGTGGCGTCGTCTTCCAGGTGGCTCCAGGTGTAGGCTCCAATAAAAGACAGCCCGTTCGAGTAGCGCCGGTTCAACTGAAGAGCGAGTCCGTGATAGGTGGAACTCGCCTGCGGAGAGTAGCCGACGATTAAGGCTTGCGAGCCATGGGAGGCCAAGTCGTTATTCGAGAGACCGAGGCCGCCGGGGATTCCACCAGGCACGATCGTATTCTCAATGTCACCCAAGGTCTTGGTCAGCCCAGCCAGCGTGGCCCCGCTCGGCATGCTGGTGAAGGTTGGAAGGTAGTTGGTGGGCGAGACTAGCGGGAAGATGTTCTGGCGCGTTTGGTTCCACAGGTGCACGCCTCTGGTACCTACATAGCGCGCTTCAAAAGTGTAGTTGTGCTTGAACACGTGCTGGACACCCAGAGTCCAGTCGAGGCCGTAGGGACGCTTGCCGCCGTACGTGTAGGAACTTAGCACCCCGAGGGCGCCCGCCTGAGTCGTCGGCAAGGGCTGCGCAGATCCCGGCAAGCCGCCGCTGGCGAGGAAACCGGTTTGGGGACAGTTAACGCCCGGGCAGTCATTGGTCTGTTGAAAATACGGCGGCGCGGCATTGGCCGTTAAATTCGAATACGGCAAGTCATAAGCCTGGCTGAATCCCCCACGGATGGCCCAATTGCCCTCCTTACCGGGCGAATAAGCGAAGCCCACGCGCGGCGCGAAGTTCGTCGGATCGTATTTGGGCTGTCCTACAGTGAGCAAACCAGGCACGCTGGCCGGTGAGCTAAATTCCTGATAGCGGGAAGCCACCGGGACCGTGACATACTCATAGCGCACTCCCAGATTGATGGTGAGATTCGATGTAACCTTGAAATCGTCAGCCGCGTACCCAGCCCATTGCAGGAAGCCTACCGGATAGCTGGTGGCGCCCGCGCTACGTTCTCCAAGCACGTCGGGCGCTTGGTCCGTCAGGTACAGACCGATATTGGAGTACTCATAGTTTCCCGTTACTCGCTGGATAAAGTAGTTCGCCGCAATCATGTCGATGAAGCTGCCACCGAACTTAAGGGTGTGCTTGCCCCATACCTTGGACACGTTGTTGGTGACCTGAAAGAGGTCCTGAGTGGAACCAGAGGGGCCGACGGGACCGAATGTCAAGCCGTTCAAATCGTCAAAGGTGATCACCGGGAAGGCGTCCAGGCCTGGGAATTTCAGCGAAGTCGAGGGAAGCGCGTTCACGTTGCGGCTGAACGAAACGCGGAACTCGTTTTGCAAAGTTGGCGTGAAATTGTGAAACTCCGACAAGGTGTACATGTAGTTGTTGTTCGGCTGGCCCTCGTTGAATGCAGGGACTTCAGCCGTCACTATCGACGACTGCTTGTTGTAGATCCATCGCCCGCGTAGCTGGTCCTTGTCGCTCATGTTGTAATCGATCGACACCAGCGCGTCATAATTATTGATGAAAGAGGGATTGCTAAAAGAGATCGAGCCAATGGGAATCGCATGGCCGAGGACCATGTCCGTGCCCTGATCGTTGGCGGCTGCGGCGGGAATGTACTTCTGCATTTGTGCCAAGTTAGTCGTGCTTACTCCCGGGAGGCTGGCTAGCTGGGAATAACCGGCTGCAGTGGGGGCCAAAAGCGGGGAGCCCGGAACCGCCGACTGCCCAATGGGGTTGTACTCGAACTGCCCGAAATAAAACAACTTGTTCTTGATGATCGGTCCGCCGATGGTCGCGCCCAAGCGGTTATTGTCGTAGCGGGGATTTGAGGTGTATCCGGCCACCGCGTCGAGCGAGTTCTCGGCATTGAGATTGCGGTTCTGCATGTATTCGTACATGGACCCGTGAATTGCGTTGGTGCCACTCTTCATGAGTGCCACAAAGATGCCGCCCGATCCGCCGCCAAACTCCGGCGCGAACTGGTTCTGCAGCAAGGTGAATTCGGCGATGGCGTCTGTGGAAACATAGACCAGCGGAGCCGGATCGTAATAATTGTTGTTGCTTTGGCCATCCAGGAAGAACGAATTATTGTCCGGTCGCTGACCGGCGATGGCCGGACCAAAGCCCTGGCCGACGCCGCCGGACGTAGAGACACCTGCGCCCAGAAGCGCCAAGTTGTACACGCCTGAACCCGCATTATTACCCGTCTGAGGCAGCTCCATTACTTGTTGGGTGCTGAACGTGGTCTGCAGTTGGGCCGTGGTCGTATCGATGGAGACGGCGCTAGCGGCAACCTCCACCGTCGTGCCTACCGATCCAACGGCCAAGGTCAAGTTGGCAGTGACCGTGTTGTTGAGGGTCACGTCGACATTTTTTAGCGTGTCAGTCGTGAATCCGGCCGCGGATGCGGTCAGTGTGTAGCGGCCAGCTGGCAGGTTCGTGAACCGGTACCCGCCGCCCGCGTTGGTTGTTGCGGAGGTCCTTACACCGGTCTCGTCCTCAAGTGCCACGACGGTCGCGTTCGGGATCGCCGCACCGCTCGCATCGAAAACCGTTCCGGTCAAGTCGCCGCTATTCGCTTGCGCGTACGCGGTCCCTGAGAAAATGCTCAAGCAAAGGCACAAAACGCACAGTGCCAACAACGTGAATCTCTTCATGAAATTGTTCCCCTTCCCCACTAACAAAATTACAAATTAGCCAACTAACGAGGTTTGCGTTATTGTACGTCGATCCGCACGCGGATGTCAATGATCCTGTTAAAGATATTCTCCGCATTTCCTGGACACGCTCACCCCCGCGGCTGCATGTCCTTACGGTAGATCTCGTTACAATTTTCAGGATGGCAAAAATACAAGTTTCGGTAGGGTCGGCCGCTCATTTTCGAAAGCCGCAGCGATAAGGATTCGCAAAAATTGTTATAAAATTAGTGAACCGCATGGATCGCCGCACGGCCCTGATCACCCTGGCTGCCGGACTATTAGTGCCCGCAGCCGCCGCTCCCACCTATACCGGCGCAGCAGCCTGCGCAAAATGCCACGCCGAAGCCTATCGCAAATGGTCCGACTCGAGGCACAGCAAGATGGTGCAACCGGCCACTCCGCAGGCCATCCGGGGAGATTTTAGTAGTACTAGCGAGGTTGTTTTGCGAGGCTCCAACTATGGACTGCGTGAACGCAGTGGCGTCTACTACGTCACCGAATCCTACCTGACCGGTCAGCCGCAAGAGCACCGCGTGGATTTTACCCTGGGCAACCGCCGCATCCAGCATTACCTGACAACGCTACCCAATGGACGCATTGTGGTGTTACCGCCTACCTGGGATATGCAACGCAAGCAATGGTTCCACAACATGGATATTGCCGATCCGGACGAAACCGAAGATGTCCAGGTGCAAATCTGGAACAAAGTTTGTTATTCGTGTCATGTCAGCCAGGAGGAGAAGAACTACGACAATGAGCAGGACAGCTACAAAACAGTTTGGCTGAATTCCGGCACCAACTGCGAGCGCTGCCACGGGCCAGGAAGCGAGCATGTTGCCGGCTATTCAGCGAACAAGCGCCCACCGGCGCCCGTGCGTAACATCATCCTCCAGACCCGTCTTGATCCGCTACGCAACACCATGATCTGTGCGCAGTGCCACTCTTTTCGCGACATCTACGTGAACGGTTTCATCGCCGGCTCCAACTACTACGATTTCTTCCTGCCCATCCTGGAATTCAATCAGCCGGTGAATCGCGATCCGGCATACTGGCCGGACGGGCGTACCCGCCGCTTCTCAAACGATGCGTTCGGTCTCTGGCAGAGCGAATGCTTTCTGAAAGGCGGCGTCACCTGCATCGGCTGTCACACCGCGCCGCACGAAGTGGATATCGAGAAAAATCCGCAGCTCCGTCCGGATGCCAATGCCCTGTGCACGCGCTGCCACGCCGGCATCGGCAACGCCTTGACCGGCCACACGCATCATCCAGCTTCGAGCACCGGCAGTTCGTGTGTGGAATGCCACATGCCGAGGACGGTCCTCAGTATCAAGGCCCAGATTCGAGATCATTCCATGAGCATTCCAGTACCGGAGAACACCATCCGCCATGGCATTCCGAACGCGTGTAGTAACTGCCATCAGGATCGTAATCCGGATTGGGTGCTCGAAAAGATGAATCAGTGGTCGAGCGCGCGCTCGCGCCAGAAGCTGATCCATCGGGCGGACGCGTTCGCGCGAGCTCGCGCCGGCCATGCGGAGGCCGTTCCGGAGCTGCTGGATATTCTCGGGAAAGTCTCGGAGCCACCGCTGGTACGCGCTAATGCATTGGGCTATTTAAGCAATTTCCCGGACGATCCAAGAGTATTTCCCGCTCTGCTCGGCGCTCTAACAGATCCGGAACCGGTGGTCCGCGTCTACGCGGCGCTGCGGATGAGCCCGCGGCCAGAGAACAAGGAGACTGCCGTTGCCGCGCTCACGCGGGCGCTCGGTGATTCCGTCACCACCGTGCGCGTGGGCGCCACCGTGGCGCTGGTCAGCTTGGGAATCCGCCACCTTCCGGGCGAGGATGGAGAACGGTTCGAGCAGGCCAAGCAAATTTTTCGCGCACGCGCCGAGCTCAACTCCGACGACGCGGAACAACTTCTGGGCGCCGCCAAATTCTACTTACTCACCGGGGATCCAGTCACAGCTATTAGCGCTCTTCAGAATAGCCTCAAGCTCGATCCCGAAATTCCCGCCCGCTACTACCTCGCTTATGCGAAAGCCCAGCAAGGCCATCTGGACGAAGCCCGCCAAATATTGGCCGCCATCCCGCCCACCGATTCCCAATACGCAAAAGCGCAAAATCTCCTGAAAGCCCTAACAGTCCGTTGAACTGAACAACCGAGTAACCGAACAACCGAATAACGGGTTTTACGTTCCCGGACACGCCAACGGCGCCGTCAACAAAGTTGTATCCGGATAACTGTAAGCACCCTGAAACGCCGTGGATGGAACCTGCATCTCAAACCATTGCAGTAAAGCCTCCACCTGCGGATGATAGGTGAACCCATCCACCGTGACGGGAAAAGAGTTGGTGGGAAGAAACTCGAGCGGATCCCCCGTCTCGAGAATCGACTGGCATGCAGGCGGACTGCTCCCCGGCGCCTGCCAGGACGGAACCACGTTATTCACGAACGGATCGTTCATCCACTCCGTAATTTCGTGGCTGATAAAATTAACATCCGCGCGCCCGGGATCTCCGAAAATTCCCGCATCCACCCAGGAGGCCGTGGCGAAAGTTTGCACATCGTGCCGATTTCCGTGTACCGCCGTATCGATGGCTGTGTGGAATCCGAGCACGCAACAATTATTCGGATTGCCGCCCTGATAAAACAACGCATTCCGCGTGAGGACAATGGCTAGCTCCTGCACCTGGAACGGCTCAAATTGCAGGATGGTGTTCAACTGCGAGACGAAAAACCCATCGTCGATCAGCGCAAAAAACGGGCCGCCCGCCCCCGCCTGGAACACGATAGAAAGACCAACCGGCACTTCAATCTGCACCGACTGCAGCAGCCGTGGGCGGTTCAGCAGTGTGTGCCAATCCGGCTTCATCACATTGAAGAACTCCGCGCGCTGGACCGCATCTGAGAATTGCGTGTTGCCCGTGCCGTACGCTACCGTCTCGATATTTGGCCCATTCAGGAACGCGGAAACCACTGTGGCCGCATCAATCACGATGTTGTTCCCGTTCTGGTCCGCAAATTCGTCGAAGAAGAACTGGATGGTGACTAACGATGCGTCGACGCGCGTAGCGCCGCCCTTTGTCGGATCGGCACCCACCATCGTGTAAGGATAAGTGGTGCCACTGAAGGTAAACGAACTCGAAAAGTTCGGCACCGAATTCACCCTTTGCTGTTTGGTGGCTGCGTTTCCGTCCGGCGTCAGCTTATTCGCGCTCGTGAACATGGCTACCGCGCCGGTTTGGCTCATATACCCGGGATTCACGATCTGCGGATGTCTGAGCGGATTTGTATTCTGTCCCCAGGCAACGCTGGAGAACAACAGTGTTGACAACGCGAGTATTCGCACTTGCACCCCGTTTCTGGAACAACTTTACAAAAGCTTACCATTCGAGCCCGGTACTGGCAATACTATGCGCCCGCTACACACGGTACGCTATCCTGGACACTCTTACATGCCGAGACGGAAAGTATGATGCCGAATGGCGGAGCAGCCATTTTCGCCATGATTTTCATGGCGGGCGGCGTGCTGCTGACAGTTGTATTCTTCGCGGCAGCCGCGCTGGTGGTGGTCGGCCATTTCAAGCCCAGCAAGAAATTACAGCGCGCCGGCTTCGTCGCGCTGGCAATTTGGTTGCTGCCGGCGCTCGCGTGGACTTACTATCTTCAAACCTTGACAGAGCACGACCAATATCGCGTCCTTTCGAAACCAGAAGTGGTGTACGGCGTACCGCTTCCGGCCGGTGCGCAAGTCAACTACCGTTGGTGGGCGCGCCGCGTGCAGTGGGTCATTTTTCGGACACCGCAAACCATCCAAGGCGTGGAGTATCAAGACCAGGTGAACTTCTGCGGCGGGCGAGTGTGCAGCGGGACTCTAGCTCGCGACCAAGCGATCGACGGCCTGCCCTGCAGCGCGCAAACCGTGATCTATTATTCGGCACTCACGGGTAGCCTCACCGAATGCACTTTGTCGCGCTCCTTCGTCCGTCAAGGAGTGAACTGGCCGCCAGGAACAACCGTCCGCGCTGGATCGGATACCTATCTGCCTCCATCGGGCGTGGCCCCCATCCGTATAAACGGGCTTCTGGTCCATTGGGGATTAGTCGTTTGGCTGACCCCCGAGGGACGCATCCGCGAACTGCGCAACCAGTCGCTACCCGGCGCCGACACGCGCATCGAGGTAGGCGGCATCCAATTAGAGAGCCACCATTACCGGATCCTGCCGGACGGCACCATCCACGGCGGCACCCTAGCCCAGGACGCAGTGATCAATGGAAAGCCAATGAAAGCCGGCGAGCCAGTAACAATCACGACACCGGTCCCCAGCCGCTAGTCCCCAGCCCCCAAAAAAAGTTGCATCCCCCGCAGCGCCGCCCCGCGATGACTCACCTCCATCTTCCGCTCCACAGGCACTTCACCAAACGTGGCACCGAACAGCGGATAAAAGAACAGCGGGTCGTAGCCAAACCCATTCGCACCGCGCGGCTCCTCAACCAATTGGCCCTCCACTTCACCCCGAAAAGTGTGGATGAGCTGCCCTTTGCGCGCGAGCGCCACTACGCAAACAAACCGGGCCGTTCTGTCGCTTACGCCGCGCATCCTCTCAAGCAGCAACCGATTATTGGCATCATCGGTAGCATCCGGGCCCGCAAATCGAGCCGAGTAAACGCCGGGAGCCCCGGCCAGCGCATCTACTTCGAGCCCGGAATCATCCACAAATAACAAGTCATCGCAATATTTCGAATAATAGAGAGCCTTTTGGATCGCATTCTCCTCAAAAGTCGCGCCAGTTTCTTCGCACGGCGGAATCGAACCCAGACCGGGGAGTACATCCACCTCGAATCGGGAATCCAAAGCCATGCGGAATTCGCGCAGTTTGCCTGCATTGGTGGTAGCGCAGTAAAGCCGCAAAGCTACAACTCCAACGCCTGCTTTTGAATCGCGATCAACTCCCGAATCCCGGCTCGTCCGATCTTCACTAGCTCCGCCAACTGCGCATCGTCGAAAGCCGTTTTCTCCGCCGTCGCCTGCAGCTCCACAAAACGGCCGGACCCCGTCATGACGATATTCATATCCACTTCCGCGTTCGAATCTTCTTCGTAGCAAAGATCCAGCACCGGCACTCCCGCTACAATACCGACGCTGGTAGCAGCCACGTGATCTAGCACCGGCAGCGATTTCAAGGCGCCGTACTTCACCAACTGCTTGAGTGCCAGTACCAGCGCCACATAGGCGCCGGTAATGGAAGCGGTGCGCGTACCGCCATCGGCTTGCAGCACGTCGCAATCGACGATGACGCTCCGATCTCCCAACGCCGCCATATTCACCACCGAGCGCAGAGAGCGGCCAATCAACCGCTGGATTTCCTGCGTCCGTCCCGATGGATGGCCCTTGGTGACTTCGCGCGGAGTCCTGGTTCCGGTGGCGCGGGGCAGCATGGAGTACTCGGCAGTCACCCACCCCCGCCCGCTTCCCCGCAAAAATTGCGGCACGCTCTCTTCCACCGAGGCCGCGCACAGCACGCGCGTATTGCCCACCTCGATCAGCGTGGAACCCTCCGCGGTCATCAAATAATTATTGGTAATCCGTATCGGACGCATCTGGTCCGGACGGCGATTGTCGATTCTCATGAAGTTCCGGATTGCAAGGAAAGATAGAACAGCAGGCACATCGCCGCGATCCCGAGCAACACCAGAATCAGGCAAGGGATGGCTGCGCGTGCGGATTTCGCCGGCGTTTTCTTGCTGCTGCCGGCCGGCTTGAACTTGGCCATGAACTTGTATTGTACGGCACGCGTCCCGCCTTACAAATGCCTGGCCGCTTGCCGGAAAAATTCATCCAGCGCGTCAAAGGTGGCTTCTTCCATATCGCGCAGCGCCATCGCCACCACCGGCCTGTGTCGTTCCGCCAGCGCATGGATGGTCGCCAGGAACTGGGCGCGATGATAACCAGCCGTATAGCCGATGGAGGGCATCTCTTCGGAGGCATCCGAAATCAAAACGGTGGAGAAACATTTCCCATGGCCGATGATCATCTCATGATACGAATGATTCATGGCCGGGCCTTCGTAGACATCCACGGGCATCTTCAATCGCGAGCGGAATAACGCCTCGGCGGCGCGGTTCAGACGTGTTCGCAGAGCACGTCCTCGCGCCGAATAGCGCGTGTCGCCGAAAAAAGTCAACTCCGCATATTCAATTTCACGGTCCGCCGTCAGGCCGCGCAGAATCGCCGCATAAATTTCAGGACCGTTGGCCGGCGTGGACCGAGGCACAGCCACGCCATCGTAGAGCAACGTCACCCGGCCCCGCCAGCGTGCCTGCGAGGGAGAATCCCGCATCTGCTCCCACGCTTTGGTTTTCTCGATGCCGCCCAATTTCTCGGCCGACGCGTGCAATTCGTTGGTGATCGATTTATACAACTCCACGCTCGGCTGAGTGACAAAGTTCATGTCGCGCAAACTTGCCAATCCGAATACGGCGTAATGCATGAACTGCATGTAGCGCGAAAGTTCGCACCGCGCCGGAGTAGTTAGAGTCGCCACCGGGTATCCGGCGTGCCTCAGCATCGCGATCTTCCTCGCATCGCCGGCGGGCGAGCCTCTTCTCTGCACCGCCAGAAAAAGACGGTCCTGCAAAGGGTCCTTGGGCGGACGGTAATTTTGCAACCGAATTTTCTCATCGATAACGATCTTTATGCCTTGGCACTCGGATTTACCCAGGCTCTCTTCGAAATCCTGCTTGGTCCACAGCCCCGCGCCAGCCCACTCGCGCGGCAGTATCAGCGTCACCTTGTCGCGCCCCGCGTGCCCTTGCGTATCTAAGAAAGCAGCCAATCGCCAGGCTGTATCGATTTCGTCTTCTTCCAGCATGGCCGCCTGAATCCACACCTTTAGATCCACTCCGCTCAATCCCAACGGATACAGGCTTCCACGCGTAAGCGGCGCGCTATGCCGGCCGGCGGTGCTGTTGCGATGGTCCGGTTGCAATTCCACGCGCCGGTACCCCTGGCTCGAAGCGAATTGATCCAACAGCGAGCCGGGCAGCGTCATATATATAAAGTTGGGACGCGCATCCACTTTGTTGTTCTGATAAAGCAGCGCCAGCTTCTGGAGATTCACCACCGGCTCATAGGAAGTCATCCCCATCGCCATCCCAACGACCAAAGTGCTTTTAAGAATCTTGGGAAGTGGAAGCTTGGAGCGGCGCGACATATCGGCGAGAATGTTTTTGAGCTTCGCCGGGTCGGTGGAATCCAGTACATAGCAGCGCGGCCCGCTCTTCAACAGGCCGATGGCGTTGTACATGTTCTTGTCTTCCGCCGATCCGCCCATACCGGCCCAGATCAGGAACCGGAGCGGGGTTCCATGAACTTCTTTGACGCGTTCCCGGATCTGCTCGAGTTCCTGCGCGATCTCGCCGGGCCACTCCCGGTGATGCGCGGCCTGCCACGCGAGATCGAACACGCCGTAGCCGCTCTTGGTAACGCGCCCCTGCGCGCTGATTTCCATTCCGATGCGGATCAGCCGGTTGCGGTTAGGATCCAGGCCATTCAGTCCCTTGCGATTCGCGCGTGAGTCCAGCGCTTTCAGCCGGTCCAGAAGATGGTCCTTGCGGATGGCCGCGAATTGCGTTTCCGACGATGGCCGATCGTTGTAGAGCGAAAGAAGCACCCCACAGTTTTAGCACAGCCCGATATAGCCGATTCTGACGTTCAACTCCGCGGAGAAATGCACCAGCGGCGCTCCTTGTGCAGTGGGAAGGCCAGCAGCCTCGATGAGATTTTGGTCAAGCTTGATTAGTGTCGCATGGGTGAGCGGCCAGGGATCATGCTCGATTTGCGCGCACGCCAGCCGGCCGCGATGCAGAGCGTAAAGGCGATAGCGAGCCGTCAAAAAATGATCCCGCTCGGTGAGTTGGCCGGCAACGCCGGGTTTTACTACGATGTCGGTGAAGTGCCGCCCCAAGTGCGGCCATTTGCGCCGGCTGGTGTAGCAAACCGTTTCGTTCTCCGCGGCCACTTGCATCTTCGCCCAAAAGTACGGCAGATGATATGCTGCACGCGCGCCGATGACGGCAAGCAGCCGTGCGGCATCGAGCGAGAAGAACCATACCGCGCGGCTACCATCCGGCCCGACAACATAAGTACGCACATTTGTTTCGGGGAAATGCGGGATTCCGCGCAGATTGTGAATCTCGAACGGAATCAGGCCGACGTAAGCCACTCCATCGAAGGTATCGACCGTAAGGCCCGGCGGAAGCAAACGCGCGACCACCGCCGGCTCATAGGACCAATGCAGAAAAGTGAGGTTCCTCCAGGTTTGCCGCATCGCCACGCGATCGAGCGGCCGTGGCGCCCAAGGAGTGATGGGCTGCGCTTCAATCCGGCTTTCCGTAACCGCCTCCGCCGGGCGATTCAATGCGGAGCACATCGCCCGCAGCCACTTCAAAGCGAGCCTTACCGGGAATCGCAATAGCGCGTTTCCCCTTCAGCAAGGTGTTTTTCCCAGGCGCGCCTGATTTCCCGCCCGCCAGGCCATACGGACCGCGCAATCGGCGATCCGCAAGTATTGTCACATCCGCCGGCGTGAGAAACTCAAATTCGCGAATGATCCCGTCGCCGCCTCGATGTTTCCCGGCGCCACCCGAGCCCGAGCGAATCCGATAGCCTCGGATGCGTAGCGGATATTGATGCTCGAACGCTTCCACCGGCGTGTTCCAGCTATTGGTCATGTGGGTGTGAGTCGCACTCGCTCCATTGGATATAGCCGATGCGCCCATGCCACCCGCGATAGTTTCGTAATAAGCGAAGGCGCGCCCCCGAAGACGGTCCACACCGCCGAAAGTGATATTGTTCATGGTTCCGGAGCTAGCCGCGGGAATGAGCCGCAGCGCTGCCTTGGACAGCGCGCCCAGCACCACATCCGTGATCCTCTGCGATGTTTCCACGTTGCCCGCAGCCATCGCGGCGGGGGGTTGCGCATTCACCACCGAACCCACCGGCGCGATCACTTCCAGCGGCCGCATGACACCCGCGGTATAGGGAATATCTTCGCGCACCAGGCATCGAAAAACATAAGTTGTGGCCGAAACTGCAACAGCATAATTCGCATTCACGGAACCTTCCACTTGCTCACTCGATCCCGTAAAATCGATCGTCGCGCGATTTCCATGAATGGTTACAGTAACGGCGATCTTCACGGGACGATCAACTATGCCATCGCTGTCGAGATAATCTTCGAAGCGATAAACGCCGCGCGGCAACCGGCCGATGGCCGCGCGAATCATGCGCTCGCTATAATCCTTCAACGCCGTCATGTTGCGGCGAACCTTCGCCATTCCATATTTGGCTACCAGTTCAAGCAGGCGCTGCTCGCCGCGCCGGATGGCCATGCACTGCGCCAACAAATCGCCTTCGCGCTCCTCGGGCGTGCGCACGTTTGCCAAGATCAATCCCAGCAATTCGCGATCGAACTTTCCACGGCGCACCAGCAGAATGGGTGGAATCCGGATGCCTTCCTGATAAATCTCGCGCGCCAGCGGCATGGAACCGGGGCTCATGCCGCCTACATCGGCGTGATGCGCGCGATTGGCTACGTAGAAGGCGGGCTTGTGCGATCCTTTCACGAACACCCCGGACACCGCCGTGATATCCGGCAAATGCGTTCCGCCGCGAAAAGGATCATTCAGAATGGCAACATCACCGGGCGTGAAATCGAAGGCCTGCATGGCGTGGCGCACCGACAACGGCATGGCGCCGAGATGAACGGGCATGTGATCGCCCATCGCTACAGTTTCGCCGGCGGCATCATACACCGCGCACGAATAGTCGCGGCGCTCTTTGATATTGGCCGAATACGAAGTCTTGCGCAGCACCGCTCCCATTTCTTCGGCGATGGAAACCAGCAGATGGCGGAACAACTCAAGCTCGATCGGATCTGGTTTCATTGTTTGCAGGCTCCCACATGCACCAGAAAGCTGGCCACTCTTTGCCAACGCGAGCCGTCCGATTTTTCAACGTCGAAACTATGCGTGGCGGCATCAGCGCGCAATCGCCATCCGGATGTTTTCGTGGCTACCGGAAACGGAATGGCGCCCGGGCCGGCCTGTTTCATGGACCAACTTTCGCCGCCAGTCCTGGTTTCGTACAGCTCATGCAGATTATTGTCGAGCCGCGCATCCATCAATAGCGATCCATTCTCGCGCGATTCAAACCAGAAGCGTTCGATAACAGCCACGCGAGTTTCTTCGAA
>Ga0116125_1000368_pt1 | contig 21845 bp, 25 predicted proteins | sample June2015DPH_16_1_2_FD_89729 | JGI IMG/M metagenome (GOLD analysis project Ga0116125, IMG submission 89729) | Peatland microbial communities from SPRUCE experiment site at the Marcell Experimental Forest, Minnesota, USA - June2015DPH_16_10 | ecosystem: Environmental > Terrestrial > Soil >...
AACGCGTGTTGAAACTAGCCGAGGCGAAGTTGGCCACCTCGCCGCTTTATTCGAGCGCTCAGGACCACGATATCTTTATCTGCAACTCGCGCTGGCGACAGATGCTGTTTTTCAACAAGGACTACGAAGTGGGTGGCGTGGCCCCTTATCCTGTGACGGCGAATGTGTTTCTTCGGGATGCGCACATTGAGGACAACCGGCTTATCGGTCCAAGAGGAGGTCGAGTTCCTGGAGACCGGACCCTGGACTACTTCATCGCTCATGAGATCACCCACCAGCTCACGGGGCATGCGATAGGTCCCGTTCGATATCTCAGACTGCCGCAGTGGGTGCGCGAAGGATACGCCGATTATGTGGGCAAGGGAAGTTCGTTTGACTACGACACGGCGCGACGGGCATTCCTGGCCGAGTCCCGGAAATGGATTGGAAGGGTCTGTACTGGCGCTTCAATTTGTTGTAGCGCAACTTTTGGATCAGCCGTCCGGAAAGAGCAGCCATAGATACTGCCCATCGTGTAGACTAGAGCTTTAGGGGGTGTCGTCTTCAGCAGTAGTTTGCTCACTAAGACTTTCTCGCCTGACACCGCGCCTTCCCTTGGCCGTAGGTTCTCCATTGGCCTTTTTTCCCTGATCTTTCCTGACGACTGCCGGATTTGCGCCGAGCCGCTGCGACAGGTTTCACGCGTTCCCGTTTGCCCGGCCTGCATCGCAAAGGCGGAGCCGCTCTCGGCGGATTACTTTTGCGCACAATGCCGCGCGCCGTTCCGCAATGCTTTTCCTTTGGACGAGCAAGGGCTGTGCGCGCTGTGCCGCCGCGGAGTGAGCGGATTTGATGCGGCGTATTCTTACGGATTCTATGAGGGCGAGCTTCGGGCGCTGCTGCATCTTTTCAAATATGGACGCGTCCAGACGCTGGCGAAGCCGCTGGGACGCTTGCTGGCTTTGGCGCTGCCGCGCGAGGAAAGTTTCGATGCTATTGTGCCGATGCCGCTGCATTGGCGGAAGCGGTGGCAGCGAGGATTCAATCAGGCGGATCTACTGGCGCACGAGATTTCGCGGCGCACACATACGCCCGTGAGGAATGTTTTGCGGCGCATCCGCTTCACCGCCGCGCAGGCCGGTCTTACGAATGCCAAGCGCCGCAAGAACGTATCGGGCGCGTTTCGTCCCAAGGGTGAGCAAGCGCTACGCGGCCAGCGAGTTCTTTTGGTGGATGACGTGATGACTACGGGATCCACCGCGGCAGCCTGCGCGCGCGCTCTGAAAATGGCCGGCGCGCGCCACGTGGTGCTGCTCACCGTGGCCCGCACCGACCGCCGCATAGCATTTGATTTAGAGCTTAGCAATTCGAACTTCTCCGGGAGCACCGCACATGCCTAGTCTTGACCGATTGCATAGACCGGTCCTGGTATTGAATGCCAGCTATGAACCCATCAACATTTGCGCAGCGCGGCGGGCGCTGGTGCTGGTGCTGAAGGGCGTGGCCTCGGCCGAAGAGGAGTCGCACGCGCACGTCCATTCTGCGCGGCAATCCCTGCGCGTACCTTCCGTGATCCGGTTGCTCGAGTATCGCCGTATTCCGCATCAGACGCGCGCTCTGTCGCGGAAAAATATTTTGATGCGCGACCGTTACACCTGTCAATACTGCCATCGCATCATGCCGAGCGGCGAGCTGACGCTGGATCACGTGCTGCCGCGTTCGCGCGCGGGCGAAACCACTTGGGAGAATCTGGTGGCCTGCTGTCATCCTTGCAATAACCGCAAGGGGAGCCGGACGCCGGACGAAGCGGGGATGAAGCTGGCCAGGGCGCCGCGTCCGTTCAGCCTGCACACTAGCCGGCATCTCATGCGGTTACTCGCGAAGAGCGACGATCAGTGGCGGAAGTATTTGTTTTATTAGCGGGGGAAATTGGCAGGCGAAAGCGCCTGCCCCACGTTCACTTGGGCTTTTGAGTGGCCTGATACATGGCTTCCAGAAGATCTTGTGAGCTGCCGTCGTAGTCGGCATCCAGAGACCACATGAAGCTGCCGCCCAGGTTGCGTTGCCAGTCCGAATACCAGACTCGATAGAACGTTGAAGTGGCGTCATCGTAGGTGACGAAGCCGGGTTTGCCATCCGTCCTTAGCATGTAAGGAACCAGAGCGGCTTGGTCGAGAGTGGATTCCCAGCCCTTCTGATTGATCCGCTGCTTGATCCAAGTGCCGTAGTTTTCGGTTAGCACGGAGTTCCCGCAGTTGGTGCAAGGTCCGTAAAGCGCGCTGACGTTTCTGTAGAAATAGCCGTAGAACGGCGTCCCGATATTGAGCTTGGCGGGCGCGATATTGAGCTGGGTTGTAAAAATGTCGATGGCTTCTTTAACGCTACCTCCGGGTTCGCACTCATACGGCTCGGGGTTCGCGGGATCGGGAAAGATGGGTGAGTTGAGCTGCGCGTCGTCGGTCCAGGGACCGGCGCAGTCGTAGGTCATGATGTTGTAGTAGTCCACGATCGGCGTCACCTGGGGATAGTCGTACTGCGGAGGGCCCCAAGGCGGAACGTCAGCGGAGAGAATATATTTCGGCCGGGGGAATGCATCGCGGAGAGCTTCCATCAGTGCGTAAAAAGTTTGTTCGTCGAGCGTGGTGCTGGGATATTCCCAGTCGATATCCAGGCCGTCATACGCGTTCTCTTTGATGAAGCTTTTCAGATTCGCGATGAGATTGGGCAGAGCTGCAGTAGAAGTCTCGAGACCCGGGAAGTCGCCTCCCAACAAGAGCAGCACTGGGATGCCCTGGGCATGGGCTTTCTGGAGTAGCTGCGGCTCGAGGAATCCGTCCGGTACAGTAAGGCCGCCGGAAGCATCGAAACTCACGCCGGAATGATTGATGTGGGTGAGCTTTTGGAATGGAATCTGATCGGAGCTGTAGGGCGGCGTCTGAGTTCTGCTCCAGTAGCCATAATCGGCTACTAATCGCTTGGGCAGATTGTTGGCTAATGCGGCCGTTTGGGCCGAGACGTTGAGTGTTGCGAACAGCAGCGCTGCGAGTGTTGAATATAACTGACGATGCATCATGGCATGGATTCCTTTGGTCAGCCGAAGTATATCACGGGCGAATAAAATCGGGCTGGCTTGTGCCACACTGGTTCAGCAACCTTCATGATTCTTGTTCCTGAGACGGCGGATGAGCTGGCGGCGCAGCTTGCTGAAGCGGGTGCGAAGGGGCAGTCCATTATTCTGTGCGGGAATTCCAGCAAGGAACGGATGGGTGGGCCCATCGCTGCCGCCGATGTTACGATTTCCACCGCCAAGCTCAATCGTGTATTGCAATATGAGCCGCGGGACCTGACTATCAGCGTGGAGGCGGGGATTTCGTACCGCGAGTTGAGCGGCGTATTGGCGGAGCAGCGTCAAATGGTTCCGCTCGATCCGGTATTTTCTGATCGCGCGACAGTGGGCGGAATTGTGGCGGCGAACGTCAGTGGTCCGCGGCGGAGGCTGTATGGAACAGCGCGGGACATGGTGATCGGCATGACCTTCGCGACGCTCGAAGGCAAGTTAATTCGGAGCGGCGGGATGGTGGTGAAGAACGTGGCCGGTCTCGACATGGGCAAGCTCATGATTGGATCGTTCGGCACTCTGGCGGCCATCGCGGTGGTGAATTTCCGGGTGCATCCGATGCCGGTAGGAACGCGGACTTTTGTGGGGGAGTTTGAGAGCGTGGGGGACGCGATCGCGAGGCGCGATGAGGTTCTCAAGAGCCAGTTGCAGCCCTCCGCGATCGATTTGGTAAAGGGGCAAAGTTACCGGTTGTTGATCCAGGCTGGTGGGAGCGTGGCGGTGCTGGATCGTTATTCGCGAGAGCTAGGCTGGGCGCGTGCGGTGGAAGGCTCTGAAGAGGAAGCTTTATGGGACGAAATTCGAGAGTTCACCGCGCGGTTCCTGGCGTCGCATGAGAATGGCGTGGTGGTGCGAACTCCGTGCGCGTTGTCTGAAGTAGGTGGTGTGATGGAGGGGTTGCCTGGGCCGGCTCTGGCGCGCGCGGGGTCGGGAGTTTGCTGGGGCTATTATGAGCAAGTTGGAGATTTCGAGCCCGGCGTGATTGAGTTTGCGCCGCAGAGTGTGCGTGAAACTTTTGAACTGTGGCCTCGGCCGGGCAGCGACTTTGCGATGATGAAGAAGATCAAGCAAATGTTCGATCCGGAACGCCTCCTCAATCGCGGCAGGCTGTATGGCCGCATCTGAAGTGAATTCACACGACAAACCACAGCAGCGGGATCTTGATAAATGCGTGCATTGCGGGTTGTGCCTGAACGCTTGCCCTACCTATCGCGAACTGCGGGTTGAGATGGATTCGCCGCGAGGGCGGATTTATCAGATGGCGCAAGTCGCGAGCGGGGCGGCGGAGATCTCACCGTCCTACATCGAACATATCGATCTGTGCCTGGCGTGCCGGGGATGCGAAACAGCCTGTCCTTCGGGCGTGCAATATGGGCGGTTGGTAGAGGCGGCGCGCGCGGAGATTGAGACCAAGATACGGCGGCCGTGGCGGACGCGTCTGGTGCGGCACATGGTTTTCCGGAAGCTGCTGCCGTCACGAGTCAATCTGGGATTGGTGGGCGCGGTCCTCTATCTTTATCAAGCGATCGGATTGAAGAAAATGGTGCGGATGCTGGGCCTGTTGCCGCCGAGACTTCAAGAGATGGAAAGCCTGGCGCCCGAAATCGAGACGCCGTTCTTCTTTAGTTACTACGGGCGTGTGTTGCCGGCTGAGCATGCCCAGCGATATAGAGTAGCTTTCCTGGGCGGCTGCATTGCTAACATCTGCTTCGCGCGATTGAATGAAGCCACGGTGCGTGTTCTGCGCAAGAACGGCTGCGAAGTTTCGATTCCGGCTGCGCAAGGCTGTTGCGGGGCGTTACACGTGCATGCGGGGCTACGCGAGGAAGCGCGGGAATTAGCGCGGAGAAATATCGACGCGCTGCTGGATGGAAATTACGACGCCATCATCACCAATGCGGGAGGCTGCGGATCCACGCTGAAAGAATACGGCGAGCTTCTCGAACACGACCCGGAATATGCGGAAAAGGCCCAGCGGTTTTCCGCGCTGGTGAAGGATGTGAGCGAGTTTCTCGGCTCCATCGAGCTGAATCCGAACCTGCGTGGCGCGCCGCTGGGTGCCCCGATTGTTGCGACCTACCAGGATTCCTGCCATCTGGCGCATGGCCAAAAAATCCGGTCAGCGCCGAGGAAGTTGCTTGCGATGGTTCCAGGATTGGAGCTGCGCGAGATGCAGCTATCCGACCTGTGTTGCGGAAGCGCGGGTATCTACAATGTCGTACACACCGACATGGCGATGGCGCTGCTTGAGAAAAAGATGGCTTCGGTGAACGGTACCGGCGCGGAAGTGATTGTCACGGCGAATCCAGGCTGCATGCTACAGCTTGCGGCGGGCGTGAAGAAGTTCGGGCGAGGACAGAGAGTGGCGCACGTGGTGGAGATTCTGGATGAAGCGTATGGAAAGCCTTGATTGATGACTGCGCTGGATATTCCGCACGCGGCGGTCGCCTTTGCCGCGGCTTTCCTGGCCGGCGCAATCAATTCCATCGCGGGTGGTGGAACACTGGTTTCTTTTCCCACGCTAGTCTGGCTGGGTCTTCCATCGGTGACAGCTAACGCCACCAGTACGGTAGCTATCTGGCCGGCATCGGTGAGCAGCATGTTCGGCTACCGACGGGAATTGAGCACGGCTGCACCACGGATGTTGATGTTGGTGGTCCCGAGCTTGATTGGCGGGATTGTGGGCGCATTGTTGCTGCGGGTAACGCCGCCTGAGGTCTTTGACGCGTTGGTGCCATTTCTAATTCTGTTCGCCACGCTGCTGTTCATGGCGCAGGAGCCGATCCAGCGCAAGCTGAAAACTGCCAACGCCGGGGCGCATACTTCCACGCGATGGCTGGCCGGAGCCATGCTGTTTCAATTATTCGTGGCGCTGTATGGCGGCTATTTTGGCGCCGGCATCGGCATCCTGATGCTGGCTGCGATGAGCATTCTGGGGCTCTCCGACATTCACCAGATGAACGGCCTGAAGAATTTCTTCGGTGGATGTATTAACGGAGTGGCGGCTTTTTATTTTATCTGGGCCCGCATGGTTTATTGGCCGTTCGTGGTGATTATGGCGATGGGGGCCATTGCCGGCGGATATGGTGGCGCTGGGTTGGCGCGGCGGATCGGGAGGACGGCCGTGCGGCGGATTGTCATTGCGATTGGGTTTGGGATGGCGGTGTCGTTGTTTGTGAAGTTTCTCTTGTCCAGATAGCCAAAGCACCGGCTCGTTTGAAGACGCCTTGTGGCGTACGCACTCTTGCGCGCTGCATCGAAACTCTCCAGAAAGTCGCCCGCAAGTTGTTGATTCCATTTGGGCATGCATTTTGCGACTTTCCGGCTCTTACGACGGCACGCAGCGCCGTCGGGTACTCGTGTCGATGTCCGCCCAGACGCCGAGACGAGTCTCGACGCAGCACGCAAGAGTGCGTGCGCCACGGCGTCTTCATCACCTGTAGTGGGCTAGCCAGGCCCGTGAGTCGCGGTTCGCCTAATTCGTGCGAATGAAATCGCGGATATCGCCGTTCACTTCGGCCGGTTTTTCGTGGATCACCCAATGCGTTCCGTCCGGAATGCGCTTGATGGTGAGCTGAGGAACGAATTGGTTCAGGCCATCCAGATTCTGAGTAAGCAGCGCAGTATCTTTTTCGCCCCAGATCACCAGAGTTGGAACTTTAACGGTGAGCGCGGTGGGATCAACAGCGAAATTTCCGGTTGACGGTGCGTCCTTGCCTGCAGCGGGCGGTCCGACGTGATTGGCGCGGTAGTAATTCAATCCACCGGTGAGCGCGCCCGGTTGCGACCAAGCTTTGATGTATTCCTGCTTGTCTTCTTCGGTGAACGCGCCGCTCTTCAAGCCCGCTCCCAAGACTCCGCCGACCAAAGCCGCGTAGTCGTTGGCTGAGAGCATCTTCTCGGCTCCTTCGCTGCGGAACATCAGCATATACTGGCTGGCCTTCTGCTGCGCCGGATCGGAACTGAGCAGTTTCGCGAATACGCCGGGATGCGGTGCGTTGATGATCACGAGCTTGGACAGGTAATCCGGATGCGCGATGGCGAACGACCAAGCCACGGCGCCGCCCCAATCGTGCGCTACGAGAACGAATTTCTTGTGATGCGAGAGATGATCGGCCAAGGCGCGGATATCTTCCACCAGAGCGGCCATCTTATATTGATCCAACTCCGTAGGCTTGTCGGATAAATTGTAGCCGCGCATGTCGGGCGCGACGGCCTCATGGTCCTTCCCGAACTCGAGGAGTTGGTTCTTCCACTCGTACCAGAATTCGGGGAATCCGTGTAGAAAAAGAATCAGCGGACCTTTGCCGGCGGTGACGTAATGCAGCCGCACGCCATTCACTTTGACGTACTTGTCCTTGAGCATGGACTTCTCCTTTTTGGCCGAAGCCAGGCAGCATCCGGCGAGCAGTACTGCACTCAGTAAACAGCGGAACGAGCGATAGGCCATGCTGGTAAGGCTATGTCTTGTCGGACGCTGAAGTCAAGACAGTGGCTGGTGGCTGGCCGCTGGTTAGGAGGGCTCGCTTGGGATCTCAACGACTTTCGCGTGGCGCCACAATCGATCCAGATCGTAGTAGGCGCGCGCCTTTTCCGAGAACACGTGGATGAGGTAATCGCCATAATCGGCCAATACCCATTCGGCGTTCGCGAAGCCTTCCACGCTCACCGGACGCTCGCCGCGTTCATCGAGTTGCCGGCCGATCTCTTCAGTGATGGCCTGAATCTGTTTGGGATTGCTACCGGTGCAGACTACAAAAAAGTCGGCGAAGGAAGTGACGTCGCGCAGATCCAGCACGCGGATGTCGATGGCTTTCTTCGATTCAGCGGCGCGGGCCGCGGTCAGCCAGGGCGGAGTGGTGATCGGTTCTGCGAATTTCTGCCGGGCAGTGCTGCGTAGGTCGGGTATAGCTCGAAGATGCTCCTACCCGTATGGTACACTGAAAACACCAATGCGACAATTACTGGTTGTATTTTTGTCCCTTGGCGCGCTGGCGGCCGGCGCTGAAATCATCCCCGCAGATTCGCCGCAAACCATTGCTAACAAAAGAATTGAATTAGCTCAGGACGAACTCAAAAAAATTGTAGAGCTGGTCCAGATTGGCGCTCTACCCAAGCTCCGGCTGGAACAAGCTCAGCAGGATGTCGCCGATGTTCAGGACGACGCAGTTCTGGCGCGCACTCTATACGGCGAACTGCCGGTGGAAGACCTGACCGACAAATTGATCGAGGATATGGTGGCGGCGGCGCAGCGCCGCGTGGAGCGGCAACAGGCGCGCGTGGATGCGGCGCAGAAGCTGCTTGACGAGGGAATCACCGCGCAATCGTCGCTCGATGCTCCTCAACAGGAATTGGCCACCCGGCGCTTGAACCTGGATCTGGCACACTCCCGCGCTCACTTGATGGGTGAACTCGCGGCGCTCGCAAAATTCGAAAAGTCGAGCGTAGCCATCCAGGATGCCACTCGTGTGGAGTATCGCGACATGTTCGCGCCCGGCATGGAGCATTACGAAGGCAACGGGATTTTTCAAGAGTCGCGCGATCTGAAACCGCTGGCAGTGGCTTTCAAAAAGAAGTTCGACCATCCCTTGCCGATCAGCGCTTCGGGAGAAACCGATTTGCATCGCGCTTTGGGATTCGACCATACCGGCCGCGTGGACGTGGCCATCAATCCGAGCGATCCGGAAGGAGTGTGGTTGCGCCACTATCTCAAGGCGCGGCAAATTCCCTATTACGCCTTTACCCGCGCGATTCCCGGCAAGGCCACTGCCGCGCACATCCACATTGGTACCGGAAGCACTCGCTTGCACAACGCCGACTGATGGCCGGGCGCTAATGGCATTAGTCCCGCGCGTTTTTCTCACCTCCGACCAGATTCACAAGCGCGTAAGCGAGATGGGCGACCAGATCTCCAACGATTTTCCGGAGGGCCCGATTTATCTCATCGCGATCCTCAAGGGCGCGTTCATGTTCCTGGCGGATTTGTCGCGCGCCATCCGTACACCGTCGCGCGTGGAGTTTATAGGAATTTCCAGCTACGGCCGCGGCAAGACGACTTCGGGGCAGGTGAAGGTCACCAAGGACCTGGATGTCTCCATTGAAGGCCACCATGTGCTGGTCGTGGAAGACATCGTGGACAGCGGCGTGACGCTGACCTACCTGATGAACCTGCTGAAGCAGCGGCGTCCCAAATCACTGAACATCGCAACACTGTTGGACAAACCCGAGCGGCGCTTGCGGCCGGTAGAGGTCGCCTACGTTGGTTTCAAAATCCCCGACGAGTTCGTAGTGGGCTACGGTCTGGACTTCGCGGAGGATTATCGGAATCTGGCGGACATCTGTGTGCTTAACGAGGACGCGGCGCTGGGGACGGGAAGCCGGGGGCTGGGGACTCGGGGCTAGGGGCTCATCAGCAATTGAGAAATTGTCGGCGTTGTAGGGACTACCGTGTTGGATGGTCAAGAGCTATCGGGATCTCGATGTTTGGCGGCTGGGGCTTGATCTGGCGGAAGCCGTTTATCAATGTACTTCCTCGTTCCCGAAGCGCGAAATCTTTGGTCTAACGGCCCAGATGAGACGGGCTGCTGTTTCTGTTCCGTCCAATATTGCCGAGGGACGCTCACGTAGCTCAACCAAAGAGTTTTTGCAGTTCCTATCGATCGCTCTCGGATCACTCGCGGAGCTGGAAACCCAATTCGAACTGGCCATTCGCCTGGGTTACACAGATGGTGCTGTCCATCCGGTGATGCCGCTATCAGACGCCGTTGGGAAAAAGCTGAGATGTCTCCAAAAGTCATTAAGAGCGAGATTGCTCTTGCGCCCCAAGCCCCCAGCCCCTAGCCCCCCGCTTTGACCACCGGCGGGGGCAACTCCCGCGCTGCGCAGCTTGATTCGAATCCGCAGGCTTTGTGCTGTCCATCGCAGAACGGCTTGTTTTGCGACTGGGCGCAGCGGCATAGCGAGATCACTTTGCGGCCGGCCAGGCCGTACTCGTTGCCTTCGGCGTCATGAATCGTGAAGTCGCCTTCAATCCGGATTGGACCGTTGTTGTTAACCGTGACTTTCGTGGCTGCCATCATAGTGATCGTAGCAGATCGATATAATGTGAACGATTATGCAGGGCGCTGCTGACGTTCGCTAATGCTGTCCGCCTCCTTTTAAAGACGCCTGCGGTTACGTTGGTGGCGCTGCTTTCACTCGCACTCGGCATTGGGGCGAATACCGCGATTTTCGGCGTTATCAACGCATTGTTGCTGCGATCTTTGCCGGTGCATGATCCACAGAGGTTGGTAAAGATTGCATCCGTCGATCCGGATCATCCCGAGCAGACCGGTGAGCTATCGCTCGCCATGCTCCATGAGATCCAGGAGCGTGCGCCCCCGTTTTCGAGCGTTCTGGCCTGGTCCGGCGGTGGAGTGAGCAACTTCGAAGCGAAGGTGGTGATCCAGTGCATGGCACGCTTTGCGACGGCGTTCCGTTGAATGGCGGAATCGGAGTGCCCAAAGGCGCCGACGTATCGGGGCGCATTGCGCATTTGGCGATGCGCGGCGGCTTGTATTACGTGGAACTCACGCTCACTTCGCTCGATTTCGAAGGCGGCCACGCCGGCCTCGACGGGGGCGCAACGGTGTATCCGTGAAGGATCTGCCGCTCATTTATCAATCCACCAAATTCAAGCTCGCGCGCGGCGCCCGACTGACGCTGCACAGCAGACTGCTAAAATCCGTACATAATGATTCAATTCGTCCTTGAAACGGACCGCGGGCTTTTCGACGACGCTTTTCGATATGCCCAGCAGCAGGTGCGCAAGATAATCGAGACGTATCCCGATTACTATCCGATGTACACCAGCAACGGACGCTGGAAGCACGAAGGGCCGGCCTGGACGCACTGGTGCGACGGCTTTTTTCCGGGCATGATGTGGATTTTCCATAAGCGGAGCGGCGTGCCCAGCGTAAACGGCGGAGGCGCGCAGGCCCAGTACTGGATGGAGCAGGCGATTCGTTACACCAAGCCGCTGGAGCCTCGTAAGCACGACCGCGAGGTCCACGACCTGGGCTTTCTATTCATGCCCACCTTTTATCGCTGGTTTCAGATCACTCACGATCTGAAGCTGAAGGACACCATCATCGAAGCCGGCAAGACGCAGGCCATGCGTTTCCAGGAGAACGGACAATATCTGCGATCTTTCGTGGGCGAGAACTCCATCTTCATCGACATCATGATGAACGTGGGCATCATTTTCTACGCTGCGCGTGAAACAGGCGACCGGCGGCTGCGCGATGTCGCGCTGCGTCACTGCCTGACTACGCGCCGCTTTCTGGTGCGCGGCGACGGCTCTACGGCCCATGAAGGCATCTTTGATCTCGAGACCGGCGAGTTTCTGCGGCAGGCTACGCAGCAGGGGTATCGCGGCGATTCCTGCTGGTCGCGCGGTTTGGCGTGGTCGTTGTACGGTTTCAGCATCTCGTACGAGTATTCGCGCGATCCACGTTTCTTAGAAACCGCCGAGGTCTGCGCCGATTACTACATCACGCATTCGAATCATGATGGCGTTCCGCCATGGGATTTTAATGCGCCGCCGGAGAGCCGCAAGCTGCTGGATACTTCTTCGGCCGCGATTGCCGCGTCGGGGCTACTGCGATTGTGCCGGCTGTTGCAGGATCCGGTGAAGGGTCACTATTACTGGTCCACTGGGATCATGATCCTGCGGACGCTGTGCGAAAAGCATCTCGCGAAGAAGGACAAGAAGTGGGAAGGGATACTGAAGGGCGGCGTGTATCATCTGCACAAAGAGCTGGGCGTGGATGAGTCGGTGATGTGGGGAGAGTATTATTTTGTGGAAGCTCTGGAGCAGGCGCTGACCCAGATGTAGCGCAAGAGGCGGTATCGGCGGCGCTTGATCGACTCGGTCCTGTTCAGGCCTGAGGCAAGCATTTCAGCAACAACGGGATTCGGTCCGGCGGCAGCAGTGCCTGGGCGGAATGATGCGCTACTACTGCCGCTCTGCGGCCTGAGTTAGGGAAGGTCTGTCCGGCGCCGCGAATCGGTTCTCAGCGATGGTCCATTCGCCGGCGGAAAATTGGTGCTCGCTTGCGATGGCTGTCCGTATTGTTAGTCAGAATACTACCGCCGCGTTCAACAGCAAGGCAAATCCAAAAACACAAATATCTACGACATAGCGCTTTGCAATATCTGGGAGAGTCTGCGCGTCGAGACTTGCAATCCGGGTTGGCACCGTTTTTTAGGGCCTGACAAAATTAAAAGCCAGACCTACTCAACTATCAATTGAGTCAGATCGCACCCGATTGGGTCAAAGCGCATCGCATGGGTGCAAATCCCCCTTATTTCCAGAGACTGCGGTCGCGTTTGCATTAGCTGTGTATGCTATTTGGTCTGGAGAGAGAAGTGCGGTACAAGGTGGGACGGCAAAGTCCAATAAGAGCAAACTCAAGTACCCAAAGAAAGGAAAAAGCAATGGCAACACAGCCTAGAACAGGAACGGTTGTATTGAAAGATGGAATTTACTTCCTGGAGGTGGAGGGTAAGCAACATGTGATACCGGTCGGGGCTAACGTTCAACTTGCGCAACTTAAGGAACTGGTTGGAAAAAAGGTGGACGTTCTTTACTCCGAGCCCAAGAGTTTCATCGTCGGCTTGGCGCAATCAGGTGCAGCGGTGAGGCCTCCTCGCATCTTATGCTATATCCCTGCCGACCCATGGGCATTCGGTGTGGTCGAGGAGTCAGCCCGTGCCGGACTGGCGACGCAATTCCTAAGCGAGGGCGTGCTGAGCAAAGAAACCTTTGAAAAGCTTGGTGGCGAATAACGAGAATCCACTCGAGATCTGTCAGCCTGAAGACCAATTGGGCTTTCGAAAATTACGTAATGCAAGTTGGTAATTATGAAAACTGCCACGGACGGCTTTGAATCCAGGCCCCTGCCAAAGAGCTTCGTTATCGAACTGACGAGACGATGCAATAACCATTGTCTCTACTGCTACATGTCAGAAGGGCCATTTAACCAAGACTCCGACCGCCAACGGACCGGCGAGATGAGCACGGTGGAGGTCACTGACATAATAGCTAAGCTATGTGACGAAGCTCCCGTGGAGTCCATCGCTCTTTCCGGGGGTGAACCGCTCCTTCGCGAGGATCTCCTGGAGATTCTTTCGTTTATTCACAACAAGGGTATTTCACCCGTAATCATCACGAATGGCACGCTTTTGAGCAGAGAAATAGCTGCGGCGACGGGTACCGACGTGACCTATGAAATCACGCTACTCAGCTACCGCAAAGAAGTGCACGATCGGTTGGCGGGACGTCGAGGAGCCTGGAGTGCGGTTGTTGACGGCATGGCAAATGTCCGGCACGAAAAGGGCAGCTTCGTAGCGGTCTTCGTGGCCACCAAGCTCAATTACATGGATGTCGGCAAAACAGCGGAACTGGCCATCGCTCTCGGGGCAAACGGCCTGATGTACAACAGGATCAACCTTGGCGCGCACAACATTCGGCAAGCCGATCGCTTGCTGCCCACGCCGGACATGATTCGAGAAAACCTGGACACATTAGAGGAACTTGGCTCAAAGTACGCGCTGCCTGTCGCGGTGTCGGTCGTGATTGAGCCCTGTGTGATCGACACGCGGGGGTACAAGAAGATCCATTTCGGCTCGTGTCCGCTAGCGGGGGAGGGATCGTACTTCACCATCGATCCGCTGGGAAATGTCCGTATCTGCAATCATTCCGGTGTAATCCTCGGCAATCTCAAACGAGATCACTTCACGGAGATTTACTACAACCATCCTTACGTGCGAAGCTTTCGGGAAACCTGGCCCGCGGAGTGCGAGACGTGTGGTCCTGAACTAAAAGCGATTTGCTGCGGCGGCTGCAAGGCATCGGCAGAACAATGCTATGGCACAATTGCGAGGGTAGATCCTTTTGTAACCATGAGCCGGCAGGTGAATTGCCTGCAGCCTATGCGGTCGTCGGTTCAGACCGGATCGATGCGGTAGACCCATTCGTTACGCGAGTTGCCATTCACTTGGGCTAGGATTTTTTCTATTACATCGTGTCGCGGCGCTAGCGTGCACACCGGATCTGTGGCGGCTGCATCGCCGGTTAGCAGCAGCGCCTGGCAGCGGCAACCGCCGAAATCGCGAGTGCGTCGATCGCAGCTCTTGCATGGCTCAGGCATCCAGCTTTCATCGCGGAATTTGTTGATGGCCGGCGATTCTTCCCAGATCCATCGCAAGGGATGCTCGCGCGTGCTTGATAACTCGAGGCCCGGAATCACGCCCGCGGCGTGGCACGGCAACACGCGCCCCGCGGGATCGATCAACATTTGTTGATGGCCCCACCCGTTCATGCACGGCTTGGGATATTTGGCGTAGTAGTCCGGCAGAACAAAATCGATTCGCAGCCGGCCCCTCAGGCGAGTGCGCGCAGCTTCCACGATCTCGATGGATTTGTCCACCTGCGCGCGTGTCGGCAGCAGCGCATCTCGATTTTTGAGCGCCCAGCCGTAATATTGGACGTGCGCGATTTCCACTCGCTGCGCGCCGCTCTGTTCGGCGAATGCGAGCATCTGTTCCAGGCGATCCAGGTTACTCCGATGAACCACCATGTTCAGCGTGAACCCCACTCGCCGCTCGCGAATCATCGCCGCCATGCGCAGCTTGAGGGCGTGGCTTCGAGTTCCAGCGAATTCGTTCGCGGGGCCCTCCTCAATATCCTGGAAACTTAATTGGATGTGATCCAGGCCCGCCTCGATCAAGGCGTCCAGCTTGGGACCGTCTAATCCGACACCGGAAGTGATGAGGTTGATATAAAGACCCGAGGAGCGGCCGGCTTTGATCAGTTCGGCTAGATCGGTGCGCGCCAGCGGTTCGCCGCCGGTGAGGTGAAGTTGCAGAACGCCCATTTCGCCGGCCTGTTGGAAGATGGAAACCCAATCCGAGGTGGATAGTTCTTCGGAGCGCCGCTGCATCTCGAGTGGATTGGAACAATAAACGCAATGCAACGGGCAGCGATGCGTAACTTCTGCGATCAGGGCTTTGGGTTCGTATTTCATACAGACTCCAGAGCGCCTCTGTCCCGCAATCGTGTTAGCAACGCGATGGTCTCGGTTTCAATTCGCGCGGCATCCTCCGAGCCATAGCGGTGCTGCAGATCTTCGATGATCGTTTGTACGGTACGTTCGCCATTCAGCAATTCCACGATCTTGCGCGCCGGGCCTTGCATTCGCAAGGCGCCCTCGGGGATTAGCAATAGATCCTGCCCTGCGCCGTGTTCGTTCAGGCGGCATCCGGGCGCGAGACGCAGTACGCTTTCGAGCCCCACCTGCGTCATGCGCGATGATCCTCTTCAGGACGGAACGCTCCAGGGGGCGGCCAGCCCGGTGAGACATAGGCGTAATAGATTGCGTCCAACTGCGCCCACAAGATATCGCATTTCGCGCTGAGCGCTCCCATTGCGAGTTCCTGTTCAGCACGCGTTCGGGCGTGCTCAATGACCCAAGCCAGTGCGAATTGCGCGTCTTCGGGAGCCTGCGTGAGCCGCGCGTCGAAATAAGCCAGGCCGCCCGAGAGCCACGGATAATGCTGGTGCAAGCGATCGACGCGCAGCGAAATGAGATCGCGTGAGAACATCTCGGTCAGCGAGGATGCCACTGCTTCCAAAAAACTGCGTTTTGAAACCAGATCGATATAAGCATTTACGGCAAAGCGAACGGCCGGAAGAATTCCGCGTTCCGCGATCACGGTTTCGCGCGGGACACCGGTCGATTGCGCCAGTTGGATCCATTTTTCGATCCCCCCGGGACGCGTGCCATCGCCATCATGATCCACGATGCGCTTGCGCCACGCCCGCCGAAAAGCCGGATCTTCGCCGCGCGACAGAATGATGGAATCCTTAATGGGAATGATGCTCTGGTAGTAATAGCGGTTGAGCGCCCAGGCTTGCATCTGGCCACGGGTCAGCTTGCCTTCGTGCATCATCAGGTGGAACGGATGCTTGTGGTGGTAGCGCTCCGCGCCGATCGCGCGCAGCCGCTGTTCCAATTCAGCGGGCGCCAGCAGTTCTTGTTCCTCGACTGAGGTCACAGTGTTATCTCCATTCCGTCCCAGGCCACTTCCCAGCCGGAATCGTTGGCTATGCGGCGCTCCGGGCTTTCGTCGTCCAGGATCGGATTCGTGTTGTTGATGTGAATAAAAATTTTGCGCGGGCGCTGGAGGCCGGACAAGCGGTCCAGGCTTCCGCCTGTTCCCGAAATGGGGAGATGGCCCATCTGGCGTGCGCTGCGCGTGATGCCGGGGATGCGCGAGGGTTCGTCATCGCTCCAAAAGGTGCCATCGAAAAGCAGGATGTCGCAGGTTTCCAAGCGCTCGAGTAACGCATCGGAGACGCAGCCTGCGCCGGGAAGAAACGCTAGCGTGCTTCCGCCCGATTCGGGTGAAATGAGCAGGCCGATGGCGGCTTCCGCTGGATTCAATTGGGCCGATCGAGTCGCGCTTACGAATCCTGGAAAGCCGGCCGTGGAAGGCACCACTTCCAAGCGCGCGCCACCGGCTGAGAACGGCTGGTCCAGCGGCAGATCATGCCATTCCACCTGGCCTGCGAAACGCGCCAACACCCCGAAGATGGAATTATCCTCGGTAAGAATCTTTCGAACAGAAGCGGTGGCGTGGACACGGAAGCGATGAAACTCGCGCAGCAGCAGCAGGCCGAGCGCCTGATCCACTTCGGCGCCGGTAAGGATTAGATCGCGAATGGGAGAATGCCGCGCGCCGTTCGCGTGCGACGGCCACAATTCAGGTGTCGCGTCGATTTGAACGCGTAGGTCGGGAGAAGCGTTCAACAGGGTCCAGTTACCGGTGGTGCCGCTCCAAGCTAGCTGAGCCTGCGTTCGAGGAGTTCCCGAAAATTTGCCTTCCCGGACACGCCGGCAATTGGGACACGCGCAATTCCATTGTGGGAATCCGCCGCCCGCCGCGCTGCCCAGAACTTTGACGCGCATGAGGAGGGATCAATTCAAACTGGGAGGGAAAGGTGAAATCGCACGCCGGCAGTTAAACAACGCTACCGGCGTGCGACGTGTACTCAGAAATCGCCGTTGCTGTAAGAATTGATTTCGCAGCTCAAGCAGATCTCTTCAACTTGGGGAGTTTCCCATGTCATGGATGCATCCTTTATGGGTCAGCCAGTTGCTTCCCACCCTTATACTAACAATGGAACTGGCATGCCTGCAAGTAGCTATTCGGAGGGGGGCGGCCCGGTACCCCCAATCGCGGCGAGTACTGGCATTGCCACATTTCGCGCGCTGCAGCATCCGAACTTTCGGATTCTCTGGAGTGGCCTGGCGTTCTCCGCGGTCGGAACGTGGATGCAGATCGTCGCGCAGAGCCTGCTGGTTCTGGATCTGACGCATGGTTCGGCGATCGCCCTGGGTGCTGTTTCGCTGGTGCAAGCGCTAAGTTTCTTGTTCTTGGCCCCGCTGGGTGGTAGCGTGGCGGATCGTTTTGATAAACGGCGGCTGCTATTGGTGACGCAAAGCCTGATGATGCTAATCGCTGTTGCGATGGGCGTCCTCACGGTTACCGGCGTGATTCGATTCTGGATGATCCCGCTGGTTGTCTTTGCCGGCGGCGCTACGCTGAGCTTCGATCAACCGGCGCGCAACGCACTCATCGCGTCGCTGGTGCCAAAGGACGCGCTGATGAACGCGATATCACTGCAATCGGCCGTGTTCAATGGCGCTTCGATCCTGGGGCCGGCACTCGCGGGCGTGACGTTGAGCCATTTAGGATACTCCGCAAACTTCTTTTTGAACGCGGCCAGTTTTCTGGCGGTGCTTGCGGCGCTGCTCTTTTTGAACATGAAAGCGGTAGAAGCGACGCCGAGGCCGCAGGGCGGATTGCTGCGATCCGTCGGAGAAGCATTGCACTTTATACGGCGCGACGCGGTGCTGCCATCCGTGGTTTCGGCTTACGCCGCGCTGTTGTTTTTGGGCCCGTCGGTGATCTTGATGGTGCCTTTCTTCACGCGGCAGGTTCTGCGAAGCGGTCCCACGGAACTTGGAATGCTGTTTTCGGCGATCGGAGCCGGTACCGTTGTAGGCGCATTGATGGTGGCGTCCCTGGGCGATCCTCCGCACAAGGAACGGTTGGCATTCGGCGCGATGCTCCTTTGGACTGTCGCGCTGGCCGTTTTCGGATGGAGCGACAGTTTGCGCGTGGCCATCCCCACGCTGTTCGTTTTGGGTTTGACGCAGAATGCCGCTGGTTCGACCACTATGACGCTGTTGCAAACCCGTGTTCCTCCCGAGATGCGCGGCCGCGCCATGAGCCTGAACACGCTGCTGATGATGTGCGTCCGTCCGCTGGGCGATTTCCCGGCCGGAGCGGTGATCGGTTGGTTGGGATTCCGTCAGGCGGTCCTGATTAGCGCCGCGTTGGTGGGTGCGGCGTTGTTGGCAGTTACCGTAATGCGCACCATCAAGCGATAATCAATACATGGTGCACTGGTTTCCATTTCCGCTTGCGGGAATACCCAAGTTCACCCCTACCGACGCCATCGACATCCTGGTGGTCGCGGTTCTTATTTACCAATTTTTGTTGATCATCCGGGGCCGCAGGGCCGCCCACGTGCTGGTGGGGCTGTGCATCCTGGCAGGCATTTACGGCGTTGCCGTGCTGGCGAAGTTGGAAGTTTTGCGCACTATTCTGGCGACACTCGCGCCCTTCACCGCGATTGCACTCATCGTCATGTTCCAATCCGAGCTGCGCCGTATGCTAGCGCGGCTGGGGCGAAGACCATTCCTCGGAATCAGTGAATTGGAGCGCCGCGAGGTGACACAAGAAATTTTACTCGCCATCACCCATCTGGCGCAGAAGAAAACGGGAGCTCTGATCGTGGTGGAACGGAAGATCGGACTCCGCACGTTCGTCGAAAGCGGCGTGAATCTCGACGCAGCCATCTCGCGCGACCTGCTGTGTGCCATCTTCCACCCGGGCGGCGCGCTGCACGATGGCGCGGTGATCATTCAAGGCGACCGCATTGCTTCGGCCGCCTGCTTCCTCCCGTTGACCACCAACCCGCAGCTGGTTACTGAGCTCGGAACGCGCCACCGCGCGGCGCTCGGGATCACGGAGGAATCGGATTGCTTCTCCGTAATCGTATCTGAAGAAAGCGGAAGAATCTCGATCGCCGCGTTCGGAGAAATTGAACTCGACGTCGAACCCGAACGCGTGGATCAGTTGCTGGCGGGCCGACTGGAACGGCGCGACCTGCGGACGTCTACGGCACTGGCCCAGCGCCCGCCCGCGGTGCACCAACAGAGTTTTGACCGGCCATGAAGTTCATCACCGCGAACCTCGGCTGGAAGCTGCTCGCGCTTCTGATCGCAGTGGCGCTATGGATCGCCGTAGCGCGCGAACCGGAACTTGCCACATCCATCGCGGTACCGATCGAATTCAAAAACATTCCTGATGACCTGGATATTGGTTCCAACCTGCCGGATCGAGTGCGGCTGGAGATTCGCGGCCCGTCAGGCCGGCTGTCGCGCGACAATCTTGCCGACCTGGCTGTGATTCTGGATCTCCACGACGCCGGTCCTGGCGAACGCACTTACAACATTCGACCCGCCAATATTAATCTGCCTTCGGGCCTGACCTTCTACCGCGCGCTGCCATCTCAAGTTACATTGCGATTCGACAGACTGCTCACGAAAGAAGTGGAGATTGTGCTGGCGCCGTATTTGAAGGGTCCGCCAGACGGCTACCGCGTTCGCTCTTATACGCTTGAACCCACCAGGACGCTGATTCGCGGTCCGGAACAGCGCGTGAGAAACATCTCGCACGTGACATTAGACCCGGTGGATCTCAGTGGCGTAATCAGCCAAGCCGAATTCCATACGCATGTGAACATCGGAGATCCGCAGGTGAGGCTGGAAGTTCCAAGCACTGTCGCACTCAGAATAACGCTGGAAAAATCCCCGCAAAAGGAAACGAAATAATGTCCCGTGAGCTATTCGGCACCGATGGAATTCGCGGTGTCGCAGGAACCTATCCGCTGGATCACCAGACCGCGAACGCTGTGGGCGCCGCGCTGGGAAAATGGGTGACCGAATCGCGCCACGAGCGTCAAGTTGTGATTGGAATGGATACGCGCGAATCCGGACCATGGCTGGCCGCCGAGGTAGCAGGCGGGTTGGCCGGGCAGGGCGTGGCTTCGGATTTCGCGGGCGTGACAACCACTCCCGGAGTGGCGTTCCTAGCAAAGAATGGACCGTTCGCCGCGGGCGTCATGATATCGGCTTCGCACAATCCATTTCAAGACAACGGAATCAAGCTGATTGGGCATTCCGGCTACAAGCTGCCGGATGAGCAAGAGGAAAAGCTGGAGTCCGACATCTTCTCGCTGCTCGGCGCAGGCTACGCCGGTTCCGCTGCGGCTCTTGCCGTGGACGAAGATTTGGACCAGACCTATATGGATCACCTGGCCCGTACCATCCCCACCGGACTCGAGGGGCTCTCGATTATCGCGGATTGCGCGAACGGGTCGGCATCATTTCTCGCTCCTGAGTTGTTCGAGCGGTTAGGAGCACGGGTGCATCGCATGCATTGTTCACCCGATGGCCGCAACATCAACCTGAATTGTGGTTCGCTGCATCTGGAAGGGCTGCGGGCGAAGGTGCTCGAAGAATCGGCGGACGTCGGTGTTGCATTTGACGGCGATGCCGATCGTGCGCTGTTTGTATCGCGATCGGGCAAAATCATCGACGGCGATGCCGTTCTGCTGCTGACCGCGCGGTATTTGAAGGAGCGCGGCGAGTTGGTGGGAAATAATGGTCATCCGCTGGTTGTGGCTACCGTGATGTCGAACCTTGGCCTGGAGCGAGCATTGACGTCGCACGGGATCGAGATGATCCGGACGCCGGTGGGAGATAAATATGTTCTCGAAGAAATGCTACGCCGCGACGCGGCTTTGGGCGGCGAACAATCCGGGCATGTAATCTTTCACAAGTACGCCACCACCGGCGACGGTATGCTGACGGCGCTGCGAGTTTTTGAAGTAATGCGGCAGGCGGGCGCGGGCCTGGACGAGTTGACTCGCGAGCTGAAAGTTTATCCCCAGCGTTTGGTGAACGTGCGTGTGCGCGATCGAAAACCCTTGGCTGACTTGCCGGGTGTTACTGCCGAGATCCGCGCGGCTGAAGCCTCTTTTGGAGATGCCGGACGCGTGTTGGTTCGCTTCTCCGGGACCGAGCCGCTGGCGCGAGTGATGGTGGAAGGACCCGATCTGGAGCGCGTGGAAAGCTTCGCCAACCGGATCGCTTCACAAATCCGGGTGGAGTTAGGGGCAGAATAGGGGGATGCGCAAATATTTCGCTCCCTTCCGGTCGCGGCTCGGTTTGTCGCGGCTCGGTTTGTTGCTCGTGGCCGCGACTCTCTCCGCTCAGACTCCCAAGCCCAGAGCTCCCGGAGAAGACTGGGTTCCCTTATTCAACGGCCACGACCTCACTGGCTGGGTGAAAATCGGAAATGAAAAATGGGACGTGGAAGACGGGACCATCCACGGCGTGGCCGCCACCAAGGAATACGGCTATCTGCGGACCGAGAAGAACTTCAAAGATTTTCACCTGTCTCTGCGATTCAAATGCGAAGGCGACGGCAACAGCGGCGTCTTTTTCCACGCCGAGTTCAAGCCCGGGACCGCGGACGTGGTGCAAGGCCCGCAGTTTGAGATCGATTG
>Ga0116125_1000389_pt1 | contig 21321 bp, 15 predicted proteins | sample June2015DPH_16_1_2_FD_89729 | JGI IMG/M metagenome (GOLD analysis project Ga0116125, IMG submission 89729) | Peatland microbial communities from SPRUCE experiment site at the Marcell Experimental Forest, Minnesota, USA - June2015DPH_16_10 | ecosystem: Environmental > Terrestrial > Soil >...
ATGACCAGAATCACCGCCAGCATAACCGCATACTCCGCGATATCCTGTCCTTCCTGTTCGCACCACAATCTGCGTGCAAGCTGCATATGCATACCTCGTCTTTCGCTTTTTCGTGCGCTTTTTCGTGATCGAGCGGAATCCACCGTCAGAACTATGCCTGAAGCGCTTGAGTTTGGCCACTCGACTTGGCTAATCATACCTTGCAACCTAACGGAAAGGTCGTAATTTCTTGCATACCGCGCCAAAAAGAGATTACCGCCGGAATGTCCCTTATTTGCTTGTCCTCGGATGCTAAACCCCTTGGCTGGAAGGAGCTGAGGTAAGATCGTCCCGTCCGCATAGAGTCGTAGCGTCTCTCTGAAACTCTGGCAATATGAAACTCGGCAATCTTAGACCGGTCGGCAGGCTCTACGTGTCGGGGGTGTTGCTGCTTCATTTGCTGGTCGTTTGGAATGCCAGAGACCTGATTTTGAAGGGCTATCCGGACTTCACAATCTACTACACTGCCGGGACCATGGTTCGCCAGGGAATGGGCCATACGCTATACGACGATAACGTTCAGTTTCAAGTACAAAGGACGTTCGCGCCGCAGGTGGCGACCCGGCTGGGAGCGCTGCCGTTTAACCACCCCCCGTTTGAGGCGGTCTTATTCGTCCCGTTGGCCTACTTTCCGTATCGGGTAGCGTATTTGTTGTGGGGGCTCGCCAACCTGGCGATGCTGGTCGCTCTGCCGCTCCTGCTCCGGCCGCATGTCCCCATATTAAGGAATTGGCCGGCGCCGCCATGGACAGTGACAATCGTCAGCCTCGCTTTCTTTCCCATTTTCTTCGCGCTTCTTCAGGGGCAGGATGCCATTCTGCTCCTATTTCTCTATGGCCTGGCGTTTGTCTCATGGAAGCAGAAACGCCTGGTTTCCGCCGGCGCCTGGCTGGCCTGCGGGATGTTCAAGTTTCACCTGGTGCTGCCGTTTCTGCTCCTGATTCTCATTCAGGAGAAGACAGCTCAAGCGAGAAAAAGAATTGTCGCCGGATTCCTGGCGGTGAGCGTGGTGCTGGCCGCGGTGTCGGTCGCGGCCGTCGGGACGCAGCAAATCCTCTCCTATCCCCGTTACGTTCTGGGGCTGGAGAAGACCATGGCTATGGGAGCCATCATGCCGTCCGACATGCCGAACCTGCGGGGCGTTCTTTACCTGATGGCGTCGAACGCTCTATCGAAAACCCGGTACTTCGACATCCTGGTGATCTTCGTTTCCGGCGTCCTGTATCTGGTGGCGGCGGGGATCTTCGCTCTTCCGGGCCGTGATCGGGACACTGATCCAAGTCATGCTGATCCAAGCTACGCTGATCCAAGCTTCGCTGATCCAAGCTTCGCTGATCGAAGCCAAGCTGACCAACGAGATCTGAAGTTTTCCCTGGCCGTGTTCGCAACTGTTTTGGTGAGTTATCACGGCTTGGGATACGATCTCTGCGTGCTGGCGCTTCCCGCGCTGCTGCTCGTGGGACAACTGGGCAAGAAAATCATAGCGGCCTCGTGGACAGGCGCAGCGATCTGCGCGGGATTGGCCGTCCTGCTGTTCTCACCTTTGCAACTGGTTCTTCTGATGCGATACAACCGTCTGGCCCTGCTCGGGTGGGCGCTTCTGCTGTGCTTCGCTGGTCTCGCGGGAGTGGTCCTCGCGGGAGAATTCAGATTACGGTTCCTGCGCGCTTAAGGCTGGGCTTTGACCTGAGGCCGACGGCAAGGAGAATTTTACGGAGGGTTTGCAGTCCAACCCGGTCGGAAGTCGCCAGTCGTCATCGCCTGTTCTCACCATCATAGCGATCCTGGCCTGCGCAACCATGGCCTGCGCGCTGACATTGAATCGCAGTTTTCAACATCAGATTGCAGTCGACATTTTTTTCTCGCTCACGCTCGCGGGCTGCACCATTGTTTTTCTTTCGGTTCGTCCGCTGCGCGAGTTTCCGCAGGTTATCGGCGTCGCGGTGGTTCTGGTCGGCTTGCAACTGATCTTTTTAAAGGCTCCCCTTCGAGCTTTGCCCGCGGCGGCACTTCTTGGGTTAAGCAGCCTGCTCCTGCTGGCGGTTCGGAGAATCGGGAGCGGGGGCAATATTAAAGAACGTCAGTTGCTCTATGATTCGCTCGTACCTCCGCTTTTATTTCTGCTGCTCGGATACTTCGGCTCCGGTCCGCTGGCGCTCACTTTCCGGCTTCATCCCAAAACGCTCGATTTGTTCCTCTACAGCTTCGATCAAAGTCTCGGGGTGCAACTGAGTTTCAAAGTTGGGCAAGTTGTATTGGCTTCGCGCTGGCTCACGCGCAGCATGCTGGGCGTCTATTACCTGCTCCCGCTTGTAATCATGTTCACTTATGCGCGATTGCTGGTTCGCGACCGAACCCTGGCGATGATGGCTTTCCTGGCGTTTGCCATCGCCGGACCCGTGGGGGTGGTGTTCTATAACCTGATTCCGGGTTGCGGCCCCGGATGCTTCATGCGAGGAGGGTATCCTTTCGAAGTGTTGTCAACCCAACAACTGCGACAGTTGCCCCTCCAGCCCCTGTTAGAGGGAGGCGCGCGCAATGCGTTTCCGTCGCTGCATCTGGGCTGGGCGTTGCTTGCGCTGTGGTACTCGGAACGGTTGTCATTGTGGACGCGGATCGCTATGGCGATCTTTTTCGTCGGCACTGTCTTCGCCACCCTTGGCTTGGGAGAGCACTACTTCGTTGATTTGGTCGCGGCCTTTCCGTTTGCGCTGATGATTCAGGCAGCGTGCGCGCTGAAAGTTCCCATCTCGAGTGCACGCAGAATCGTCGCGCTCGTAACTGGGGTGGGCCTGATGATGGTATGGGTCCTTCTACTTCGCTGGGGACTGCTCGCGGATTGGGGCGAATTGATTTGGGTCAGTCCGGTCATACCCTGGCTGCTGGTTGCCGGCACGATCTTTGTAAGTCTCTGGCTGCAGGTGCGGCTGCGCCCGTTGCTATTCGATCCGGTGGATGGGGCTCGGGGCAGGGGTGAATTGTGAACGGGGGAGTGGTGAAACCGCCGCGCATCGGAAAGCCGCGGAGTTTCCCGCCTTCTTGGCATCCGCCCTTCATCGTCTCACTTGCTCTGGCCGTCGTAGCTTCGGCCAGTACGTGGTTTTACATGGACCACATTCTGCGGGCGCAACAGGTTGCCGATGCCGCGGCGCACGGCAGGCCGCGCGGCAATCTGTCGGACCTCTATCCGCGCTGGCTGGGAGCCCGCGAACTGCTGCGGCACGGGCGCAATCCCTACAGCGCGGAGATCACTCGTGAGATTCAGCGAGGCTACTACGGCAGGCCGCTCGATCCCCAGCGCCCTGACGATCCTAAGGACCAGCAAGGTTTCGCCTATCCGGTCTATGTAGTGTTTCTGCTGGCCCCGACCATTGATTTTCCGTTTGATGCGGTCGAGATCGGCTTCCGCTGGCTGGTTGGGTTGACGGCGGCGAGCGTGTTGCTCTGGCTGCGCGTTCTCGGTTGGAGGACGTCATTTGGAACGACGGTGATTTTCATCGTGCTCTTGCTCGGTTGGCTGCCCATGGTGCAGGGAATCAAGTTGCAGCAACTGAGTCTGCTGGTCGCAGCGTTGCTCGCTGCTTGTGGCGCATCCCTGGCTGGCGGATGGCTTTACTGCGCGGGAGCGTTGCTGGCGCTGGCGACGATTAAACCGCAACTGGCCTGGCCGCTGATCATATGGCTGTTGGTCTGGGCTGGAAGTGACTGGCGGTCGCGGCGCCGTTTTTTATTCGGATTTGGTCTGGTCATGCTGCTTCTGCTGGGCGGAGCGCAACTACTTTTGCCGGGGTGGTTGTGGATGTTTGCCGAGGCGGTTGGTCAATATCACCGGTACACGCAGAACCAGTCGGTACTGGTTTGGTTGTTTGGCTCTATCGCAGGCCGCGTTCTGGAAGCCGCAAGCGTGCTGGCCTGTGCTTTCTGCCTCTGGCCAATGCGGAGGGAACCGGCGACGAACGCGGCCTTTGGACGGGCTTTTGCTCTGGTGTTGGCACTGACCGTGGTCATTGTTCCCATGTTCGCTCCCTACAATCAGGTGCTGCTGGCGCCGGCGATTCTGGCGCTGTTGTGGAACGAGAGCTCAGGGCAGCCCATCCTTCCGGCGATTCGACTGGCTCGTGCGGCGGGCGCGATTTTGCTGGTCTGGCCGTGGATCGCCACTTTGGGGCTGAGTCTGGCTTACTTCTGGCTCACGCCGGCGCTTCGTCAGCAGCTTTGGCCGGCGCCGTTTTACTCCAACTTCATGGTGCCTGTGTTCGTTTTCGGACTGGCGCTGCTGAACGCGTGGACGAGCCAGCCTGGTCTCTTGCGGGAGAGCGCGCCAGCAGAGTAGTCTGGTCAAGCGCTGCCAGTCGTCCCCGGCGAAGGCGAAGGGCGCGCTGTGCGCCAATCGATTCATCGCAGTCGAACATCGCAACCGAACATCGACGGCCGTCCGTCAGAGAACGACCAACGACTATCGACCAACGACGAGTCATCATCATCGTCACCACCTATGGCCCTGACCGCAATCAGTCATCACAGTTCTGGCTCCGGTGTGTTTCCCGCCCTGGTGTTTGTGCAGGGCAGTGAGCAGAAGAACATCGTTCTCAACCGCACTCCGTTCACCGTGGGACGGAAGGTGGATAAAGATCTGGTGATTGCCGACCCGCGCGTTTCGCGAGACCATGCGCAGATCACGCAGGAGGGGCAGGAATTCTTTCTCGTCGATCTGGGCAGCAAGCACGGCACGTTCGTCAACGGAGAGCGCATCAACCGCCAGAAACTGGAGCGTGGCGACCGGTTGGAGTTTGGGGCGCGCGATTCGGCCTACATTTTGTTTAACCCCGCCCACGCGACTTCCAATACGGCGCGCGAATTTCTCAGCCAGATTTCCGGCATTCAGATCAAGCAGGAAGCTACCGATCTCGAAAAACTTACGCTGTTTCTCGAAGCCGCGCGCAAGCTGAATACGGCGGGTGTGCTCGACGAGATTCTGATGACCATGCTCGACGTCACGCTGCAACTGACGCGAGCCGAACGCGCCTACGTTTTTCTCAAGGATGAAGAAGGCAAGTTGCGTCTGGCCGCCGGACGCAACTCGAAGAAAGAGCCGCTGCTCGACGACAAAACGATTTCGCATTCCATCCTAGAAGAATCGATGCGGTCGAATTCCGAATTTCTTCTGACCGATACCAGCCAGTCGCTCGATCTCGCGGGGCGGCAGAGCATTGTGGCTTACGATCTGCGAACCGTGGTGTGCATTCCGCTGCGCAAGCTGGTGGTGCAGGCCACGCGCGATGCGCAGACGCCGCTGCACGCTGCGACTTCCGCCGAGGCCATGGGAGTTCTCTACGTCGACTCGCGGTTTGCGTCGCGAGACATCAGCGGCGTAGGCCAAGATATTCTGCACGTGATCGCGACGGAAGCAGCGTCTTTGATCGAGAATGCCCGCCTGGTGCAAGCCGAGGAAGAAGCGCGGCGCTACCAGCAGGAATTGAGCATTGCGGCCAGCATTCAGCAGCGACTGATGCAGGTGAAGATTCCCGAAGTACCTTTTGCCAAGCTGCGCGGCAAGAACCTGTCTTGTAAAGAAATCGGCGGAGATTTCTTTGACGCGGTCAATACCAAAGAAGGCCTGGCCGTGGTGCTGGCCGACGTCAGCGGCAAGGGCGTTTCAGCTGCGCTACTCGCTTCGACCTTGCAGGGAATGATCTATTCGCATCTGAGCGCGGGCGTGCCGTTGCTCGATGTGGTGTCGGCCGTGAACCGCTTCTTCACCGAGAAACTGGTCGGGGAGAAATATGCGACCGTGCTCCTGGTGCGGCTGCGCCGCGACGGAGAACTCGAATATGTGAATTGCGGCCACGTGCCGCCGCTTCTGGTGTGTGCGGGAGAAGTGATGCGTCCTCCGCATGGGAATGTGCCGGTGGGCCTGCTGGCAGACGCGACTTTCGAAAGCGCGAAATGTCAGATGAAGTCCGGCGACCGCTTCATTCTGGTGACCGACGGCGTCACCGAAGCGGAAAATGCCATGGGCGATTTCTACGAAGATTTCCGCCTGGAAGCGGCCGCTGCGAAATCTCCCACGCTCGAAGGAATTTTCTCTTCCGTCACGGAATTTTGCGCGGGCAATCCCCTGAGCGACGACTGCACGGTGGTCGAGTTGTGCTACACCAGCGTGGAGTAGTAAAGAGGAATCTGGTTTTTTTCGCTGCGCGTGGGCAGCGCAATGCGTGTAATCGGGCTGCGGCTAACGATGTGCCGGGTCTCGAAGGCAAATATCCATCCGACCAACTATTGCACTCGTTTGAGGTCCATTATCCAATCCGTTTCCCAGGTTTTTCCACCGTCGGTTGATTCTGCCTGCTCCCAGTGACCTGAGGTGGGTGTGATCCCGGACCATAGGAGCCGCGTGCGGACTGGTTTCCCGCCTTCGGTATCGTCGTTCGCATAGAACGTTCCTACGCCATTGTGGAATGTGCCTCTCACCGGCGGATCCATCGGCCCTAGTGGCGCCCTGCCGTCCAGCCACCAGATCGACCACTGCCCCGTCTTGGCGTCGAACGATCGGGTAGCTACGCCGCGGTAAGTGCCTCCCGGAACTTCGAACACGGTGTCGTCGACATTCGCGTAGCCGCCCATCAGGGGCTGGCAGAATAATGTCCCTTCGAATTCGATCCACTCGTGACTGTTGACCAGGCGCTGCTTCAGTTTTCGATGATGGACTTGCCAGCGTCCGAATAAAAAATCGAAGTCATGCAGTCCGGGCACCGCACTCTCTGCATGACCTATTTCTGCTCCCGAACCCGGAGAGGACTGCGCCACAGTGAGCACCGACAGGCCTATCCCCAGACACAAGATCACAGCAATGCGCTGACGTATTTCCACGTATGACTCCTCTTCGTACCGAAATACTGCCGGGCCCACTTTAGCAGATGGCTGAAGGAGTCAGACCATTCCACTCATCCACTTCAAGCGCCCTTACCCTATCTCGACCGTGACCGTATAGTCTTTACCCTCCCAGCGATTCTCCATCGGCCAGAAAAACGTGAAGACCGCCTGGGCGCCGGCCGCGAGCGAGGCGGTTGGCAGATCGAGGATGTGGGTGCCGAGGCCGGTGTCGCGCGTATCGGTGTCGTGCGCCGTGTTCCAACCGTCGACGCTCCAGTGCACCCGGGCGGGCGTCAGCAGCACGATGCGCAGGGTCTTGTTGCGTGGGACGGTGCGGGTTTTGTTGTTGAACCTCCAGCCGAAGATCTGCCGCACGTGTTTATCGACCAGGTAGCGCTTCACGGTTTGCGGGGGCTGGTCGAAAATCTTGTTGTCGCGAATCGAACGGCGCAGCTTCACATATTCCGAGTGCGCCCAGACCAGCGGACAGGCGGAACCGGTAGGCTTGCCGCGAAAAAGTTCGAGCGCGGGAATGTCGGCGGAGTCCCAGACCTGTTCGGGAAGGGCGCGGCCCTGTCCGGCGGTGGAATTCTCGATGACGGTGAGCAGCGCGTCGGCCTCGTCCCGGTGCCCGGCGGCGAGAGCGTAATGGCCGCGCTCTCCCGCGAGCAAGGGCCAGGGGCGGCCGATGCCCGTGCCGTTGAAGGGAGAGCCATCTTTGTGTTCGCCGTAGCCGTCGCCGTTGTAGCGATACCAGCACGGCCCCTGGGGCAACTCAACCGCCAACAGGGCGTCGATGGCGCGGAGCGTATTCAGAATGCGCGGGTCATCGGCCGCTCGCAGTCCAAAGCGCACCAGCGCCAGCGCGTCGGGGCTGATCATCTGGTACGCGCGCTGTCCATCCTCTCCCGGCGGACGATTCTTGATGGGAACAAAGCCCTGGGTGGGCGAAGCGGCCCCGGCGATGTCAATATCGGGCGGGGCAATGCGCACGTAGTAGCCTTCAATTCCGAGTTGCTTCGCCAGGTCGCCTCCGCTGGCGTAGACCCAGCGCTCAATGTTGTCGTTCCAGGCATCGGCCGTGTCGCGCATGGCTTGGGCTTGTTCGCCGTGCCCGGTCAGGTCGGCGATGTCGGCGCCGGCCAGCAACGCGGAAATTTCGACGGCGAGCGTGAATGGCGAATAGCCCGCGTCTTCTTCCCAGCGGTCCTGCTGCGTCACAGGACCGTTGCGCAGAATGAAGCTGACCGCGTTGCGCACCATCGGCCACCAGCGGTCGAGTTTACCCAGCGAGTCGGGCGCTTCGCGGCGCAGCAGATCGAGCAGCAGGATAGGGAACGCGGTTTCGTCCATCTGGACGCCGCTCCAATACGGACGCCCGTCGAGCCAAAGATTCTGCGCCCAGTTGCCCGCGGCTTCCTGCGTAGTTTCGAGATAGCGCAGCACGCGCACCGCGTCGTCGACGGCTCCGGCGGCGAGCAGCGCGCCGGCGGTTTCGACCAGGTCGCGCGGCCACACCAGGTGGTAGCCGCCCAGGTCTTCGTCGCCCTTGTCGAATCCCCAGGGGATCGAGAGGCTGGCGATGATGCCGCCGAGAAAATCTTTCGACTCGTGGGTGCGCATGGTGGCGGTCGATGCGCGATAGAGGTCGTACTGGCGCAGTGGCTCATCTAGCTTTAGCAGCTTGGTTTGCCAGGTCCTCCACTGTGAGATGTAATGCTGGCGGGTTTCTTTGTAGTCCTCGAAGAGCGTGGAGCGCGCGTGCTGTCCTGCCTCGGTCCAGATCGAACCAAAACCCAGAGCCAGCAGGAACTCGCCGTTGCAGGCGGCGAGATCGATCTCTCCGGTAATGGCGATGTTGCCGTTCTCCGCGCGCGTGTATTCCCATTCCATATGGAAGTGTTGCGAAACGTCCTGCCAGCCGTCGGAGGTGCCGACAAATCCCACCGACCCTTTTTTCCACGGAGCCGATGATGCGAGCGCCAGCGCTGTGCCGTCACGATCGGCAAAGAACATCGGGTAGCCTTTGTAGTCGCCGATCCAACCGGTGTTGCCGGCTCCGAAGTTTGCCAGGTGCGGAGCGAGCAAAGCGTAGAGGTGATAGTCGGAGAGCGTGCCTTGCAGCGGCTCGAAGCGGATCTTCTGCAGAACCACGTTGCGGTAGGGGTCGGTAAGGACCTCCTTGTGGATGCGGTAGCGTCCGCTGATATCCGTGTTGACCAGTTCATAGGCCGGAATGCCGGGCTCGAACGGCTCGTTCTCGAAGGTGCAGTGGCGCTTCTCCTCGGAGAAGAAATCGCGGCCGTTGGTGACCATCAATCCCAGGTCGCGCGTACAGGCCTGGTCTACGCGGGGAAAGTAGACCTCGTTGAGGATGCCGTGACTCAGGGTGAACCAGACTTTGCTGTGCTGGTTGAGTGCCGTGCCGACGCCTACCTTGGCGCTTGAAGTCCAGCGCGCCGGGATGCCGGGCCAGCCGGGAGCATAGCGTGCGGTGGAATCAGTCATTATAAGTTCTGCCCTCGGACCGGGGATACCTTCCCGGCGGAATTGACAAGTATTCTACAGGGCAGGACTCTATGCGTGAGGACTTGCGGCGTTCCTTCCGGGACTTTTGAGTCTTTCGCTTAGCCAGCGCTGAAGCGCTGGGCTAATATGTTCTGCTCGGGCAGCTGAGAACCTGGCGGACTTCGATTCGCGGTTTTTTGGGCGGGGCATTCATCAGAAATTTATTGGTTTGTAACCGTCCTGTAACACTCCGCCGATAGAACGGGAGCATAACCCGAGGAGGAATTTATCTAGTGATGCGCAAAACTGTGCTGTTGTTGTGTGTTCTGCTGGCCCTGCTGGTAGCTTTGCCGGTAATAGGACAGACCACGCTGAACGGAGCCGGCGCCACGTTTCCCAACCCGATGTACTCGAAGTGGTTCAGCGAATACAACAAGATCCATGCCGATGTTCAGGTCAACTATCAACCGATCGGCAGTGGCGGAGGCATTCGCCAGGTAACCGAGGGTACGGTGGACTTCGGGGCCAGCGACATGCCCATGACCGACAAGCAGTTGCAGGATTCAAAAACCAAAATCCTGAATATTCCCACGGTGCTGGGTGCGGTGGTTCCGGCGTACAACATTCCCGGAGTGACCGGGGAAGTAAAGTTCACGCCCGAAGCGCTGGCCGGAATATTCCTGGGCAAGATTACCAAGTGGAATGACAAGGAGATTGCGTCGGCAAACCCAGGAGTGAATTTCCCGGATAAGAACATTGTCGTCGTGCACCGTTCCGACGGCAGCGGAACCACTTTCATCTGGACCGATTATCTATCCAAGGTCAGCCCGGAGTGGAAAAGCCAGGTAGGCAGCGACACCTCGGTGAAGTGGCCGCTTGGAATGGGCGCGGCGCACAACGAAGGGGTGGCGGCGGATATCCGTCAACTGTCCGGTGCGATCGGATATGTCGAGTTGATCTATGCCGTGCAGAACAAAATTGCCTACGGCAGTGTGCGAAATTCCGCCGGCGTTTTCGTGAAAGCGACTCTGGAGGGTGTAACCGCGGCGGCCGCTTCGGCCCCGAAGATGCCGGCTGATTTCCGCGTGTCTATCACCAATGCGCCTGGGAAAGACGCGTATCCCATCTCCAGCTTCACCTGGCTGCTGATTCCGAGCCCGTCGAAGGATGCCGCGAAAGGCAAGATTCTGGCCGACTTTCTGAACTGGATGGTCACCGATGGCCAGAAGATGACCGCTGCTCTCGACTACGCGCCGCTGCCGGATAACGTGGTCGCAAAAGTGAAAGAAGCCGTCAAGCAGGTCAAGTAGCCAAGTCAAACGGTGGTGGTTCGATTGTAAATTGAGCCATTTACGGACTACACCTTCCGACGTCATCCCGGCGGAGCGCGCCAAGCGCTCCGGCGGGAACGGACGAGACGCAGACATCGGTTATACAGATGCGAGGAACGTCTGCGCTGCATGAGGCTCAGGCGCTCCCATCCGCGGCGTCGGCAGTGTCAGCCGACGTACGGTTCCTCGCCCGGCTGCCGCCGCGCTGAGAATGACATCGGATTGAATTTCTTGGTTTAGCAGAAAGTGCAAGCCAGTTTGCGAGTCAGCCGATGTCTGCCTTGAGTCGGGTTTCTGCGTCCGTTCTCGGGATGCTTTATACTGATGTTCCCCCGAGCCGTCGTCGGGGTTCATCAGGCGGACTTCGATCGACAAGCTACAAATCCCACGAATAAGGCAAAGAGCGGCTGCCATGGCTCGCATGTCCCTCGACAACCCGGCGTACTACCTCAATCGCGACACCTCCTGGATGGCGTTCAACCGGCGTGTGCTCGAAGAGGCGGAGGATGAGGGCAACCCGCTGCTGGAACGGGTGAAGTTTCTCTCCATCTCGGCCAGCAATCTGGACGAATTCTTCGAAGTGCGCGTGGCCGCCATGATGCAGCAGATCGAAGACGGCTACAACGAGGCCGGTCCCGATGGCCTGACCCTGACCGAAAAACGGGATGTTCTGAACAAGCTGACCCACGAATTTGTGGATGATCAGTACGACTGCTGGAACGCCCGCCTGCGCCCCGCGCTCTCGGCGAACGGAATTCGCGTGCTGGGATTGCATGAGTTGGATCCTGACGCGCTGCGCTTCGTCGACGAATACTGCGAGAAGGAACTCGATCCGCTGTTGACGCCGGTGACGGTGGACCCGGCGCATCCCTTTCCGCGAGTGATCAACAAGGCGTTGTGCCTGGGTTTTCTGCTGCGCCGCCGCCGGCGTTCTGCCCTGACTTACACCGGTGTGGTCTCGGTGCCGCGGGCTCTGCCCCGGCTGGTGCGCCTGCCCTCGGAGGGGACGTACGACTTTATCTTCCTCGCCGATCTGGTCGCGCACCATGCCGTGCGCATGTATCACGGTTACGACATTGTTTCATCCGCGCCCTTTCGCGTGACCCGCAACAGCAATCTGTATCTGGCGGAAGAAGAGGCGCGCAGCCTGCTCGAGTCAGTGCGCGCGGAACTTCACAACCGGCGCAAGGGCGATGCCGTTCGCATGGAGATTGAAGCCGACGCTGACCCCGAGATTATCGACCGGCTGCGCACTGTATTTGAGATCGATCCCTGGCAGGTTTTCCCCGTAAATGGGCCGGTGAATCTTTCGCGTCTGTTCAATGTCTACGAGCAGGTGAAGCGGCCCGACCTCAAGGATCGCCCATTTTCGCCGCGGGAGTTGCGGCTCACTTCCAAGTCGAAAGACATGTTCGAGGAACTGCGCTCCCACGACATTCTGCTGCACCACCCTTACGACTCCTACGACGCGGTGGTCGGTTTCATCGAATCAGCGGCGGAAGATGCCAACGTTCTATCCATCAAACAGACGCTCTACCGCACCAACGAACACTCGTTGATTGTTCCATCGCTGATTGAGGCTGCTTCGCAAAAGGAAGTCACCGCGGTGGTCGAGTTGAAGGCGCGCTTCGACGAGGCCTCGAACATCCGCTGGGCGCGCGATATGGAGGACGCAGGTGTGCAGGTCTTCCACGGCCTAGTGGGACTGAAGACGCATTGCAAGCTTTCGCTGATGGTGCGCCGCGACCCTGACGGCGTAACCCGCAGCTACGCGCATATCGGCACCGGCAATTACAACGCGACCACGGCACGCATTTACACCGACCTGAGTTTATTTACGGCGAATCCTGAAATCACGCGCGCCGTGCACGATGTGTTTAGTTTCTTAACGGCGTACGCGGAGAATCCCAGCTACGATCCGCTGCTGGTGGCTCCGCTTGATTTGGCGGAAAAGACTATCGCTCTGATCGAGCGCGAGGCTGAACATGCGCGGCAAGGCAAGCCCGCCCGTATTATCGCCAAGATGAACGCGCTGCTCGACAAGAACATCATCCAGGCGCTGTATCGAGCTTCCCAGGCCGGAGTGGAAATTGATTTGATTGTCCGCGGCATTTGCGCCCTGCGTCCAGGAGTGCGCGGGGTGAGCGACAACATCCGCGTGCGCAGCATTGTGGGGAGATTCCTGGAGCACAGCCGCATCTACTACTTCAGCAACGGCGGTGCAGAAGAGCTTTACATTGGTAGCGCTGATTGGATGCCGCGCAATCTCTATGAGCGCGTCGAGGTGCTGGTGCCGCTGTGGGATGAGATGCTGCGGCAACGGGTGCGAAGCGAAATTCTCGACGCCTACCTGGCCGACAACCGCAAGGCGCGAATCCTGCTGAAGGACACAACCTACATCCGGGCGTGGCAACCGCTGCACGGGGTGCGGAATCGGCGTCCGCCGCTGGGAGCCGCATCTTTCAGCGCGCAGGATTTCCTGATGAGCGTGGCCGAAGGCAAGGCGCCCGCGGTGCTCCCCGCGCCGCTTCCGGCGCGCAAGCGTCGAGTGCTCGCGGGAAGGGAACGATAGCAACGACAGGGCGTGCTGCAGTTTGGAAAAGATTCGTATCAGGGCATCGCTTCAGCGATGCCGACCACGGCATAGAGACAAGCGGCTTTAGCCGCTGGGGGTTGCCCCACGGTCTCAGCGGCTGAAGCCGGTTGCAAACCGAGCGCTTAGACGACATGCCTGAAGGCATGTCCTGATACGAATCTTTTTTCAAACGGCGCCGCTACTTAAGTTAGAGACTAGAGCTGGAAGACGGGAAACGACAAGCCGCCATGATCCTTTATTTTTTGCGCCACGCCAGCGCTGGCGGACACCTTGCCAACGCGAAGAAGGATGAGAAGCGCGCTCTCGACAAAGAGGGCATGGAGCAGTGCGGCTATATCGGTCGCGCCCTCGCCGCTCTCGATGTTCAGGTGGACGCGATCGTTTCCAGCCCGCTGAAGCGCTGCACCCAGACTGCTTCGCTGGTCGGGAACGAGCTGGGCTACGAGGGCAAATTGCAGATCGACACTGGATTGCGCCCCGAGGCCGGCCTCGCCGACTTCCGCAAGCTGCTCGAAAAATATGCCCGCCAGGAAGCCGTGATGGTCGTTGGGCACAATCCAAATCTGAGCCAGTTCCTGGGAGCGATCATCTGCGACTCCGGCTGCGAAGCCTCGCTCGAACTGAAGAAGGGCACAGTCGCCAAAGTGGAGATGCGCCGCACTTCCGGCACCCTGCAGTGGTGCGTCACCCCGAAAATTCTGCGCACTCTTTACGACACGGCGGTGGAGAGTTCGCGCCCGAATACTTCGCGGAAATAAGCACACTCTTTCTCGATCGCCCACAGTTCCAGGTCCACACCCATGCGCCGCCGGGGAACCAGCGTCAACCTCACTTCCGCCGAGCGCACGGCAATGCGCACCTTTTCCACGCCCCGGCTGCGGCCCAGATTCAGGGCGCGCGCCAGACGAAGCAGGAGAATTGCTTTCTGCACGTCGGCGCGGTCGCCGGGGTCGATGACTTTCATGGGGCCATCCTCCACCGTCGGCCGTGACTTGCCCAGATAGCGCGCAATCGCCGCGATCAGCCGGCGCTGCTGCGGCGTGTAACCGAGAATTTCAGAGTTCGAAATAATGTAGTGGGTGTGACGATGGTGCCCGTTGCGATTCACGTAGTCGCCCACTTCGTAAAGCATGGCCGCGGCGGTGAGCCACTCGAGATATTCCGGCGGCAGCCGATGCACCGAACGGAGCGACGCGAAGAGCGTCGCGGCCGCGTCCCGCACATTCAGAGCGTGTTTGCGGTCGACGTTATAGTGGTCGACTGCCTTCAGGATCGATTCCCATCGTTCCGATTCGATCTGCCGGCCGGAGCGCGTGCTGCGGTCATAGTCGGCTGCCATCTGGGCGAGGATTCCGTCGCGCAGGCCGAGCGGCGAATAGCGGAAACTCTTGAGGTGCAGGCGGTCCAGCAGTTCGTGGTAAACGGTCGCACCGGCCACAATGATCTCAGCTCGCCGCGGCCCGATGCCTTCGATCTTGCGGCGCTCCTCCACCGGCAAGCGAGCCAGCCGCTTGGCGATCCGGCTCATTTCCGCGCGTGAAACCACGGGTCGCGGCCGGCCCGCGCCCCGGCGCAGGTGGCTGGCGACCGCGGCCAGAGCCGCCGCCGTGCCCGAAGTGGCAATCACGTTCTTCACCTTCGCGCCGCCGATGCGGTTCGCGATGCGATTCACTTCGCGCGCCACAAATCCGCGCAGTCGCTTCAGTTCGCCTTTGCGGGTAGGATCGTGCCGCAGAAATTCATTGCTCAGGCGAACCGCGCCCAGAGGCAGGCTGACCGCGTCCCGAATGTGTCCGCCTTGCGTGACCGTCAATTCGCAACTGCCTCCGCCGAGATCCATCATCAGCGTGGGGGACCGATCCACGCGTGGACTGGAGACCAGCAGTCCCAGATGAATGAGCCGGGCTTCTTCCACGCCTGAGACAATCTCAACTCGCCAGCCTGTCGCCGACTTTACCCACTCGAGGAACGCCTGGGAATTCCGCGCATCGCGCAGCGCGCTGGTCGCAACCACGCGCACATTGTCGGTCACGATCTGCTGCGTGGCCCGGTGGAACCTGCGCAGAACTTTTACCGTCTCCGCCATGGACTCAGGATTCAGAAATCCGGAACTGAAAACGCCCTCGCCGAGGCGCGTGACCTCACGATCTTCGTGAAGGGCGCGTACCCGGCCCGCCTGCAGGCGCGCAATCTTCAGCCGGACCGAGTTCGAGCCAATATCAACCGCGGCAAACGTGGGCATGGGGAAGCCGGAGAACGGGAAGCCTCACAGTGTACATGCACGGAGCCGGATCGTCACTGGAGTTTGAGTTGTGAGCTGGAGAGACGGACCATAAACCCGAAGGACACGGAGGAAAACCCAATCAGCGAATTCCTTCGTGATACTTCGTGGATTAGGGTTTTGGAGGTTACGCCGCCGTCTCGGTATGCTTTTCCTTCGCCGGACTCTTTGCGGATAGAGTCACAGGTTTAAGCCCGGTCTGAATCGTAGGCGAGGCCGAAAGCGCAGCGACCGCGTGGCGGAATTTTGCGCCAGTCACGTGCTGAAGCGCTGCTACCAGCGACGATTGGTTTTCATCGCCAATCCGTTTCGCCGCGGTTTGCGTCAGGGTCATCCAGTCGTGCCAGTTGCCCACGGCATCCTGCAGGCGCTGCAGTTGGAGGATGAACTGCGCGCTCTCCGCGGATTTGGGAGCGAATTCGGCGGCATATCGGGCTCGCTTCACCACCACGCGGTAGTGATGCAGCAGGTCCTCGGTGATCGGTCCAGCCGGGCGAACGATGCGAGACAGCGTCGTGCGCGCAACTTTCAGAGGATCGGGGCCAGCTTCAAGTTTTACTTCTTTTGAAGCTCGCCTCAGTCTCCTGCGAACATCTTTAATCATATCTTTTGTCAGCAACTTGCACAGCCTGTTCTCATGTTTCGCTCGAAGTTCGAGCAGGTGTTGCATGAGCTGCGTCTTGCGTCGTGGTTCCTGTGGGACTTTCAGACTGCGCAAGGCGGCCAGTTGTACGTCGAGGTCGCGCACCTTGCCTGCACGCTTGCGAATTCGGCCCAGCATTTTCAGCAGTTTCTTCTGGTTGCGGTCGCGACTGGGAATGAGTTGTTCGAGCAGGGTTTGCAGCCGGAGGGTCGAAGTGCGGAAGCTGTGCACGTTCTCCGCGTCCCGTCCAGACGAGAGTTTCAGCAGGGCCCGCTCCGTTTTCTGAAACGCAATCTTGCTCTGCTCTGGAGAAATTGACATAAATCAATGCCGATAACGGGAGAGGACGCTCGCACCACTCAAGAAAACATGTGCTTAAGAAACTGTACTGGCAGACAGAGACAACTCCGAATTCAAACTCGACTGCGGCCCAACGACACCTAATCAACAGAGATGACCAACAGAAAGGCGCCCCACGACAAGACGTTCACGCCAAATCGAAAAGCCTGCCTGATTTTAACACCTTTGTAACAAGTGTCTGCTACGGTTACTATGAATGGCCAACGCAGCGTCCCCTCGGCCTGATATGCCCGGACCGCAACCTGTTGAACTGACGAAGGTTACATCGGCATCGGCGGCCCGGGAAGCGCCCTTGCTGCGCACCTCCGGCGGCGAGGTGCAGGATCGCGTCTTCCGGTCTGCAATGATCCTGTGCGGCTTGGCCGTCCTCGGCATTCTTGCTCTCATCGTTTACGAACTCGTCTCGCGGTCCAGCCTCTCCTGGCACGCATTTGGCTTCAAGTTCTTCACGGCGAGCGAGTGGGACCCGGTCAGCAAGCGGTTTGGGGCGATGCCATTCATTTATGGGACGCTGGTTTCGTCCCTGGTGGCGCTGATCATTGCCGTTCCACTGGCCGTCGGCGTGGCGGTGTTTACCACCGAGATGTGCCCCAGGGTGCTGCGCGGTCCGCTCTCATTCTTCGTCGAACTGCTGGCCGCGATTCCCAGCGTGATCTACGGCTTGTGGGCGATTTTCGTCCTGGTGCCGCTACTGAGCGGATATGTGCAGCCGTTTCTGGCAACTGCTCTGGGCTGGACCGGGCTGTTTGACGGACCGCAATATGGAATCGGAATGCTGGCGGCAGGGGTCATCCTGGCGATCATGATTATTCCTATCATTTCATCGATCACCCGCGAGGTCCTCATGGTCGTGCCCCAGAATCAGCGCGAGGGCGTGCTCGCGTTGGGTGCGACCCGCTGGGAGATGATCCGCGTTGGCGTGCTGCGTAATGCCCGCGCCGGAATTGTCGGCGGCGTCATTCTCGGTCTGGGACGCGCTCTGGGGGAAACCATGGCGGTCACCATGGTGATCGGAAACAATCCCCAGATTGTGAAGTCTTTGTTTGCCCCCGGATATACCATGGCTAGCGTGCTGGCCAATGAGTTCAGCGAAGCGACCGGCGATCTTTATCTTTCATCTCTGATTGAAATCGGCCTGGCCCTGTTCTTTGTCACCATCGTCGTGAATGCGCTGGCACAATTGTTGGTGTGGACCGTAACCCGCGGCCAGCCTGCGAGGGGCAATGCCTGAGACCCTTGCCAACGCTTCCATGCAACAGGGTATGCCGGCCGTCAGTTGGCGGCGCCGCGTGACCGATCATGTCATGACGGGCGCCGCGGTGCTGACCGTCGTGCTCGTTCTGGCGCCGCTAGTGGCCATCTTCGGATATTTAATCTACAAGGGAATTGGTTCGGTCAACTGGGCGTTTCTCACCCAGATTCCGAAGCCTGAAGGCGAAGCCGGCGGCGGAATGGCAAACGGCATCGTCGGCTCGATGCTGATGCTGGGAGTTGCCAGCCTGATCGGCGTTCCCTTAGGGATTGGCGCCGGCGTCTACCTCGCTGAGTATGGGCGCGGCCGCCTCGGCGACTCGATTCGCTTCACCGCAGATGTGCTGAATGGAGTGCCTTCCATCGTAATTGGTATCGTCGGTTGGGCCATCCTGGTTCGCGGCCACGGATTTTCTGCGCTGTCGGGCGGAGTGGCGCTCTCCATCATGATGGTGCCGACCATCTGCCGGACCACCGAAGAGATGCTGTTGCTGGTGCCGCAGGCCTTGCGCGAGGCCGCGTACGGGCTGGGAATTCCGCGCTGGAGGACGACGCTCTCAATCACGCTGCGAACTGCGACCTCGGGTGTGATCACTGGAGTGATGCTAGCCTTCGCCCGCATCGCGGGCGAAACCGCTCCGCTGCTGTTCACGGCGCTGGGCAATGAGTACTGGAGCGGGCGCCTGCCGTTCGATTCTCATTGGCATCGTCAACCCTGGACCCTGGGACTTGATCAACCTACAGCAGCTTTACCGCTGCAGATCTTTAAATACGCGACGTCGCCTTATGACGATTTGCACCGGCAGGCGTGGGCTGGGGCGCTGGTGCTCATCATTCTCATCGTAAGTGCGGTTGCGGCCGTGCGCTTCGCCGTACGCCGCAGCTCGTTCGGAGCGGCATAACTTATGGGAGTCGGAATCCAGGTCGAGAACCTGAATGCCTGGTACGGCAAGAGCCAGGCGTTGTACGACATCAATCTCAAAGTCGCCGCCAACCACGCCACCGCGCTGATCGGTCCATCAGGATGCGGCAAGTCCACTTTCATCCGCTGCATCAATCGCATGCACGAGACGATTCCCGATGCGCGCGTCGAGGGCCGCGTGCGCATCGGCGAAATCGATGCTTACAACGGAACCTCGGCCACGCAACTGCGCCGCCGTGTGGGCATGGTGTTTCAAAAGGCGAACCCGTTTCCTACGATGTCGATTTATGACAATGTCGCCTCTGGCCTGAAGCTGAATGGATTCCACGACCGCCGCAAGCTGAATGAAATCGTAGAGCGCTCGCTCGATTCCGCCGCGCTGTGGGACGAAGTGAAAGATTCTATCCACAAGAAATCCGGGGCCAGCCTCTCCGGCGGCCAGCAGCAGCGCCTGTGCATTGCCCGCGCTCTCGCGGTCGAACCCGAAGTCTTGCTGATGGACGAGCCCTGCTCCGCTCTCGATCCCATATCCACCGGAAAAATTGAAGAATTGATCTTTCAGCTCAAAGAACGGTATACCATCGTAATTGTGACGCACAACATGCAGCAGGCGGCGCGGGTGGCCGAGTTCACGGGCTTCTTCCTGCTGGGCAAGATGATCGAGTTCGATAAAACGGAGAAAATCTTCACCAAACCTTCAGACAAGAAGACGGAAGATTACATTACAGGGCGATTCGGATAAATAGTTCGCTGAAAGACTTGACTTTGGGTGGCGCAGCGCCCTTCGACTTCGCTCAGGGCAAGCTTTCCAGCGCTGCGATAAGGACTTTCTCTTCAGTTGGGGATTAGCCGCTGAGGGAATTACGCAGTTGTGATTTAAGGAAGGGTTCGGATCATGCGCACGCGTTTTCAGCAAGGGCTCGACGATCTGCGGCAACGGTTGCTTCGCATGGGAGGCCTCGCGGAGCAGGCCGTCGATCGTGCCCGCCAGGCCTACGTTGAGCGCGACCTCTCCCGCTGCCAGATGGTTCTCGAAGGCGAGGGCCTGATTAATACGGCCGAGCGCGAAATCGATGAAGCAGCGTTCGACTTGCTTGCCATGCAGCAGCCCATGGCGGTCGACCTGCGATTCATTCTGGCCGTCACCAAGATCAATTCCGATCTCGAACGCGTCGGCGATCAGGCAGTGAATATTGCCGAGCGCGTCATGGACATGGTGGAACTTCCCACCGCAGAGTTGCCGGTTGACATAGCCCGCATGGGCACGGCCGTGAGCGCCATGGTGCGCCGCGCGCTCGAGTCGTTCATCGAAGGCAAGGCCGAGTTGGCCCAGGCCGTGCTCGAAATGGACAACGTGATCGACCGCATGCGCGACGACGCCTTCATTCAACTTGTCAAGACGATGAACGACCGCCCCGAGGTGGTGCGTCAGGCGCTGGATGCGCTGCTCGTGGCCCGCAACCTGGAGCGGGTCGCCGACCACGCCACCAACATCGCCGAGGACGTAATCTTCTGGGTGCAAGGCTCCGATGTCCGCCACAACGTGCACGCCGAAGAATCCGAAGCTCGCGAATCAGACCGGCCTACAACCAGAGCCTCAGGCCTGTAAATAGACATGTGGGGACAGCCGCCCCCGGCTGTCCGGTCGTGCGCAGCACGACGGGCTCTCTGCCGCCGCTCAAAACTAAGGCCGCACTTTCGAGTTGGTCGCTTTGACCGTTCAAGCACAATTGCATTACGCTCATCACTTCTCTCATTTTTAACGCAGTTCCTAGCGGAGGCCTCGTGCATCGTAAGATCTTTCATTTCTCCTGCGCTTTCCTGCTCGCCTCGATCCTCTTAGCCTCGACCGCTGCGCTTCTCGCGCAAACGCCCGCCGCCGATCGCCCTCCCATCATGCTGCCGACCAGCAAGATGCTGACGGTTCCGTCCCCCGGCCGCATCGGCAGCACCAACAGCTTCCCGGCGACGATGGTGCTCAGTCCCGACGGCCATTACGCCGCGCTGCTCAACGACGGCTACGGCACGCAAGAGATGCTCGCTCACCAGTCGATCTCGGCGCTCGATCTTAAGACCAATCAGATCGTTGAGTATCCCGACGCGCGGCTCAGCGACGAGTCGCACCAAAGTTATTTCATCGGCCTCGGGTTCAGTTCGGACGGCAAACACCTGTACGCCTCGGTCGGCTCGCTGACCGATCCCACGGGCGCGAAGCCAGGTAATACGGGCAACGGCATCGCGGTCTACAGTTTTGCAGCAGGTGAGGTCGCGCCCGAGCGATTCATTCCCATCGCGTTGCAGCCGCTTTCGACGGGAAAGAAATTGGCGGTCGGCCTGAAGGCTCCGCCACAGACGGCAATCCCTTATCCCGCCGGGCTGGCCGTGATTTCCGACCGAGGCCACGACAAACTCCTGATCGCCAACAATCTCTCCGACAACGCGATCCTGCTCGATCCCGCGACGGGGAAAATCCTTCAGACCTTCGATCTGAGCACCAGCGACTTGATTCCGTCCACG
>Ga0116125_1000394_pt1 | contig 21153 bp, 20 predicted proteins | sample June2015DPH_16_1_2_FD_89729 | JGI IMG/M metagenome (GOLD analysis project Ga0116125, IMG submission 89729) | Peatland microbial communities from SPRUCE experiment site at the Marcell Experimental Forest, Minnesota, USA - June2015DPH_16_10 | ecosystem: Environmental > Terrestrial > Soil >...
CAGCGGTCGGCGCCTTATTCGATGATCGACCGCAAGCACGCTGTTTCAACACAAGTGAACAACGTGGTGGGGACGTTAAACGTGCTGTTCGCCATCCGGGAATTGAAGCCCGATTGTCATTTGATCAAGCTCGGCACCATGGGTGAATACGGGACGCCGAATATCGATATCGAGGAAGGATATATCCGGATTGAGCACAACGGGCGAACCGACCTGCTTCCTTTTCCGAAGCAACCCGGCTCGTTCTATCACCTTTCGAAGGTGCACGACAGTCACAACATGATGTTCGCCTGCAAGATTTGGGGATTGCGCGCAACGGATCTGAATCAAGGCGTGGTATACGGCACGGTGACGGACGAAACTTCGCTCGACGAAGCTCTGATCAACCGCTTCGACTACGATGATGTTTTCGGCACCGTTCTGAACCGCTTCTGCGTGCAGGCTGTTACCAGACACCCTCTGACGGTCTATGGAAAGGGCGGACAGACGCGCGGATTCCTGGATATTCGCGATACGGTTCGATGTATCGAGCTGGCTTGTCTTAATCCGGCTAATCCGGGTGAGTGCCGCGTGTACAATCAGTTCACCGAACAGTTTTCGGTGTTGGAACTGGCGCGAATGGTGGAAGCCGCTTCCCGCAAGATGGGCCTGCGCGTGGATGTGGATCACCTCCCAGATCCGAGAGTTGAAGCGGAGCAGCATTACTACAACGCCAAGCATTCAAAGCTGCTCGACCTGGGCTTGCAGCCGCATTATCTAAACGACTCGCTACTGGATTCGCTGATGAACATCGCGGTGAGGTATCAGGATCGGGTGGATACTTCGATGTTCCTTCCTCAGGTCAATTGGAGAAATGCTCGCAACCGGCGTAGCAAGCTTCCGGCGACAGCGGCCATTGCAGCGTTGGAGAGCAAATCTTGACCGGCACCCAGCCTGGTTTCGGGGGTTGTTGAATTGTGTGGAATCGCCGGGTTCACGCATCGCAAACACGCTGCGCATCCGGGCCGCATTCAGGATACGGTAACGACCCTCATTCATCGCGGGCCGAATCAGCAGGGCGTTTTTGAATCGCCTGTAATTTCGCTCGGCGCGGCGCGGTTAAAGATCATCGATCTTCACGGCGGCGATCAGCCCATCATTGATGCTCCCAGCGGAACCGTAATCGCGTTCAACGGCGAAATCTATAATCATCTGGAGTTGCGCGCAGAGCTCGAAAGTCGCGGCCGGCGATTTTATTCCCATAGCGATACCGAAACGGTGCTACAGGCGTTCCTCGAGTGGGATACGGATTGTTTCACCCGAATGCGCGGCATGTTCGGCGTGGCGCTGTGGACGGAATCCACCGAGCGGCTGGTGCTGGCGCGCGATCGCATGGGGATCAAGCCGCTGTATTTTGCGCAGCGCGGCGAAGATCTTTATTTCGGTTCGGAACTGAAGACGATTTTTGTACATCCGGAGATTGATCGCTCCCTCAGTTTGAACGGGCTGGATTGTTATCTTTCGCTCAACTACGTACCGGCGCCATGGACGCTGGTAGAGGGCATCGAAAAACTGCGTCCCGGATATTGGATGGAATGGCGCGGCGGTGCAGTCCGGACAGAATGCTATTGGAAGTTGCCGTTCCGGCCGGAACTTCGGATTGACGAGCCGCGTGCGACCGAAGAGGAATTGGGCCGGCTATTAAGACAATCGGTCTCCGAGCACCTTCTTTCCGACGTGCCTCTGGGAATCTGGTTGAGTGGCGGCGTGGATTCCTCAACCATGCTGCACTATGCGACGGAAGCTTCCGCTTCGCCGCTCCAGACCTTTTCCATTTCATTTCACGGGCGTAGTTTTGACGAGACTCCCTACATTCGGGAAGTCGCTCAACGGTACGGCTCCCAGCATCACGAGCTGGATATGAGCGACCTCGAGGATCTGCCTGGCACCATCGAAGAGTTTGCGTATTATTCCGACGAGCCGAGCGCCGACGCGGGCGCCGTGCCCTTGTGGCTGCTCTCCAAGCTCACCAAGCGTCACGCGACCGTGGTACTGAGCGGGGAGGGCGCCGATGAGTTGTTCGGTGGTTATCTGACGCATCGTGCGAGTTTACTTGCCCGCAACGTGCGCCGGTTGCCGTCTTGGGCGCTCGACCTCATGCAAGCTACCGCGCGCCGCTGGCCTGTTTCGAACGAGAAAATCAGTCTCGAATACAAGGTGAAGCGTTTCCTGGAGGGTTGCCGCATGGCGCCAGCTCGCGCCCACGTGTATTGGAACGGGACATTTTCTGACGATGAAAAGCGCAAGCTGGTCCAGCGGCCGCTTCCGAACGCACTCGGCGCCACGCTCGGCGAACTTGCCGCCGCTGGCGACGACCTTCCGGCATATTTGTGGTTCGACCAGAAGTACTTTTTGCCTGACGATATCCTGACGAAGGTGGACCGCATCAGCATGGCGCACTCCATTGAAGTGCGTCCGCCGTTTCTGGATCACCGCGTGGTGGAATTCGCCGCATCACTGTCGCCCCGCATGCAGATTCAAGGCTCGCGGCAGAAAGTGATCTTGAAAGACTTAATGCGGAACAAGCTGCCGGCCTCGGTTTTGTCGCGCAAGAAGGTCGGCTTCGATATTCCCGCGCACGAATGGTTCCGAGGGCCGCTGCGTCCATTGCTGCTCGAAACATTGAACGGAGCGGCTGCGGAGCACTCAGGATTTTTCCGCTTCGACAGGATCATGGCCCTGGAGCTCGCGCATCAGGAACGTCGCGCGAACGTCGGCTACCACTTGTGGGGTTTGCTCACACTGCTACTGTGGATGAAGAAATGGCGTATCCAAACGATCCCGCTAGCGGATCAGGAACCACTCCCGGAAAAAGTTTTCAGCTCTATCTAATCGTTCTGATTTTCGCGGCCGCTATCTACGCCGGCTGCATGATTTCTCCGCCTTCCTTGATGGACGACGTGGATGCGGTGCAAGCTCAGATCGCGCGGAATATGCTGACCTCGGGCGATTGGGTGACGGCCCGTATCGACGGAATCGCGTATCTGGAGAAAGCTCCGCTCATCTATTGGATGATGGCCATTTCGTTCAAGATTTTCGGGCCGCATGATTGGGCCGCGAGAATTCCCGTGGTGCTGGCGGCATTGGCCCTGGCCTGGCTCACGGCCGCGTTCGGAACCTGGGCCTTCGGAAAGCGCGCGGGATTCTACGCCGGGTTGTGCATCTCAACTTGCATCGGCCTGTTTCTTTTCACGCGAATTCTAATTCCCGATGTCATGGTGACTGCCCTGATGACGCTCTCCATGTGGGCGTTCCTGCGCGCAATCGATGAACAGGAACCGCGCTCAAGATGGTGGGCTTTGCTGCTAGCCGCGAGCCTAGGAGTTAGCCTTTTGCTGAAGAGCCTGATCGGCGTGGTGTTCCCCTTGGCTGCCGCGCTAGTTTATCTCGCCATCACGCGCCAATTGTTTCACCGGAAAATCTGGGTGCGGCTGCACCCGGTGAGTGGCACGCTGCTCATTCTGGCCATCGCCGCGCCGTGGCACATTCTGGCTACACTCCGAAATCCTCCATACTTCGATCTGACGTTCCACAGCGCCCCCGGCGAGTACCACGGATTTCTCTGGTTCTTTTTCATGAACGAGCAGGTGCTGCGCTTTCTGAACCTGCGCTACCCACGCGATTACAATACCGTGCCGCGCGTGTACTTTTGGCTGTTCCATTTGATCTGGCTGTTCCCGTGGAGCGTCTATTTTCCGGCCATCGCGAAGCTCTCTTTCAAACCGATCGATCGCGCCGGCCGCGCCCGATTACTGGCGCTGTGCTGGACCTGCTTCATCCTGGTCTTCTTCACGTTTTCCACTACCCAGGAATATTATTCGATGCCGTGCTATCCCGCGCTCGCGTTGCTGGCCGGATCGGCCATGGCGGCCGGAGGCGCGTGGATCCGCCGCGGCACTCGCGTCCTGTGCGGGATTCTGTTGTGCGCGTCGCTGGCGGCGGCCACGCTATGGTTTCTCACCAGGGATCTTCCAGTGCCGGGAGATATCTCCCAAGCGCTGAGCATACATCCCGGCGCATACACGCTGTCGCTCGGACACATCGAAGATCTCACGCTCAAATCTTTCGCTTATCTTCGCGCGCCTCTGCTGCTGGCGGCGATCGCATTTCTCACTGGCGCCGTTGGAACCCTGCGGGCAACCGGCGAGAAAGCATTTCTAGCCGCAGCCATCATGGCGGTGCTCTTTTTTCAAGCGGCGCGCATGGCGCTGGTGGTTTTCGATCCCTACATGTCCTCGCGACCGCTAGCTGAGGCGCTGCTCAAGTCGCCGCCGGGAAAGTTGATCGTGGATCATCACTACTACACGTTTTCCTCCATCTTTTTCTATACGAATCGTGATGCCTTGCTTTTGAACGGACGCATCAATAATCTTGTCTACGGTTCATACGCGCCCGGCGCGCCGGATATTTTTATCAACGACGAGCAATGGAAAAGCATGTGGGAGTCGGACGCACGTTCCTATCTGGTGGCCAGCCGTTCCGCGCTACCGCGCCTCCGCAATCTGGTGGGAAACGACAAACTGAACGTCGTCGCCGAAAGCGGCGGTAAGGTAGTGCTCACTAATTTATCCGAGTGAACCTGACGTGCGACTTATGCGGCAGGCAGCAAAACGCGGGCCTGCAATCCTCCCAGAGCAGAGTCATCCAGAGAGACGGATCCGCCGTACAGTTCGGCCAAATCGCGGACGATGGCTAAACCGAGGCCCGAGCCAGGGGCGCTCTCGTCGATGCGAACTCCTCGTTCCAGAACCGCGGATTGGAGTGTACGCTCCAGACCTGGTCCATCGTCATCCACGCTGAATACGATCATTCCGCCGCTTCGATATGCTTTCAGAACAATTTTCGATTTGGCCCATTTGCATGCGTTGTCCAACAGGTTACCGAGCATTTCATCGAGATCCTGCCGATGGACTTTAGCAAACAGGTCCCCGGCGACCTCCGGCGAGATTTCGAGCGCGCGGGAGGCATAGAGCTTCAAGAGCGTGCGAATCAGCGCATCAATCGAAGGCGCCACGTGGCAACGCACCGCACTAGCAACTCCCGAGGCTGCGCGAGCGCGCGCCAGATGATAGTTCACCTGGCGGGACATACGTTCCACCTGTTGGCTGATATTTTCCGCGAGCTCGTGGTTTCCCTCTGTGGCGGCGCGATCCGCCTCTTGCGCCAGCAGTGCCAGGGGAGTCTTGAGGCAATGCGCAAGATCGCCCGCGGTTGCGATGGCGCGCTTCACTGCTTTCTGCCGTTCTTCGAGCAGCGCGTTGAGGTCGTCGATGAGAGGCTGCACTTCGCTTGGGTAAGCGCCCTCCACGCGCTGATCGTCGCCCTTACGAACAGCCATTAGTCTGTCGCGCAACCGGCGGAAGGGCATCAGACCCTGGCGCAGTCCAAAAAGTCCCGCAGCCATGAGAATGAGCCCGCCGACGACAGGCCATGTGGCATACGATGTTCGCATCATGGGAACGATATGTATGACGAACAGCGAAAACATGTGCATCAGAGCCAGCAATCCTGCCGTCCAAAGCAGTGAAGCCAGAATCAATCGGGACCGGAGGGATCGCAGCATCGGCTATGGCTCCCGCATGCGATAGCCCAATCCGCGCACTGTCTCGATGAAAGACGCCCCGAGCTTCCGCCGGAGACGGGCCACGAAAACCTCCACTGTGTTGGAATCGCGGTCGAGATCTTGCGCGTAGATGTGCTCAGTGAGCTCGCTGCGTGATACCACTTGACCGCTGTGGTGCATCAGATAAGAGAGAACACGGAATTCGTGGCTGGTCAACTTCACAGCAGCTCCGCCGACGGATACGCGAGCTGTGCGTGGGTCAAGCTCCAGGGCGCCACATCGAAGCTCAGGCTGTGCCAACCCGCTGGTCCGGCGGATCAGAGCTCGAATGCGGGCGAGAATTTCTTCCATGCGGAAAGGCTTCGAGACGTAGTCGTCCGCACCGCCGTCGATGCCTTGTACTTTTTCGTGCCAGCTCCCGCGCGCCGTCAGGATCAGCACGGGCGCCAGCATCCCGGCGCTCCGCCATTGGCGCAGTAGTGTAAGCCCGTCGATTTTCGGGAGGCCCAGATCCAGGATTACCGCGTCATACTGCTCTGTGTTCGCAAGGAAATCGGCTTGTTGCCCGTCAATGGCGCGGTCGACGGCATAGCCGGCTTCGGCGAGCGCTTTTGCCAACTGCCGGGACAACCGTATTTCGTCCTCGACCACTAGAACCCGCAATTACACCTTTATATCTCACTGGGGATGAACGGCGGATGAACGCGCCGTTCAGGAACGGTTCAGCAGCAATGGCGCAGAATGTGACTGATGCCGGCATCCGCAAACGTTCATCTTAATTTTGGCTATCCCTGGTGGCTTAGCTATGGCCATCTGCCGATAGTAGCCTTCGCTCTCGCGTTGTTGCTGCTTGGATACACTCGCAAGTGGTCCAAGTGGACGATGTTCTTATTGGCCGTCCTGGCTCTCTGGTCGAGCGCTGCATTTGTAGTGGAGCGTTTCGTCCTCGACATTAACGGCCGGGCTTCCTTGCCGACGCAAAATTTCTTCCGTTCCGGGACGGGACGAGTCCTCGATCTTGGGGCGGGGACCGGCAGATCGTCAATTATGGTACTGGAAGCTCGCCCGCAAGCGACTCTGGTCGCGCTGGATCTTTTCGGTGATTCGTTTGAACACCACTTCGGCCCCGGAGAAAGTCCGCAGGAGAGACTTCTTCAAAACTTGAAAACTGCGGGTGTGGCCGAGCGCGCCTCAATCAGCACCGCTGACATGCGCAAGCTCCCCTTCGAGCCAGCCACGTTCGATGCCATCGTCAGCGCCTATGCGGTGGATCATCTGGACCGCCCAGGCATCACGCAAGCACTCGCTGAAGCAGCCCGCGTGGTGAAACCGGGCGGCGATTTTCTATTGATTCTGGTGGGCAAAGAACCATGGGTTCAATTTGCTTTCGGGCCGCTGATCATGCACAGCGGAGCTCGTGGTCCGGCGTGGTGGGCCACACAGCTCCAGGAAGCCGGGTTTCAAATTCTTGAACAAGGAACCCGCCCGGGGACGCTTTATCTGCTGGCTCGCCGATTGTGAGTTACCCCCGCCGTCGGTTAGCCTGAAACAATGACGGCTGCTTATCTGTTCCTGGGTATCGCGGCCATCCCGTTTATCTATTACCTCATCGCAATCTATAGTTCCTGGCGATATTTCCGTCAACCCGTGAAAGCTCCCGATCTGGACTTTCATCCGCCAGTAAGCAACCTGAAGCCGATCCGCGGCCTCGATCCCGAAGCCTACGAAAACCTGTCGAGCTTCTGCCGGCAGGATTATCCCGACTATGAAATTGTCTTCTGCGTGGATTCCGATGACGAAGCCGTGATCGCTGTCATCGACCGGTTGAAGGCGGATTTCCCGGAGCGGAGCATTCGCGTGCTGTATGGATCGGGCCGCGTTGCTACTAATGACAAAGTGGCGAAACTCGCTCGCCTGGTGCAGGAAGCAGCTCACGAAGTTGTGGTGATCAGCGACAGCGACGTGCGCGTGCAGCCGGACTATCTGCGGCAGGTGACCGCTCCGCTTCGCGATCCGAAAATCGGCGCGGTGACGTGCTTCTACACGCCAACTGAAATCCACACGTTCACGGACCATCTGCAAACCGCCGGCATGACGTCGGATTTTTACGCCGGCGTTCTGGTGGCCTGGCAGTTGGACGGCATCAAGTTCGCTCTAGGCACCACCATCGCGACAACGAAAGCGCATCTGGCCGGATTCGGCGGCTACGTTTCTATCGAGAATCAGCCCGCCGACGATCTTCTAGTGGGACGCCTGATCGCCGAGCAGGGCTATGAGGTGGTCCTGCTGCCCTACGTGATTGAGACCGTCCCGGACTATCACTCCATGCGCGCGCTATTATTCAAGCGCCTGCGCTGGCTGGTGGTGATGCGTCATGTACGTCCGTCTGGCCACCTTGGATTACTGCTGACGCAGGGGCTGCCGTGGTCGATCGCGGCCGTCCTGGTTCATCCCACTCCGGCCGTCGCGCTGGCATACCTCGGGACATATTTCTTGTTGCGGGTAGCGATGACGTGGACGATCGGCATTCACGGATTGAAGCAGCCTCGTTTCTGGAAACAGATGCCGCTCATCCCGCTGTGGGACGCGCTGGCGTTTTGCATCTGGCTGGCCAGCTTTCTGCGCAAGAGCATTCGATGGCGCGGCGCGGATTACTATATCCGCGAAGGAAAACTGGTTCCTGTGAAGGACTGATCATCCGCCCACAAGTACCACGCCGCAGAGGACGATCAGCGCGCCAACGGCCCGCCGGGCGCTGATGTGTTCTCTGAGGACTACCCGGGCCAACACTGTTTCCAGGACGAAACTCGCGGCTGAAGCAGGCACGGCGAAACTGAGTGGCTCGGTTTGCACCAGCGCCATGAACGAGAAGAACGAAACCGCCATGCATCCAATGGCCAGGATCAAGAATCGGCGCCGCGCGATTTCTCCGAGCAATCGCATCAAGCCCCGAGCGCCCACAGACTGCTCGCCCGCGCGTTTCATTTCGAAGCTCTGCAGCAGATCGCTCAGAACCGTGGCTACCACCATCAAGATGACGAGGGTCCATTTCATTTAGTTGTGGAATGTGAGGTTGAACCTACCAGGGCCGCGCCCAGGAAAATCAGAACAGTCCCCAGCCAACGCTGTCCCGATACGGTTTCATTCAAGAACGTTTTGCCCAGGAACGCCGCGATGACGTATCCGATCGCGGTGACGGGCAGCACATAGCTCAAGTCTGCCAGGCTTAACAGGGCCATCCGCATGAGCAGCGCCAGAATCAGAGCCACAACGCCCAGCGCCACGAAGGGATCGAACATGGCCTGAATATAGGGGATCGGATTCGCCGACATGGTTTGCGGAAAATGTTTCATACCCCAGGCCAGCGACAGATTACCCGCGGCCTTAAGGGCGATGAACAAAAACACAATTGTCCACACCCGGAAAATTGCGCTGGGCTTCCTTACGGAAGCCGTCATCCGCCCGCGGCCTGATGCAGCAGCTTTTCGGCGGCCGATTTGGGAGGATCATCCGGCGTCAGGCGGGATTCGAGATATTGGTGAAGAAGTTTCTGCGCCTGCTCGATGTTGCGCCGCTGGTCGATGTAGGTTTTCGCCCGCGCGAAAGCCACACGCGGATCGTTCGGCGAAAGCTGGGCGGCTTGCGCAAAAACGGCGTCGCTCTCCGAAATCCTGCCGCGCCTCGCAAGATAGCGCGCCAGGTCCAGCACGCGTCCCACTTGGCCGGGCGCAAGCGCCATCGCCCGCCGCAGATGATCTTCGGCTTCCGCGTACTGCTTGCGGTGTTCCGCGATTTGCGCCAGTTCGAAGTGATACTCGGCGGGCCTCGATGCCGCGATTTGCTGGGCCACGGCTTCCGCCTTGTCCAATCCACCGCCCAAGAACCCGGGCGCGTTTAGATAATAGTCGAATAGGTCGTTGAGCGCTTCGGCGTTGTGAGCATCTAGAACGGCGGCCTTCTCGAAATGCTGACGAGCCTTGGATGCATTCGAGGGCGCCAGCATCCATGTCCCGGTCTCCGCGCGTTTGCCGTACGCGCGTCCCAGCCATAGCTCATATTCCGAGCTCCGTGGATTGAGAGCGAGCGCTTTTTCGAAAAACTCCGTGGCCCGGCGATAATCGCCGAGCATGAAATGATTCTTGCCCATCAGCGCGAAAGTGGCCGCATCGGGCGCGGTGTCAACGCTCAAAATCTGGAGCGAAGCTTGGTAGTCCGTAACTTGATACAGAGCCTCGGCTTTGCTGGACATGGCGGACCAGGAACATACCGGCAAAGCCAAAAGAGACAGAATGGGCAAAATACGCACGGTTATTTGATACGGACGGCTCAAAAAGGTCGCTAGGTTTCCATTATATCGTTACGGGTTGGCTCTGCAGGTTGTTATCGCGGCGCCATCCGGATGGCGCCGTCCAGGCGGATCACTTCGCCATTCAGCATCGGGTTCTCGATGATCTGCTTGGCCAGTTGCGCATACTCGGCCGGGCGCCCCAGGCGCTTGGGGAACGGGACCATGGCGCCGAGCGACGCCTTCACGTCCTCGGGCAGCGCGGCTAATAGCGGAGTATCGAAAAGACCCGGAGCGATGGTCATCACGCGAATCCCGAGGCTGGCCAGATCGCGCGCGAGCGGCAGAGTCAGCGCGACAATTCCACCTTTGGAAGCCGAGTAGGCCGCTTGGCCGATCTGCCCATCGAAGGCCGCTACCGATGCGGTGTTGATGATCACTCCGCGCTCGCCCTCCGAGCCCGCGTCGTTGCGCGCGATGGCCCAGGCTCCGAGGCGCGCGACGTTGAACGTGCCGATCAGGTTCACTCGGATCACTTTCGTAAACCGCGAGAGATCGGCCGGGCCTTCCTTGCCGATGATCTTCTGCGGATCTCCGATGCCCGCGCAATTGACGCAGATGTGCAGCGCGCCAAAAGCTTCGGTTGCGGCTTTCACCGCCTGTTCTACTTCGCCGGGATCGCTGACGTCGGCGCGAACGAACCGGGCCGCTTCGCCCAGCTCACTGGCTAACGATTGCCCCAGTTTCTCGTTGAGATCGACGATGATCACGCGGCCGCCTGCTGAAACGATCATTCGGGCTGTAGCTGCTCCCAATCCTGACGCGCCGCCGCTCACTAGCGCGACTTTTCCTTGGATGTCCATACGGTAGACGATAGCAGAAGTGATCTGTCCCCTCACTCACGTGCGGGGCTACACGTGGCGCGCGCGATGTGCCCCGGGGCGAGTTGTAAACCACGCGCAAGTTGTAACCCCGCGCGTTAAGCAAGGGGACCGGAAGGCCACCGTTAACTCAAGCTTTTGCCGCCACTTGCCGATAGAACGGGAGGTGTCATCCAAGAAGCAGCAACTCGGCGAAGTTGCGGATCTGGTTGTTCAGCGCGATGCTGACATTGCCCGGCGCGCCCTTCCCGGTATTTGGGCCAGCTTGGCTACGGTGCAGTTCGTGCTGCTGGCGGGAACTTATTTTGTCCAGCACCCGCTACTCACCTCAATTTTCGTGGTGCTTTCGATGGCGGCGTGTCTGGCGCGCTTGTTTCTTGTGCTGCGCAAGAGCGATATTTATGCCCAGCACCCCGGGCGGTGGAGGATCGCCTTCGGTGCATGTCTCCTGATCTTCTCGTGTGCTTGGGGCACGATCACAGGCCTCAGCCATATAGGAACTACCTTTTCCAGTTGGAACTCCGTCCTGCTGACGTTTTGCGTGCTCGGAATTAGCGCGGGAGGGCTGGTTTCGTTCACGCCGCGCACGCTGTATTTGCACTTACACGTTGTGCCGATGCTCGGGCCATGCATCGTGGCGGATCTCTATGTAGGCGGCAACCAAGGCTACATGCTGGCGTTTATCATGAGCGTCTACCTGGTATTTCTCCTGGTTCAGGGTAGGCATCTGAGCCGCGAATATTCGAAAGCGCTGAATGACCGGAAGCAGCTTGTTTTAGCGATGCAAATGGCGGAGGCCGCCAATCGTGCCAAGAGCACCTTCCTGGCAAATATGAGCCACGAGTTGCGCACGCCCATGAACGGAATCATCGGGACCACGGATTTGGCGTTGGATACTGATCTTTCTTCCGAGCAGCGTGAGCTGCTGGAAACCGCGCGGAACTCAGCCGACTCGTTGCTGCAACTGCTGGACGATGTTCTGGATCTCTCCAAGATGGAGGCGGAGAAACTGGATCTCGATCAAGTCCCGTTCGATTTGCACAAGCTGATACGCGAGACTATCAGAGTTTTCGCGCCTCAAGCCACACTAAAGCGGTTGGTGCTGACGCACTCCATCGCGGCGCGGGTGCCGGACCAGGTGACGGGCGATCCCGCACGGCTGCGCCAAGTGCTCACGAATCTGTTAGGGAACGCCATCAAATTCACTCACGAAGGAACGGTGGAAGTGCGGGTGGGCGTGGAATCCATCAGCCGGGAGGCGGTTGCGCTGCAGTTCGCGATCAAAGATACGGGGATCGGCATTGCCACGGAACAGCAGGAAGTAATTTTTCAGGCGTTTTCGCAAGCCGACGGGTCCCTGACGCGGCGCTACGGCGGCTCGGGATTGGGACTCACCATATCGGCGCGCCTGGTGGAGCTAATGGGTGGCGCGATCTGGCTGGATAGCCAACCGGGACAAGGCAGCACGGTCCATTTCACGGCGCGATTCCGTGTGCCGGTGCAGACGAGGGTGCCAGAGGACGATTCGTCGCTGGCGACCAGCCGGTAGCTAGCCGCTCGCCTCGGTGCCCTGATTCAGAATGGCAACGTACCGGTGATAAACGAAAAGCCGATGCCGCGGTCTTCCGGTAGTCTCTCGAGCAATACCGAGCTTCTGCATGTGTTCGAGGGCCTTGGCCACTGTGGGCGCGGATATCGATAGCTGCTTTGCAGCCGCCGGAATTGACACGATCGGCGTTCGCCGCATGTGCTGATGCACCTCGAGGACGGAAGAGGCGGCGCGTCCACCTTCCCTACCCGCGATTTAATAGACGATAACGCGTTTGGGTTTCGCGCAGGACCGCGATCGCGACGGCCGCCACCGGCAAGCCAGAAACGGCGGCCGGACCCGAGCCGGTTCTTGCGGCCGGCAAGAAGAAAGAACTGACGCGCGACGACTCCAAGGCGCATTCGATCCCCCAGATGCTCAAGCGGCGGCTCGAAGACGCAGGCCTGCCCGATCTCTTCTCGCCCCAAAGCTTCCGCGTCACCGTCGTGACGGATTTGCTCAATCAGAACATTCCGCTCGAAGACGTGCAGTACCTCGCCGGGCATTCCAGCCTGACGACGACGCGCATTTAAGACCGCAGGCGGTGGCGCGCGGCGCGCAACATCGTGGAGCGGATTTCGATTTAGCGGATACGGGGAATCCCCGCGAGGTCTGCGAGCGTCGCGAAGCCCTGCTGCGGCTTTGCGTTCATGGGAGGAAGGCCCAGAAGCGTCCCAAGGTCTTGCAAGGGTTTAATCGGTTGCCTTGGCTTTGAGGGATGCACTGAACAAATTCGCCTATCCGTATGCGCGTCCGGTAAAATCGAAATCGATCTCGCCATCGCATCTGGTCGTCAGAACCTTTCGATTTTGGCCCGTCCAGAGCGAACCCTTTGGCTTTCGATCCATAATACTGAATCGTCTTCTGGGTATCGTACTGATGATAGTCGTCAGAGACAACCACGATCACTGGTTTACAGCCGACCACGTCAAAGACGGCTTCGCAAATTCCGTTTTCACGGCCATGATGCGACGCGATTAGAACATCAGTCAGTTTCACGGTGTCTCGGAAAGTGGCGTTGTCAACCAGCAACTGCAACCAGCCCGCCTTTTCAAGATCGCCCGGAAAGAGAAAACGAAGGCCATTGATCGTCAAAGCCACAGCCATGCTTAAGTTGTTCTCAATCGTCAAAGGCAGGGTAAAGATTCTTAAAGACGCTCCAGGTGACGTTCGGAAACGCGGGCAGCGGCCTCTGCATGCTTGGGGGAAACGGTGAATGCGGTCATCCGCGAAGCTAGATGTTTAATGTTGCTCCCCGCTCCCGTGTCGGATTTTAAAGTGAGAAGCGTTTGCGCAAAAACGCGCCTTTATTTCTTGCCCTGGTGTTTTGCTAAGAGCGCATTCAGCAGCTCATCCGGCCGCCGGAAGGTCGTGCGCTCAAGGGCGCGGATCGCCTCGGCGAAGTCCACCAGGCCGCGCGCGGCGGCAAGGTCGAGAACGCCTAAAGTCCCGGTCACGCGCAAGCCCTGCCGCCTAGCGAAATCGACCCCCTTTCGGTCATCGATCAGCAAAAGATCGGCGCTCATAGAACTCGCCAGCGCGATCGCGGCCGCCTCCCCGCGGTGAATGCCGGCCGGGTTTGCGACGGCCGGAGCGTTGACGATTTCAAGCCAGCCAGGGGGCGTTGCGATCCAGGCTCTAACCTCGGACGGCGCATCCGCAGCGGCGAGTTCCGCCTCTACCGCGCTCGGAAGAACTACCCTCGTGAAAGGCGCGCGAGAATTCCGACGCGATCGATGAGGATGAGGTAATTAACGGGGCTGGTGTCGGCGATAACCAACCGCACCGATTAGAGCCCGATTTCCTTGAGAGCCGCGCGCTCAGCTTCAAAGTCTTCGAGCGTGTATTCCTGGTAGACGCCGTGCGCTTTTAGAAAGCCATCGAGCTGCAGGCGCCCCAATCCAAGCGCCTCGGCGAATTCCGGTTCGGTTATGCGGCCGGCGCGCAGCTCTTCGAGCGCGAACGCCTCAAGAGCCTGGCGCGACACGTCGCCGCCCGCAGCGATAACGCGGCGCGCGAGGTCGTCTGGAATGTCCAAGGTAAACTGCATCAACGGCCTTTTGCTTCTCTTTCAACAATACCGGATTTAGGCGTTCCTGTCACGGTTTTCAAGCTCACCCTCTTTGCCTCTCCCTCGTAGGGACAGCTCGCCTTTCCATCGTTCCAAGGGAGCGATCGGAGCTTGGGCGAGAGAACTAAAGCTGCCTTTGCAATCCCCTACCCTGCTCGGCTATTCTGCCGGTAACTTCAAACACAGGCGGCGCAAAGCGTCGCACCAGATACTAGAGGATCGTTTCGTTACGGATTCGCTAACGAAAGTATAAGCCATTCTCCTTTCGTTACGCTGGATTGAGTGATTCTAGCGGTGGACGCCGCTAGGCTGCTAAAATTAGCCGCGAATGAACGCGGATGAACGCAAATTTTGATTCGCGTGCATTCGCGTTCATTCGCGGCCTAATAGAAAGGATTTTATGACATGCAATCGCCCTGCAATCGCTGGAATGCTCACACTTGGACTCGGCTGGATCATCCAGGCGGGCACCACCGACACGCCGCCCGTCGCTAATCGGATTGAGCACCGCGAAGAGAGGCATGGAGCCACTGTGATGGACAACTACTTTTGGCTGCGCGATAAATCTAATCCCGCGGTAATTGAGTATCTGAAGGCCGAGAATGCTTATACCGATGCGTTGACAAAAAATCTGAAGCCGTTTGAGGACGCGCTCTATACGGAAATGCTAGGTCGCATCAAGCAGACCGATCTTTCGGTGCCCACGCGGCGCGATGGCTACTTCTACTATTCGCGGACGGAAGAAGGCAAGCAGTATCCCATCCAATGCCGGCGCAAGGGCAACATGGACGCACCGGAAGAAGTTTTGCTGGACGGTAATGAGCTAGCCAAAGGGCACAGTTTCCTGGGCATGGGCGCGTTTCAAGTCAGCGACGATTCCAACCTGCTGGCTTATACCATCGACGTCACCGGTTACCGGCAGTACACCCTGCACGTGAAGGATCTGCGCACCGGCCAGACGCTTCCCGACACCGCCGAGCGCGTGACGTCGCTCGAATGGGCATCCGACAACAAAACGCTGTTCCTGACCACGGAAGATGCTGTTACCAAGCGATCGGACCATCTGTGGCGCTACCCGCTGGGCTCTAAAATCGAGCCGGTTTACGAGGAAAAAGATGAACTGTACACCATTTACACCAGCCGCACCCGCGACAAGAAATTCATCATCCTGGGTATCAACAGCACCGACACTACCGAAGCGCGCTACCTGGCGTCGGATCGGCCAAGCAGCGACTTCCACGTGTTTCTAGCGCGCGAAAAGAAACATCGCTATGACATCGACCATCGCGAGGGATTGTTCTACATCCGCTCCAACAAGAACGCCAAGAATTTCCAGATCCTGACCACGCCTGAATCGGACATCAGTCCCTCGAACTGGAAGGTTTTCGTTGCGCACCAAAGCGATGTGCTGGTGCAGGGCGTCGACCTGTTCAAGAACTTCGCCGTGGTGCTGGAAAAATCAAAGGCGCTGAATGGAATCCGGATGCTCGATTTCCGGACCGGCCAATGGCACAGCATCAGTTTTCCGGAGCCGGTATATTCGGCGTTTCCAGCAGGCAATCCAGAATACGACACGCATGTCTTCCGCTACACCTACACCAGCATGATCACGCCTTCGAGCGTTTTCGATTACGACATGGAAACGCATAAAGCGACGATGCTGAAGCAACAGGAGGTGCTGGGCGGCTACGATCCGACACAGTATGTTTCCGAGCGGCAGTGGGCGACGGTTCGAGACGGCGCGAAAGTGCCGCTCTCCATCGTGTACAAGAAGGGATTCCACCGGGATGGCACGGCCCCGCTGTTTTTATACGCATATGGGTCATACGGAATCGGCACTCCCGCCACGTTCAACAGCCAGCGGCTCAGCTTATTGGATCGCGGCATGGTGTACGTGATCGCCCATATTCGCGGCGGCGACGAAATGGGCGAGGCCTGGCACGACGATGGCATGCTCATGAAAAAGAAGAACACGTTCTACGATTTTGTGGACAGCGCCGAATATCTGATCCAGGAAAAATGGACATCCAGGGATCGGCTGGTGATTGAAGGCGGCAGCGCCGGTGGTTTACTGATGGGCGCGGTGGTGAATCTGCGGCCGGATCTGTTCCGCGCGGTGCATGCGGCGGTCCCGTTCGTGGACGTGATGAATACCATGCTGGACGCAAGCCTGCCGCTCACCATAGGCGAATATCTGGAATGGGGCAATCCCAATGAGCAGGCCGCGTACGATTACATGAAGACTTACAGCCCTTACGACAACTTGGAAAAGCGCGCTTACCCGGCAATGCTGGTAACCACCAGTCTCAATGACAGCCAGGTGGGTTATTGGGAGCCGGCGAAATACGTCGCGCGTTTGCGGACGCTCAAGACCGACAGCAATCCGCTGCTGCTGAAAGTGAATATGGGCGCGGGGCACGGAGGGTCCTCGGGCCGCTATGACCGGCTGAAGGAGCAAGCTTTCGAATACGCCTGGTTGATGAGCGAGGTGGGCATCACGAAGTAGGTGTGGCGCGGACACTCGTGTCTGCAGAGCCGAGACTCGTCTCGGCATTTGTTGGTTGAAGGAGACACGGTTTCACGCGAAAAATAATCGCCAGGTGGTGACCACCAGCGCATGCGTCACCATCGCCGCCCGGACGCTGCGCGCCTTCAGGAACGCCAAGCCGTAGAAAATGCCACTGACGCCTCCGACGATGGCGAATCGCCAGTTTGGAAAATTGCGAAACTTCAAGTGTGCCAGCCCGAACAGCACGGAGGCTATTGCCAAGCCTGCGATTTCGCTTCCCAGCGCAGTCGCCAGCAAGCGCTGCAGGAATGCTCGGAAAAAGAATTCCTCGAACAGCGCCACTACCCATAGAAACGCAAGGAACGTTGCTGGCGCGAGCAGCCCGAGCTTCCACCACTCCATCGCCGGAGGGTGAAATTTCGCGAACCTCACCAGATAGGCGATGGCGCCGCCCACCGGCAGGAAAAACAGATAGTACAGGAAGCCGACACGCCATTCCGATCGCGTCGGCACAAACCCGAAGCGCGGATCGGGAATCGAGCGCAGCGAAAACACAGCCATGATGCCCAGCCGGATCCACATCAGCCGTCCCAAGATGGCAAGCTGAGCGTGCGGGGCAGGTTGTCCATAGATTTGTTCGAAAAGTTTGCTCTTCAGATAAACCGCGGCGATCAAGGCCAGGAACAGAAGATCCGCTGCGATGCCGGGCCGGATCCACGCGTACCAAAATGCCGCGGCCAGCACCACCGCTAATAGCGCGACGAAAGAAGCCAGCCGAAACGTGCCCGTTCGAGGAGCCTCCACCAGATACGGGATCACGGCGCTCGCGGTCAAAAGCGCGGCTCGCAGCGGCTTTCCCCCCAACCGGTCAAATGCCCTCCGCACTTCTTCAAAGCCAGGCATCAGATAGAAGATCGCCTCGATCAGAAACGCGGGCAGCACAGCGATCGCGACCGAGGAGGGTATATTCTGTTGTTGGGAGTAGACGAAAGTGGCGATTGAGGCGGCCGTCCAAACCACGACAAGCGTCGTCAGGAACTGGCGCATTCGCTTCATCTTAGCATCGGCAGTTTGGATCGCTGCGGCGTGCGCGGACGATCCGCCTCGAGATCTGATCAAACGCGTGGCGCAACGCGAATCGGCAACCGCCGATGCGCAGGCCAACTACACCTATCGCCAGAGTTTGAACATCGACGAATTCGACAAGAATGGCGCTATCGTGGGCAGCTATTGGGAAAGGCGCGACATCATCTTCTCGCCGAAACAGGAGCGCACGGAACAGATGATCGACCGGCCCTTCAACAACCTCCACCGGATCGCGTTGACCCAAGAGGATTTTCGAGATATCCGCGAGGTACAGCCGTTCTTACTGACCAAGGATCAGGCATTTTTATACGACACACGTTTCAAGGGCGAAGAGAGCATGGATGGCGTGGATTGCTATATCATTCATATCGAGCCGCGCCAGATTCTGCAGGGCCAGCGGTTGTTTGAGGGCATGTTGTGGGTGGATAAGAAAGACTATTCCATCATCCGCAGCGAAGGGCAAGCGGTTCCGCAGATCCGGACCACCAAGACCGAGAATCTGTTTCCGCACTTCACCACTTTGCGGGAAAAGGTGGACGGCAACTTCTGGTTTCCGGTGACCACTTACGGCGACGATACGCTCTATTTCCGCGACGGGCCGCAACGCATCCGCATGATCATCCGCTACAGCCAATACAAGAAGTTCGGAGCGGATTCGAAAATCATTTTCGACAAGTAGTGGATGATGGAACTTGCGCGCGCCTTATCCGTATAGTAATGTCGGAGGATCTGGTTACGGGGAGAGGAATATGGCGCAGCAAGTAAAGATACTAGGCATTCTCCACATCGTTTTCGGCGCGCTCTGCGTCTTGGGCGGCTTGATCGCCTTCGCCGTGATGGGCGGCATCGCGGGAATTGTGGGTTCCACCGGTCAGTCAAATGATGCGGCGGTTGCGGTTCCGGTGCTCGCGGCCATCGGCTTTTTTGTGTGCGTCCTGTGTCTCGTGGTAGGCCTTCCCGGCCTCATTGGCGGCATCGGGCTGCTGCAATACCAGTCTTGGGCCCGCATCACCATAATCGTGATTTCCGCGCTGGACTTGATCCACATTCCGATCGGAACTGCCTTGGGGATCTACGGTTTTTGGGTGTTGCTCAATCCCGAGACAGAGGCCATGTTCCGGCGTCCACCGATGCCGGTCATGCCGCAGCAGCGAGTCTAAGCTTTTCACTCACCTAACGAAACAGCTGGTCCGGGCCGATTACCGATTAGGATGCCGAAAACGGCCTGGCTGCGGAGAGTACTGCGCTCAATTGCGGCGGTGGCGATTGTGTGCGCCATTCTGCTCGTCGAGTTTCATTTCCATGGCGGATTGCAAAATACAACAGTCGACTACACGTTGCTTCTGGCGATCCTGTTTTTCGCGGTGCGTTGGGACCGGCTGGAGACCATTCTTGCGTCCGTAGTGGCGGCCCTCGGCTTCCTCTATTACTTTCAGGAACCCGCGTACAGTTTGAAGGCCACCGATCCACAATCTTACGTTGCCGTCGCTGGATTCTTAATCACCGCTATCGTGGTCTCGCACACGGCGCTTACCGCCAGGAAGCGTGCCGTGGAGGCGCTCGAAAGGAAGCACGAGACGGAGCGCCTGTATGAACTGGGCCAGGCCATGCTCGCGAGCGATAGTCTTCAAACCACCATTTGGATCGCGATCAATCAGGCGATTCCAATCTTCGGCGTCCCTGGCGCAGCTTTCTACTTGCAGGCCGGGAACGAGATTCACCGCGCGGGCGCGAGCGATGCCATCAGCGATGACGCTCTGCGCTCGGGAAGCGGCTACGCCGCAGGCGTTTCGATAATTCCCATCGAGGTAGGCGGCGAGACGATCGGGAGTTTGGGGTTGGCCAGTACGGGGCTTTCTGAGACCATTCTCAAGTCGATCGCTGCACTGTTATCCACGGTGATTCAGCGCGTGCGGGCTGGCGAGAAGCTGATGATCGAGAAACGCGTATCGGAATCGCTGTTACTGAATATTTTGCCTGGCGAAGTGGCGGATGAACTGCGCGCCAAGGGTCTGGTTTCACCCAAGTATTTCGAAGACGTGACCATCCTGTTTACCGATTTCGTCGGATTCACGCTTTCTACCGAGAAGTTAGCGGCTGAGGAGCTGGTGGAGCTGCTGCACGATTACTTCACCGCTTTCGATCAGATTGTGGCGCGCTATCGCCTGGAGAAGATGAAGACCATCGGCGACAGCTATATGTGCATCAGCGGATTGCCCCTGCGCAATCCGGCGCATCCCGTGGATATGGTGATGGCTGCGTTCGAAATGCTGGAAGCGGTGCGCCAGCGCCAGCGTCCGGAGCGGTTGGCGCAATGGAAGGTGCGCATCGGCATTCACACGGGGCCCGTGATTGCGGGGGTGGTGGGCATCAACAAGTTTGCATTCGACATCTGGGGCGACACGGTGAACTACAGTTCCAGGATGGAATCCAGCGGTGAAGCGAACCGTATCAACTTATCGGAGCGCACTTATTCCCGCGTAAAGGATTTCATCCAGTGCGAACATCGCGGCAAAGTTCTGACGAAGGAAAAGCGCGAGCTGGATATGTACTTCGCGAACGGAATCCTGCCTACCTTGTTGAACGGCGGTGATCAAATGCCTCCACCGGCGTTCGTGCGCCGCTACAACGTCTATTTCCAGAAGGATCCTCCGTCGTTCCCCGCGTTTTTGGTGGCGCCAGAGCGCGAGGCGCTCGTGGTTTGAGAACCGAAGAACTGGAGAACCAAAGAACCGGTTTTACCGCACAAATTTATATCCCACTCCGTGCACTGTCAGAAGATGGCAGGGGTCACCGGCGTCACGCTCCAGCTTGGAGCGCAGCGCCGCCAGATGATTGTCCACGGTGCGCGTGGTGGGAGTAGCATCATATCCCCAAACCTTTTCGAGCAGTTCATCGCGCGTGACCACAGCGCCCTCTTTCGCGGCCAACAGCCGGAGTAATCCGAACTCTTTGCGCGTGAGCTCCACTTTCCTCCCGGATCGGAAGGCTTCATAGCGCACAAAATCGACGCGCGCATCGCCGAACTCGATTTCGTCCGGCAAGTCGGCGCTATGAACACTACGCCGAAGCAGCGCTCGAACACGCGCCATCAATTCCCGCACCGAGAACGGCTTGGTGACGTAATCGAG
>Ga0116125_1000408_pt1 | contig 20696 bp, 23 predicted proteins | sample June2015DPH_16_1_2_FD_89729 | JGI IMG/M metagenome (GOLD analysis project Ga0116125, IMG submission 89729) | Peatland microbial communities from SPRUCE experiment site at the Marcell Experimental Forest, Minnesota, USA - June2015DPH_16_10 | ecosystem: Environmental > Terrestrial > Soil >...
CCAATATGGCATCCAACTTTGCGGCAGAACTGCAGCACCCTACCCCCGGCTTCACTGAGCGGAGAGGAGTCGGGGGAGGGTCGCCGCGGTAATCTTGGATTATTCGCTAAAATAGAAGAATGAATTGGCCTCGCCGGGTATTTCTGTCACTCGCTCTCGTGGCGGCCTGTGCCGCGCTGTCTTCTTTTGTCTTTGGGCAGGAAGGTCCGCTGGAGAGTGCCCCGCCGCAAGGGATCACGCCTGAGGAGATCATCACCCGCTTTGCCGCGCACGAGAAGTTGTTCAAAGAGGCGCGCGAGAACTATACCTACCGGCAAGATATCAAGGTTCAGACTCGCGATGGCAGTACGGTAACCGGCGAATACCATGAAGTCTTCGACGTGCTCTACGACGATAAAGGGCATCGGATTGAAAATGTGGTTTTCGCGCCGCAGTCGTCGCTGGAGCAGGGCGGGCTGTCGCTGGACGAAGGCGATGTTCAGGATTTCCGCAATCGATTGCCGTTCGTGCTCACCACCGAAGAAGTTCCGGAATACAACATTCTCTATGTGGGCCAGCAGCAGGAAGACACGTTGCACTGCTACGTTTTCGATATCGCTCCGAAGGCGATTGTCGGCAAGAAGCGCTATTTTCAGGGCCGAATCTGGGTGGACGATCACGACTATCAGATTGTGAAGACTTATGGGCAGGCGGTGCCGGAGATTCGCGATACTAAGAAGAAGGGCAACAAAACGGAACATCTCTACCCGAAGTTCACCACCTGGCGCGAGCAGATTGACGGGAAGTACTGGTTTCCCACCTACACGCGCGCCGACGACACGCTGACCTTCAATACAGGCGACATTCACATTCGCGAGATCGTGAAGTATGAAGACTACAAGCGGTTCGGGTCGAAGGTGAGAATTTTGTATAACGGGCAGGAAGTGGAGAAGGCGGATCCGAATGCGCCTTCCGATAAGAATCCGCCCCAGAATCCTGACCAAAAGAAACCGGATGCTGCGCCGACACCGAATCCGCCGCAGAAATAGCTGTGAGCGACAGTGTGCTGGTGGAGGTTGGAGTGTGACCCGTGCCCTTCGGCGGCGCCGGCAAGATGCACAGGTCCTTCGCTTCGCTCAGGATGACAACATCAAATCTATCGCGACGTCCAATCTCCAGTGGACGTGCGATCTCTAATAGAACAGATACTTCCGCCACTTATCGTCCGACCGGCCCATCAGCCGCATGATGTGGCGGCTGGTGTGGAGGTTGAAGGCGCGGGGTTCGCGCATCAGCTTCATACTGGCTTCGGCGGGAGATTGATTTCCTTTGCGGCGATTGCAGGTGTGGCAGCAGGCTACAAGGTTTTCCCAGGTGGAGGAGCCTCCGCGGGAGCGGGGAATCACGTGATCGAGCGTCAGTTCGCCGGAAGGAAGAACTGTGGCGCAGTACTGGCAGGTGTTGCGATCGCGCAGCAGAATATTTTTTCGCGACAGGGCGCGGCTCTGGTGCGGGATACGGCGATACTCCAGCAGGCGAATGACCGAGGGCACGCGCATGGCGACGCGGGCAGCGTGCAGAAAGTGTCCGTTCTCTTCTTCCGTCATGGCCACGCCTTTGAGCACCAAAACCAGCGCGCGGCGCGCGGCGCACACGTTGATTGGCTCATAGGAGGCATTCAGCACCAGCACGGGCGCGTGCAAGGCATGCCCGTCCCCGTCGCGGTGCACGGTCATCCCGGCAAACAGGTTCGCGGCGTGCCGTCCGCTGAATCCTCCCTCGGCTTCGCTTCGTCCTGACATGAAGTTCTACTCTGTTTCTTGCAAGCGCATCGGACGCGATCCAAATTGACGTTTCGTCCGACTTAACTTACATGCCGACTGCCCGGGCAAGCGATAGTTCCTGCTCGTCCGCAACTTCGTCATCCGGAAGTCGAATCTCAACGTGCTGCTCCGCAACCTTCAGCGTGCGTGCGACCGTAGCGACCCAAACCTTGCTCGCGCCGGCGCGGCGCAGAACGCGGGCGCACTCGGATACGGTTGCGCCGGTGGTGAAAACATCATCTACCACCAAAACCTCGCGGCCCTTGACGGCATCAGCCCGAGTTACGCCGAATGCTCCACGCACATTCTCGCGGCGCTGATGCCTGGTAAGCCCGGTTTGCGAAACCGTTTCGCGCTTTCTCTCCAGCAATGCCGGATCGAAAAGCAAACGTCCGCGCCCGGCGCAATTCTTCATCGCGGCGCGCGCAATCAGTTCCGCGTGGTTGAACTCCCGCTGCCGAAGTTTGCCGCGGTAGAGGGGCACGGGTATCACGGCGATTTGATCGCCATCGAAATGTGTCCCGATATCTGCGATGGCCTCGGCCAACATGCGTCCCAGAACATTTGCTGCCGGGCGCACTGCGGCATATTTGAGCAGATGAATCAGTTCGCGCAGCCCGCTATCATAGCTGCCGTAGGCCACGGCACGCACAAATGGTTGCTCAATGCGCTGGCACAAACCGCATCGAATGCCCTCACCATTCTCAGCCGCCGACTTGGCGTAAGGAGTCAGCACGCGCTCACCACAGGTGGTGCAGAGTCCGCCGTCGATGGGGCGCACGGCTTCCAGACACAACTGGCAGACTGGAAGACGAGAGATCTTGGTTAGCGGAGTGCCGCAGATTCGGCAATCGGAGGGAAACAGAACTGAGAAACAGCCTGCCGCTACTTGCAGAGCGAGACTGCCGGTCCAAGAAAGAATGCTACCGGAAGCAATACTAGGCCCTGCCTCTGCGGCTTTGGCCTGAGTAGCCCGAATTCGGTCTCCACTACTGCTGAAGACGGCCTCCGTGATGCCCGCAAGGATCGGACGTTCGCGAATCCTGCTTGCAAACTAGTATAAAGGCGTTCGGTATCTCTAAGCAACGTTGCGGGTACTATGGGAACCAGTTACGGAAGCCGGCGACTTGCCGGGGACCTCCGAGAGCCGTTCCCGCACCGGCACAAAGATCAGACGATAATCCCTCCGAAAGCATTCTGCGCAGCGCACCGGGCGCAGAAAAAATAACGGAAGGACGTAGCGTTCGGAAAATGTCCGGCGTCGCGAACGGAAGCCAGTGTTGCTGCCGCAATCGTCGCAGTGAAATTCTAAATAGCGCTGAAACCAGACTTGATCAGGGGAGCTTTTACTCACACTGCACCTCGAGGTGACCGACTACGAAGGGCGGAACCAACCGATTACTGGTATCTTACTCCGTTCGGAAAGAGGCAAGCAAACCGAGGGCTGGCCAAACGGTTCCGTTCTGAGCGCGCATTCTCACTTGTAAAATACGCCTCTCGCGTGCTAAGGTGCGCCGTTCCTGTGTTTCGTTGTGGAACGCCGTCGCATTCCTAAATACATTCTCAAAGGATCTCGCGCATGAGTAGTCCAGTCAGCGGAGCTGGAAGTGGCGTTAAAAAACATATTCCCTTCGTCCCCGAGCACATGGTGATGAAGGAATTTACCCTGCGCGCGGTGCTGCTGGGACTTTTGATGACCATCGTTCTGGGGGCTGCGAATGCGTATTTGGGTCTTCGCGCCGGAATCACGATCGCGGCCACCTATCCCGCTGCGGTAATTGCGATGGCAGCCATGAGGGCATGGAAAGGATCGCTGCTCGAAGAGAACATTGCGCGCACCGCCGGATCGATTGGCGAATCGGTTGCGGCCGGTGCCATTTTTACGCTACCCGCATTTCTTCTTGCCAAAGCCTGGCCCTCCTTTCGCTTTGCCGATGCGTATTGGAAATCCACGGCACTAATCATGGTCGGCAGCATTTTGGGAGTGCTGTTCATTTCTCTGGTGCGGCGCGCCATGGTGGAAGATCCGGAGCTGCCCTTTCCAGAGTCTCTGGCGGCGTCAGAAATTCATAAGGCCGGACAACGCGGCGCGCAGGCCGCCAAATATCTTTTCTGGAATATCGGAGTCGGGGGCGTGGTTTACATTCTCGGGAGATTCGGCCTGTTCTCGGCGGATACCGATTTTAGTGTTGGCGTGGGAAGCCTTGGTCGCAGCCAGGTTCGGCTTGGCACCGTGGGAAGTTCGCACGTCCTGCCGACCGGCGGCACCAGCGTTTTTGCCGCTCCCAGCGTTAGCCCCGCGTATTTGGGGGTGGGATATATTATCGGAGTAAAACTGGCTTCGATTCAGTTTGCAGGCAGCGTTCTGGCGTGGGGACTTCTGGTCCCATTGATGATTTTTTTTCTCGGTCCGCAACTCAGGGCGTACATTCCCGCCGACACACCCGACAACTGGGCCGCGATGGCTGACGCGGTATGGCGCTATATCGTGCGTCCGATCGCCGTGGGGGGCATGCTCGTCGGAGCTGCCTACACTCTGTTTAAAATGCGCGCGAGCCTGACCGCTGGAATTGGCAAGGCGTTCGCCGACCTGCGACAAACAGCAGCCGACCAGGCGAAGCTGGCTCGGACCGAGCGCTACATGAGTTCGAAGACCGTATTCAGCCTGATTGCCGTGATGTTCGTTCTCATGTGCGTGCTCTACATCAAAATTTCGGGCTTGCTGTGGCCTGCAATTCTAGCCGCGGTGGTGATGATTCTTGTCGGCTTTTTTTTCGCCACGGTTTCCGGCAACCTGGTCGGCTTCATCGGATCGTCCAATAATCCGATATCGGGGCTTACGCTTTCTACGCTTTTGATTGCGGCGCTTCTGATGGTGGCGCTGGGAGTTTCGGGTGGGTCGGGCGTCGCTGCGGTTTTGGGAGTTGCAGCTGTGGTCTGCGTATCATCGGCGGTCGCGGGTGAACTGCTGCAGGATTTCAAGGTCGGTTACATTCTTGGCGGCACGCCACAAAAGATTCAGGCTGCCGAACTGATCGCGGTCGTGGTGGCTAGCTTGGTGATGTATTTCCCGTTGATGCTGTTGCATGAAGGCAACATCAGAGCGGGAGGCGTGGGATTTGGCGGCGCTGATCTGCCCGCTCCGCAGGCTGGTCTGATGGCGACGCTGGCCATGGGCATCGTAGGCCACGATATGGCGTGGCCGCTGGTGGTGGTGGGGATTCTGTTTGGGATCGCGATGATCATGATGCAGGTGAAGAGCCCGATGCTGGTTGCAGTCGGAATGTATCTTCCGTTTGGAACCACATTCGCGATCTTTGTAGGCGGCGTTTTTCGCACGATTGGCGACTGGGTGGCAGAGCGCCGCGGTTTTAATAGCGCACAGAAGGCGCGAGTTGAAAATGCCGGCGTCTTAATCGCTTCAGGGCTGATTGCCGGAGAAGCCTTGCTGGGCCTGGTCTGGGCGGGGCTGCAGTTTGTTCCACGATGGGGGGCGCCTAATCATCCTCCACAAATCTTCAACAATCCTTCGTACCTGGTGGGAGGAATGATTGTTCTCGCCGGGCTGGCGGCGCTGATGATTTTCATCCCCGCCACGGCGGCTGGCGATCCCAACGAACCGGCGCCGCCGACGGCTATGATGTGAGTGCTTTGCTCATCGAACACTCTGGCCCCGCCTGATCTTTAGGTAAGCCTGCCATGATCTCCATCGCCGCCAACATATCTTCCGTCCAGGAGCGCATCGCCGCGTCCGCGCGCCGCACCGGGCGCAGCGCGGATGACGTTACTCTTATGGCGGTCAGCAAGACCCAACCCTCGGAGAGAATTCGTGAAGCCTATGAGAACGGCATCAGGGTTTTTGGCGAGAATCGCGTGCAGGAATTTGCCGGGAAGGCGGAAGCTCTTCAGGATTTGCGCGATGCCGAATGGCACATGATTGGACATTTGCAGACGAATAAAGCCGCGAAGGCCGTTGAATTATTTCGCTCCGTCGATTCCGTGGACTCGTTGAAGCTGGCCGAAGTGTTAGACCTCGCGGCGCGGAAGGGCAGCAAGAGGGTGGATGTACTCATCGAAATTAACGTTGGCGGCGAGTCCGCCAAGAGCGGCGTGCGGCTGGATTCTCCCGCGTTGGAGGGAATCCTGCTCGCTGCACCGCGATTGGAAGCGCTGAACTTTCTCGGGCTGATGACTGTACCCCCTTACGTGGAGGATTCCGAGGACTCGCGCCCCTATTTTCGAAAGTTGCGAGAATTGCGCGATGCGATTGCTGCGCGTGGGCTGCCGCGAATCTCTATGGACGTGCTTTCCATGGGCATGTCGCACGATTTCGAAGTTGCGATTGAAGAGGGCTCAAGTTGCGTGCGCATCGGTACCGCTATTTTCGGTGCTAGAGCAACGACCTGACCAAAGAGGACACAGAGGAAGCACAGAGGTCATGAGGATTTTGGACATGCTTTGCGCCGGAATGCTCTTCGTTGCGGGGATGGTCGACGGTTTACTGGTGCCGAGAAACTACACGGGCAGAATCTGGATTTTCGGGACTTGTTTAGCGCTGGTTTTCACGTCGATGTTGAATCTCTTGCGGATTCGAAATGGTGCCGCTGTGCGTCATTTGCGATTGTTTTGCATTGCTGCGAATGTCGCGATGCTGACTTTCGGAATCGCGCTGATCGTGAGCATTGGCAAAACGCGCACCTCTCAGCACCCGCAGCTTCCGATGATAGTAGCGCTGCTGCTGGCGGAAACTGCATTCTCGCTTCGCAGGAATTCTTGATCTCTATTGATGAATCCGCGCGCGGGGTGATGTTTGCGGTGAAGATCCATCCGCGCGCGAAGAAGAATGCAGTAACGGGGAAAGTTGGGGAGGCGCTCAAAGTTTCGCTCACTGCTCCGCCGGTCGACGGCAAAGCGAATGAGGCTTGCATCGAGTTTTTAGCAAAGCTTTTGAAGGCGCCGCGATCTTCCGTTACTATTGCCTCCGGCCAGAACCGTCGCACAAAAATAATCCGTGTGGTGGGGCTTTCGCCGGATGAGATCAGGAAACGTATTGGGATATAGGAAGTCAGCCGTCGGAACAGCGGACAAGGGTTCGAGCCAGACAGGCCCCCCGGAGCCATTTTGACCTTTTCTGAACGCTTTCATGAAATCCGTACCGGCTTTGAACGTCCCTTCTGGGTCGCCAATATTAGCGAGATTTTTGAACGCCTGGCATACTACGGCGCGTTCGCTTCGCTCGCCCTCTATCTTCAGGAGCGGCTGAATTTTTCCACCGAGCAGACGGGGACGCTGACAGGCATCTTCGGCGGCATGGTCTGGTTTCTCGCCATCTTCGGCGGGGCCACTGCCGATCGATTGGGATTTCGTCGGGCGCTGTCGATGGCGTATCTGATTCTCGCCGTTGCATATTTCCTTATCGGCTCGATTGGCGCAACGTGGCTGGCACCGATCAGGAATGCGGTGCCACTTAGTTTGTTCGTGGGATTCATTCTCATTCTTCCTGCACTCGGAATTTCGTTGGTGAAACCCTGCGTGGTCGGAACGACGGCGCGCGCTTCCAAGGAAAACGTCCGCTCAATCGGTTATTCGATCTACTACACGCTCGTCAACATTGGCGGCGCTGCCGGACCGTTGTACGCATCGTGGGCACACCGGCATTTGGGAGTCGAGAGCGTGTATCGAGTTGCCGCACTGAGCGTTTTTGCAATGTTTTTTTTTGTGCTGTTTTTGTTTCGCGAGCCGCGGAGGGTTGGGGATGCGCCCCCACCGTCGGTGGCAGCGGTTGTCCGGAATTTCTGCGTTGTGTTGGGAAACTACAGGCTGGTTCTGCCAGTGCTTGCGGTCGCGTTACTGCTGCGGTTGAGCATCCTCATTTTCCCGGAGCTCAATGTACCTTGGTGGATTTGGATCGGACTCCTCGTGCTGGTGCTCGCTGGCATCAGCCGCTTCATGTGGTTTTTGCTGATCTTTACGGGCTACTGGGTCGTTTTTTGGCAACAATACATTAGCCTGCCCGGCTACATCCACGGCTACATTAGTTCGCAGGCTGACGTGGAAAAGATTCTGGTCACCGACGGCGTCACTGTTATTTGCCTCACTCTTGCAGTAAATTTCTTCGCGCGAAAAATTCCTGCGTTCCAAGCGGTTATTCTGGGGACTTTAATCACTTCCGTTTCCTGGTTGATTTTGGCCTTTCAGCCAACGATTTGGGGTGCGATTCTTTCGCTCTTCGTTCTGGCGCTCGGAGAGATCACGCAACAGCCGCGCTACTACGAATATATTGCGCTGCTGGCGCCGCCCGGACAGCAGGGAACCTACATGGGTTTTGCATTTCTCCCAATCGGCATTGGATCGTTGATCGGTGGCTGGTTTGGCGGGACTCTGATGCACCATTTTGGCGAGGTTACGCACCAGCCTGAGCGGATGTGGTGGGCGGTGACTGCAGTCGGCGTGGCGACGACATTGCTGTTATGGCTTTACGATAGATACTTCAGGGTTGCTCCCGCCGCGGGAAAGTAACAATCGTCATGCCGGTGCCCTCGAAGGTTCGCTCTCCGATGACTCAATCCAAGACAACTCCGGCAGAAGTCGCGTCTCAATTTCGCCGAGCCCTGAAAGATGGCGGTTCAGCCGAACATGGGGCGGGTGCTCAGTGGTTCTTCAAAGACGAAATCAAGTCCCACGGATGGCGTACGGCAAATTTGCGACGCGCGACCGTACGCTTTCGACGGGAGTTGAGGAAGGAACATGGACTCGACTTTGTGATCGCGGTTGCGGATCAGCTTTTCTCGGGCACGGTGCTCGAAGAGAAAGCGGCCGCTGTTTTCTTGCTGGAAAAGCTTGACCGCGAATTTGGCGACCGCGAGTTCAAGTTGTTCGAATCCTGGCTCGACCGCATCGGCAACTGGGCCGACCATGACGGACTGGTGCACTGCTTGATCGCTCCTATGGTCGCGGCAAAGCCTGCTCGCATGAAGAATGTGTTCCGCTGGGCGAAGTCGGCGAATCGATGGCGGCGGCGCGCAGCCTGCGTGGCGTTGATACGGGGAGCGCGGGCCAGAATGTTCTTTTCCGAGATCACACGGCTTTCCGATTCGGTGCTGGAGGATCATGACGACATGGTGCAGAAGGGACTGGGCTGGCTGTTGCGTGAAACGGCAAAATTTGACGCCAAGCGAACCGTGCCGTATCTGATGAAGGTTCGCGGGCACGCGCCGAGATTGGTTCTGCGGACGGCTTGCGAAACTCTGCCAGCACGAGATAAGAAGCGCATTTTAGAGACCGCGCGCAGGTAGACCAGCTTTGGGTATTCATTTGGCCGCCACCTTCGTCATGAGCGTTTGCGCGCACAGCCGAGGAATGAAAACGATAAATACAGAGGACACAGAGGAGACACCGGGTAAAACTCGCTTGGGGCGAGAGCAAGGTACCGAAAGGAACGCGCAATCAGCGCTCTGCAATGGTTTTCCTTCCCTCATTCGCTGAAAGCCCATGCATTGTTTACAATAGACGTTTGCCCCATGAACTTTTCTGCCATACAGTCCGCGTTGCGCGAGCGTAACATCGATGCGTGGCTTTTTTACGACCACCATCATCGCGATCCCATTGCTTACCGGGTGCTGGGACTGCCGGCGGAGTCGATGGTTACGAGGCGGTGGTTCTATCTGATTCCAGCACAGGGCGATCCGGTAAAACTGGTGCACAAGATCGAAGCCGGACACCTCGATTCGCTTCCCGGCGACAAACGGCAATATTCCGGATGGCAGGAGCTGTTCGAGAGTTTGAAAGCGATGCTCGCTGCGTACCGCGATATCGCGATGCAGTATTCTCCGAACAACATTGTTTTCACGATTTCTCTTGTCGATGCGGGCACGGTCGAACTTCTGCGCGGATTGGGCAAGAATGTGGTCAGCTCGGCAGATCTAGTGGCGCAATTTGAGGCTACATGGAGCGATGAGCAGATCGAGACTCATTTCGCTGCGCGCGACAGCGTGGACTCGATTGTGGCGGATGCGTTCAAAGAAATTGGACGGCGCGTGCGGAATGGCGGAACTACGGAACATGCGATCCAGCACTGGTTCATGGAGGCGTTCGGCCGCGAGAACCTGCTGACGGACGATCCTCCCATTGTTGCGGTCAACGCGAACGCGGGAAATCCGCATTACGAGCCGCGAGCCGATCATCCGGTTTCAATCCGCGAGGGCGATTTGATTTTGCTTGATGTCTGGGGAAAAAAGAATATTCCGGGCGCGGTTTATTACGACATCACGTGGATGGGTTTTGTAGGCGGAGCGCCCTCCGGACGGCAGCGGGAGGTCTTCGAGATTGTGCGCGATGCGCGCGACGCGGGCGTGAAGACGGTGATCGACGCTATTGCCGCGGGACGCCGCATTGCAGGATGGGAAGTGGATCGTGCCGCGCGCTGCTACATCAAGGAAAAAGGTTACGGTGATTATTTTATTCACCGCACCGGACATTCGATCGGCACCGACGTTCATTCCAATGGGGCCAACATGGACGACCTGGAAATTCATGACGAACGCCAGATTCTGCCGAATTCCTGCTTTTCCATTGAACCGGGAATTTATCTACCGGAGTTCGGTGTGCGCAGCGAAGTGAACGTGCTGGTGCGGCAGAAATCGGCGGAAGTAACGGGTCAGATTCAACGTGATATCGTGATCATTTAAATGGCAAATTCCACGACAACGAAAGCAAAAGCGGCGGAAGCGGCGCAGCCCGCCAGCGTGATGTCAATCATCGCACCGGCGGTGGGCTGGCTGGTTCCAGGCGCTGGCCACTTGATTCAACGACGATGGATTCGCGGCTTGCTGCTGCTGGTTTCGATCGGGACTTTATTTGTGCTTGGCCTGTTAATGCAGGGGCACATTTATAAGGCCAATGGCGGAGACATTCTCGACATTCTGGGATTTATCGGCGACCTCGGCGCGGGCGGCATGTATATTGTGACGCTGGCGATGAACGGTGGACAGGGCGCGATCGCTTTCGCGATTGCGGATTACGGAACCAAGTTCATGATCGTCGCCGGCTTGCTGAATTTTATCGCTGTGGCTGACGCTTACCACATCGCCATTGGAAAGAAGCAATGACCGTTCAACTCACTCACTTCAGCGCGGCTTTTGTATTCGCTTTATTTGCGTCCATTGTTTTCGGGATCACGCATCGCGAGACCACGCGCGATATGGTTCGCTACGGGCTTTACTGCTTTGTGATGTTTCTCGGCGGCGCGATTGCGGCTGGCTGGGCGATGTGGCTGGTACGCCGATAGAAATATCCCACTGCTCGAGATTCGCTGAACCTCCCTTCTACCGAGTTTGTGCGAGCTTCTGCTCAAGATTCTTGATCCAAGTCACCTGAAACTCCGGCTCAACGCTCCTGGCCAGGGTTAAGGCCTTCTCGTAGTAGCTTCGAGCTTCCTCGGATCGGCCGCTTGCGGCGAGGATATCTCCCATCAGCGCGTTCGGTTGCACCGCGCGGGGTGCCAGGGACACGGCTAGCTTGGCCTCCGCAAGTGCCCGGTCTAGTTGGTGCGCTTCCAGCATCGACCCTGCCTGTTGCGAGTGGCTGAGCGACGCGGCCAGTGGAATTTCGAAGTGGCCTTCGTAGACGAACACGCTGTAGTCGATGACAGCTTTTGGTTTCAGGGATTTGAACTGCTCGTAGGGATTTAGTTCGCCAGGACCGAACTCGAATCCGGAAAGATCTCCTGCGCTGATTAGGACTGTGCCGTCGATCGCTCGGGGCGCCTGTAACTCTTCATGCACCCACATAGAGTCCATCGTAGGTAGTAGTTTGCAAGGAACGCCGTAGTAGTTGGCGTTCACCGGGCCTTCGGCGAAATAGATGAACCAGCAGTCCTTTATATTGTGGGCGTCGAGATAGTGTTTGACGTCTTTCAGTTGCTGGCCCCAATCGGCATTCGAATCGCTTAGCAGCTTGTAGGTCTGCGATGGACCTCCCCATAGTTCATTCGCATATGCCATATAGGCGGGATATATGCGTACCGTCGATGCGGCCTGATACGCGAGTAAAACCACGACGGCGTAAGCCCAACGGCGGTCTCGCTTGATCAGAATTGCTGCGGCCCCGCCGATTAGAACCGAGAGAAACAAATACATTGGGAGAATGTGGCGCACGCCGATGTTCATGCCGGAGGACATGGCGATGATCAAATAAAAAACTGGCGGGATTGTCAGGAACAAAACTTCGCGCCATCTTGTGAAGCGGCGCGTGAATAGGGCCCAGAGCGTAACCGCCAGCAGAATCAGAAAAGTGAAACTGGACTTGATTGCGAAAGCAACTGGGAAATAGAACCAGACGCCGTGGGGATAAATTCTGCCGAGCAAAAAACTGGTATAGAAATCCGACATGATGCGCACGTCGGCTAGACCGTAGATGTAGGACTCAGGCAGCAGGTGAAAACGGGATACAGTTTGCAGGAGCCAGATTTCACGCGGGCGCGAGAGTTGCTGGAGGTATTCGGCGAGCGGCGGATTCAGCTGCAGGCCTGCGGGACGCGCCTGGTAACGAAATCCGTAAAAAGCCCACAGGATTCCGGTGGCGATTGTTCCGATGAGAACGAGAGCTAATGCGAGATTGCCTGCTCTGCGAACAAAACTCGGCTGTGCAGGGCTACCCTCTTTTTGGGGCGGTCCTTCGAGCAGTTCGCAAAACGTCAGCAATAGCAGCATTGGAAAAACTAGAATGCCGGTGTGTTTCGCTGCCAGCGCCAAGCCCGTGGCGAATCCGACGATTACCAACCTTGAGATCGATGGCGCTTTAACGTAGCGATAGAAGGCATATATCGACGCGAACATACAGCAGGACAGCCCGGCATCGGTACCTACGACCGCACCGTGAGCAATGAGGTTGGGATCAAACGCCAGCAATCCCAGAGCGATGAACGCGGCGAACAGGCCAAACATTTCATTCGCGGCGAGAAAAACCAGAACCAAGAGCGCGATTGAAAACACGGATGCCGCCATGCGCGCGCGGAAGAGGATCGCGTCAGCGTCATTCTTGAAGAGAAAATCCTTTCCGTCGAGAAAGGCTTCGGTCTTGAAGAACCGGTCCTGCAGAGCGGGGACCTTCAGAGGCATGTTGAGGAGCGGCAGGGCTGCGACCAGCTTTACAAGCGGTGGGTGTTCTGGATTCAGGCCGAAATCGGCATGTTTCCACGACATATAGCCGGCGAAAATGTGATCATCCTCATCCCATGTGATGGAATCGCGGCGGGCCGAGAAAAACAGTTGCAGAAAGAAAAGGATGAGCAGAATGAGGACACCCGACGCAATTTTCAGGTTTCGTATTTTCATGAGGTCGATATTCAAACCGTCGGTATCGCTTTCATCCCGCCCATACGAACGCATCGAACACCCGTTTCGATTCAAAATTCAACCGGCGGTACAAGGCAACTGCGCGGGCATTGGCTTCGGTTACCGTTAGAGAAAGCATTGAGAACCCCCGCTTGCGAAGATTGGCCATGGTTGCAGCGAGCAGCGATTGGCCGATGCCGTAGGAGCGATATTCGGGCAGTACACACACCTGGGTTACGTGGCCCACGTCTCCGCGGACGCGAGAACAGAGAATCAACCCGATCAGATTCTTTGCTTTGCGATCGATTGCGGCGAACGATGACTCGATGTCGAAGAGCCCGCAGCCGGGAAAGCGAACGATGTTATTCAGAAAGCGCAATGATCCGCTTAGCGTGTGGTACTGATCGTTGATTTGCGCGTCAACGTGGCCGCGATAGGCTGCGGTGATCACAGCCGCGGCCGGTTGATAGTCGGCTTCCGTCCACCGTCGAATCTCGATATCCGGGTGCGTTGCTGGCTTCGCTACAAAATTCTGACCAAGTGCGAGGACCATGAATAATCGCGGGTGACGTTGGAAACCCTGATCGAGGAACGGGCGCGCGACGCTTCCTGCATCGTGGGCAAGCAATTGCGCTTCCACGCGATGAATTCCCGGGGACTGTTGAAGGGTTTCGATCACGTGGGTGAGAAGCTTGATCTCGACTTCGCGCGCATTGGGAAGCCGGCTGCCGTTGGCTACAAACAGATCGCCGACAACACCCTTGCTGCCCTCGTAGACGAAGAAGGAATATCCGAAAATGCGGCCGCGCTCGATGGCGGCGTAGCCAGGAAGAATCTTGGCGTCGACGTAGCGGAGAATCATTTCCGCCGACCCGCTGTAATCCCAAGACAGCAGATTGCCCCACAGCCGAGTTTCGTCATCGAGAAGAGGACGCAAATCTACAGAGGAAAAATGTCTTAGGTCGAGAATCTCCACGGGGCTCCTGCGAACCCAGCCAAACAAACCGCGGCAGCATTCGCACAGGCAGAACTCAGAGTTTAGTGGGTTTGTAAGCGCTTAGGCAAACTGGGAAATCTTAATGAGGAGAGCTTGCGGCCGCGGCAACCCAGAAATAATCTACATGCTGCGCGGGATAGTGTCCGAGACAAGAAACGCGACGGCCCGGCACCAGCATCTCAATCTGAGCCTGCGAGTTTTCGGGAGCTACCAAAAGGTGTTCTTCCGGCGGTATCCGGCCCCAATCGTAATTGAAGGTCAAGTGGTTACGATAAAACGTCAGCCCGTATTCTAATTCGCGGCGAACGTGATAAACGGCTAGCAGAAGAGGATGCATCTCGAGAGCGGCAATGTCCTGTGCCAAAGGGCGTGCCGAGAGCGCCTGATCGAGGGGCTGGGAGCCCAGTTTTAACACGGCCCCCATTGTGAGCACGATCGGGATCAGAGTGACGAAGCGCAGCATCCGCAGGCCCTCTTTGCGCACCAGGGTGAGCGCGATTCCTGCACATAAGACAAAAGCAACGGCAAGGGTGACAAGAATGGGGCGTCCGCCGGGAAGCCGGTGTTGCGAGAGCAAATATGCGATCAGCAAGGCTGGAACAATTGGGGCTGAGGCCAACAGGGCATGCAAGATCGCCAAGGTGGTACTAACCCGCCGGGGGTCGTTCCCCTTCAAGTGAATTTGTAGATAGTCGACCAGCAGCAGCGCTGCCGCTGGAATTGCAGGGAGAACATAGCCGGGAAGTTTCGATTGAGAGATGGAAAAAAATAGCACAGGGACAATGAGCCAGCAGCAGGCGAAGATGGCGAGTTTAGATTCCGTAGTGATCGACGACCTGGCTGACGATTTACGTTCCTTCCCCCATCGGCGTACGGCTTCAACCATGCTTGCGACGGCGAATACTGTCCACGGAATCACGGCCAGCGCGATCACGGGAAGGTAGTACCAAAATGGCTCGGTGTGGTGGTAAAGATTTTGCGAGAAGCGGCCGAGGTTCTGTTCGACGATGAACTCGTGAAAAAACTGCGGATTGCGTAGCTGAACCGTAAAGTACCAGGGAGAGGCAATCGCGCAGAACAGAACAATTCCCGGCAACCACGGAGTTTTCCAAAGCATGCGCAGTTCCACGGCGCAAATCGCATACAACACGATCACAAGAACGGCGAGAAATGGTGCGACCGGTCCTTTGGCTAATGCTGCCAAAGCTATGAAGGCATAGAACGCCGCCAAATAAATCTTCTTCCCGCTCGCCCGCCACACCCACCAGCCCAGCATTCCCACCCCGAAAGTGGCTGTGAGCGGCATGTCGGTGGATGCCGCGCGGGAGTAGCCGACGATTCCCGCGGAGGAGGCCGCGATCAACGCGCCGTCGAGTTCGAATCCCGGGCGAAAGCGTCGTAGAAAGAAATAGAGGGCCAGCACCAGGACGGTTGCGTCAATCGCCGAAGGCAACCTTGCGGCCCAGTCGCTCACGCCAAAGACCGAATATGCGAGCATGGCTTGCCAGTAGTAGAGCGGGGGTTTTTCCAGCCACGGCTGCCCGCCGAGCGTGGGAGTGAACCAGTCGCGATGCTCCAACATTTCGCGCGCCACCTGAGCATAGCGCGGCTCATCGGCGCCGATTAAGCCGAACTGATTCAAGCCATAAAAGAAGAGAAACGCGCAAAAGCCCGCCAGCAGCAGCACATCGGCGCGGGTGCGATTGGTCATCTGGAGGAAGGTTTCAGAGTTTCAAGGTTGCAAGGTTTCAGGGGTAAAGACCGTTGCAGGTTGCGTCGGATTGCTTGGACCCGAGACTTTGAAACATTGGAACTTTGAGACCTTGAAACTTGCAGTTGTTTCATTGTACGGAAGGCCCGCGCCGGAGCAACTCCAGAATCTGCCGCACGGCACTGGCCAGCGGGCCGTCTACGGAACAACCGCTGGCGCACTCGTGGCCGCCGCCGCCGAAGTTTCCCGCCACGCGCGACACATCGAGCTTGCCCTTGCTACGCAAGCTCACGCGATAGCGTCCATCGGGGAGTTCCCGGAAGAATGCTGCGGCCTCAACTTCTCCAATCGAAAGCACATAATTCACCAAGCCTTCGCAATCTTCCTCTTTGGCCCCACAGCGCTCCATTTGCGTTTGCGTCACCCAAGTCCAGCCGACATGCGCCTCGGTGTTGAGGTTGCGAAGAGCCTCTCCCAGAAGCCGCATTTTGGCCACGGAGTGCGCGAAGTAGATACTGCGCGCACAGTGCGAAGGATCGGCTCCCGCCAAAACAAGCTCACGCGCCAGAGCGAAAGTGTGCTCGTTTGTGCCCTGAAACATGAACGATCCGGTGTCGGTCATCAAGGCGGTGTAGAGGCAGGTTGCAATCTCCGGAGAGAATGGTGTTCCGGCCTCGCGCGCTAAGCGAAAGACCATTTCCCCGGTGGCGACGGCGTGTGGATCGATCCAATTCACGTGCGCGAACGGCCGCCCACTCACGTGGTGGTCGATGCTGATGAGAAAACGATCCTCCAGACCCTGAAGGCGGGTGCGGTGGATGCTGTCGCACTCGAGGATAATTGCGGATTCGTAGATGCCGGGAACGCGCTCGGCTTGCAGCACCTGATCGGCGAACGGCAAGCCGCGATAGACGCGCGGCACGCCGTCGTGCAGGACCACATCGGCTTGCTTTCCCATCGCGCGCAAAACCTGGCAGCATGCCAGTGCCGAACCGACCGCGTCGCCATCCGGACGCGCGTGCGAGGTTAGCACGAAGCGATCATGCTGCTCGATCTGGTGAAGCACATCCCGCAACATCCTATGCCTTCTTCTCGCCTGGTTGCGAAGCTGGGTGAGATTTCGATCTCTTCTTTGCCCGGGCCAAGAGTTCTTCTACCCGCGCTTTTTCCCGTTCCGAGCGATCCAGCCGGAAGTACAATTCCGGTGCCCGCCGTAAACGCAGGCGCGCCATCAGTTCATGTCTTATATATTCTTTGGCGGCGAGCAAGCCTTCGATACTTCGCTCGGCTTCCCGGTCATCGCCATCGACATCTACGAGAACTTGCGCGGACCGGCCATCGTCGGCCACATGAACGGAAGTGACCCCAACCAGACCTATGCGAGGATCGGCGAGTTCGCCTTCCACCAGCGTTTCGATTTCCTCGCGCAAAGCTTCACCTAACCGCCCGCGATGGTACTTTACCGCCCGCTTCTCCACCTTTCACCTCGAAGTAAAACGCATGAGAATATCAGAAAATCGGCTGCTCGTGTTGGCCGGGAAGTGCTATTGTCGCGCACAAAGGAGGGAGGGCGGTAAGTACAGAGGTAACAAGGGGATGGGAGCTCGTGGGCCTACAAACATGGCTCAACCGCATTGCATAATGGCTTGCGTGGTCGCTGCTTCGAGAATGACAGCCCGTAGCAGGTCGTTCTCTGGCTTCGCTCAGAGTAGAATCTCTACTTCGCTTGCTTTGCTTCGCTGCGCTTGGTCGAGGACAGAGGGGTTGTGGTGGGGATGAGTCCTCACGGCGTGGCGCTAAAGTACCGCCGTGTTCTTTAGACCGGGCCGGAACTGCCGATAGATTGAGAGTTGGCAAACTGATTTCCCATGTCGATTAAACTCCTCCCGGCGTCGGTGAATCCGGTCAACCCGCCGCAGCCGCCTGATGCGTCGACCAGCCTCGTGTCTCTTACTCAGAGAGCGATCACCACGCGGGCCAGCCAGATTACTCTCGTTCCCTCCGCCGACGCTTTTGCTTGGTCGCCTTCTACGCGCCGGGGCGAGGCGAATCGCATCGACGCGACGTTTGGGGAGGATTCCCAGAGCGATGGGACGGGACACTCGGCCTGGGAGTATCTCTCCGCCGGATGGGCCTGGAGCCGTTCTGTCCAACGCACGGCAGTCGCCCATTACCTTTCCTATGCGGCCGGTTCCGCTGGCTGGAGCGGGCGGCTCATTGATCTGTACGCTTAGTAGCGATAAGATTTCTCCCCTGCGGAATCGTCCTCTTCCTCCATGCGTTTTTCGCTTCGTTGACTCTTGATCCGGCGGGGAGGACAATGAAGGCCCCTTGGGAGGAGGACTTATGGCGCGTTCTTCCCGGCCCCGCAAGACAGCTAGCCTTCCCGGTTCAGTTCAACAACAGCTCAACAAATATGCCATCGCGGCCGGTGCAGCCGGTGTGGGAGTGTTGGTTCTCGGACGCTCCGCCGAAGCCAAGATCGTTTACACGCCAGCTGACACGAACATCACGCCTGATCACACGATTCCTCTTGACCTTAATCACGACGGAGTCGTCGATTTCGGTTTCAAGGATGTGTACCGCAGGTCTCACACTTACGGGTTCGATCACACGGGAGTTCTGTCGGTCACTCCCGCCAATCAGGCCAACAAAGTCGAAGGGTATACCAGGATCAACGGGAACTACGCCTCCGCGCTGCGCGCCGGAGCTTCCATTGGACCGAATGCAAAATTTACTACGGGTCCAAATATTATGGCCACCACGTTTATCGATACGGGACGCGCCCGCCCATCCAATAGCGTTTGCAATGGTCCCTGGACCCCGGGCGCCACTCGCTACCTCGGCCTGCAGTTCTTGATTGAAGGCCAAGTCCATTTCGGCTGGGCTCGTTTGGAGGTCACTTGTAAGGACTTGCACGTTCTTGCCACCATGAGCGGCTACGCGTACGAGACAGCGGCAAATGAGCCGATCATCGCAGGCCAGACGAAGGGGTCGGATGAGGAGAGCAGCGTTAAGCCGGATGCGGCGCTCACCGCTCTCGCTCGCGAATCGGCACCACTCGGCGTACTCGCGTTGGGATGGCGCTGATTGCACACCTGCTCCGGGAAGACAACAGAGCTAACAACGTAAGGTTGGGGCTAGATCAACTTGATCGAAACCCGCCGTCCCAGAACTGCTGCCGCCCTGTGGAGACTAGACAAAGTGATATCGTCTCTGCCGTCCAGCAAACGGTCTACTTGAGTGCGGCTGGTTTTGAGCAAAATGGCCATTTTGTTTTTCGAGACTTTCTTTTTCTTCATGGCCTTCGCCAGTTGCCAGGCAACGACCTCTTTTATGGCCAGCGCTTCGGCTTCTTCGAAGATGCCTTCTTCTCTTAGAAAATCGTCGATGCTCGATCCTAGATTCTTCTTGCTCACTGTTCCAACTCCCGTTTTCGGCGCCGCGCCAGAGCCAGATCATCGTCCGGAGTGGCGCGAGCCTTCTTGATGAATCCATGCAATGCGACTAGGTGCTTCTCGTGCAGGCAAATCAGAACTCGCGCTGTGCGCCTGGTGGGCAGGTCGGTCCGGAGTTCCCACAATCCGCCTCCCATGGGACGGCATAGCGGCATGCCCACGGGCCAGCGCCATTGGGCTCGCAGCAAGTCCTGGCCTATCGCGCGCCGCTCGGCCTCCGGCAAAGACTTGAGCCACTCTCGCACGGGATCGCTTCCCGCAGGATTCCGAAAGAATACCAGCGGGATCTTCGTGGTTGGTGCATTGTCGGCCACCTTGCACCTTGTCTGGTACATTGTACATTATTAGGTACAAGGACGATTTCTCTTCAACTGGGAACTACCCCTTGCGAAAGGCACGTGTTCGTAACAACGAGGCTGCGATTTGGAAGGGAAGGGCAGACATAATGATAAATAACCTCAGGGATACGACCCCGAATGGAACTGCTGCGAACGACAAAATGAACAGAATGACGTTGCGGCGCACGACGGCAAAATAAACAACGCTCACACATCAGGTAATCCCATTCCGTGGCTCCTGAGAGGTAATCCTGACCGCAACAACAAAAATATCTTACGGGGCCAAGCGGCTGTCGAACATGGGCTCGACCGCGATAAAGATGGCGCGTCATATCCCTCCCGCACTTATCACAAACGTAAACATCGGCGGCTTCGGGAAATTCACTTGCCGGGCGTTTTACTACGGGAGGCTGTTTTGGATCAAGATTCAGCGCCTGCATTGGACCTGCACTCGTCACCCAACCAGGATTATAGGGGGCAAGGCTTCTCAGTTGGCAAAAAATCGCCATTTCACTCGTCGGCCGCTATTGATAAGGGACGAGGCGCCTCTAGATGTACTCCACGAACGAATCGGCAATCTCCGCCCCGTGATTATTGGAAATCCGCGTAGCGGCGCGCTCTACGTTCTTCATCAATCCATCCAGATAATCACGCGAATCGGAGATGCTGACTACGCCGATGGTGGCGCGATTCCATATGTTGCTCGGATCCAGCTCCGCGACGGAGACGTTGAAACTGGCGCGCAGCCGGTCTTTCAGGCTGCGAACGACCTGGCGTTTGTCTTTGAGCGATTGTGCGGCTTCGATTTGGAGTTCGAGGGTGAGGAAGGCGATCATGATAGCCGTCAGCTTTCAGCTATCAGCCCACCGCCCTTCGCTGAAAGCTGAGAGCTGATGGCTGAGGGCTCTTACGCAATCACTTCCGCAGCGATTCTCTCAGTGGCAAAGGCTTCGATGGTGTCGCCGACTTTGATGTCGCCATAGTTGGAGATGGAGATGCCGCATTCCATGCCGTTCGTCACCTGGCTGGCGTCGTCTTTGAAGCGGCGCAGCGATCC
>Ga0116125_1000409_pt1 | contig 20621 bp, 14 predicted proteins | sample June2015DPH_16_1_2_FD_89729 | JGI IMG/M metagenome (GOLD analysis project Ga0116125, IMG submission 89729) | Peatland microbial communities from SPRUCE experiment site at the Marcell Experimental Forest, Minnesota, USA - June2015DPH_16_10 | ecosystem: Environmental > Terrestrial > Soil >...
TACTGGTGCGCCGTGGGTGCGTCTGTGCTGTCGGAGGTCAAAGGCGGTGCGATGGGTTGCACTACTTCTTCGTCTAGTTTGGGCAGCGGAGATTCCAGGGCGATGGCCAGGACCTGGTCCATGGTGTCGACGAAGTGGAGCTTCATGGCGTTGCGCAGGTTTTCTGGAACTTCGGCTACGTCTTTCTCGTTGTCCTTCGGCAGAATGACTTCGAACAGTCCGGCGCGATGAGCTGCGAGGAGTTTTTCTTTCAGGCCGCCGATGGGCAGGACTTTGCCGCGCAGTGTGATTTCGCCGGTCATGGCCAGGTCGCGACGGACGGGGATTTTGCTCAGCGCGCTGGAAATTGCCGTGGCGATGGTAATACCCGCCGAGGGTCCGTCTTTTGGAATGGCGCCTTCGGGAACGTGCACGTGGAGATCGAGATTGCGATAGAAGTCGCGATTCAGGCCGAGCCGGTGGGCGCGCGAGCGGACGTAGGACATGGCGGCCTGGGCGGATTCCTGCATGACGTCGCCGAGTTTGCCGGTCAGGGTGAGCTTGCCTTTGCCGTCGACCACGCTGGCTTCCGTGCTAAGAATGGAGCCGCCGACTTCGGTCCAGGCCAAGCCGGTGACCAGGCCGACTTCGGATTTTTCGTGGGCCAGAGTGTCGCGGAATTTGATGACGCCGAGGTAGTCGTTGACGTTAGCGCCGGTGATGGTGACGTTGTAGTTCTCGCCTTCCTTCACGACCTTGCGGGCGACTTTGCGGCAGACGTTGCCGATTTCGCGTTCGAGATTGCGTACACCGGCTTCGCGGGTGTAGGAGCGGATCAGGCCGGTGATGGCTTCGTCAGTGAATTTGATGTTCTTTTCCGACAGGCCGGCGGCGAGCATCTGCTTCTTGACCAGGAACTGCTTCGCGATTTCCACTTTTTCCTGCTCGGTGTAGCCGTGCAGGCGGAGAACTTCCATACGATCCTGCAGGGCGGGTGGAATGGTGTGCATCACGTTCGCCGTGGCGACGAAAAATACCTGCGAGAGATCGTATTCCACGTCGAGGTAGTGGTCGACGAACATGAAGTTCTGTTCGGGATCGAGGACCTCGAGCAGAGCTGAGGAGGGATCGCCGCGGAAATCCATCGACATCTTGTCGACTTCATCCAGCATGAAGACCGGGTTCTTGGTGCCCGCTTTCTTCATCATCTGAATAATCTGGCCGGGCAGGGCACCGATGTAGGTGCGGCGGTGGCCGCGAACTTCGGCTTCGTCGCGGACGCCGCCCAGGGACATGCGGACGAACTTGCGACCGGTGGCCTTGGCGATGGACATGCCCAGAGAAGTTTTGCCGACGCCGGGAGGGCCGACGAAACAGAGGATCGAGCCTTTGGGATTTTTTACGAGCTGACGCACCGCGAGAAATTCGAGGATGCGCTCCTTGATTTTCTCCAGGCCATAATGATCTTCGTTCAGAACTTTTTCCGCGCGGGAAATGTTGCGGATTTCTTTGGAGCGCTTCTTCCACGGCACGGCCAGCAGCCAGTCGAGATAATTGCGCGAAACGGTGGACTCGGCCGACATGGGCGGCATGGCTTCCAGTTTCTTCAGTTCCTGCAGAGCCTTGTCTTTGACTTCTTTCGGCATTCCGGCGGCTTCGATCTTCTTCTTCAGTTCGTCGAATTCACTTTTTTCGCCGCGGCCCAGTTCCTTCTGGATGGCCTTGATTTTTTCGTTGAGGTAATACTCTTTCTGCGCCTTTTCCATCTGGCGCTTAACGCGCGACTGGATAGTGCGGTCGACGTTCAGCTTTTCGATTTCGATGTCGAGCACATCGGCGATGCGGGTGAGGCGCTCGGCAGGATCGAAAATCTCCAGCAGTTCCTGCTTTTCTTCAATCGACAGTTGCAGGTTGGCGGAGATCACGTCGGTCAGCTTGGCCGGATCTTCCATGCGCACGGCCGAAATCATGGTTTCGTAGTTCAGGGCCTGGCAGAGTTTTACGTATTGCTCGAAGAGGGAGGTGACGCGCTGCATGCCGGCTTCGAGAGCCGGGTTGCCTTCGGTGGCGTAGCGCGCTACGCGGACTGTGGCTTGCATGAAGCCTTCGGTGTCGACGACGCCGAGAATTTTGCCGCGTTCAATGCCTTCGACCAGAACTTTGATGTTGCCGTCGGGCAGCTTCAGGCTCTGCACGATGTTGACGATCGTGCCCACCTGGTAAATTTCGGTGGCCTTGGGTTCGTCGATGGAAGCGTCGTGTTGAGTGGCCAGGAAAATCTTCTTGTCCGCCGCCAGAGCCTCTTCGAGGGCGCGCACGCTCGATTCGCGGCCCACCACGAATGGGGTCATCATGAAGGGAAAAATGACCACGTCCCGGATGGGCATCATGGGCAGCTTTCTCGATTCGAACTTTTCCTTGGATGTGGTCACTGAGTCTCCCTGGGTGACTAATAATGGCGACGACCAACGGGTAAGCAACGGCCCGAGCCAACCTACCAGATTCTACGCCGATTTTACGGTCTGCGACATGGCCTTCATTTCTGCCGCTTTCAGGTTGCAATTTCCTGCAACATGGCCCACTGGCGCTGGCGACGGGGCCAGCGGTGTCTTAATGAAATGACTACCCGGCTTTTTCCATGACGGTGGCGAATGAAGCGGTGCGTTTCTCCACCATTTCCCGCGTTACTTCGAATTCTTTGACTTTCTTCTGGCTGGGCAGGTTGAACATGAGGTCGAGCATGAGTTCTTCCAGAATCATGCGCAGTCCGCGAGCGCCTACTTTCCGCGCCATGGCCTGGCGGGCGATGGCCCGCAGGGCTTCGTCGTTGAACTTCAGGCGCACGTTTTCAAACTCGAACAGGCGCTGGTATTGCTTGACGATGGCGTTCTTCGGGCGGGTGAGGATTTCGATCAGGGCATACTCGTCGAGATCTTCCAGCATGCCGACGACGGGCAGGCGGCCAACGAATTCCGGGATCAGGCCGAACTTGATGAGGTCTTCCGGCTGGATCTCGCTCAACAATTCCTGGGTGCGCTTTTTCGAGGCCACCGTCTCTTCTTTGTCAGTGTCTTCGCTGCTCTTGAAGCCGAGGGCCTTCTTGCCCATTCTGCGGGAGATGATTTTGTCGAGGCCGACGAAGGCTCCGCCGCAGATGAAGAGAATGTTCGTGGTGTCGACCGGGGTGAATTCCTGGTGGGGATGCTTGCGTCCGCCCTGGGGAGGAACGTTGGCGATGGTGCCTTCGAGAATCTTTAGCAGGGCTTGTTGGACGCCTTCGCCGGAAACGTCGCGGGTGATCGAGGGATTTTCATCCTTGCGGCCGATCTTGTCGACTTCATCAATGTAGATGATGCCGGTCTGGGTGCGGCTCACGTCGCCGTCAGCGGCCTGTAGGAGCTTGAGGATGATGTTCTCGACATCTTCGCCAACGTAGCCGGCTTCGGTGAGCGTGGTGGCATCGACGATGGCAAATGGCACATCCAGCATGCGGGCGAGAGTCTGGGCCAGCAGAGTCTTGCCGGTTCCGGTCGGGCCGATCAGCATGATGTTCGACTTGGTGAGTTCGATGCCGTCGCCAGTTTTCTGGCGGTTCATGAAGATGCGCTTGTAGTGGTTGTAGACGGCGACCGCCAGCTTTTTCTTGGTCTGCTCCTGGCCGATGACGTATTCGTCGAGGAAGGTTTTGACTTCCTGCGGCTTGGGCAGTTGGTTGGGCGTGCTGCTGGGCGGAGTGGCGGTGCGGTCATCTTCGAGAATCGAATTGCAGACCGCCACGCACTCGTCGCAAATATAGGCGCGGGGATAATCGCTGGGCGAGGAGATCAGTTTGGCCACGGCGTCCTGCGACTTGTGGCAGAACGAACAGCGAAGAATCTCGTCGGAGCCCGACTTATTTTTCACTCGGCTGCACTCCTTAGTCTTTCCCCGGCATGACTGCCCCGGCGTACCGGCTCGCCCCGCCGCTTCGCGTTCTTCGCTCCCGACTCGTGTCAGGCGCGAAGGCAGATCATACCGCTTTTACCGTCTTATAGATGATATCGTCTATGATTCCGTATTCCTTAGCCTGCTGTGCGTTCATGATGAAGTCGCGCTCGACATCCTTTTCGACTTTATCCAGTTTCTGGCCGCTATGCTTGGAGAGTAACTGGTTCGTTATCTCGCGCATGCGGAGAATCTCTCTGGCGTGGATGTCAATGTCGGTGGCTTGTCCCGACAAACCTCCCATCGAGGGCTGATGTATTAGAATCCTCGAATTCGGCAGTGCCAATCTCTTTTTTGCCTGGCCTGATGCCAAAAGTAACGCGGCCATGGAGGCGGCCTGGCCCACGCACAGCGTCATAACGTCGTTCTTCACGTATTGCATGGTGTCGTAAATTGCCATGCCGGCCGTGATGGAGCCGCCGGGAGAGTTGATGTAAAGCTGGATGTCTTTCTCGGGATCTTCCTGAGCCAGAAACAACATTTGGGCGATGACCAGATTGGCGATGTTGTCGTCAATCGGCGTGCCGATGAAGATAATGTTGTCGCGCAGCAGACGGGAATAAATGTCGTAGGCGCGTTCGCCCCGCCCGGTCTGCTCGATAACCATTGGAACGAGCATCATGTGTGCGTCGTTCTTGTTTCCATCATTTTGCTTCATGTTCACCTGTCACACTCCGCCCCGCTACAACGCCTGATCTTGCCGGGGAGGATTCGAAAGTGGTCCACGTCTTTCTGGTGCTACGCGGACTGGTGATATAGAAAATCGAGGGTCTTTTCGCTGCGGATTCTGTTGCGAATTCTATCGAGGCCCCCATCCTGTGTCAAACGAGCGCGGACCGCTTCGGAAGTCTGTTTCGACTGCTGGGCGAGGGCTTCAATCTCGCGATTGAATTCATCCTCGCCGACGTCGATTTTCTCCAGCTCCGCGACGCGTTCCAGTAACAACGACGACTTTACATCCTGCACCGCCTGGTCTCGCTGGCCTGCCCGCAAGCGCGGCAGGTCCATTTTCTTGAGGTCCTCCATCTTCATGCCCTGCGCTGCCAGAGCGCGCAAGCCGCGCTCGAGGCGCAGATCGATCTGCCGGTCGACCAGCGACTCTGGCACTTCGAAATCGTTGCGCTTGACCAGTTCGGCCACCAGTTTGTCTTTGGCTTCGCGCTCGGCATCGTGTTTCCGTTCCGCGCGCATGTTCTCGCGAATCTGTTTGCGGACCTCGTCAAGAGTGGTGAACTCGCCGAGTTCTTTCGCGAAATCGTCGTTGAGTTCGGGCAGATTCTTCTGCTTGATGGCCTGGATCTTTACGGTGTAAACGAACGTCTTGCCCGCGAGGCGCTTATCGCTCGTGTCGTCGGGATAGACCACCTCGAACTCTTTCTCGTCGCCGGCATTGGCCCCGCGCAGGTTTTCGGTAAACTCCGGCACCGTGTTTTTGCCGCCGATTTCGATCAGGATTTCGTCCATGTGGACCGGCTTCGAAGTCTCGTCGTCCACTTTCGGTTTGCCGTCCATCGAGGCCTGCGCGAAATCGCCGTCGGCGAGTGGACGTCCCTCGACTGAAGTGAAGGTGGCGTGCTGCTCGCGCACGTTGTTCAGCGCGTCTTCGACTTCCTCGTCTTTTACGACAATCTCGGGATGGTCGGCGCGCAGCTCTTTGTAGCCTTCGACCACGATGTCTGGCATGATCTCGAAGCTGGCCTTGAAGCGCAGCGGCTCGCCGTCATGAATGTGCAGGTCGGTCACTTGGGGCTGTGACACCGGAATCAGTCCCTGTTTCTCGGCTTCCTTGCGGAAGTAGCGCGGGACGAGAGCTTCGACGACGTCGCTTTTCAGATCTTCCTTGAAGCGCTGCTTGATGATTGAGGCGGGCACGTGGCCGGAGCGAAAGCCGGGCAGGCGCGCCACTTTCTGGTATTTCTGCACAATCGTTTCCATTTCGCGCGCTACGTCGGCGGCTGGGATTTCGACCGAGATCTCGCGCTTGACGCCGTCCTGCTTGGCGTCGTTCTTGATGTCGTTTTTAGTTCCGACCGTTTCTGTGGGACTCACTTGCACCCTTTCGGCTTGCCTTGGTCCAGACGCTTCTGAGGGGTCCTTAAGCGTAAGGACCGATCCTATTCACACGCCGTTAATCTTGAGTGTAAAGACTTAGGGAGAGCAGCGTCAAACGACGCTCTGCCGCAAACGCCGAGTGGCATTATAATTTTCCACCGAAAGGAAGCTTGGCTGTGCTAGCGACCCGGAAGTTCGGCATTACGTGCCCGATTTGCAAACGATTCTGCATACTCGGTTACGTCGAAATCGAAGATACGGCTCCGGTCGGGGAGTTGCGCGCCCAGCTTCTGGATCAGGGATGGAAAGGCGAATGGGCCCGCTGCGACTACCTGAAGTGCGAAGGGGAAATATTCTGTTCCTGGAATGTCGCGGTGTTTCCTCGATAGGGCGCTTGGCCGACCTCGGGCACTCAACCAACGTCGGCCCGCATCGTGCCAGGGTTCGGCTGACCTTTGAGAGTTGTTGAAGCTTGTTTTCATGACTGCCGACTGGCTTACTGTGCTTAATCGCGAAGTCGTTGCTTGCACCCGCTGTCCGCGGCTGGTCGCGTATCGGCAGGAAGTCGCGCGGGTGAAGCGGCGCGCTTATCTCGGGTGGGAATATTGGGGCAAGCCGGTGCCGGGATTTGGCGATCCGCACGCGCGCGTGCTGGTCATGGGACTGGCGCCCGGAGCGCACGGCTCGAACCGCACTGGGCGGCCGTTTACCGGGGACGCTTCGGGGAACTTCATGTATCCCGTGTTGTATGAGGTTGGATTCGCCAGCCAGCCTACGGCGACGGACCGCAACGACGGGATGAAATTGAAGGATCTTTATATTACCGCCGCGGTGCGCTGCGCGCCGCCGGACAACAAGCCGCTGCCGCAGGAGCTGGCGGAGTGCTCGCATTTTCTCGATCGCGAGTTGGCGGGATTAGAGGATGTGAAGGTTGTGGTGGCTCTGGGGAAGATCGGGTTCGAGGCTTATTTGAATTATCTAAAGCGCCGCGGGGTGGTTGCGAGCAAGAAGGCTTATATCTTCAAACACGGCGCCAGTTACCGGATGCCCGACGGTAAGGTGTTACTGGCGTCCTACCATCCGTCGAACCAGAACACGCAGACTGGGAAGCTCACCCGAAAAATGTTTAAGGAAATATTTCAAGAGGCGGCAAGAATTGCCGATAGGAAACTTTAAGGCGCCGCTCATGCCGGATCGCTCGACCGTCCTTCAATAGAGGGTATAGCTGAAAAGCTGGTTAGCGAACCGGCGGCGGTGCCATTTTGCTTTCTGTGGGGGACACTCGTGTCCGCCGCCTTTGACTTTGGTCTCGACTTGGCAGCGAAATTGGAAACTAGAAATTCGAAATTCAAGGCAAGGCAAAATCAAAATCAAAGGCAAGGCAAAATCAAAAGCGACGGACAGGAGTGTCCGTCCCACACAATCTACCGCAGCTTCGTCACCGTGACCTCGAGTTGAAACTGGCGATTGGATGTGGGATCGTCCGCGCTGCCGATGACGATTGGCTTCCCCGGGGTCACGACGGTGCTCCCACTCATCTTGATTTGGCGAATCACGGGATCTGATAGGCCACTGGTTTCACGGCTGGGCCCGGCATCGATATTGCTGATTTCGGCGCCCGCTTCCAGCTCCAGCTCATCCCCACGCTCTTTCAGGGAGGACCAAATGTGTGTGCCAATATCCACATACTGAAATTGGGTGTTAATCACCGGGGTTGCAGTGCCGCCGGACGAGGCGCTCGCCGGGAATGAACCAGTGATAACCGGGACCCGTGTACCAATCTTGACCTCTTGCCGCTCCCCGGGGACGTCCAGATTTAGCGAGTAGTGCCTGGTGTTGACTTTCTTTTCTGCCTCCAGCTCGTTGAGGGAAAAATCCAGACGATATGCATGCACCGTTTTCTCGGCCTGCTCTGCCTTGGGAGTTGAGTCTTGCGCCTGGACCGGCTTCGAGCCGGAGTACAGCGCCATGGTGGTTACCAGCAGCGATATTGCCATTAGTCTTTGCATATTATGTGCCTCATCTTTCTTGTTGGTCGGGTGGTTGATTCGGGTTCGCCCCCGGAGGTTGATTGACAATCAATCGTTCGATTTCCTTCTCAGATTCCGCCTGCGCCTTCGCGATCAGCACGGCTTCTTGCGGGAACTCGTGGACATAGCGAAGCAAAAGCTTTTCCTGCTCGCTGAGTGGTTGCGGCGACGGAAACTGGTCGAGCTTGGGGTTAACCGCCATTTGGACTTTTGGACGAGAACGACGGACCGGGGCACTTGGAATTGCGCCGCCATTTGACCCGGCCTGCATGCCAGATTGCTTCACGCTTGGCGCTGCGGTTGAAGGATGATTTGCAATCACCGGAGGGTCGGGTTTGCCCGATCGCCAGGCCAACGCGAGAGCTACGACGACAACAGTTGCCAACGCTCCGGCAAGGCCCCAGCGCCACCAGGCGCGCTCCGGAGCCCGCGACTGCTCGGCGCGCAAGTTCGCCAGGACGCGATCTTCGAGTCCCGGTCTCGGCTCGACGGCCGCATATTTTGCCAGTGCTACGTCGAGCGCGCTATCGAGTTCGTCGTGATTCTCGTCGAGCTGTTTGTGTTTTCTTGCCATGGTCCCCGCCTGTACCTGCTTCGATATCCCTCAGGGGCTAAAGCCCCGGATAATCCTGGCCTTACGGCACGGCTAAAGCCGTGCCCTTCCCAACTGATCGGCAAGGCCGTTTCATTTCCGGGCTATGCCCGCCGCCAACTTTTCCCGTAGAATCTTGCGCGCTCGGAAGACTCGCGACCGCACTGCCGCTTCGTTGATGCCGAGCGTGGCGGCGACTTCCCCGGGCGACATCTCTTCGATCGTCGACAGAATCAACGGCTGGCGCAGCTTTTCGGGCAGGGCCGCGATCATCTTTTCCACCGCGGCGCTTACCTGGGTGCCGTGCACGGTCGCATCCTGCGGAGTATCGGACGAAGCCACTTCCTCGAACGGCTTCTCTGGATCTTCCAAAGGAATTTCCCGAGTGCGGCCCCGTTGCCGGCTGCGGTCTACCGCGACGCGCCAGGCGATTCGCGCCAGCCATGTCTTCGGATCATTGACCGCGGCGAGCTTCGAAGTGTAGCGCAGCACACGCATAAAGGTTTCCTGGGTCGCATCTTCGGCATCGTGATGGCGGCGCAGCACGGCGTACGCGATGCGGTAGACGAGGCGCGAGTGCTCTCGGACCAGCGCTTCGAGCACGGTATTATTAGCCTCAACTCGACCGTGTTCGTTTTCAGTGAGATCCTCTCCACTGGGGTCAGTTCTGCCGCGATCGCTTCTACTGCGATCGTTTCCACTGCGATCGTTTCCACTGCGATCAGTGGTCGCCAGTCCGCTCAGGATCGCCTCTCCCGCCAACACTCGTCTGCCCTCATTCATAAAGACCGTTGTGGGTCGGTTTTGTTCAGGAATATCTGAGAGAAGAACGACCGGGAGGGAGTTACTTGCGGAAAGGGTTTGTGGGGCGGACACTTTTGTCCGTCGCTCTTCGAGTTGACGTTGTTTTGCGGTTAATTGAGATTTCCAGATCAAGATCAAAAGCGGCGGACAGGAGTGTCCGCCCCACACAATCAAAACCCGACCATGACCGGTTCGGGCTCCAGGCGCACGGCCCAGATTTCCTCGACGCGCTGCTGGATCTGATCTTTCAGAGAGAGCACTTCGGCGGCCGTGGCGCCGCCGCGATTGACGATGGCCAGCGCGTGTTTGCTGGAGATGCCGACGTGGCCAAAGCCGTAGCCGCGGGCGAATCCGGACTTCTCGACCAGCCACGCGGCTGAAACTTTCCGGTTCTTTTCCAGACTTGGTGAGATCGGCGCGGGATAGCTGGGCAGAGCGAATCCCTTGGCCACGGCTCGGCGCTGCAAGGCCTCATGCTGGGCTTCGGAGAGCACGGGATTCTTGAAGAACGATCCCGCGCTCTGGCAATCAGGGTCGCCGGCGACGATCAGCATGCCCTTGCGGGCGCGAATGTGGCGGACGGCTTCGCGTGTTTCCGCCAGATCGGGCCGAGTCTCGCGGCCCTCGAAATGCCGCTTCAGGTCGGCATATTCGAGGTGCGGCTCTCCGCCTGGAGTGAGTGCATACGTTACGCGAAGGATGATGAAGCGTCCGCGCTCGATCGTATTAAAAATGCTGGAGCGGTAGGCGAAGCTGCAGGCGTCGCGGCACAACTCGCGCACCCGGCCGTCTTTGCGATCGAAAACTTCGACGGATTCGATGGTCTGCGAAACTTCCTGCCCGTAGGCGCCGACATTCTGCACCGGCGTTCCGCCCACGCTGCCTGGGATGCCGCTCAGGCACTCGACGCCCGCGCACTTCGCCCGGACGGCGTGCGAGACGAAGCGGTCCCAGGATTCGCCCGCGCCTACGTCAAATAGAACCCGGCCTTCGTGGTCGTTTCCGGGGCGCCGCTCGATGCCGGGGATGGCGACTTTCAGAACCAGTCCCGGCCAGCCGGAATCGGCCACGACCAGATTGCTGCCGCCGCCGAGAACAAATAGAGGCAGGTTTCGGGACTGCGCGAATAAGACCGCCTCCTGCGCCTCGCCGGACGATTTGGCTTCCACGAAGAAGCGGGCGGGGCCACCCAGGCGGAAGGTGGTGAGCGGAGCGAGCGAGACATTTTCCTGCAGCAACATTGGTGCTCTCAATATACACAGGGGCCGTCTTCTCCGATGCCGTGGCGAGAGGGCCACTCGCCTCGCTTGAGAGAACTCCTCGAATCGGTACAGGTGCCGGCGAGGGGGTAGGGATCTTTCGACTGCGTCGCCGTTCGCTTTGCGAACGGCAACTTCGCTCAAGATGACACGGTGACTCAAGATGACAGAGTGAAAGAGATGACAGAGGTTACAATAGATGTAGAGGAATAAAAAACACATGCCGATGTATCCCGAGATTATGGTGATCCCGATGCGCGAGGAATTGACGCGTCTGGGAATTGAAGAACTTCGCACCGCCGAGGAAGTTGACCGGGCGCTGAAGAATCGTCCGGGCACTACGATGGTGATTGTGAATTCGATTTGCGGATGCGCCGCTGGACGGATGCGGCCCGCGGTGCGCATGGCGATGCAGAATTCCGTTCGGCCCGATCACGCCTACTCCGTCTTCGCCGGACAGGAAAAAGAAGCCACCGACCGCGCCCGCAGCTACTTTACAGGATATCCGCCGTCGTCGCCGTCGATTGCGATTTTGCGCGACGGGCAGCTGGTTTACCTCATGCCGCGCAGCGACATTGAGCGGCGCGAAGCGCCGGCCATTGCGGCGGATCTGAAAGCGGCGTTCGATCAGCTTTGCGCGAAACCTGCCACTGTTTAACCTTCGATTTTCTTGTCATTCCGAGTGTCGTAAGGAATCTGCGGTCTGCTGGCCCCGGCAAACAGCAGGTTCCTCGTCGCTTCGCTCCTCGGAATGACAAAAAGATGGGGAGAATGACTAAGGTGGGCTGGATCGATTACTTCTTGCTTGCTTTGCTCATCAGGAAGGCCTTCACCACAATTGCATTCGGTTGCATGCCTACTGGAATCAGGGTCAGAAGCGAATACTCCGTTGTTTCCAAGGTGCGCCGCGGTGTGCGCTTCTGGATTACCGTGACATCCCCCGACTGCGTGTCGAGCACGAGCAGATAGTTCTGGTCGGGAGTGAGCGCGAGGCCGTCGGGACGGCTGCCGACCGTGAGGGTGAAGATGCGGCGGCCCATGTCGATGTCATAGACGGCGACGCTGTTCGAGCCGAAGTTCGTTACATAGAGCCGTGAATTGTCGAGCGTGACCGCGCCGCGCGAGGGATGCTGGCCAATCTCCGGGCTGCTGCCGACTTCGTCGTTTCCGGTCTCGATAATCGAGATGCTGTCGGAGTCGAAGTTGCAAACCATCAGCTCGCCGCCGTCGGGTTTGAGGGTGAGACTGACGGGGGTGCGGCCCACGTCAAGCAGCGCCATCAGATGGTCGTCTTTCTTGCCTTCTTTCAGGTTCCCGCCTTTGTCAGCGCCGCTTCCCGAAACGATCGATTCCAGAGCGATCGGCCGCAGAGCAATCGAAGCTACCTGCGACGAGCCGGAGCAGGCGACGAAGGCCTTGGTCGAATCCGGCAGGATCGCAATGTCTTCCGGTTGCTGGCACACGGGCAGCGTGGCGCGTACGCGTAACAGCTTCGCGTCGATCAGAGTCACCGTGTTGTCGCCGCGATTGCTGACCACGACGGTCGAACCGTCGGGCGAAACCCGCGCCAGGCCAGGCGCCGCGCCGACGCGCACGTTGCCGATGACCATTCGCTGGTCGAGGTCGATCACACTCACATTGGCTGAGCCCGAGTTGGCCACGTAGGCGCGCCTGCCGTCCTCGGCCACGTCGATGAAGTAGGGGCGGCCGTGCACGCCGATCGTCGCCACAACCGTGTTCGACTCGGCGTCGATCACGCTGATGTTGTTGGATCCTGTGTTGACGACGTAAATCTCATTCTTCTTGCTGTTGGCGGCGATGCCGGTCGGCTCGCTGCCCACGGGGATGGTCTTGGCGAGCGCAAACGTGCGCAGATCAATCACGCTGACGGTGTTGCTCTTGCCGTTTGAGACGTAGGCGTACTCGCGGTAGAGGGGGCCGTAGTCGGGCAGGGACTGCTCGCGGAAATACCACCAGCCGAGGCCGGCGAGGACGGGAATCAGTACAGCGGTGAAGAGGAGTTTTCGCAAGGTAGAAGCCGTGGTTGATGAAGGAGAAGATTACCAGAGCGGGCGCTGTTCAAGGATTGCTGTACAGGTGGAATCTAACCTCGACGGCGATTTGTACCGGCACGGGATTTCCGTCTTTTGTCCCTGGCTCGAATCTCCAGGTCGTAATTGCTTCGGCCGCCTTCTCGGCCAGATCAGGGGCAGCACCGCACTCGACCTTGAGATTGCGAGGCTTGCCGTCAACTCCGACGATCAGGGAGACTGTTACGGCGCCTCCCTCGCCGGACCTTGCGTGCCCTCTCTGAGAATTCCGGTTCAGGCGAATAGAGTTGTTTCGGGGCGACTATGCCTGGCTCGGACATCTGGTGGATCTCGGGCCCAAGGTCCTTTCGATGAGGTTTCGCGAGCGAGACTGAGGGTGATTCGGGCAGAGGCGATTCGACTTCTACGTCGCTGTTTGCTTCTTGCAACACTGAGTTGAATCGGACATGGATTCTGTAGGTTGTCTCAACCGGCTGACCCTGCCTCAGTTCGGGGTGAAAGCGCCACTTCCGAATCGCTGCTATCGCATTTTGCGAGAACGCTGAGTCGTCGCCGAGAACTGCAATATCGTTCATGTTGCCGTTAGGCGCGATAACTGCTCGTAGCTCAACTTTCCCCTCGGTTCCCTTGCGAAGGGCGTCCTTCGGATATTTGGGGCGGACCATGTTGTCCGGGTAGTTCGATGCGTCCTCCGGTGATTTGGGGCAGGGCAGAATGTCACTTTGGTGGGTGGACTACCGTCGCACAGCGGGAGCATGACGCTGCAGGCGATCGCGAGAGCGATGGCGATCTTCCTAATCATTCCAACTCCTCACCCTTCGGTCAGATAAGGAGTAAGGATGGTCAGGACTCGGTTTGGGATGTCCGAAGGCTTCGAATATATAAAGACCACATTCAACTTCGGCAAAGTCGCAGCCCATGGGACGTGATAGGCACCTACTTGCTGACTGCTGCGGGTTCCCGCGTTCCGATCGCGGGCACGGTGCGTCCCACTACCGCCGCGATCTGGCGAACCTGCGTCATTAGTTCGTCGAACTGGTCGGGGTAGAGGGATTGCGGGCCGTCGGAGAGGGCTTCGTCGGGCTTGTGGTGTACCTCCACCATTAATCCATCGGCGCCCACGGCTACCGCCGCGCGCGAGAGCGGAGTCACCTTATTTCGTTTCCCCGTTCCGTGGCTGGGGTCGACCAGGATCGGCAGATGGCTGAGTCGCTGCACTGCTGGTACTACGCTGAGGTCGAGGGTGTTGCGGGTGTGGTCGGCGAAGGTGCGGACGCCGCGTTCGCAGAGGGCGACGTTATAGTTGCCTTCGCTCAGGATGTATTCGGCGGCCATCAGAAATTCTTCCAGCGTGGCTGACATGCCGCGTTTTAGCAAGACTGGCTTGCGGGAGCGTCCCGCGCGCTTCAGTAAAGAAAAATTCTGCATGTTGCGGGCGCCGATCTGGATCATGTCGGCATACTCCTCGACCAGGTCGAGCGACTCGTTGTCGATGGCTTCGGTAATGATCTTCATGCCGAATTGCTGGCGGATCTCAGCCATGATGCGAAGGCCTTCCTCGCCGAGGCCTTGAAAGGCGTAGGGCGAGGTGCGCGGCTTGTAGGCTCCGCCGCGAAAGAACTGCGCTCCGGCGCGATGTACCCGCTCGGCGGTGGCAAAGGCCTGCTCGCGAGTCTCGATGCCGCAGGGGCCGGCGACAATCGCCAGGGCTTGTCCACCGATGGTTGCGTCCGAGCCTTCAAAGCGGATGACCGTGTTGTCTGGCTTGACGTCGCGGCTGACCAGTTTGTAGGGCTTGGAGACGGCAATGACTTCCTGCACGCCCGGCATTTCTTCGAGCGAACCCTGTTCGACTTCGCCCTTGTTGCCGGTGATGCCGATGGCGGTGCGGGTTGCACCCGGCATGGAATGGGCGCGATAGCCGAGTTTCTCGATTTTCTGGCAAACGGCGCGCACCTGTTCTTCGGTGGCTTGCGCCTTCATGACGACTAACATAAGTTCACCCTGGAGCCGCTTTTGCTGCCGCTAAAGAGGTCGAGCTTCGACGGACGGGAGGGGGCGCCCGTCTCCACACGGGCATTTTATCTGCCCGACGTATTGGCCTCATCCCAAGTCTACCGTTCGGCGCGCCTGCATCGCAAATAGAGCACTCCGCCTGAATCCGCTGAGCGACCGACGCATCCAAGCGAAGGGTCATACAATGGTCCGCGATAAGAATTCCTCAGGAGCATCCCTCATGAAAGCTGCAGTGGTTCCTTCTGTCAACGGCAAGTGGGAAGTGAAAGAGTGGCAAACCCCCAAGGCCGGCCTCAATCAAGTCGTCATCAAAATTCAGGCTAGCGGTCTCTGCTATACCGATGTGCATTTGACGCACGGCTTGTTTCCGCTAGAGTTCCCCCGCGTGTTGGGGCACGAACCGGTGGGAGACGTTGTTGAAGTCGGCGCCGGCGTGACTTCGCGCAAGGTGGGCGATCGCGTGGGCGTGGGCTGGGTGCAGAAAGGTTGTGGACGCTGCGAGTGGTGCCTGCGTGGCAAGAAAGAATTGTGCCAGAACGCCATTTCGACTGGGATTGGGCTGCAGGGAAGCCATGCCGAATACATGCTCGCTTATGCGGATGCGACTATGCTGATTCCCGACGCGCTCAGCTACGAGCAGGCCGCACCGATTTTCTGCGCGGGATACACGGTGTGGAGCGGGCTGCGCATTGCCGAGCCTAAGCCGCACGAGCGGGTCGCAGTGGTGGGCATTGGAGGCCTCGGCCACCTCGCGCTTCAGTATGCCAAAGCGGCTGGCTTTGAAACTATCGCCGTGACCAAGTCGAAAGACAAAGAAAAAATGATTCGCGAATTAGGCGCCGACGAGGTGGTCGAGGACGGCGCCGCGTTGCTCAAGGCTGGTGGGGCTGACGTCCTGCTGGCAACCTCAAATTCGTGGGCTGCGACCGGCGACGCCGCGAAAGGGATGCGTCCCGAAGGCCGCATCGTTCTTATGGGGGTTGGCCATGAGCCGCTGAACTACAATCCCGAACTCATGTTCAAGCGCGTCCGCCTCATCGGCTCGAGCCAGAATGGGCCCGAGTATTTGTACGAAGCGCTCGACTTTGTCGCGAAGAAAAAGGTGAAGGTGGTTGCCGAAACTTACAAGCTCGACGACATCGGGAAGGCTTACGACCGTGTGGCCGAGGGCAAAGTGCGCTTCCGGGCTGTAATCACGATGAACTAAGGAATTCTAAAGTCGGGAATGGCGAATGCGGATCGCCAACCGGCCTTCCCGATTCAGCTTGCCGAGAGACGTTGCAAGCAACGTCGCTACGGCCGATACTCTTCTGCATGAAGCTATACCGTTGCCGTCAGGGCGTAGTGGCTGAACACGCTGGTTGCGTTTACCGACTGAATGCATCCTCGTGGGACGAGTTGGTCGCGCGCGAAGACCTGCATGATTATCTGCAGCGGATGATTCGCGAAACGAAGCCGGCAGAGGCCGGGGTGTCGGACGATGTCTCGGACGATGTGCTTCCGCCCATCGGCAGCCAGGAAGTCTGGGCGGCGGGGGTTACGTACTATCGCAGCCGCAATGCGCGTATGGAGGAGTCGAAAAGCGCCGGCGGCGGAGATTTCTATGACCGCGTTTATCAGGCAGCGCGTCCGGAGTTGTTCATCAAGGCGTCGGCGCACCGGGTGGTGGGACCGGACGCGAAGGTTGCGATTCGCGACGATGCGTCCTGGTCGGTACCGGAGCCCGAGTTAACTCTGTTCGTCACGCCTGGCGGCAAGATCGCCGGCTACACCATTGGCAACGACATGAGCTCGCGCGACATCGAGGGCGAGAACCCGCTGTATCTTCCGCAGGCCAAAGTTTACGACCGGAGCTGCGCGCTCGGGCCTTGTCTTCTCGTGCAGGACGATCCGTTGCCGTCCACCACGGAAATCTTGCTGGAGATTCGCCGCGGGAGCGCGGTGGTATTTTCAGGCGCGACCACACTCAAAGAGATGAAACGGAAACCCGAGGAGCTCGTGCGGTATCTCTACCGCAATAACAGCTTCCCACGCGGGTGTTTCTTGCTGACCGGCACCGGCGTCGTGCCTCCAGATTCGTTCACCTTGAAGCCCGGCGATGAGATCCGCATCACCATTCCGCCGATTGGGATTTTGGTAAATGCGGTTGGATGAAATCTCGCGTCATTAAGATGAACCATCGTAGGGGGTCGCATGGAGCGCCCTCGAGAATGCTCAGGGAGCAGGCCTTCGCGGGCGGGGGCGCCCGCGCCACATTCACGCTCCGCGTTGTAGAATCATGAATTAACTTTTCTAGCATCTTCGCCTATGGCCCAGGAAGAAAACATAAAGACGGCCGTTGCTCCGGCTGTCCGTCCTAACGACGAGCGCTATGACGCGCAGCGCGTCGAGATGAAGTGGTTCGAGCGCTGGCAGCAGGACGCTTCGCTCTACGCCGCCGAGCCGCACACCACGAAAAAGAAATATTACGTGCTTGAAATGCTGCCTTATCCCTCGGGCGCGCTGCACATGGGGCACGTGCGCAACTACGCCATTGGCGATGCGCTGGCCCGCTATATGTGGATGAACGGCTACAACGTGCTGCATCCCATGGGCTGGGATTCGTTCGGCTTGCCCGCGGAAAATGCCGCCATTTCGAACCACACGCCGCCGCGGGAGTGGACGTTGCGCAATATCGCCAACATGAAGGCGCAAATGAAGCGTCTCGGCTTTGGCTATGACTGGTCGCGCGAAGTCACCACCTGTTTGCCGGACTACTACCGGTGGAACCAATGGTTTTTCCTCAAACTTTTCGAGCGGGGCCTGGCTTATCGCAAGAAGAGCAGAGTGAACTGGTGCCCGAAGTGCGCGACGGTGCTGGCCAATGAGCAGGTCGTGAATGGCTGCTGCTGGCGGCATGAAGATACTCTCGTCGATCAGCGCGAACTGGAGCAGTGGTTCGTGCGCACCACGAAGTACGCCGACGAATTGCTCGATGGTCTCGACAAGCTGCCCGGCTGGCCGGAAAAGGTGCGCACTATGCAGCGCAACTGGATCGGCCGCAGCGAGGGTACGCTGGTCGACTTCAAACTAGATTACGCGGAGAACCATACCGGGTTCGGGCCGGGGGGATCGACCATCCAGGTTTTTACCACGCGCGTGGATACGATTTTTGGTGCGACTTCGGTGCAGCTCGCGCCCGAGCATCCCATTGTCAAGGATCTTGCTGCGGAGGATCCTGCCCTGCGCGTGAAAGTCGCCGAGCTTGTTGACGAGCAGCGCAAGGCGCGGGAAGCCCGGGACATTGGCGAGATCGAAAAGCACGGCGTCTTCACCGGGCGCTATGCCATCAATCCATTCAACAGTGAGCGAGTGCCGGTCTGGGTCGCGAACTATATCCTCATGGATTATGGCACCGGCGCCATCATGAGCGTGCCGGCGCACGACGAGCGCGACTACGAGTTCGCAAAAAAATACGATCTCGAAATTCGGCTCGTGGTATTGCCGGTGGCGAACGATCCGGAAGAGACCAGCGCCGAACCTGCGCTTCCGTTCGTGGCGCACGAGGGGATGCTGATCAACTCCGGGCGGTACAGCGGCGTGGCGTGCGAGGAAGCGATCCGCACTATGTCGGCGTATGCCGAGGAAAACAAATTCGGCAAAGCTACTGTCACCTATCGGCTGAAGGACTGGGGAATTTCGCGGCAGAGATACTGGGGCACGCCGATCCCGATGCTGTACTGCGAGAAGGATGGCATTGTCGCGGTGCCGGAAAAAGATTTGCCGGTGATCTTACCTGACGATGTTGACATTACGCTGACCGGCGGCTCGCCGCTCAGCCGGGTGCCGGAGTTTGTCAACGCGACTTGCCCGAAGTGCGGCGGCCCGGCGCGACGCGAGACCGACACCATGGACACGTTCGTCGATTCGTCCTGGTATTTCTATCGCTACACTGACGCGCATAACGACCGCGCGCCTTTTGACGGGAAGATCGCGCAATACTGGTTCGGTGACCGAGGCATTGACCAATATATTGGCGGCGTTGAGCATGCCATTTTGCATTTGATCTACTCGCGCTTCTGGACGAAATTCATGCGCGATTTGGGCATGATTACCAACGACGAGCCGGTCGAGCGCCTGTTCACGCAAGGCATGGTCATCAAAGACGGCGCGAAGATGTCGAAGAGTCTGGGCAACGTGGTCTCGCCCGACGAGATGGTGGCGCGCTACGGCGCCGATGCGGCCCGGCTCAACAGTTTGTTTGCCGCGCCGCCCGATCGCGATCTTGACTGGCAGGATTCGGGAGTGGAAGGCATTCAGAGATTCCTGGGACGCGTTTACCGGTTTGTGGTGCGCAACGCGCGCCCTGAGCATTCTGATTGGTGTAAGCCTGTGCCATCGGAATTGCCGGCGGCGGCGCGCGCCATCCAGCGCAAGCAGCACCAGACCATCAAGCGCGTCAGCGACGACTTCCAGGGGCGGTGGCATTTCAACACCTGCGTTTCGGCCATCATGGAACTGGTGAACGTGCTGTATGGCGCAGAGGAAGCGATCGCGCGGAACGAGGTTCCGGTTCCGTTCCTGGCTGACGTGCAGCGCAGTCTTGTTCTGTTGCTCGCGCCGTTCGCGCCTTACCTCGCCCATGAACTTTGGGAGATGCTGGGAGAAAAAGGGAATCTTCTGAAGGCACCTTGGCCGAGGTTTGACGCTGAGTTGGCCAAGGAAGAAGAACTCGTGATCCCGGTGCAGATTAATGGCAAGCTGCGCAGCCGCGTCGTTGTGTCCGCGGACGCCACGGAAGAAACGGTTCTCGAACGCGCGCTGGCTGACGAAAAAGTGCAGGTGGCGATCGTGGGCAAGCAGATCGCGAAGAAGATTTACGTTTCGGGCAAGTTGGTGAATTTCGTGGTGAAATAATCGTCTCTTCTAGTGGAGGGGGCCGGATAATAGTGAATGAGTTATCCTGAGCACCATGGCCATCTCGCCCACCACGGAAGGGTTTCGGGCTGCGTTCCGGCGGCCGTCGCTGACGCTGGCGGAAATTATGTGGCGCTGGACTGTGGGCGCAACCGCCGCTACGTTGGTTGCGTTTGGCCTCGTCGAATATCTCGACACGCTGCCCGTAACTAACGGCGAACTGCTTTTTCTGCGTTCGCGGCAGCCTTATCTGGTGGGAGAGGCGATTGCCCACATTCTCCGCGGAAGTCTGAACCGCGTTGTGATGGCGGGGTTGCTCGCCGTGTTGCTGCTCGGCACGCTGTGGATCGTCGCGGCCTCGGTGGGCCGGATCGCCACGGTGCGCGCGCTGCTTGATTATTTTCGCAGAGACGTTGTTGGCAACGTTGCTGCGAGTGGGCGGCCATTGCCTACGTTGCTCAGACTCAATTTCCTGCGCGCCGCTGCGGCGCTCGCCGCTGTTCTCGGATTTCTGGGAGCGTCGATTCTGGCGGGGTTTGCTTCGCCTGCCGCCAATCCTCGACCGGAGCTGACTTTCTTTCTGTTTCTGCCGCTGGCGGGACTGATCTGCCTGGCATGGTCAACGCTGAACTGGCTGTTGTCGCTGGCAGCCATGTTTGCTGTGCGTGATGACGAGGATGCGGTGGGTGCGCTCACCGCCGCAATGGACTTCTGTCGCGAACGAACCGGGGCAGTATTCGCGGTCAGCACGTGGACCGGACTCGCGCATCTGGTCTTGTTTGTCGCAGCGACCACGGTCGCTACCATGCCGCTGGGCTTTGCCGCGATTGTGCCGTTACGATTGGTGGTGGCGGTTGAGATTGTTGTTACCCTGGTTTATTTCGCGCTGGCCGATTGGCTCTACATGGCGCGCCTGGCGGGATATGTCTGCATCGCGGAAATGCCGGAGGAGTTGCTA
>Ga0116125_1000415_pt1 | contig 20298 bp, 18 predicted proteins | sample June2015DPH_16_1_2_FD_89729 | JGI IMG/M metagenome (GOLD analysis project Ga0116125, IMG submission 89729) | Peatland microbial communities from SPRUCE experiment site at the Marcell Experimental Forest, Minnesota, USA - June2015DPH_16_10 | ecosystem: Environmental > Terrestrial > Soil >...
AGGCGGCTCAGGTCTCTGGATGCGGGAATGTCTTCCTTGAGCAGGAATGATTTTTCGAGTATAGGCTCTAGCTTTGCGTCGTTGTCGCGCCACAGGATTAGCCAGGCGCGGATCTGAGGGAGATCCATTTTGTCAACCAATGCCTTGTCAACCAGCGCGGCGAAATCGCGGGCGGTTTTGCTTTTCGAGCGCGCGGCGTCCACCAGGCGATTGAGCGGGGTCTGCTGCGTGTTGTTGGCTTCGTCGCGAGCATCTTGATTGGCCGGTTGGACAACGTCGGCCAGGATCTTGAGAGCATCGATCGGTTGGTCGCCGGCCATGCGCCGGAGCATAGGCGGGTAGCTCGATAGATGAGTGAGACCGGTCCATTCCAACTTTCGGCTCACGGCATCCAGGCGGCGGTACATGGACGCGATGTCTTTGGTCTCTTGCGGCGACCAGAATCGTTCGGCGACTGCGGCCGTGCGGGGCCAGATTCTGGAGTCCACATTTTCGGGGCTCACGTATTCGCTCCACATGCAGACCTCGCCGCCCAGGATGCGGGATTTCTCTTCAGGGGAGAGCGCGGCGGTTTCTTGCTCGAGCGGATCTACCATGTAGAGAGTGGAGGCTGGCTCCATGTGATCCAAGTAGTAGCCGGCGGAAAGAATTCCAGAGTAGCCCTGGCGCGCAGCTTCGGCTAGCGGTTTCTGCCCTTGCCAGGATTGAATCACGATGTCCTTCGGCAGCTCGGCTGCCAGCACTTCGTCCCAGCCTTCGGTTCGCTTGCCGTGTTTCGCGACTATCGCCTGGACTTGCTTGGTGAAATACGCCTGCAGGTCATGATTGTCCTTGATGCGATGGTCGCTCATGAAGGCCTGAATGTGCGCGGTTTTCTTCCACTGCTCGCCGTTCACTTCGTCGCCGCCGATGTGGAAGAATGCGTCCGGGAAGAGCGCGGCCATTTCGCCGATGAAGCCGTCGAGAAACTCGTAGGTTGCCTCGCGCGAGGGATCCATGGCGGGATCGAAGATACCGAATTTTCGCTCGATGGAGTACGGGCCGGGGCCGCTGGCGAGCGCAGGGTATCCGACGAACCAACTAGTGGCATGGCCGGGCATGTCGAATTCCGGAACCACGCGGATGCCGCGGTCGCGCGCGTAGGCGATCACGTCGCGGACTTGGTCCTGCGTGTAGTAGTTGCCGTCCGAGCCTTGCTCCTGCAGCTTTGGATAGCGCTTGCTTTCAATGCGGAAGCCTTGGTCGTCCGAGAGATGCCAGTGGAAGACGTTTAGTTTGACCGCGGCCATGCCATCCAGATTGCGCTTCACGACTTCGAGCGGCATCCAGTGACGCGAGACATCGATGTGCAGGCCGCGCCAGGGGAAGCGTGGTTTGTCTTCGATGACGACGGCGGGCACGACGAAGCTCGCTGCGCCGGGTTCTACCAGCTGCAGGAAAGTCGCGAGGCCGTGCAGAATACCGAGCGGATTCGCGGCGCTCAAGCGCGCTTGTTGCGGCGTCACTTCAAGGCGGTAGCTTTCGTCTTCACCGAGTTTTTGTATTGCTTCGCCGGCGGAGTCGCAGCGGATTACAAATTTTGCGTGCGAAGGATCACGGAAAACCTCGCGGAGTGGAATACCGGTTTGGAGAGCGAGTTGACGAATGAATCGTCCGGCAGCGGCGTGGATTCGTGGATCTGGAGCGCCGAGCGTTGAAATGTCGAAGTTCTCGTCGATCGGGAGGCTGCCTTCGCCCATTGCGATTTTCGCGGGCCACGGCATCAGGTTGGGCTGGGCCGGTAAGCACGAGGCCGCGCCCAAAAGGACAATCCAGAATTTTGTCATTTGTCGAGTTTTGCGGGCGCGAAGAATTCCAACGGCTGTAGCGATGCAATCTTCCAATGCTTGCCTTGCTTGCGTAGCTCGCAATGGATTATCTCGCGGCGGTGGACGATGGGACCCGCCTGCAGCGGGCTGCGGACTTGTAGAAACCAGTCGAGGTCCAGTTTGCGCGTGGTGTCGTCGCCCTCTTCTTTGATGGGCTCGATGGAGGTGGAGATATAGGCCTGATACATCAGAGCTGTGACGTCGGTCCTCAGTTTGCCGTAGCCAGGCATGTCTTTGTCGAAGGCGTTCATGAATTCAGGGACGTTCTCGTCACTAAGCGCGGCGGCCATGGCGGTGAAGACATCGATGACGTCGGAGTGGGCGTCGGCCAGAAGGCATGCGACGGCGACAATGGTCAGCAGGGCGCTAGGTACGATAGCTCGCATTAATCTCAATGTACTTTTCCGTGAGGTCGCACGTCCAGAAGCGCGCGGTTGCCGTGCCTCGTCCATGCAGGACGAAACGTATCAGGCAGTCTTTTGCGTCCAGCTTTTTCTTGAGCTCGGCTTCGGAGAAATCCGCGGCAACACCGCCCTGGCAAACCAGCACGCCTTGCAGATGAATGTCGACTTTGGAAGGATCGAAAGCTACGCCGGCATTGCCGGCTGCTGATAGAATGCGGCCCCAATTTGGATCCGATCCGGCGATGGCGGTCTTTACCAGCGGCGAGTTGGCGATGGCGCGGGCGATACGGTCGGCTGCATCTTCGTTCGATGCTCCGCTGATTTCGATGGTGATCAGCTTGCGGGCTCCTTCGCCGTCGCGGACAATTTGTTTGGCCAGATCTTCCAAGACTTCCGACAGAGCTCCCTCGAATTTTAGGAGCTCCTTATCGGTGGGCTCGATGCCAGAGGCTCCGTTGGCGAGGAGCAATAGCGTGTCATTGGTGGATGTGTCGCCATCCACGCTGATGCGGTTATAAGTGCGCTTCACGGAGGCGGTGAGGATGGACGCGAGCAGGGTTGGCGAGAGCGCGGCGTCCGTCATTACGAATCCGAGCGTGGTGGCCATGCGGGGATGGATCATGCCGGAGCCTTTGGTCATGCCGGCGATCCGGACGGCGCGGCGCCGGAGAGTCAGTTTCCGGTGCGAGACTTTCATTACAGTGTCGGTGGTGAGGATAGCGCGCGCGACATCCTCGAAACGAGCGGGGGCCAGGCCCTGAACCAGTTTGGGCAAAGCGTTGGTGATGAGACTGGCTTCCAGTTCCACGCCGATTACGCCGGTGGAGGCGGGAAAAATCTGGGCGGCGGGAACGTGAAGTTGTTTGCCCAGGGCGTCACAGCACGCCAAGGCCACGCGGTCGCCCGTTCGGGTGGCGCAATTTGCGTTACCGGCGTTGATCAGGACCGCGCTCACCAGACCGCGCGACTGCTCCAAATGGAAGCGCGCGATTCTCACTGGCGCCGCTTGCACGCGGTTCTCGGTGAAGACGGCCGCGGCGGATGCAGGCGGATGAGAAACGATGAGCGCGAGATCGTCCTTGCGCTGTTTGCGAATTCCGGCGTAAAGGGATGCGTAGCGGTAACCCGAGGGTAGGTTCATTGAGGGGCGGCTCCCAAGGATTCATTCTCTTCCAGATGATGACCGTTCAGGAACGCTTCGGCCGGCATTCGCTTGCGGCCTTCGATTTGAACTTCCAGCAATTCGAGTGCGCTGCCTTCGCCGCTCGAGACGAGGAGGCGTTTCTTGAGCGGCGTCAGGCGGCCTGGAGCGCCTTGGCTGGGCTCTTCGGCTACGCGAGCTTTCCAGATGTGGAAGAGCTGGCCGCGAAAGTAACTATATGCTCCGGGCCACGGAAGAAAGCCGCGCGCGCGGTTCGAGATTTTCCGAGCCGGCCAATTCCAATTGATTTCGCCATCTTCTTTTTTCAGGATGGGTGCGAGGGATGACTGCGCATTGTCCTGCCGTTCGGCGTGAATGGTCCCTGCTTCGATCCCGGCGAGGGTTTCAACCAGGAGATCCGCGCCAGCTTGCGACATGCGCTGGCCCAGCTCGACGGCGTTTTCTTCTGGGCCGATGGGGGTTTCCCATTTCAAGAGCATGTCGCCGGTGTCCAAACCTGCGTCGATCTGCATGGTGGTTACGCCTGTTATGGATTCGCCATTCGCGATGGCCCATTGGATGGGCGCGGCGCCGCGATATTTAGGAAGCAGCGATGCGTGCACGTTGATGATGCCGTGGCGCGGGATATCGATGATGGATTGCGGGATGATTTGGCCATAGCCCACCACCACCATGGCGTCCGGCTGCATTTGTTTCAACTGCTCCACGGGCTCGGGCTTGCGGATGCGTTCGGGCTGATGGACTGGGAGCGAAAGCTGTAGCCCGGTTTGTTTCACTGGGGACGCGGATAGTTCGCCGCCCCGGCCTTTGGGACGATCCGGTTGGGTGAATACGGCGATGACGTCATGTCCGGCTCGGACGATCCGTTCCAGCGTGGGGACGGCGAAGGAGGGGGTGCCGAGGAAGATGAGAGTCATGTTATGAAGCGTCGGCATGAGTGCCGACGCGGCAGGCAAGAGTGCCTGCGCCACGATGAAGCCAACATTCAATGCGACTGGCGGCTAGCCCCATTCTCCGGCTTTCACCAGCTTGCGCACTTTGCGGCGGATCAGATCGCGCTTGAGGGCGCTCACGTGCGTGATGTATAAGCGGCCGTTGAGATGGTCAATTTCATGCGCGAATGCGCGGGCCAGCAGATCTTCGCCGGTCATTTCAAAAGGCTCGCCTTTCGCGTTCTGGGCACGCACGGTCACGGATTTGGCGCGGCGCACCTGCTCGCGAAAACCGGGGATGCTCAGGCAACCCTCTTCGGAAGTCTGCGTACCTTCGCGGCGAATAATTTCGGGATTGATGAGAACCAGCTTCTGATGAGGGTCTTCGGCGACCGAGAGATCAATCACGGCGATGCGCTTCGAAATCCCGATTTGAGGAGCGGCCAATCCGACGCCTTTGGCCGCGTACATGGATTCGAACATGTCGTCGATCAGTTGGTGCAATTCGGGAGTATCGAATTCGGTAATTTTTTTGGCTTCAGTTTCGAGAACCGGTTCGCCGTACAACACGATCGGGTGCATCATCAGAAATTCCGTACCTGCTCCATGTAAGTGGTGAAGTTTCGCCGGGTTTCTTCCAGCGAATCGCCTCCAAATTTTTCCAAAAACGCTTGCGCCAGGATGATGGCCACCATGGCTTCGCCGATGACACCCGCCGCCGGAACCACGCACACATCGCTGCGCTCATAGGCGGCGAGGGCAGGCTCACGCGTCGCAAAATCCACCGACTCTAATGGACGCCGCAGCGTCGAAATCGGTTTTAGAAATCCGCGGACCACCACATCCTGGCCGTTAGTCATCCCGCCTTCCAGGCCGCCAGCGCGGTTGGCGCCACGAGTGAACTGCCGCTGTTCCCGATTGTACTGGATTGTGTCCTGCACTTCAGATCCGAATGAGGCTGCGCCGTCAGCGGCACGTCCGATCTCGGCGCCCTTCACGGCTTGGATGGACACTACGGCTTGGGCTAGTCGTCCGTCCAGGCGCGAATCCCAGGTGATGTGCGAGCCCAGGCCGGGCGGCACATTGTGCGCAACTATTTCGAAGACGCCGCCGGCGGTGTCGCCGGTTTTGTACGCTTGATCCACGAACACTTTCATGCGATGCTCGATTGCGGCGTCGACACAGCCCAGCGTGACATCTTGTTTCTCGCTGAGCTCCACCAGTTCCTGCCAGAAGACTTCGCGATCCAGGCGCTCATTGCCGATGCCGATGACATGGCTGAGCACGCCGATATTGAATTGCGCAAGGAATGTCTTGGCTAGCGCGCCCACTGCGACGCGGGCCGTGGTTTCCCGCGCGCTGGCGCGTTCCAGAATGTAGCGGGCGTCGTGGAAATTGTATTTGATTGCTCCCGCCAGATCGGCGTGGCCGGGACGCGGACGGGTTACGGGCTTGCGTTTGTCCTCGGCACCATCGATATCCTCAACGGGGAGCGCTTCGGTCCAGTTCTTCCAATCGTTATTGCGGAGGATGATGGCGATGGGCGATCCGATGGTCTGGGAGTGGCGGACGCCGGCGACGATCTCCACTTGATCCTTTTCGATTTTCATGCGGCCGCCGCGTCCGTAGCCTTGCTGGCGGCGCCATAGCTCGCGATTAATGGCGTCGAGTGAGATTGGAATGCCGGCCGGGAGCCCGGTCAGCGTGGCGACCAGGCATTCTCCGTGAGATTCACCGGCTGTTTCGAAGCGAAGCATTGTTGTGGCGTTGGGGAAAACTTCATGGTAGCGGATGCCGGGGGCTGGGGGTTGGGAACGCGGAACTCGTTTCTCGTTTCTCGTTTCTCGTTTCTGGTTTCTGGTTTGCTAGTGACTGGTGGCTGGTAAGAGGCCGTAGACGTTTACTTCGTGCTTTGTGCCTATGTAGACTTTGCCGTTGGCTACTGTTGGGATGTTGAAGCGCAGGCATAGGCCGGCTCGGTCGCGCGGGATGTTTTGTTCGCTGTTGTAGAGTTCGTGGGCGACGTTCGCCGCATCATAGGCGTAGAGTTCGGCGTTGGTGTCGGGTGAGCGCCAGCCCTTTGATCGCAGCACCCAAACAATTCCGTCGCGTGAGCCGTTCGCCGAGACGGTGGGTGTTGCTCCGGGATCGATGAACGTGGTGTTGCCTTGCGCTACTGGCTTGGCCGAGAGTTGGCCGTGTACAACGGCAAAATCCTTGAGTACATCGTCCGCCGCGAAAATGTAGACGTGCTGGTTCCAGTATGCTGGTGCGCTGTAAATGCCGGTGCCGATCCGCAAGACTTGGACGGCGTGGCTATCGTCGCCCGAGTGGTATTTCCCCATGCGGTCGCGATCGATGACGTAGAGGCTGGCCCCTTTGCCGCCTACCAGCAGCAGGTGCGGGTGCGGGCCGGGCTGATCGGGGAGAAGCAAGGGACCGCCGGAGCCGATATCGAGGTCGTCGGAGTTCAGCTCTTTCTGGTTGAAGGGGGTGAAGAAATCGCGGATCAGCAGGCTGCCTTTGCCGAGCGATAATTTGAGGACGCTATCGCCGTAGTCGCGGCCGAGGGAATCGACATCGAATTTGCCATTGCCGGTGGCCAGAAACACGTTTCCATCCTGGTCAGCGGCCGGACCGGTGTCGCCCTGCCAGATTCCGCTTTCTTCGGCATCCGGCGACGTGTTCAACACGGCTGTTTGCGCCAGGGTGTGCGCGTCGTAGGCAATCACCCAGCCGTGGTAAGGCGCGACATCGCAGGAGGAGGCCCAGGTGAGATAAACCTGGCTGTTCGCGAGCAACAGAGAGGCGCGGGGGAGCTCACGCAACGGATCGAAATCGATTTGTCCTCCCGAACCACCGGCCCCGCGGCCTTTCACCGAGGCCTTGATCTCCACCGGTCCTCCGAATTTTTCGGCGCCCGTGGTGATAGCGAGAGCGTGCAATCGCTGGACGTAGCGGGAGCCTTGGAGCACGCCTTGGCTTTCTTTGGTACGAGCCAGAACAAACAGCGTACCGGTTTCGCGATCGATGACCGGAGTGGGTGTGATGCCGATTTCCGGGCGGATGAATGGGCATTGGACGGCCGACGCGGGAACCGGCCTGACATTGTCTCCCGAAAGGAAGCTCGATTGCCAGAGCGGGGTGGAAGGCTGCCCGTCGGCGTCAAACGCATAAACGCTGTCGTGTTCGGTGGCGATGAAGACCACGTTGTGCTTGCCTTTGCCTGGAATTTCGACTCCCGGCAAGTAGAGCGGCTGGGCGTAGATATCGCCGTCGACTTGGAGGGCGAACAGCTTTCCGAAGCGGGCGGCGTTGACGCTCTGCGGTGTCAGGATTGTTTCGTGCAGGTTTGCGCCGGTGCGGGCGTTGTCGTATTGCGAAGTCGTTACTTGAGCTTGGATCGGCAGAATCAGGATCGCCACGGGGAGTATCGACAGAATGGTCATTTTCAGTGTTCTTTTGGTTTGTAATCGGGCCAGCCGTATTCGGCTGCGATGCTTAACAGAATCTCCTGCGCCAGATTGATGCCGTTGTCCGAGTTGGCCATAACGACTGCGCCTTTGCCGGAGTCGAGGGTTCCAATCAGGAATGCCTGAAAGCCTTCATCGGCGCCGCCGTGGCTGAAGCGCGGCGCTTGATCCGTTCCACCCAGCATCAGACCAAGGCCCGCGCCATCGATCTGGCGGGTGAGCATCTGGTTGGTCATTTCGCGGGAGAGTACACGGTTGGAGCGGCCTTCGCGGGATTTCTGAATCTCGATGGCAAACTGAGCCAGGTCGGACGCGGTGGTCCACAATCCGGCCGCGGCCATTTCGGGATAGACATGCCATTTTCCCTGGACCGGATCGCCGTTGGAACGGTAACCGCTGGCGGCATTCTTGGCCCAATCCGGCGGAAGCGGTTGCTGGTAGGTGCTGTGCTGCATGCCGATCTTGTCGAGGACGGCGCTCTTCAACAATTGCGGAAACGGTTCGCCGGTGGCGTCGGTCAAGAGCAGTTGCATAATGGTGTAGCCGCCGCCCGAGTAGCGTTCGGTGGATCCTGGAACCAGATCCACGCGGATGGGCGGAGTATTGGCGGGCTTCTTGCCGTCCAGGATTTCGATCAGAGTGGGAACGGGTTGGTCGACCGCATAGCCGGGAAATCCGTGCACAGTGAGGCCGGCGCTGTGGCTCAAAATCCGTCGTAAGGTGACCTTTTGATCGCGCGTGAATTCGTTCTCCGGCACGTGCCAGGACTTGAGGTTGCGGTTCACGTCTTCATCCAGGCTCAGCTTCCCTGCTTCCACCAGATGCAGCGCGGCGGTGGCTGCGACCGGCTTGCTGATGGATCCGGCTTGAAAGAGCGTCTCGGTGGTCACTGGCCGATGGTTATCTTTTGCGAGGGTGCCGTAGCCTTTGGCCCAATGGATGGCGTAATTGTCGATTACGGCGATGCTCACGCCGACGACATTGTAGTGAGCCATGCGTTCGGCGATGGTCCATTTGGGGACGGCCTGGCCCTTGTCGATCTGGGCGGGCATTAATCCGTTTTCCACGCGATGGATGCGTTGATCGAGGGGCGTCTGAGTTTGGGAAGCGCGGGGCGATACCGATAAGATGATGAAGGCGAAGGCGATGTAGCGCAAAGCGAGATCCTTTCGCGGACCAGTATCTCACGCTCATACTCCACCGAATGCGCCCGATGAGGACAGAGTAGGTGGCACTCTGAAACCCGAACAAGACGACCCGGTGGTGGAGCAAGCTCTGCGGGATGGAGACCTGCATAAGGCGCTGCTGGATCATCTGGAAGCGGGTATTTACATGGTGGATCGGCAGCGCCGGATCCTGTATTGGAACCGGGGCGCGGAACATATCAGCGGGTATTCGGCGCAAGAGGTAGCGGGGCGTTTTTGTCAGGGCGACCTGCTGATGCACTGCGACGAGACGGGCAAGGGGATGTGCGGTAAAGGCTGCCCTTTGTCGACGGTGATGGTAGATGGCAAGCCTCGCGAGCATAACCTATTTCTGCGGCACCGGCACGGGCATCGCATTCCAGTGCAGGTGCGGTCGCGGCCGATCTACGATTCCAAGGGTGCAATTACCGGCGCAGTAGAGGTGTTTGAGCAGCTCATGGTGCCGGCGCCTATCGACCGGCGGGCGCTCCGAGAGCACGGTTGTCTGGATGAGCTGGCGGAAGTGGCCAATCGCGCCTACGGGGAGTTCAGGCTGGGGCATGCGGTGCATGGGTTGCGGCGCTTCGGGATTCCTTTTGGATGGATGGCGGTGGAGGTGAACGACGTCTCCGAACTGGAACATGGCTATGGGCATGGGCTGGTTGACGCAGCCGTGAAAATGTTGGCGCACACGCTGGATAGCAATCTGGGACCGCTGGATTTCCTGAGCCGCTGGGGGCAGGCCGCATTCCGGATCGAAGTCCACAGTTGTTTCGGGCAGGGTTTGGGCGAGCTGACGGCGAAATTGCAGGTGCTGGCCCGGGCTTCGAATCTGGAATGGTGGGGCGATCCGGTGCGAGTAACGGTTTCAGTTTTGGGCGTGATGGCTGAGCCCGGAGATTCCGTGGATTCGCTGGAGAAGCGGGTGGCGGCGGCGTTGGCGAATTCCCGGAAAGCGCGGGGCAACCGCGGAACCGAAGAGGCGCCGAGCAATGATTTCCTAAAACTAGGTGACAAGCGATGTTTGCCATAGTCGGGATTCTGGTGGTTTTCGGAGCCGTGGTGGGCGGCTATTTGATGGAGCATGGCAACATCAAAGTGCTGCTACAGCCGGCTGAATTGCTGATCATCGGCGGCGCGGCAGCCGGAACCATTTTGATCGCCAATCCACCGACCATTCTCAAAGGGATTATGGCGGGTATGAAGGTGGTTTTCGGCAGTTCCGGTTTCGGCAAAACCCGTTATATTGAAACGCTGAAGCAGATCTATACGGTGCTGCAGAAGGCGCGCAAGGGTGGGCTCACGGAACTGGAAAACGATGTTGAGAATCCGTCCAAGAGCGAGTTGTTCGCACAGTGGGATCACCATGTACGCGATTTCGTTTGCGACACGCTGCGGATGGCCATGACCGGGGGGCCTTCGCCTTTCGATCTGGACCAAATGATGGAGCTCGACATGGAAGTGCATGAACATTATGCGCAACTGCCGGTGAAGGCTCTCAATACAGTGGCGGATTCGCTGCCCGGGCTCGGCATTGTAGCCGCGGTGCTGGGCGTGGTAATCACCATGGGCGCGCTGGGCGGTCCACCGGAGGAGATCGGCCACAAGGTGGCAGCGGCGCTGGTGGGCACGTTTCTGGGAATTCTATTGTGTTACGGATTGCTGGGACCGATGGCGTCCAAGATGGGAAAGGCGGCCGAAGAGGAGCACCATTATTATCACGCGGTGAGGGTGGCGCTGATCTCATTTCTGAAGGGGAGTTCGCCGGGGGTAGCGCTGGAATTCGCGCGGCGGGCCGTACCAGGGCACGTGCGGCCCACTTTCCACGAATTGGAAAAGGCCTACAAGGGAAAGTAGAATGTCTGTCCAGAATCCGGAAACGCAGCCGCCTATTATTATCAGGAAGAAAAAGGGCCATGGCGAGCATCACGGCGGGGCATGGAAGGTAGCTTATGCCGATTTCGTCACCGCCATGATGGCTCTGTTCATCGTGTTGTGGCTGATGGGCGCGAGCGAAGGCGTGAAGAAAGCGGTGGCCGGGTATTTTCGCGATCCCTCCGGCAAGGCCGGCGACAATGGCTCCGGACAAGGCGGAACCGGCGAGAACATCTCGCTCAAAAAGGACGATATGGGCAAGCTCAAGCAGACCTTGGAATCCGCCATGAGACAATCGCCCGAGTTGGAGAAATTGAAAGACCAAGTAAACATGACGGTGACCGGCGAGGGATTACGCATCGAACTGCTGGAGAGCGAAGTGGGTACGTTCTTTGAATCCGGCAATGCCAGTCCGAGCACGCCCGGGAAAGATATGTTGCGGATGATGTCCGCGGAATTAGGCAAGCTGCCGAATAGGCTGCTGATGGAAGGACACACCGACGCGCGGCCATTTGCTTCGCGCAACGGCTATTCGAATTGGGAATTATCGTCCGATCGCGCGAACTCCGCGCGCAAGGTGATGCAGGAAAGTGGCCTGCGCGCGGATCAGGTGGCGGAGGTGCGTGGGTACGCCGATCAGAACCTGCGCAAGCCCGAGGATCCAAACAGCGCCTCGAATCGACGGGTGTCGATTGTGGTGAAGTATCTCATACCGCCGCCAGTGGCGCCGGCGCCGACCAAGCAGGCCAGCGCGAAGGAGTAGCGAGCGCTTGCTACAATCGGCAACGCGGTGACATCATAATCTGGCGCGAATATCACCAGGCGACCAAGCACACCCCTGAGCGGTTGCGGCGGAGCCGGCATTTCCTGGACTGGGCGAACATGCCGGATCCGTTCCGGCATTACGAAGGCGTGCCGCTGATCGATTTACCGGCCGATCCGAAACAGCCGGGGGATTGGATCGATTTTCTTTCGAGGTTGCTTTTTTACTCGGCTTCCATTAGCGCCACCAAGCAGACGGTTTCCGGCCAACGCTACGCGCTGCGCGTGAATCCCTCGTCAGGAAATCTGCATCCCACCGAGTTTCACGTGACTTGCCCGAACGGACTCTATCATTATCGGGTGTCGTCGCACATGCTGGAGCAAAGGGCCGCGGGCGATTATGGACCGTTGAAATTCTTGCTGACCACTATCGCCTGGCGTGAGGCGTGGAAGTATCAGAGCCGGGCGTATCGATATTGTCTGCACGATTTGGGGCACGCGTGGCAGTCGCTGGCGTTTGCTGTGCAGGCGATGGGGTGCGAGGCTAAAGCCGTTGGAAGTTTCGACGATGATTCGGTAGCTAGTTTATATCGACTGGCTGGGGATGAATGGCCGATGCTATTCGTTGAGATTCAGGGTGCGCCTGAGTTTCCGGCGGCGCGGGGTCTGGAGTGGTTCGGAGGAATTCCGAACAGGCTATCAGAGGAAGTTATTCGATATCCGTTGATTGAGGAGATGCACGCGGCGACCAAGAAGGTAGCGGCTGGTTGGCAGGCGAAAGCGCCTGCCCCACTGTCTCTTGACCTCGGGTACCGCGAAATCGCGCGGCGGCGGCGATCTGCGCTGGATTTTCGTGGAGGAGACGAATCTATTACCGAGCGACAATTGTTCACCCTGCTGGATCTTGCCACTCGTCCATCGGATGTAGATTTCTACATTCAACTTTACCTCTACGTGCATCGCGTCCACGGTGTTGATCCGGGTGTTTACAGATATTGGCCTGGAGAGGCGCGGCTGGAACTTCTGAAGTCCGGCGACCAACGCGTGATGGCGGCCGCTCTCAGTCTGGGCCAGGATCTGGCAGGAAACTCTTGTGTCACATTTTCGATGATTGGAGACCTGGAACGCGCGGCCGCAGAGCATGGCGACCGAGGCTATCGTTACGTTCATTTCCAGGCGGGCGCCATCGGGCAGCGGCTGTATCTGGCGGCTGAATCACTGGGGTTTCAATCCACGGGCATTGGCGCGTTTTTTGACGATTCGGTTAATGAATACTTAGGGATCGGCCCGGAGTCGGGCCGGCAGGTGGTGTATCACTTTGCGTGCGGGTACGCGGTGCCGGATGACAGGATTGTTGCAGGTTAAGTCCCCTTGCTTACGCGCGGGGCTACTCGCGCGGGGCTACTCAATTTGGATTGACTCCACTTGGATGACGTCTTCCTTGATGGTGCCGGTGACTTTGGCCTTCAGATCCTTCTCTTTACTGGTGGCTTTGATGGCGGCCAGCGCCTTGACGTTACCGCGCTCGTCGAACTTGATGAATTTTCCGTCAGCAAGCACAATGCCATACCCGCTTTTGGCGCAACTGATGGCGCAATCCTTGGTGTGACTAGCCAGATCATTCTTCTTGCACATTACGTCCACCACCGTGCCCGACCAGGTTTCGGCCAAGGCGAGGCCCGAAGTTACAAGCAAGCCAGCGATCAATTTCTGCATGCCACTAGTTTCCCATAGGATGGATGGGCAAATTTGGAGCCTTCTGTTAAAATGTGGGTTTAGAGTACGAATGCCTCTTGATTCAAGCAGCGGTCCTGATTATACTGGCTCTTTTCATGGCGATATGATCGGCATGACACCGCGGGAAGATTTCGACCCACTAGCGCCCCAGCGTGAGGCAGCGATGTTCTATGGGTTATTCCTGAGAGGGCATTCGGCGGACACCTTACGGCGCGATATCGACGTCCCCAAGCCGCTTCTGCAGAAATGGCTGAACGCGCGCAGGTATGAAACCGGATTTCGAAATTCACTGAAGCGCGTGTACCAATACCGAAAACAGGTGCTCGCGATTTTCGACGAGCTGGTGTTGAACGAAAAAAATCGCCCGCGCGTTCAGTAACCTGCCCAAATCTTCGAAGCTTCCCCTTACACTGGATAAAGATGAAACATACTCACTCGCCGTCGGTCCCCGTTGAAGACGTGACGGAAACTTCAAAGTCGCACATTCTCTCTAACCCTACGCGACCGTTTGATCCTGTGGGCGCCACTACGGCGTCCGAAATCCTGACCCGGATGCAGGGCACGGCGTTCCAGGGCAAACAGCTTGGCTTGGCGTTCGAAGTTTGGAAAAAGATGCTGGGTGACCGGTGCACCATCATGATGGGCATGTCGGGCGCCATGGTTCCGGCCGGGATGCGGCGGCTGGTGGTACGGATGATCGAAAACCGTTTGATCGATTGCCTGGTTTCCACGGGCGCGAATTTCTTTCACGATCTGCACGAGACGCTGGGCAACTTCCACTATCAGGGCTCGGCCGCGATCGATGACGTGCTGCTGGCGGAAAATCTGATCGACCGGATGTACGACGTGCTGGCGGATGAGGAAAAATTTCGCGAGCACGATCAGTGGATCGGGCGCTTCGCGGCTACCCTCGACCAATCGCGCCCCTACACGACGCGCGAATTCCTGTATCTGCTGGGCCTTGAACTGGGCAAGCATTCGAAGGAGGACGGCATTGTTTCGGCGGCGGCGAAGGCCGGCATCCCGCTGTATTGCCCGGCGATAGCGGACAGTTCCATCGGAATCGGCATTGCGGCCAATCGTTACGAGGGCGGGAATCGATTTACGTTCGACGTTATCGGCGACGTGGTGGAGACCGCTCGCATCGTGGCTGACTCCAAGGCTACCGGCGTTATTTATTTCGGCGGAGGGACTCCCAAGAATTTCGTCCAACAGACCGAGGTGACGGCCATCATCATGAACACGGGCGTCACCGGGCATAAATATGCCGTGCAGTGCGTCACCGATGCGCCGCATTGGGGCGGCCTTTCCGGCTGCACATTCGAAGAGGCGCAGAGCTGGGGCAAGATCGCAAAAGACGCATCCATGGTGACTTGCCATTCCGATTCCACCATCGCGATGCCCATTTTGGTTTCAGCGCTGCTCGAGCATCCGGAGTTGATCGCGAAGCGCCATCATCCCAGTTTCAAGATGGGCCGGGAACTGGAGATTTCCTCATGAGCGGCCTGAAGATTCCCGTGTACCAGGTGGATGCGTTTGCGAGCCGTGTCTTCTCCGGGAATCCAGCCGCGATTTGTCCGTTGAAGAAATGGCTGCCGGATGAGCAGATGCAGGCCATCGCCGCCGAGAACAATCTGGCCAACACGGCATTCTTTGTGCCCAACCAGGACGGCTACGATCTGCGCTGGTTCACGCCGAAGGTGGAAGTGGATCTGTGCGGCCATGCAACGCTCGCTTCGGCGTTCATCATTTTTCACGATCTAGCTCCGGCGGCGAAGTCTGTCCGGTTCGAGACCAAGAGTGGGGCGTTGGTGGTGACGCGCGATGGCGATCTGCTGTCGCTGGATTTTCCGTCACGTCCTCCGGCGGAATGTGAGTCGGTTCCGGAGTTGATCGCCGCGCTCGGCGCGCAACCGGAAGCAATCTTGACCGCGCGCGATTACCTGGCTGTGTATTCGTCGGAGGATGAGGTGCGGAAGCTCGCGCCTGATTTAGAGAAGATAGCGCAACTGGAACGGTTTGGAGTGATCGTGACCGCGCCGGGGAAGCAAGTGGATTTCGTGTCGCGCTTCTTTGCGCCCGCGAAGGGCGTCCCCGAGGATTCGGTTACTGGATCTGCGCACTGCACGTTGATCCCGTACTGGGGGAAGCGGCTGGGAAAGAAAAAGCTGCATGCGCAGCAGGTGTCGGCGCGCGGGGGTGAGTTGTGGTGCGAGGATCGAGGCGAGCGCGTGACTATCAGCGGTAAGGCGGTGCGGTTTTTGGAAGGCGCGATTTATTTGTAGCGTAAGCCGCCGGCTTGCCCACGTTCGTTACAATCGAAGTAGTGAGGCGCAGGCGTTTTCTATTAACAGCGGGCCTTCTTGCGCGGGGGCTTTCCTGGGCGGCTAGCGTGCCCGGACTTTCCATTCGCGGCAAGCTGACGCGATCTTCCGATCAAAAGCCGGCGCTCGAAATCAGCCCTAACAAGCTGGTTTATCTCGAGGGCGATCAGGCCACTGTGGGTGTTCTCAATGACAAGCGCTTGTGGGGAACGGACTTCGAGGCTGTGGGCCACTTCAACTCTCCGGACCATTTCGAGATCGATGCCATTCATACTCGATCCATGTTCGTGCATAAAGACGGCAAGCGGCTGATGATTACTTATTGGTGTGACGTTTGTTATATTCGAACCTACACGCCCGGCACATGTGTGTGTTGCCAAAAGTACACCGATCTCGATCTGCGGGAATCCGACGAGCCGCAGTATTAGTCTTTTTCCCTTCCCTGCTTATGACCCAAGCTGCCAATTACTCCGCCCAGAAGAGAGCCGTGGATTCGATCGAAATCGTGCGGTTGGCTGACGCCGCGCATCACATTGAGGTCTCGATTGCGCCTTCGATCGGCAATATCGCTTACGAGATGAAGGTGAACGGCAAAGTAATCCTGTTGCCGCCTCCGGGAAGTTTGAGTGAGTGGAAAGCCAAGCCCACACAGGCCGGCATTCCGTTTCTGGCGCCTTGGGCCAATCGCTTGGACGCCGATTCTTATTGGGCCAACGGCAAGAAATATCTTCTGAACCCGGATGTGGTCAGTTTGCGGCGCGATGCAAATGGCCTGGCGATTCACGGCCTGCTTTTGTTTGCGTCGGACTGGCACGTCACGGTCCTGAAAGCTGATGATCAGGGCGCTGAAGTGACCAGCCGTCTGGATTTCTGGAAGCATCCAGAATGGATGGCGCAATTTCCGTTTGCGCATTCCATCGAGATGACTTACCGGTTGGCCGGTGGCGTATTGGAAGTGAGAATCGCGATCGAAAATCTTTCCGCCGAGCCGATGCCGCTCTCCATCGGGTTTCACTGCTGGTATCAGATCCCGGATTGTCCGCGCGATGGCTGGAAGGTGCATCTACCGGTGCGCGAACATTACACGCTTTCCGCGAAGTTTACTCCTACCGGCGAAACGACGCCGGTGAAACTTGAGGATCCTACGCCACTGGCGGGGCGGTCGCTCGATGACGTGTTCGGCGGCGTGTCGTCGGCGGATGAGTTTTGGGTGGAAGGGAACGGCGCTAGAATCTCGGTGCGCTTTGGCGAGAAATATCCGGTGGCAGTTGTGTATGCGCCGCAGGCTCGCAATGTGACCTGCTTTGAGCCGATGACTGGCATCACGAACGCGTTTAATTTGGCGCATGCTGGGTTGTATCCGGGGCTCCAGAGTATTCCGGTGGGGCAGCGCTGGGTGGAGAGCTTCTGGATTCGGCCGTCGGGATTCTAGAAAATTCGGCATGTGTTAATGTTTCGGTGTATGGTTGGAATTAAAGAAGCCGTTGCGGCGGCGGTCCAATTTGCGACGAGCGTACTGCCTCCGATTCGCACTGCAGACATCCGCCTGGAGGAGGTCGAGGCAGGCGATTACAAAGGCCAGGATGTGTGGCTTATCACGCTGAGGATGCAGGGACGGGGCTTGGGGTTCCTCGCCGGTTCCATGAACCGCGACTTCAAGACGTTCGCGGTGCACAAAGAAACCGGGGAGGTGCTGGCCATGAAAATAAGGGAGTTGCGGGCATCTGATGCTCGATGCCGTTGGTCTGATCGAGAAGCATCGCGCAAACGGATTGCTGATCGACACCAACCTTCTGGTTCTGTTCTTGGTTGGCAAGACTAACAAGAGTAGAATCCTGAGCTTCAAACGCACCCAAGCGTACACCTTAGAGGATTTCGAGCTATTAGAGCGTTTGGTCGACCAGTTCAGAACGCTCATTACAACTCCACATGTCCTCACCCGAAGTCAGCAATCTGGCCAGCCTCCATGGAAAGGAGCTTACTACCTTTCGGCTTAAATTCAGATTGCTGGTCGACCAGATGAGAGAATTCTGCGATGAAAGCCAACTCGTCGTCGGGGATTCGAGCTTTAGCCGCCTAGGGCTGACTGACGCCGCCATCGCAAGGATCTCTCGTCACAGCATGCTTGTCCTGACGGACGATTTAGATCTTTAGAGGACGCTCCTCGACCGGGGCGTTGACGCTGTCAACTTTAACCACATTCGCAGTTGGTTTCCGCGTAACTGATATAAACCATCGGTCCCAATGCAGCAGCCCCCGGCCTCCACAGTAAAATGAGGCAACCTTCGCGCGTTTTGCGCGACACTACTGGAAGGTTTGACCATGCCCGCCATCAACCAGGTGCAGCCGATTTTCCACGAAGCGCTGCTGCTAACGGAAGGCGCGGATCGGGCAGCCTGGCTTCGCCGGCGATGTCAAGACAATGCTGAGCTCATAGCCGAGGTCGCTTCGCTGCTGACGGCACATGACGCGATGGCTACGCAGCCTGAGCCGCCTCAGGTGAGCCCTGAACCTGCCATACCAACCGAGCAGTTTGGGGCCTATCGAGTAGTGCGCCTGGTGGGCCGCGGCGGTATGAGCGCGGTGTATCTAGCGGAGCGGGTGGATGGCAGGTTCGACAAGCGCGTGGCTGTAAAAGTGATGGCCGCGCATTTGGCGAGCGACGATTTCCTGCGGCGGTTCCAGACCGAAGCGCAGTTCCTGGCATCACTCGAACATCCCAACATCCCGGCGCTGGTGGACGCCGGCGTATCGCCCTCCGGCCATCCTTATCTGGTGGTGGAGTATGTGGAAGGGGAGACGCTGGATCGCTATTGCGACGAGCGAAAACTGGGAATAGCGCCGCGCCTCCGTTTGTTCCTCGAAGTCTGTCAGGCGGTGGACCATGCGCATCGCAACCTGATCCTGCACCGGGATCTGAAGCCCGCTAATGTTCTGGTAACCAGCGATGGCGCGGTCAAGCTGTTGGATTTCGGAACGGCGTCGCTCCTGGCAGAAGGCCCCGGCGCGACTGTCACGCACGCGCGGATGCTGACGCCGCGATATGCCAGTCCGGAGCAGTTGCGGGGCGAACGGTCAAGCGTGACTGGCGATGTTTTCTCGCTGGGTGTGATTCTGTATGAACTGCTGACGGGCGCGTGGCCGTTTGGAGATCCCAATACAGTGATGAGCGGGCTGCGGCGCGCGGCCGGGCACGCCATTGCGACGGCGCCGTCTTCGGCAGTGACGGCTGAGGCGCCCGCACTGCGCTCGCTATCGCCAGAGAGGCTGCGTCAATTGCTAGCCGGCGACTTGTCCGCGATTCTGCTCAAGGCTCTGGATAACGATCCGGCGCGGCGCTATTCGACGGTGGCGGAACTGACCGCGGACGTCCTTCGCTTGCTGGAGGGCCGGCCGGTGGAAGCGCATCCACAGACGTTCCTGTATCGCGCGGGAAAATTTGTGGACCGGCACTGGATGGCAGTCAGCGCAGCGGCGGTTTTCGTGATGGGTCTTTCGGCTTCTACCTTATTGGCTGTGCGCCAGGCGCAAGTGGCTAAGGCAGAGGCGCAGAAGGCGCGGGAGGAAGCGCAGAAATCAGCGCGCGTGACGAAGTTTCTGCGCGGTATGCTGACTTCCGGCTTCAAAACAGGCGGAGCCGATGTAACCGTGATCCAGATGCTGAATGCGGCTGAGCCCAGCATCGAAGCGAGCTGGAAGAACGATCCGCTGGCTGAAGCCACGCTACGCGCTAGCCTGGGCGCGAGTTATGTAACGCTGGAAAAACCGGATCAAGCCAGGGCGCAGTTGGAAAGAGCGCTCGGTCTGTTTCAAAAGCTCGGACGGCACGTGGATGCCGCAGACACATTATTGGTACTCGGAATCAATGCGCAGAGGGTGGAAGGTAACGCGGCGGCCGATTATTATCAACGGTCCCTCGAAGAGCTTCGGCGGGCCGGTCAGGATGCTCCGCCGGCACTTGTGTTTCGCGTGAAGGTCTACCTGGCTGGAGTTTTGTCCGGATTCTATCGCCTTCCGGAGGCAGCCGCGCTTCTGGATCAGGCCGTCGCGCTTGCCGCCCGGGAACCAAGCATTCCGCGGGACCAATTGCCTGCGGCTTGGACGCATCAGGGCGAGATCCTGATGGAGGAGGGACACTTTGATGCGGCGGAAGCGCTGTTCCAGAGAGCCTTGGCCGCCGACAGCAAAACGTTCGACGCCTGGACAGGCCTCGCGCGATCGAGCTTTCTCAAACAGAATTTCCCGGCCGCGGCTGAGTTTGCGCGCCGCAACTACGAATTAACGTCCGCGTTCAACCGGGACAATCTGGCCGATACGGCGGAAGCGGCGATGGAATGGTCGCGATACCGAGCTGACGCCGGCGAATCAGCGGAGGCTGTGCCGCAGATCCGCGCCGCCATGCCGGAAATACGCAGGACTTACAAGTCTGGATTAATGCTGGCGCGCTATGTGGAGGCCGCTGCCCACGTTTACAACCAGGCGGCCCTGTTCAACCGGGCCGAACAACACGCGCGCGAAGCCCTGGAAGAAATCCACAACGGCCATCTTCCTGAGGTGCATCCCATGGCTGCCGCATG
>Ga0116125_1000430_pt1 | contig 19737 bp, 15 predicted proteins | sample June2015DPH_16_1_2_FD_89729 | JGI IMG/M metagenome (GOLD analysis project Ga0116125, IMG submission 89729) | Peatland microbial communities from SPRUCE experiment site at the Marcell Experimental Forest, Minnesota, USA - June2015DPH_16_10 | ecosystem: Environmental > Terrestrial > Soil >...
CAAACAGGGCTAAGATCGCGATTGGGAAACGCTCGGTTAGTCGCAACAGGATAGATATTGCAGGCCATCATCTTCCGCTAGCCCGCGGCCTGGCTCGACACATACACGCGTTCGCCATTCTCTCCCCATTTCCTGCCGCCGTGGCTGGCCACATACATCGCCAACTCCAACCGGCTCCAGACCCCCAACTTGTCGAAAGTACTGCGCAAATGGTTCTTGATCACCTGCTCGGTGGTTCCCATGATTCTGCCAATCTCGCGGTTCGTGAGACCCTGCCATACCAGGCTGGCCACCTGAGCTTCTTTCGCGGTAAGACGCTCTCGCGGCATCATAGATTTGCCCCTTCCTGATCGAAGACGGCGATGGCCAGCTTCACTCGCTTACGGCCGTCCTTGATTCCGGCACGCAGAAAAAGCGTGCGGAGATGCTGTTTTACGGTACGCGGGCTGATGCTCAACTGGCCCGCAATTTCTTTGTTGCTGCACCCGCCCACCAGCAAATCGAGCACTTGCTGATCCCGCGGGGTAATCTTCATTCCGTTGAGATCCATCACAACCATCCTCCTAGATTTTGTTAACCCTGCCTTGCGGCAGATCGCTTCTGGCAATCTTGTGTTGCACATTTTTCGCCAAACATTCGCTCCGCGGCTATCTGCCGTAAGGAAAGACTTTGAAGACACTTAGGGGGCGGGACAAGGGTTCTGAGAAGGGTCTGAAAAAAGTGGCGACAGCTGGTTTATTCCGAATCGGGACGCAGGCACTAGCGCGAGCGGCGACGCAACGGAATCCCGCGCGCGCGAAGTTTAGAAATCATTGGGGAACCTCCAGCGCACAACCAAATTCACGGATTGCTGTAACCCTATTGCCTGCAAGCCAGTGCGCGAGGGACCGCGCGGTTCCGACTTGCCAAATTGTCTGCAGCGCTCAAATGAGGTCTATGGACCTGCAGCTGCAAAACATCGCTCCCAAAACGAATTTTCGGTGAGCGGCATCGGCTCATTTTGGGTGATGAACGCCGCGGACCGCCATGTTTCCCACAGGGGCGCGATGTTACCCTCGACATGAGGCCCTCAGTCTGCGAATTCAGAGGAGAGAATTAGTTCGCCGCAAAGACCGAAGATGAATGATCAACAGAACTTCTTCGGCGGACACTTTGGCGACTCCAGGTTCTGCGTGAAGCTGGCGAGCCTCGCGCTGTTCTTCTGCTTTTTCTGTGCTACCTCGATGTCGGCTCAGGGCGGACCACCCTACTACACGAACGACCCTGGTACGCCGGGCAATCACAATTGGGAGATCAATCTCGGATACATGCCGTTTTATTTCAACGGACAATCCGTTTCTCACACTCCAGATGTGGACCTCAATTTCGGGCTGGGCGAGCGTATCCAGCTGACTTACGAAAATGCGTGGTTGAGGGTGCAAAATCCTTCTTCGCCGGTTAAATACGGCTTGGGCCAGTCCAATCCGGGCGTCAAATGGAGGTTTTATGATGGGGGCGAGAAGGGCCTGTCGGTTTCAACTTTTCCCCAGTTTTTTCTCAACAACCCCAATGACGCTGTCCGCCGCGGAATTACTCCGGCGAGCGAATCGTTTCTGCTGCCGTTCGAATTCACCAGGAAACTCGGCCCCGTTGACGTGGACTTCGAGATCGGATATCAGCAAGTCCACAAGGCGCCCAACGGATGGATCACCGGGCTCGTCATTGGCCACGACTTCACTCGAAAGCTCGAAGGTGACGTGGAGTTTTATAACACTGGCACCTTCCATGCATCGGAGAACGAACCAACGATTGACTTCGGCGGCCGCTACAAACTGCATAATCCGGTGATCCTGCTGTTTATGGCCGGACGGGGCCTCAAGCCGGCGAGCAATAATCAGCCGTACTTCGTGGGCTATTTCGGCCTTCAACTTCTCCTGCCCCGGAAGTCCTACCCGGCGGATGAGCCAGAGAACAAGTAGCCCAGAGAACAAGCAACCAGGTCCGCGGTTATCGTCGCCCGGTTCGGACACCCTCACCCGGCCTTACGACAGTAACGTTCACTCAGGCTTCAATTCGCTGCAAACTCTTTTTAACGATTGCGTGTAAATCACTGTATTAACGGCGGAAAGACCTGCGTCTGATGCGCGTCGAGACCATCATCCCCGGACTAGGGCCGCGCTCGAGACTGGGCCCGAAGCTGGGAAAGAAACGCTCTTGTGAAGGAATTGCACTAGAATAAAGGCTGGGAGTTTCCGGGAGAGGAACGAAGCGAAGTGGAGCGGCCGGCTCGTAACGGCTGCGTGAGAAGATTGTGAGCGACAAAAAAAACAAGCCCACTCTCGACGAACAGACTTTCGGAAGGCTTCTGGAAGCCGCTTATGTGCTGCAAGAGCACAACCGCGAAATGCGGCAGATCGAGGAGAGCCTTGAGTTGCACAGCGAGCGGCTGCGGGAACAAGAAGCGCAAACCCTGACTTCTTTCGAAAAGAGCATCCCGCGGCCGGCCGAAACCCGCCCCGAAACTGACTACACGCGCACGCTGGCGGAAATTGTCGAAGCCCAGCATCAGATTCAGATTCGGCATCTCGATTCGGACAAGGCCATGGCGGTGGTCGCGGAAAGGACCGCGCGCATCACCGGCGGCAGCGGCGCCGGGATTGGAATTCAGGAGGGCAAGATCATTCGCTACCATGCCGGGGCTGGAACATCGGCTTTGCCGACGGGCAGCGAAGTTTCCCTGGAAAAGGCCATTTGTGCGATCTGCGTGCGCACCGGCCAGGTTCTGCGCACACCCGATGTCAACACAGAATTTCTTTTCGATCCGGAGTTGTGCCATCCCCGCGGAATCCAGTCGCTGGTGGCGGTTCCGATCTACCACGACGGCAATATCGTGGGGGCGCTGGAAGTTTATTTCGACAAAATTCAGGGGTTCGTTGAACAGGACATTCACACGTGCCGTTTAATGGCGGGCCTGGTCACGGAGACGATCGGCCGTACCAGTGAATCGGCACTTAAGAAATCGATGGCCGAGGAACGTTCCTCGATGATGGCTGCCATCGACCAATTGCGGCCGAATCTTGAGCCGCTGGCTGACCAGCAAAAACTCGCCTCGCGCGGGGCGGCGATCTCGGCCGAAACGGAAACCGCGCAGACGGTTACTTGCTGGAAATGCGGAAATAAGCTGGTTGCGGCAGAACTGTTCTGCGGTAAGTGTGGCGCGCCACGAAGCGACAGGGAAATGCCGGGCCTGCCGGATAAGCTTGTCTCGCCCTGGAAAATTGAAGAGCAGATCCCGAACGTCTCCGGAATTCCGGCGAACGGAACCGGAGCGAACGCCGAATCGGTGAGCGGCGTGGGATCGCGCCTGAGTGCGACCGCGCACGAAATTCATCTGCCTGATTCGGCTTCTTCGCCGGGGTTTGAAGACCATGCTGATTCGCTCACTGCGTCCAATATCCAGCGCGCCGATGAGGAGGCCATTCAAACCGCTTTGGCCGTTGCGGCGCAACATCCGGAGATCGACCTTGAGAATGCTTCCGCCGCGGTGGCGAAAGTGAAACAACAGGATGCAACCTGGAGCTCCGCAGCCAAGGCGCGGGGCTTTCTGGAAGGCTTGGCGGGAACAACCTCGACCAACACGGCGGCGCGCTTGTGGCGTGCCCATCGCGGCGATTTTTATCTGGCGATTGCAGTCATCCTGGTCGCGGTCGTCATTCGCTGGGGGCTTATGCCCAGCAGTCCGGTGAGCGCGACTGCGGGAAACCCTGTCTCGACAAACTCTGCCCAACGCAACCCACCTGCCCAGGATACGAACCTCTCCGCGTTCGATCGGCTGCTGATCGCTGTGGGATTGGCCGATGCGCCGGAAGAGGAAACACCTGTAGACAAGGGAAATCCCGATACCCAGGTGTGGATCGACCTGCATACGGCTCTTTATTACTGCCCCGGCTCCGATCTCTATGGCAAGACTCCAAAAGGCAGGTTCGCGAGCCAGCGCGAAGCGCAGGCCGATCAAGTCGAATCCGCTTCTCGAAAACCCTGTGAGTAGGCGACCAGCATCTGTTTCCAACGGTAATGTATCAGTTTGAATCTTGCCCCGTGGAATCACGGCGCGGCCTGTGCGATACTCGGTTCGCGGCGAAACGTCCGCGCGACCCCGTCCAGCTTGCCAGGCAGGTATTCGACATTGCTATTGGCGAAGCTGAGGATACTGTCAGCGAATCGAAGCGCTGATATTGATTACGCAATGTTGCAGAAGATATACGGCGTCCGACCGATGCCGAACAGCGCCGCTACAGTCCTGCCAAGTGCATCGGCGCCGATATGAAAGTTGTCAGCAGTGATCCCGATCCCAAACATGTGAGCACGCCCTATGTCGAACGTCACAACCTGACGATGCGAATAGGAATGCGCCGCTTCACTCGCCTAAGAATGGCTTTTCCAAGAAATTCGAGAATCACGCGGCGATGGTTGCGATTCACTTCTTCTATTACAACTTCGCCCGGATTCACAAGACGATGCGAATCACGCCTGCGATGGCCGCTGGATTGAGCGAGAGCACTTAGACTCTTGAAGACATCACCCCAATGGCCGATAGTTACCTGCCGAAGCCAGAAAAACGTGGGCCGTACAAAAAGAAAATCGCGTAATATCGAGTGCCATAGATGCTAGGCCCAGTCTCCAATGCGGCCCACAGTGCGCCGACAATCGGCGGTGCGCTGTTTCCTATTGTGATTGCCCTACCCTGTTGGTCTATGTATGGTGGCGATTTCTAACTAACGAAGGTGAGCGATCCAAGCCAACAATGGAAAAGATGATCGGCTTAAGCCTTATACTCTGCACCATGATTGCTCTCGGCATTTGGGAGTGGGTTCGCGCCGTGAAAATTTCAAACTGATACATTGCCTTCCCAATAACAGAATTGACAACCTTGTCGGCTCGGAGTGCAATCATACCTATGTCCTAAATCGGGAGAATCCATGGCCGTGGCACAACCGGAAGATGAGTCGAAAACCGGGACCTTACCTGACCCCGAGTTGAATCCGCTATTGAACCCGCTCCTGGCCGCAAATATGGGGCGGTGGGCGGAGGTGTACTTCACCAATCCGCCGGAGAGGCGCGCACAGGCGGTCGCTGAATTGCTTCGCGAACTGGAAAACGATCCGCACCCGGAACATTATTCGGCGGTTCAGAATAACGACAAGATTCAACAGCCGGCCGCGAGGAAGGCGGACGATATTTTGCTTCGGCATTCCTACGCCAGCGCCGAAGGATCGGCTTTGATTTGCGAAGCCTGTGGTCACCACAATACGGCCGCGCAGCGTTTTTGCGGGATGTGTGGCGTGCCTCTACCCGCGGCTGCCGAGAATTCTGTTCAAGAATTCGAGGAAGAACCGCTCAGGGAAAGAAGCTGGCATGACCAGGACCGGCCGCAAGCGACTCTCCAAGAAACAGTCGATGATCAGGAAAGGAATTTCGAGGAAGTGCCCGCACGCAGATATCAGGAGCAGAGGGTTGACTTCCCTTCTCTGACGCCATCGTTGGACCCATCCGCGGATCACGAGGACTTATTCAGCTACCAGTCCGAGCCGCCTCGTCGCAATTACCGGCTTTACGTAGGCGTCGGCTTGGCGATACTTCTCGGCCTGCTGGTTTATAAAACATGGCGCGGTAATGCTGCATTTTGGAGCAATCGTGGTACGCCGTCTACTGTGCCGCAGGAAGCGCCCAATGCTCAGGACACCCAACCAGCCGCAACTGCCCAACCCGCCGCGACCGCAGGAGAGCAGCAAACTCCGGCCGAGAATGCGGCGGCGAATACTAGCTCTGATTCTCCGCCAGCCCACGAGCAGACACCCCCGCAGGCCACGTCTCCCCGGGGCGGGCGTGCCAAACCCAGCGGCACGACGCCGACTGCTCCGGCAGCAGTGAATACTCCCGCCGCCAGTTCGGAACAAAGCGGCGCTGCGGAACTGGCAACGGGAGAAAGATATCTGAATGGGGGTCCGGGAAGAGCGCGCGACAGCCATGAAGCCGCCAGTTGGCTATGGAAGGCTGTAGCCAAACAAAACCCGACCGCAACCATGCTGCTCTCCGATTTGTACCTGCGCGGAGATGGAGTGAGCAAGAGTTGCGATCAGGCTCGTTTATTGTTAGACGCTGCTGCCAGGAAGGGTAACGCTGCTGCCGCCGAGCGGCTGCGAAATTTGCCAGCCTTCGGTTGCCAGTAACAACTCATCACCGAAAGCTGCTGGGTTAGGCCATTGCCGAGGGCATTTCGTTGGGCTGCCTCCGCGATTCGTACCAGAGGGCCAGTTCTACTCGATTCCAAAGTCCCAACTTATCGTAGATGACGCGAAGATAGTTTTTCACGACGTGTTCGGTTGTGCCGATGGCATCGGCCACGTCGCGATTCTTCAACCCTTGCGCGACTAGTTCGATGACACGGTGCTCTCGTTCGCTTGGTGTGCGGTTTCCATAACGTTCGTAGGGGAACATGCTTGCCTCCGATATAGCAGTGTGGCGAGTTTCACTCGCTTAATTCCGTCTGTGATTCCAAAACGAAGAAAAAGCCGGTTAAAGTGGGCCTTCACCGTTCGGCGGGCCATTTTGAGCTGTTTGGCGATTTCGGCATTGTCACAACCTTGTAAAAGCAATTCCACAATTTCTTTTTCGCGCGGTCCCAGGCGAACGGACTGCTGGCTCATTAGTATTTTTTGCCCCCTAGTCTGGACCGGCTTAGTCCCATTTTTCACAACTGGAGTGTTCCCAAAATTGGTAGCACCTACTATGCCATTTTGAGACACTAAATTGCTGTGATGGGAGAACAGGTATTTCCACAGGCTTTTCAGGGCGTTTGGATGGAGATTTACACTTCTCTCTGAACCTTGTTGTGTGCAGAGTTCGGTCTTTGCGCCGAAGGGTTTGAACGAAAGGGGGTTTAAAACCCCAGCTATCCCCGCATTTTTTCTAATGATGCGGTTCCCAGTGCGCAGACGGTTAACATTTGAGTTGGCTTCAACTTCTTGTGGTGCGATGATCTACGTTCCGGCTTCCGAGTGCGCGCGGAATAGGTCTCCTCAGGTAAACACCCTAGGTTAAAACTACTGGAATCCTTGTATGAGCACTGAAGAATTTACACCTTCGCGCGGCAGTTTCCGGGCCGAAAGATGTTTGTTGCACATGAACTGCCACATCTTCCAGATTGCGGCGCATCCATTGCAACACGTTTCGAGCCCACTCTAAAAGGGTCCGATGCTCTACACTGTCGGCTGATATGCAAGCACTCTTGTCATGCATTTCGCGCATCCAGAGCAGGTCGCATAATCTGCCATGGACGTCCTCAGAAATTGGGAGAGCGTAACTGATGCGGCTGCTGAGCGTAGTCGGAGCGCGACCGAATTTCATGAAGATTGCGCCGATTGTCGAGGAATTGAAAAGGTTCCCCGAAATCGAACACTACCTCGTGCATTCCGGGCAGCATTATGATGAATCCCTTTCCGCCAGCTTTTTCGCTGATCTCGACTTGCCGCAGCCAGACGTGAACCTTGATGTCGGCTCCGGCAGCCACGCCGTGCAGACCGCCGAGGTGATGAAGCGCATCGAGCCGGTTCTGCTCGAACACAAGCCAGACTTGCTGCTGGTCGTCGGAGATGTGAATTCGACCCTGGCCGCGGCCCTCGCCGCCGTCAAGTTGGGAATTCGCATTGCGCACATCGAAGCCGGTTTGCGCAGTTTCGACAGGACGATGCCGGAAGAGATTAACCGCAAACTCACCGACGCGATTTCCGATCTGCTATTTGTTACCGAGCAAAGTGGAGTGGAAAATCTGCGGCGGGAGGGGGTTGATGCGGAACGAATTTTTCTGGTCGGCAATGTCATGATCGACAGCCTTTGTCGACACCGCAAAATGGCAGAGCGGTCACCGATATTGGATCGTCTCGATCTGCGTCAGAGTGCAAACGGTTGTCGACCCTATGGAATTCTCACACTTCACCGTCCTTCCAATGTGGATGATCGCGCGGTGCTGCAGAACATTCTTAACGCGGTGAAAAAACTTGCCTCCGAGTTTCCGATCTTCTTTCCCGTTCACCCTCGGACCCAGAAGAATATTGAGCGTTTTGGTCTCACCGGATATCTGGACGGGATTGCAAGCAGCAAAGGAATTGTGCCGCACGATCCGCTTGGCTACCTTGATTTTCTTTCCCTGAATCAAAGCGCCCGCATCGTTCTGACTGATTCCGGGGGCATTCAGGAAGAGACCACGGTGCTGGGCGTACCCTGCCTTACGTTACGTGAAAATACGGAACGCCCAGCTACGATTGAGCATGGGACGAATCAGATCGTCGGAGTGGATCCGGATCGCATTCTCGCCGCCGGACAGGCGATTTTGCACAATCCGTTGCCTCTCTACCGCCGCCCTCCCCTTTGGGATGGAAAAACTGCGCCCAGAATCGTAGCGATCATTCGCGAACATTTCCGCAAACCTCTCGCCGCTTAGTAAACTGCAAAGTTGCGACGGAAAGTTTATTGGCGTTGTGAATCGTAGAATAGCCGAAACAACAGATGAACATATCAAGCGTGCGTTTCAAGATCGACGCACCCCTGCCGTTGCCGGAGAACGAAGTGCAACTCTGGCGGGCCGATCTGGATGCGATCTGTACGGAGGAATCGCGATGGCAAAGAGTGCTCTCGCCGGATGAGCAAAAACGCGCTTCGCGGTTTCATTTTCCGGGCGACCGTCAACGCTTCGCGGCTGCGCGAGCGCTTCTGAGAATAATTCTGGCTGGCTACCTGAACGTCGAACCGCTCAGCGTCAATTTCTGCTACTCAGCAAAAGAGAAGCCTTCTTTGGCGCCCTCGCACGCCGCGAGCAACATCACGTTCAACCTTTCGCACTCGGGTGGAATTGCGTTGTATGCCTTTGCACGCCGCCTGGAACTGGGCGTGGATGTAGAAAAAATCGGGCGCGACTTTGATGTGGAAGGTATTGCGCGCCGATTTTTTTCCGCGCATGAGCAAGAACAACTTGCGGAGCTTCCCGCGGCAGAACGAGATGAGGCATTCTTCCGGTGCTGGACGCGAAAGGAAGCGTACATAAAAGCGACCGGCGATGGGCTGTCTCTGCCACTGTCGCAATTCGATGTTTCTCTACAGCCTGGAAGCTCAGATGCTTTAGTAGCGACAAGGCCCGACGGCGCAGAAGCCGGAAATTGGCTGCTTCGTGAAGTGCCGGCGGGAGCGGGCTATGTGGCAGCGCTCTGCGTCCGCGGCCGGAACTGGAAATTGGCCGGCTGGAACGAGGAGTAACGGTTACCGGCCACTGTGGTTCACTAAATCTATGGAACGCGAGCGACCATTGGCGCAATTTGTTTCACATTAATGATCGGCGCGAGGTGATTTTGGATCAGTAGTGTTGCAAGTTCGTTGCTTTTCAACTACTTGCCGTAATATTTTTCGGCCGCCACGGTTGCTCGATTGCTGTTATCTTTGGTTATAGCGCATTAGAGATTGACGCTTTCTCGCAGTGACCGAGAAGTGGTAGTCTGATGGGTAAAGTTTTCGGGGCTTTCCTCTCCCGTTACATCTGCAAATCGTTTCGCTCCGGTCCGATAGCAACACTGGAATAAATCCAGCCAAACGCGATAGGGGTAATAGACAATAATAGGAGGCTTTCGCACTTGACCGCTTCAGCTAGCCATCTCATTGCGCCGCACGGCGGAGAGCTCATCAATCTCATCGCCCAACCAGAAAAAATCGCAGAATTGAAAAGCCATTCCAAAGAATGGCCGTCGTGGGATTTAACCGGGCGCCAGCTCTGTGATCTTGAATTGCTGGTTACGGGCGGATTCTCTCCCTTACAAGGCTTCATGACGCGCGCCGATTATGAAGGCGTCTGTCACGACATGCGGCTCGTCAGCGGCGTTCTCTGGCCCATGCCGATCACTTTGGATGTGACCGAGGAATTTGCCAAGAAGCTGACGGCCGGCAGCAGTAAGGTTGCGTTGCGGGATCCTGAAGGCGTGATGGTCGCGGTGTTGCACGTCGAAGACGTTTGGCAGCCGGACCGCAAAGCCGAGGCTAAGGCGGTTTTCGCCAGCACCAGCGCCGCCCATCCTGGGGCTGATTACGCCATGAACAAGGCGAATCCCTGGTACGTTGGCGGAAAAATCGAAGGTCTGCAGATTCCATCGCACTACGATTTTCGCAACCTGCGCTTGACTCCCGCGGAGGTTCGCGCCGAGTTTGCCCGCATAGGCTGGCGTCGCGTTGTAGCTTTTCAGACACGTAACCCTATGCATCGCGCGCACGTCGAGCTAGCATTTCGCGCTGCAAAACAAGTCGAAGCTAATTTGCTGATTCATCCCGTGGTTGGCATGACCAAGCCGGGCGATGTGGACTATTACACGCGGGTTCGCTGCTATCAGTTACTGCTCTCGAAATTCCCGCAGGCGACCGCGAAGCTTTCGCTGCTTCCGCTGGCCATGCGCATGGGCGGGCCGCGCGAGGCTGTGTGGCATGGAATTATTCGTAAGAATCACGGCTGCACACATATCATCGTGGGACGCGATCACGCCGGGCCGGGGAAAGATACCGACGGCAAGCCATTCTACGGACCTTACGAAGCGCAGGAAGTTTTCAAGAAGCACGAAGCTGACATCGGTGTGACCATGGTTCCCTTCAACATGATGGTCTACCTTGAGGATCAGGATAAGTATGTTCCGGACGATGAAGTGAAGAAGGGCGACCGGGTGCTGAACATTTCCGGGACAGAACTGCGCGAGCGCTTGAATGAAGGACGGGAGATTCCGGCGTGGTTTACCTATCCGGAAGTGGTTGCGGAGCTGCGCCGCAGTTTTCCACCGCGGCACAAACAGGGTGTGACAATTTTCTTCACTGGGCTTTCGGGATCGGGCAAATCGACTATCGCGAATGTGTTGTTGACAAAGTTCCTGGAGACTGGCGGCCGTCCGGTAACGCTGCTTGACGGCGATCTGGTTCGCAAGCATCTGTCCGCGGAGCTTGGTTTCTCGAAGGAACATCGTGACATCAACATCCGCCGGATTGGATACGTGGCCTCTGAAATCACCAAGAACGGCGGCATTGCAATCTGCGCGCCTATCGCGCCTTACGACGCGACGCGCAAGCACGTTCGCCAGATGATTGAACCCTACGGCGGTTTCATTCTGGTGCACATTGCAACCTCCGTGGAAGTCTGCGAGCAGCGCGACCGCAAGGGTTTGTACGCGAAGGCGCGAGCGGGCATTTTGAAGGAATTCACTGGAATTTCGGATCCGTATGAAGTTCCGGCAGACGCTGAAATCACGATCAACACCGGCGAACTCTCTCCCGAAGAGGCCGCGCAGGAAATCGTTCTGCACCTCGAAAGGGAAGGATTCATAGGAACGACTGCGGCGTCGGCGTAAAACCTGTTTCCGGCGCACGCCGGAAACATTTGCGCGGTTGAGCCGGTAACGTCATGGATCTGCTGATCAAAAGCCTGGTAGGTTTCCTCGTCGGTAGTCTTATTGGAATGACGGGAGTTGGGGGCGGCGTTTTGCTGCTCCCGATTCTCATTTTCGGTTTGCACGTTCCACCCCTTTCTGCCGTCGGCTCAGACGCTTTCTTTAACTTTGTCACGAAGATCGGCGCCAGCATAGTCCACCTGCGGAAAGGAACGGTTCGCAAGAAGGTCGTCTTGGCTCTTGCTGCGGGCAGCGCACCAGGATCGTACGCGGGCGTGAGTTTTCTAATTCACCTGCGGAATGTTTATGGCAATGGCGTCAATCGTTTCATCACCATCGCTGTCGGCGTTTTGCTGATTTGCATCCCCACGTTCCTGTTTTTTCAGAAGAAAATCGAAGATCGGGCTGCAACCAAACCGCCTACGCTCAAATCCTTCGCCTGGATGTGGCTGCTCGGTCTGATAGCCGGTTTTCTTGTCGGCATCACGTCGGTGGGTTCGGGCAGCATCGTGATGATGATGCTGTTGCTGTTTTACAGCTTTCAGCCCAAGGTGATGGTGGGCACGGACATTGTGCACGCACTCATTCTTACGGGTGTAACCAGCCTGCTGCATTTTCGCCTGCACAACATCGACATTCATCTCGTCGGCGCGTTGGTGCTGGGATCGATACCGGGAGGTTTGCTGGGTTCGTACTTGAGTACGCGCGTTCCAGTTCCGTGGCTCAGACGTATTCTTTGTGCAGTGTTGCTGGCGACCGGCGCTCGTATGTTGATGGCGTGATGCCTGCGTGAGATTGCTACAAAAAAGGAAGTCAATGAACTCGAATTCTTACGCTCCAATTTTGCAACGCATCCGGGCCGCGCTTGAGGCCTCGCGCGCGGTTTTCACGCGCTTCACGCCTGGTGCAATTGAGACAGAATACAAAGTTGGCCACGATCCCGTAACCGAAGCAGATCGCGCGCTCGACGCCGTTCTTCGCAAAGAGCTTTTGCGCGAAGGCGAAGGCTGGCTCTCCGAAGAGAGCGTCGACGATCCCATTCGCCTGGACCGCTCTCGAGTTTGGGTGGTCGATCCACTGGACGGCACTCGCGAATTCGTGAAGGGCATACCGGAGTTTTGTGTCTCGATCGGATTCGTCGAAAATGGCCGTCCCGTGGCCGGTGGAATTTTCAACCCGGCAACGGATGAGACTTTTCTGGGTTCGATCGACTCTGGCGTGACCTACAATGGCCAGGCAGCGCAGCCCAGCCAGCGCAACACCCTGGATGGGGCTCTGGTGCTCGCCAGCCGTAGCGAGGTCAAACGCGGCGAATGGAAGCCGTTTGAAAACGCTCCATTCAAAATCCGTCCTATGGGATCCGTGGCCTATAAACTTGCCTTAGTTTCGGCCGGTCTGGCGGACATTACTTTTACCTTAACCCCCAAGAACGAGTGGGACGTCGTGGCGGGAGCGGCGCTGGTGCAAAGCGCTGGCGGCTTCGTGAGCACGCTCGAAAAAACCACCTTGACGGCGAACCGGCGCGATCCGCTTCTCTCGGGTTTGCTGGCGAGCGGGCCCTTCCTGAAGCAGCCTTTGCTCGCTCTGGTAGAGCCGCATCTCCGCGTAGTTGAAGAGACGCGCTAACGCCCGGGTATCTCTCTTGTACGAGCCGCTGGTTTTCACCGGTCTTCATCCGTCCGTACCCGTCAGGCCATCCGAAATTCACGGAATTTTAACCTTCCGGTAACCTTAGCGAAATGCCGGACAGGCTACCCTTACGCTTCTCAAAAGGAAGATTGCGCCGGAGCGATCCGACGGCGTGCGAGTTCTTGCGCGCGCCACAGGGCGGGATTGCCAGCAAAAGAAAAAAGGTCAGGTCATGCAACGAAAACTCGCGATTTTTATCATGGTGTTGCCGTTCCTCTTCACCGCATGCGGCGGTAGCAGCAGCAATACCGTCACTCCTTCAGGGTCGATTGCCGGCAACTGGCAGATGAGCCTGCAGCCGACGAATTCTAATGAGAGCCCGAGGACGCAGTCAGGATTTCTTTTGCAGAGTGTCAATGCGGTTACCGGCAGCTTGCTGCTGACGGATTCGCCATGCACCGCTGTGGGCAACGTATCGGGAACGCTCAGCGGAACCAATGTTTCCATGGTGGTTGATCCCAACGGAGTCCAGGTTAATCTGACTGGCACGGTAGGCTCCGGCCAATCCTCGATGACGGGCGACTACACGATTCTTTCCACGGGATGCAGCGCGGCAGGCGCTTCCCCGGATACCGGGACGTGGACCGCTACCCTGGTACCGCCCTTCACCGGGAACTTGTCCGGCACATTTACATCGCACACCGGCACGACTTATGCAGCCACTGGCATGCTCACCCAAGGATCGAACACTGGCCTCAGCAATGCGCCGGTTACGGGGACGCTCAACCTCACGGGTTATTGTTTCGCGGCCGCGAATATTGTCGGAACGGTCAGCGGCACTAACGTGGTGCTGAATTTTGTCGATCCCGACGGAACGCAACTGGGTGAACTGTACGCAACCAGCAGCACGGATGCCACGTCCATGACCGGCACGTACGAATATATCGGCGAGGGCACAGGGGCCCCGAAAGGCTGCACCGGCGACGACCACGGCACGATCACCCTTACGTTGCAGGGATCGTAGGATTAGTTACCCGCTCAGTGCAGCAACCCGGCAGCGTCTGCACACATTCCATTCAACAAAAGTTGAGGCAGATGGCCGATTGGCCATCTGCCTCGCTTCATCTCCCCCTCAAGTTATTGTTTTTTGTTGAGCACGCCCGGGGCAGTCGCGTCCGGGTAGGTGTAGGGGAAGTCCGCGGCAAAAGGAACCGCGGTAGTGTTGGCGCCCGGGTTGGTTGTGACGTACAGAATGGTAGTCGTCACAGCCACGTTCGCGATCGTGTAAGCCGTTCCGTTGATCGTGATGGATCCGCCCTCCCACGATGTGCCTGCGGTGAATTTGGTTCCCGTTTTCCAGGTCACTTTGTAGCCTTTGTTCTTGGTGTCGGTGCTGGAAGTGGTCGCGGTGCCGTTCGTGGTTGGAACAGTAATTCCGAACGGACCTTCGATCGCGCCGCCTACGTCACCGCCTGCTTCGGTGGATCCGCCCAGAGTGTTGCCTCCATCTTCCGAGTTGGGAGCGGTCGCATCGCCGTTGTTTCCGGCTACTGCCGATTGAGTAAAGTGGGATCGGTAGACGTCAAGCCCGTCGCTGCCCGTTGAGGTGCGGAAGGGAACAAAGTCGGCAACCGAGGTGTCGACATTGTCTTGGGCGGACTGCGCTAACACATCCGGTCCGTATGGGTCTGCGCCAATCAAGGAATTTGGAACCAGATAGCGCAAGAACGACCATGCCTTGTAGCTGCCATTGCGCAGAGTGGGGAATGACGGAGTCGAGGGCCACACCGAGGCGGCGGTGGTTACGGTTCCGTTCGGCAACTCCTGGTTTACCGTTCCCGGAATCGATAGCGGATCAACCCCGTCCAAGGTCAGATAATTGAAGCTCGACCCCGCCAGCTTCGAGGCATTTCCGAAGCTGAAGAAAATGTATCCCAGTGAATTTGCAATTCCGAGCAGGCCGTAGGTGGCCCCGCTTTTGTTGCTTCCTACCACCTCACTGGTGCTAAGGGCGCGCTCACGCACTCCGTGGACCTGTGTCGGAAGGTTCAGAGGATTGTAGGGCGCATTGTAGGGGTTGACGACGCCCACCTCCTGCGAATCATCGGTGTTGCCAGAGGAACGGAACGCGTCGTATTCGATCACGTTCATGGTTCCGGAGAGCGGTTCGCGCAAGAACAGGGTGAGCGGAATACCAGCGCCGTCGGCGGGTCCGCCGAACGCTGCGTTGTGAGTGTCGGCGGTCGTGGTGCCATCGAAAAGGTGCGCCAACGGGAACGGGCCCTTGGTTCCGATGCCGCTGATCAGATTGGTAGTCGAGGAAGAAAAACTGCCTCCGTTATTCAAGACGAAGATAACCGGCTCTGCTCCAACGGGAATCGTGGTGTAAGCGGGCACAACGATCTTCGTAATAGGATCGGCCTTGCCGCTCAGGGCGAACTTCACCGGGGTTGCGGATGTGCCAGTGCCCTGCGCGGTATAGATAGGAGCTCCGATATTTGAGGTCGGTCCAATGTAGCCCAAGCCCGACCAGGTCGTAGTGTTCAGCTTGCCCAAGGCCCTCGTGGTCGCATACAGAGCATCTTCGGGGCGCAGGTCGGTGAAAGCGACGTTAACGTGGACATCGCCGGTTCCCTTCGAAGACGTACCGATTGCATTCGAAACATTGGTCGCGGTCAACAAGCTCACGTCGGCTTTGCCGTCCGGCCACAACGAGTTGGGCGAAACCAGGTTCCCCTGGACTGCGGGAATTATCTGCAACTGGGATCCGCTGCCGGTCGTCTGCTGGGCGGAGAACGAGCGCACGGCTACGGTCGAATCGACGCTTTCCGCGGTCCAGATATCGGTGACGTTGGTATTGCCGGTGCTATCTGAGGTGTCGGCAATCCAAACTACATAGACGTTGCCAACTTCCGGCAGGATTCGGCCCAGCGAGTCGCGATTGTCGATCAAATTCGCGGAGTTCTTCGCCGTCCAGTGATACGTGCTTTTCTGGCCGGAACTCCAGGTTCCATTCGCAACGTTGTTCGCGATTTCAGTGAGGGCGAGTTGATCGGAGCCGATGGCTGCGGTCAGAAATTGAGAGCTGGCGCTGGCGCCTGCAACGTGAACGGTTTGCGCATTGGCCACCGAAGCTCCGGCTATGACGACTAACAACAGCATGGCTGTTGAGGACACACTTTTCTTCATACTTTCTCCTTAGAATTGTTTTCTTCGGGGCTCTGGAAAACCGCTGAGGAGGAATTGAAAACGACGCCCTCCAGTCTGAGCGGAACCGGGAATGTTGCTGCTGAGAAGCCGGGGCCGCTTCTCTTCGTGTGAGGAATCTATTGGTTGGCTGCGCCAATGTCAAGTAAATTTATCGACATTCTTGTGTTATATGCAGTAAATTGCACATCGCACTTGCGGCATGGGGGATGAGGCCTGGAGGTTGAAGCGATGCTTCGAGCCCCGCAGAGATGTGGGGCTTTGTTTCGCCGCTTCAGATGAAATCCTGGGAGTCTTTCGTGCGCGGAGGCACTGGCCGAGGCCCGCCAGGTTGAAGAACCGACGCAGTTCCACGGCGGGGCGGCGAGCTCCTTCTGTTTAGAAGCGGGCCGCGCTACTTCTGAATTAGGTTCAGCCGCCGTACGGCGGAAGAGCTGCTCCCGTTGCTGGTCGGGCAACCGGCGCCGGTGAAAGTGGACGGTTCGTTTCCGCAAAGGCTAATGGTTTGCGTCACGTCCGGCTCTTTGCCCGTGCCCGCGATCACCGTGACGGTGGCCGACGCCGCGCCGCCTGAACCGGTCGGGGCAAAAATGACGTCGATGGTGCAGTTCGAGTGGGGTTGCAAGACAACGTCGCAGCTATTGAGAAGCTGGAACTCGCTGGAACTCGTACCGCCCAGGGAGATCTGGTCCGGAAGGATGTTGGGGCCGATGTTGGCCACCGTGACAGGGATCTCCGGAGTAGCGACTCCAACCGCGACCGTCCCAAAATTGATGCTGGGCACCGATAGGGTGACCTCAGTACTGGGAACAGGAAGGTAAACTACCGACCCTGTGGGACACTGGACGCCAGTCCCGGCGCAGAGAGTCAATGGCGGAATGACTTCACCCAGCGGGAGAAGGGGCGGTGAGGAGCCGGCTAAGTTGCTGAGAAAACCGAAGCCAATGCGCGCGATCCATTCCTGATTCGCATCCACCAGCAGACCGTAATTGTTTGGCTTGTAAACATCGTTAAACGTTGTAATCGTATTCGGATCGCTGCCATTTACAAACTCTTTTCCATCCGGAGTAGAGGGCATCGGTCCGTAAAAATAATCAATATTCCCGGTAGTGAGTGAAGTCGTATCCACCGCAGGGAAGGTCTGGAAGCCGGCACAGTTGGCAGAACTCTGGCTGGTGAGCAATGTCGCGATCGTTTGCGAGGGGATCGACGCAGCGCTTACTCCCATCGCTGCCATGTTCATGACTGTCGGTGAACCGCAAAGCGCCACATCCTGGATCGGCGTAAACACCGGGGACAGAGAATTTGTAAGACTCAGCAGCGACTCGCTGTTGGTGAGGCTATCGACCACGACCCCATAATCGCTTATGAGATCGAGAGCTGTGGCGCCGGGGGCATTGAGACCTGAATTGAGCGTAGTGACAGCATTCGTGGTCAGGTCGAGCATCTGGGTTTCGCCCGTGGTTGGGTTCGCCGTCAAAATGTAGGGATGGGTGGCAGTCGGATTCAAAGAAAAATTTGCGGCAGGCGCGGGGGTGGGAGTGAAGGGCAACGCAGTAAACGTACCTGCCACCAAATCCATGGAATAAAAGCCCTGCGCCGTGCTGAGCAGCAGTTGACCGTTCGAGGGATTCAAAGCCGCCGCGCAGATCATGCAGGTGATGCCATTGAACGTTATCTTCTGCGTTACTGGCGCAGTGAAGGTGGAGATGACTGTATTGTTGGCCACATCGGAGCTTACATTGCTCGCATCGATGATCTGCACGTCCGGCGAAGTGTAGCTGATCACGGCAACCAGAAAATTCGTCTGGCTGGCGACCGTGGCATTGGGCACGAACCCCGCCGGCATGGGAACGGAGGCCAGCAGCGCCACGGGTACGGGTATAACATTGGTGAACTGATCGGCATCCAGATTCACCTCCTGCACTGCATACGATCCTTCGATCTCAGTTTGCGCCACCGCGATGTAGGCCGCGTCCAGGATCGAGGTTTTGTATGGGACGGAGAGAACTGCAATCGTGTTCGAGGTGTAGCCGTTAGTCTCTACCTCGAGCTGAAGAACTCCGATTACCGGTCCGAGCGTTGCGCTGACGACACTCAGGCCAATCGCCGCGCCCGTGGCAACACCCTGGGAATTGATCGTGACAAAATTCGTGGCGCTGCCGGCTGACGAAGACGACCACGTGACCTGCGAAGTAATATCGATCGAACCGCCATCGCTATACACTCCGATCGCCCTAAGCTGGCGATTTTCGGCAAGCCCAATCAACGAGGTTGAAGGTGTGATTTGAATTGCCTGCAGCGTAACCCCTGGGGCCGGATTGCCAGTAGTTGACGCAGTAATGTTGTTGGAATTCCCGCCGCACCCTTGCAGCAAAGTAATACTCGCGGCCATGATTGCCAGCACGAGCAACCTGCTTGTCGTCATCACCCTTGAGATTTTTGTCTTCAATCGCGCTTCCGCCTTGTGTAGTCCTCTTGCGTGGGCTCGCATTCATACTCCTGGAATCATGTCTAGACGCGCTTTACCAAGCGGGAACATCACCGTCGCAGGTCTTTCTTCGGGTTTGAAGAGTTACCGGGCTGCGTATCAGCGGTCTTGTCTTCCGCTTCCCTGCCCGCTTTGGTCTGCTGCTTAATCCAGTCGAAACCTGTTCCGCCTGCAATCGCCTTCTTGAACGCCGCGGTATCGTCATAGTGAACGATCTGCGCATTTGCAGGCGCTGCCGCTTCAATCTTTTGTTGCACCAGGGGCGGGGTTATCAAAACTGTCTTGATGAATTGAATCCTGATCTTTTGAGTCTTTAAGAGCGGCAACCACTTCACCGGATCCAGCGGCTCGACCTTCGCCAGCCATTCCGGCTTCAAATAATCCGGCCGTTCCTTTTCCGGAATCCGGGTCGATTTCGCAATCCAATCGGGCCAATCGCCCCAGGGGTCGAGCAGATCCAGCGTCTTGATTCTTGGATCGGCCGCGGCGGCGAGTATCGCAATCGTCGCCCCCGAACCATCCCCGAACATGCCGACGCGGTTCATATCTAAGTCGCCGCGTGAGTCGAGGTAGTTGAGGATCATTTGCACGTCGTGCGCGGTGACGGCCAGCGATCGCGGCAAATCGCTCACGAACCACTCTTTCATCGGGACATCGTGGTAGCGTTGCGCCGTAAGAAAGGAAGGAAAACCAACCGCAGCATAGCCATTCTTCACCAAAAACTTGCAGAAATCATGATCGAGAAAACGATCTGTCTCAAATGGGTAGCTATACAGGTAAAGAATTACCGGAGGATTTTTTATCCCCACTGGCTTGACGATATACAGGTCGACTCCGTCTCCCGGGCGCCAGATGACGCGCGTGACTTCATGGGTATAAACGTTATCGATGGTGCTCACGTCGCCGGGAATAGCCGGAATCTGCACCAACTTGCTCCCCTTAAGAGAAGGCGTATTGATGTCTTCA
>Ga0116125_1000432_pt1 | contig 19715 bp, 17 predicted proteins | sample June2015DPH_16_1_2_FD_89729 | JGI IMG/M metagenome (GOLD analysis project Ga0116125, IMG submission 89729) | Peatland microbial communities from SPRUCE experiment site at the Marcell Experimental Forest, Minnesota, USA - June2015DPH_16_10 | ecosystem: Environmental > Terrestrial > Soil >...
CCGCCGGCGTTCGCCGAAAGCTCGGTGTTGGCCCGGGCTCCATCCTGGAATGGGACGAGGAGGGAGACAAAATCGTGGTACGGCGGTCCGTGCGATTCACATCCGAAGAGATCCATGAGGCATTGTTCTCAAAGAAGGCACCCAAACCCCGGACTGTAGAGGAAATGAAGGAAGGGATAAGGAGCCGGGTGCGCGAACGTTATGCGCGCCGTTGACACCAACGTTTTGGTCCGGCTGATCACCCGAGTCGATCCCCGCCAAGCCGCTACTGCAGACGCCTTCATCAAACCCGGCGCTTGGGTGTCGATCCTTGCGCTCGCGGAAGCCGCTTGGGTGCTGGCAACAGTGTACGAGCGAAGCTCCGCCGAACTCGCCACGGCGGTTGAAATGCTGCTCAATCACAACGAACTGGTGTTCCAGGACTCCGATGCTGTGGCGTCCGCTCTTGAACTTTTCCGCTCCCGGCCATCGTTAGGCTTTTCCGATTGCCTCATGCTACACGTTGCCCGGAAAGCCGGCCACCTTCCGCTCGGGACCTTTGACCGTAATTTAGGAAGAGTCACGGGAACCCACAAGCTATAGCGTCCTCATTCGATCCGCTGATCCCTTCTCATCCTTTCTTCCGATGCGCGACCGCCGGCCGGTGCCGCATGCTGAGTACATGGCAACTGATCTTGTAAATCTTTCAAATGAACTGGCCGGAGCCGTGGAACGCGCGGCCGCTGTTGTGGTGGCTGTCCACGCCAGGCCGCGCATCAATTCCAGCGGTATCGTCTGGCGCGAGAACCTGATCCTAACGTCGAGTGAAGGCGTCCGGTTTGAAGAAGGCATCAAAATTCTTTTCCCCGATGGCCGGCGCACCGAAGCCCGGCTGCGCGGTAGCGATCCTGGCACCGACTTGGCCCTGCTAGAGACCGACACTGGCGGTATCCAGCCGGTCGAGCTCGGCTCGGACGACCACCTCAAGACTGGTCAACTAGTGCTGGCGGTGGGACGGACAGCGGCTACTGGCCCTATCGCGTCCTTCGGAGTCATCAGCGGAGTATCCAGCGAATGGAAATCCTGGCGCAGCGGAAAGCTGGATCCCTTTGTGCGTTTGGATGTTTCGGTATATCCCACAACATCCGGTGGCGCCGCGGTGGATTCGCGCGGCAGCGTCATCGGTCTGGTTTCGACAGGCTTGTCGCGCACGTCGGTGCTGGCGATCACGCGCCGAACGGTCGATCGTGTGGCACAGAAGCTGTTGGAGCATGGATACGTGGGCCGCGGCTTTTTGGGTATCGCGCTGCAGCCCGTGCCGCTCCCGCGCGACTTGAAAGAGAAGCTGAAGTTGGATCAGGACACCGCCATCATGCTGCTCGGAGTGGAGCCCAATGGGCCGGCTGCTAGCGCTGGCCTGATCATGGGCGACATACTGCTGCAGGCCGGATCGAGCGTCATTTCAGACGCGGAGACCTTGGCCGAGCTGCTGGAAAAGGCGGGCATCGGTGAGAACTTGAGTTTTCGTGTGCTGCGTGCCGGAAACGTTCAGGAAGTCATAGTACGTGTGGCGGAGCGGCCGAGAAGGGGAAAATAAATGTTGGGCGATGCCTTTGGCGAGGTTACGGAACGGCTGCGGCGCAGTACGGTGCAGGTGCTGGCGGGCCCCGCGAACCGCGGGTCAGGGATAGTTTGGCGCGAGGATGGGCAGATCCTAACTAATGCGCACGTACTGCACGGAAACCGCGTCCAGGTGGAGCTTTGGAATGGCCGCCAGTTCACCGCTCGCGTTCTTAGGACGGATCGGCGGCGCGATCTCGCGTCACTGCAGGTGGACGCTGACGGCCTTGCCAGTGCCGTCCCGGGCAACTCCGACGCTTTGCGCCCCGGCGAGCTGGTAATCGCGGTAGGCAGCCCGTACGGATTCATCGGCGCGGTGAGCACTGGCGTGGTTCACAGCGTGGGCGCGTTGGCGGGCCTCGCGGCGCGGCGGTGGGTGGTGAGCGATGTTCGGCTGGCGCCCGGCAACTCGGGTGGACCGCTGGCCAATGCCCAAGGGCGGCTTGTGGGTTTGAATACGATGATTGCCGGTGGTCTCGCGCTGGCGATTCCTTCCAGATCCGTGGAACATTTTTTGGCGAGACCGGCTGGCGGCGAGGCGTTCCTGGGCGTCACCGCACGGCCGGTGGCATTGTCGCGCAACGCCGGACGCATTGGATTTCTGATTCTGGAGATCGCTCCCGGGTCGCCTGCGGCCCGAGCCTCACTGCTACCGGGCGACCTGCTGGTGGGGGCCTCAGGCCGGCCGTTCCGTTCCGCGGATGACCTGGAAAACGCGCTCCATTCCAGCCCTGGCGAGCCATTGGAAATCGAATTTCGACGGGGCGACAACGATCAGATTCGAAAAGTAGTAACTCAAGTGGCCGTGGATGCGGTGAGGGCGGCGTGATTCGGGTGGTAGTGGCGGCGCGATCGAGCGTGGTGCGGGCAGGGCTCGAAAGCGTCGTTCGGTCCAGTGCATCTCTCGATTTGGCCGGCTCCCTGGATTGGCTGCTCGTCAATTCAGCCGAGTTCGAAGCCGATGTTCTGCTGATGGATGCCGGACACGCGCTGCCGGAGCCATCGTTCCAGCCCGCGGTGCTTCTGCTCGACACTTCGGATGCCGCGCTGGTAGGCGCTGCGCTACGCTCCGGGATTCGGGGAGTGATTCCGCGCGAGGCAACGCCCGAAGAAATCGAGAGTGCGATTCAAGCTGTGAACGCGGGCCTGGTCGTAATCGCACCTGGAACGCTGGTGGAGCTTCTTGGCGAGCCTCGGCCGACTGCGGAAGCACTCGCTGCACCTTTGAGCGATCGCGAGCTGGAAGTATTGAATCTGATCGCTGAAGGGCACAGCAACAAGTTGATCGCGCATAGCCTGGGGATCTCCGAGCACACCGTCAAAACGCACATAACGTCAATTTTCGCGAAACTCGAGGCGGGCAGCCGGACGGAGGCGGTTTCGCAAGCGATTCGCCGTGGGTTGGTGATGCTGTAGGCCCTCGGGAACCCACTCGAAACTCCTGGCTGTCTGCCGATAAGTACAGGCATGGACTGCGAGGAGCAATTCCGTTCGGTCTTCGACCACGCACCGTTCAGTATTTGTGTCAGCGGAGTGGACGGGCGAATCACACAAATCAATGCGGCGTTTGGCCGGCTGCTGGGGTATTCCGAAGCGGAACTGCTCGGCCGCTTCTGGGAGGAACTGATCCATCCCGATGACTTGGAGCTTACCCGATTTTTCGAGCTTACCGATGGGTGCTCGGAAGTGGAACAACGCTACCTGCACCGGAGTGGAGAGGTGGTGTGGACGCAGACTAAGATTTTTGTTGTTCGAGGGGACTGTGGCGCCTCCGTAGGGCATGTGATCTACGTAGAAGACATCACAGAGCGCAAACGCGCGGATGCTGCAGTGCGCGAGAGTGAAGATCGCTTCCGCGTGATGGCTGACGCTTGTCCGACCATGCTGTGGGTGACCGGCGCGCAGGGTGGAATTCAATTTATCAACCGAACTTGCCGGGAATTCTTTGGAGCACCACTCGAGCAGATGGAGGGCAACAAATGGAGGTTGGTGCTTCATCCGGAGGATGCGCCGGAGTATCTTGGGGTGCTCCAGCGGGCGATCGAGGAGCATACGCCTTTTCGTGCCGAAGCGCGCGTGCGGCGCGCCGATGGCGAGTGGCGATTGCTGGGCTCGAACGCAACGCCGCGATTATCGCCGGACGGCGAATTCCTGGGCTTCGTCGGGCTGAGCGCGGACATCACGGATCGCAAGCAATCCGAACAGGAACGCGAATTCCAACATGCTCTCATCAGTGGAATCCTGGAAGCGTCGCTCGACGGAATCTTGGTAGTGAGCGATGCAGGCGTGATTCTGTCGCACAATCTGAAGTTTTTGGACATTTGGGGAATTCCACGGCCGAACGCTTCAGATCCCAATGCCGTTGGTGCGCCGGATCAGGCCCTGCTGGCCGACAACGCCAAACTCGTGAAGGACCCCGAGGCTTTTGTACAGCGTGTCCGAGAACTCTACAAAGATCCCAGCGCCAGTGATCATTGCGAAATTGAGCTGCTAGACGACAGGACACTCGAACGCTATTCCACCAGTATGCGGACCGAAGGCGGACATCGGGGGCGCGTGTGGTTCTTTCGAGATATCACCGAGCGAAAGCAAGCCGAGCAAGCCGTGCACAGCAGTGAAGAGAAGTTTCGTCAACTGGCGGAGAACATTCGAGAGGTGTTCTTTATCTTCACGCCAGCCTTCGACGAGACCGTCTATATCAGCCCTGCCTATGAACAGGTTTGGGGCCGGAGCTGCGAAAGCGTCTACCGGAATCCGATGTCCTGGGAGGAGGCCATCCATCCCGATGACCTGGCGCGGGCCCGGGTGTTAATCGCAATGCAAATGCGGGGCGAACTGGTCGAGGTGGAATTCCGCATACAAACGCCGGACGGGCACGAGAAACATATCCGAACCAAAACTTCCCCCATTCACGACCAGGCCGGGCTACTAATTCGAATCGTCGGGATCGCCGAGGACATCACGGAGCGGAAACGTTACGAGGAAGAGCTGATTCACGCCTGGGAGGGCGCGGACGCCGCGAACCAGGCGAAGAGCCGTTTTCTGGCTAACATGAGTCACGAAATCCGCACGCCGATGAACGGCGTTTTGGGCATGGTTCAATTGCTGCTCGAAACGGACCCTACTCCCGAGCAACGGCGTTACGCCACCGTGGCTCAAACCAGCGGGCGGGCGCTACTGGCCCTGATTGACGACATCCTGGACTTTTCGAAGATTGAGGCACAAAGGATCACTCTTGAACATCTGGACTTCAACCTGCGCCAGACCATCGAAGAAGTGATGCACCCTCTCGACGTTGCAGCGAGCGGGAAGGGGCTCGCCATGCACTTGCGCCTCGCGCCTGAGATTCCACAGTTCCTCAATGGCGATGCCTCACGCTTGCGCCAGGTACTGACCAACCTGCTCGCCAACGCCATTAAGTTCACCGCGCGCGGAGAAGTATCGCTCAATGCGGCACTAGATTGTCAGGAGGATAGCAAGGTAACGGTTCGTTTCAGCATCACCGATACCGGGATTGGGATACGGAAAGATCAGGCCGCAGCGCTTTTTTCGCCTTTTGTTCAGGCAGATGATTCCACCACGCGCAAGTACGGCGGCACGGGCCTCGGATTGGCCATATCCAAGCAATTGTCTGAGCTGATGGGAGGAAGTATCGGCGTCAACAGCCGCGAAGGCGAGGGTTCCACGTTCTGGTTCACTGCGGTTTTCGAACTGGCCGCTCCGTTCGAACCGCAACTCAACCCACGAGGGCCTGTGAGCACGCAGGGCGTCAGAAAGGCGCGGAAGGAAGCGCGAATCCTGTTGGTGGAAGATAATGCCGTTAACCGGGATGTGGGTCTCGCGCAACTTGCGAAGCTGGGATACACAGGCACCGCAGTTACCAACGGCGCCGAGGCGGTGGAAGCGGTTGTCGAAGAAAACTTCGACCTGGTTCTGATGGACTGCGAGATGCCCGTGATGGATGGCTTCGAGGCGACGCATCGGATCCGGACGCTGATGCAAGCGGCGATTCCGATCATTGCCGTTACGGCTGACGCGATGCCGGCCGACCGGGATCGATGCTTGCGCGAAGGGATGAACGACTATATTTCGAAACCAGTGGAACTCGATCAGCTTGAGGAGGTGCTTGCCCGGTGGCTGCCTGTGGCCGGCACTGATGACAACGTCCGGATCTTCGATGCGGAGGCCCTGCTGCGGCGGTTGCGAGGAGACCGGGAGCTGGCCCGTATCACGCTGAAAGGGTTTCTGCAGGATATGCCTTCTCAGTTAAACAATTTGCGCATAAGGCTGGAGGAATCCGATGCCCGTGGTCTGCGGCTGCAGGCGCACGCGATGAAGGGAGCAGCGGCTACGGTGGCAGCGCAAGGTCTGCATGCAATCGCGCTGGAGCTGGAACGGACCGCGACCTCCGGGCAGTTGGAGCCCTGCGGCGAACTGCTACCCCGCGCGATCCAGGAATTTGAAAGATTCAGAATCACTCTGGAGCTGGCCGGATGGTTAGACCAAGTTCGAGCGCCGGTATTTGAGGAGACCAAATGATTTTCAAGCTTGACGATGAGCTGGCTAAGGAGTACCTAGCCGAGTGCCTGGATCACTTAAGCGCCATCGAGGCGGACCTTCTGGTCATCGAAAAGGGCCCGGCGGTGGGTAATGAAGTATTGGTGGATCGTGTCTTTCGGTTGCTGCATTCCATCAAAGGAGAAGCTGGTTATTTTGATTTGGTGAAAATCCGCGATCTTGCGCACCAATTGGAAGAGGTGCTGTCTCTGATCCGCTCCCGCAAAATCGCCCCCACTTCGGACGACATACGTATGCTGCTTTGCGCTACGGACCGGTTGCGCGAATTGGTTCAGAACGCAGGCCAAAGCAACCAAGCCGAGATCGGGGATATCGTCGCCGCGCTGGGCAAGTGGCGCGCGGATCTCCCAGGCTCGAAGGCAAACGGCACGCTCGCATCCAGCGAGGCTCGCCAAGGCGCGAGAATCGTGCGGATGCTACTGGTGGAAGACGATTTTGCGAGCCGGCTTTTGTTGCAAACTTTCCTTTCCCGCTACGGCGAATGTCATGTAGCGGTGAATGGGAAGGAAGCAGTGGAGGCATGCCGCAGCGCCTTGGAGCAAGGGCTGAAATATGATCTGATCTGCATGGACATCATGATGCCCGAGATGGATGGCCGCGAGGCGGTGCGGCAAGTGCGGGCGCTCGAGGAATCGCACGGCATTTTCTCCAGCTCCGGTGCGAAGATCGTAATGACCACGGCGGTGGAGGAAATCAAGGAAGTGATCCATTGCTTCCAGGAGCTGTGCGATGCGTACCTCATGAAGCCCATCGATCTGGCGCAATTGCTGAGCCTGATGAAAAGCTATCAGCTGGCCTAGACAGCCTCCAAACCGAACCGCGACCGGGAGGGAGCGTTACGAACGTACGGCCAAACCACAAATGTTGTGGGTGGCGCTTCCTTGCGGTCGCGGCTCGGGAATTCCAGTTCGAAGCGAAAAAGGCGCAGGTGCGAAATCGGCAGAGCACATGCGAAGATAGAAAAGCATTGAGGAAACCAGTCTATGTTGCATTGCTCTGGATCGCGCTAGTCCCGGCCACAGGCGCCTCAGCGGCGAAAAAGCGACTGCTCGCCATTGGAGAAGAAAAAGGCTACCGGCATGAAGCGGTCTCACACGCGCTCGCAACAATTGAACGTCTGGGCCGCGAGTCCGGATTGTGGGACACCACCATTCGCACCGACACCGAAGCCCTCACCAAAAAGAAGCTGGAATACAACGCCAAGAACTTGAACGATTTCGACGCTGTGCTTTTCTACACTGGAGGCACGCTCGAGATGGACGATCAGAAGAAAGCTGATTTCTTATCTTTCATCCACGACGATGGGAAGGGCTTCATCGGCATACACAGCGCCACCATTACGTTTACGGATTGGCCGGAGTACGGCGACATGATCGGCGGTTATTTCGATGAGCATCCCTGGGGAACTTTTGACGCGCCGGTCCTGGTGGAGGATCCCGCATTTCCGGGCATGCGGCAGTGGCCCAGTTCGTTCGTGTTTAAAGACGAGATCTATCAGATCCGAAATTTCTCGCGCGAGAAGGTTCGCGTACTGATGCGGCTGGATGCCAGCAAGCTGGATTTGGCGAACCCGCGCGTCCATCGCAAAGATCGCGATTTTGCCGTGACGTGGGCCAAGATGTACGGTAACGGCCGCGTGTATTACTCGACCCTCGGACATCCCGTCGAGAATTGGGACCGGCCGGAGATGCAGACCATGTACGTGGAAGCCATCAAATGGGCCATGGGCCTGGAGGACGCCGATGTCACTCCGCGCCCGGCGCCGTAACAGAAATATGCTGACTCGCAGAACATTCGTCGGTACGATAGCGGCTGGAATCGCAGTGGGAAATGCGCTGGCCGCCGCGCGCCTCAAAATCGGAATTGGCACGTACACCTACCACAACTACTCGCTGGATGACATGATCGCCCGGCTTACGGCTCTGAGCATCTCGGAGATAGAAATGTCGCGTGGCGAGTTCATGTTGATGAAGCCCCCCACCGATGAAATGTGCCAAAGTGCCAAGCGTAAATTCCACAATGCGGGCATTCGCTGCGTGTCGTATTACTCGGCTACCATCAAGGACGATCGCGATCTGGACTACGCGGTGCGCTTCGCCGGCTTGCTCGGATCGCGGAACGTTTCGGGCGACGCGACGGGCGATATGCTCGAAAAAATCGACCGGCGCTTCTCGCGCGAAGGCCTCACGTTCGGAATCCACAATCATTACTTCAAGCAGAAGTTTGCGTACGAGAGTCCCGAGGATGTGCTGAAAGCGCTGGCTGGCCGTTCGAAAACCATGGGCGCCACTCTGGATGTCGGCCACATCGCGTCTTGCGGATACGACACCGTGGACGCGGTTCGCAAATTGGCGCCATATCTGAAAATGGTGCATTTGAAAGATGTAGCGGCTTCGGGCGGGGAAGATAACGTTTTGCTGGGTCAAGGCATCGCCAAGATTCCGGCCGTTATGGAGGAACTGCACAAAGTGTCTTATAGCGGGTTGTGTGCAATCGAATATGAGAAGGAAGGCAACATTGACTTGGACGTAGCGCGAGAAGTGGAGTTCGCGCGTAAACTGGCATGATCACGCGATTGGCAATATTCCTGGCGGTTGCGCTTTCCGCGCTGGCGCAACTAGCGCATCCCATTTTGGCGATCGGATCGCAGGCGCCCGATTTTTCACTTCCCGGCGTTGACGGAAAGGTTCATACACTCAGCGACTACGCGGGCAGCCCGGTACTCGTGATCGTGTTCCTGTGCAATCACTGCCCGATCGCTTCTATTTACGAGCAGCGAGTGCAGAACCTGGCCGACGAATACGGTTCCAAAGGTGTAGCCGTAGTCGCCATTCAGCCGAACGATCCGGAGGCGATCCGTGTAGACGAGCTAGATTCGGCTGATACCTCCGACACCCTGGACGAAATGAAAATCCGGGTCAGTTATAAGCATCTGCGCTATCCGTACCTCTACGATGGCGAAACGCAGTCAGTGGCGCGCGCGCTTGGGCCGCAGGCCACGCCGCACGTGTTTGTGTTCGATAAGGACCGCAAGCTGCGCTATCAGGGACGCTTCGACAATAGCTACCGCGTGGAGCTCGTGAAGTCCGAAGATGCGCGCAATGCAGTGCATGCGCTGCTGGCGGGGAAACCAGTGCCTGTGGAGCAGACGGGTGTTTTTGGCTGTTCCACGAAATGGAAAGAAAAAATGGAGGCTCGCATAGCCGATCAAAAGAAGATCGAAGCGGAACCGGTGCGGCTGGAGCTGGCAAGCGCCGAGGATTTGCAAAAGCTGCGCGCCAACGCAAGCGGCAAGATGCTTCTGGTTAGCTTTTGGGCCACCTGGTGCGGGCCGTGCGTCCACGAATTCCCGGACGTGGAAACGACATATCGCATGTACCGCGTGCGGGATTTTGATCTGGTGACCGTCTCGACCAACATGCCGGACGAAAAAGCTGGAGTTCTGAAAATGCTGGAGAAGCAGCACGCGTCCAGCCGGAATCTGCTCTTTGGATCGGACGACACTTATGCGCTACAGGCCGCGTTCGATCCCAAGTGGAAGACCGGCGTGCCGTATACGGTGCTGATAGCCCCGGGCGGCAAGATCCTCTACGAACGGCAGGGCGACATCGATTTCCTGGAGTTGCGGCGGACGATTCTCGCAAACATGCCGGCGGATTATATCGGGTTCCAAAAATACTGGACGCCCTCGTCGCCCTGACGCTACTGCCGGAGCTTTCCGCGCAGCACCACAATCGACGACTTCGGAAGCTGATACAACGTATCCGCGCCAGCGGCCGTGACTGTCGATTTGGATGGGGGTCCGTCAGGATCCGCGTGACCGCTCTGCGCCCGCCGACGGGTGCCCTCGGGTGCGCCCGGATCCGGATGCCACTGGTATTCCGCGGGTCCGAACACCACGCGCGCCACTGGTCCTGTGAAGGAACGATTGCTTTTCGTGGCCGGATCGGCGAATGTCACTTTCACTGAATGGTCGTTGTCGTGATCTTTGTTCACCAACATTACAGACCATTGCCCGTCGGGACGCTCCACGGCATACGCCGTCACCAGGGTGTTTCCAACTTTGTCCTTCACGTCGCTCGCGACCTTGAACAGTTTATGGATGGCGTCGACAGGCTGCACCCATTCCTTTGAAATTACCTGCGCCGCGAGATATTGCGGCGGATAGTTCTTCACTTGGCCTTTGTCATCCATGGACAGGAAACCACCTCGGCCGCCTTCACCGATCGTGGTGATGTAGTGGAAGTAGAAAGTGCCGGAAGCACCCGCGGTCAGCATCGAGCCGACGTAATCGGCCAGCCACAATCCGCTCTTCACGGTGCCCGGACTGCCTTCGTCCAGATCATTGCCCTCGGTCATGAAAAACGGAACATTCGGCGGCAGGCCGTTGTCCTTCCATGCCTGCACCACGTGGTTGACGAAGGCGGGCTCCCAGTACAACGAATCCCAGTTGACGCAGGCTTTGTTGCCCATGCACGGATAATGCTCGAATGAAAAGAACGCGAAATCCTGCAGGTGGCCGCGTTGTTTCAGATAATCCACGAACCGTCCCAGGAACGATACCCTTCCATTCGCGTCCGCCCATGAATCGACATCGCCGGACGTTCCTTCAAAAGCTGGACCGCCCAGCGGCGCTTGCGGAACTAATTGGTGAATGGCTTTCGCGAACTGGATGTATAGCGTGGCGTAGTCTTCGGGAAGCACGCGCTGCCCATCCGCCTCCTCACCCATCTCGATCCAGGAAATCGGATATTTCCGTTTGTAGAGGTACGCGATTTCGTTGGCCGCATCTTCCGGGATTGCGTAGAGAATCGCGATGGGGATCATGGCGGGAACGGCGCGCGTGACGCCGCAGTTGAAAAAGAAATCGAATCCGATCTGGTCGCCTCGTCCGTAATCCAGATCCGAAGCGGCGTGCCACGGATCCACTGACGATGGCCAGGTGATGGTCTGCTTGCGGCTGGGAAGATGCTTGACGATATCGGTAAACTGGCCGTCAGCCGATATGGTTCCGATATAAAGTTCATTGATGGCGTATCCCACGCAATCGCGCCGGTCCTCAGAGCCGTGTGTGTCGCAGGTGTTGGACGATTCCGTCATCCAGATGCGCAGGTAGCGCACCGGGATCTTCCAGTTCATCAATTTCAATGTCGGCGTTCCACCCTGGCCATCCGTGATGGTGCCCATGGGAAAAGTCTGCCAGACGCCCTTGTTGATGCCGTCATAGAACGGCTCTTTTTCGCCAGTCCAGAATTGGACGTAGTAGCGCTTGGCGTAGGGATCGGCCCACGCGATTTTGATGGCGTTGACGTCCACCTTCGCGCCGAGGTCGATCATCACCCATTGCGGATGCAGCGCGTCGTCTTCTCCCGTGAAGGCTTTGGTCAGGTAGGGATTGCTCTTCCAGTAGGATTTCAAATCGCCATCGGTGAGGCGCGACCAGCCGTTGCCATCGCCCTCTGTGGCGCCGCGGTGAGGCAGCGGGTACGCCCAGGAGTGGCGGATCGGCTCGCCCAGGTCGGCGCTGCCGGTGAAGTAACCCTCCTGCTTGGCAGCGTTGCTCCAGGTTCCGCGATCGTTCCAATGCCACGCCTCGATCATCAACTCCGTGTTCTGCCTATAAGTCACGGTTTGCCATCCGGCGCCTAGCATCTCCTTGAGCACTGGGTTTGTAAGCAGCCGCTCGGTGTTTTTTTCGTTGGCCTCTTTGGTATCTCCACCCCGCAATCGGTCGATTGCACCGCCGAGCGCGAGCATCGGGCTGAACGAGTTCACTGCGTGGGATTCGGCCGCGTCCACTACAATGTTTTGCGCGGTGGACGCACCCGCCATGGCAAGGAAAGCGCCTATACGAAAGCTGACTAAGTTCATAGCCGCAGTGTATCGGTTGAAGCAGAAGCGCACAAGATTGCTTCGGAATCGTAATCTCCGCGTAATCTTGGGAAGGCAAGTCGGAGACTTGCCCCACGTCTTGAGCATGAGCTGCTAACGCAAACTCCATTTTCCGCCGTTGAACTCAGCCGTCTCCTCGCTCCAGGCGCCGAATTTGGCGGCCATTTGGCCCCCATCCACGAACAATGTCGCGCCCGTGATGTAAGAAGCCAAATCAGACGCTAGAAAAACCGCGGCCTTGGCCACTTCGTCGGGCTCACCGCCACGTCCGAGCGCGATGTGCCGAAAATAGTCTTGAATGATAGCCGCATTGTCGAAAGATGGCTGCGTGAGCCGAGTGCGGATCAATCCCGGACACACGGCATTCACGCGAATGCAATGCGGACCAAGTTCATTCGCAGCGGTGTGAAGCAATCCCAGCAATCCGGCCTTGCTCGCGTTATAGGCGGTGAGACGCTGTTCGCCATCGAAGCTGTTGGTGGATGCCGTCAACACAATCGCCCCGCGTCGTAGGGTCTTCATCGCTCGAGCCGCAACTTGCACGGTATGGAAGGCACCAGTGAGATTTAGTGCGATGGTACGGTCCCAGGCCTTCGGATCAACCGAGAGGAACTCGCCCTCGATAACCATTCCGGCGTTGGCCATCACGACATCGGGCGCCGAGGGCAGGGAACCGAAGACTCGCTCGATCTGAGCGCGGTCGGAACAATCCGCGATGATGCCGTGAGCGCCAAACGCGGCGGCGATTTCGGCAGGGCGTTCTCGCTCGAGATCCAGGATATAAGTGCTGGCGCTGCTGGCCGCCAGTTGCTTCGCAATGGCCAGCCCGATACCGTTCGCGCCGCCCGTGACGACAGCGAGTTTGCCTGAAAAATCGATTTGCATTTTTTCTAGTTCTTCAGCACCGCATGCCTGCGAAGAATCTCCAATGTTTTTTCTATCGGCAGCGCTTCCACGGTGTGGCCACGCCCCGTTACAGTGGTTGCGCGAAACAACGAATTGTACACCGCTTCTTCGGTAGCTTCAATCGCTGCCAGAAAAAGCGGCGACATGGAATCATTGCTTAGCAGGTTCGTCCCGCGCGAGGTTGAAAACGCGATCGCATAGTCGCCGCTGCCGTTATTACCAGCCGCTCCGGTTCGCCCGAGTCCCAGCATGGCGCGCGCGGCCAGCCGTTTCAAGTTGCGCGCATCCACGGGCGCGTCGGTGGCAACTACCACAATCACCGATCCTTTCGCGCCTTTCAGTTGTTCCAGCAGAGAATGGCCCCCCAGCTCCCGTCCAACCGGCGCGCCGGCAATGGTAAGGATGCCGCCATAATTGGTCTGTACCAACACTCCAACCGTGTAGCCGCCGGGAAGGCTCCTGGAAGAAGTTCCAATTCCGCCCTTGAATCCGAACGCCACTGTTCCCGTGCCTGCTCCCACCGACCCCTCCTCAACGCCGCCCGTCTTCGCATTACGAATTGCGGCGAAGACTTCATCGCGGCCGACGTGCCGGGAACGGATATCGTTCAGCCAGCCGTCGTTGGTTTCGCCGACTACGGGGTTGATGGACTGCACGGTTTCGTTGCCTGGCAGAGCCAGCATATAATCCACCAGCGCGTCCGCCACGCGCCAGACGTTGAGCGTGGAGGTCAACAGAATTGGCGTCTCGATCTCGCCCAGCTCATCCACTTGCGTGGAGCCTACCAGTTTTCCGAATGCATTCCCGATGAACACGGCGCCCGCGACCTTCTCTTGAAAGAGATTGCGCGCATGCGGAAGAATAGCCGTGACTCCGGTACGAACATCGTCGCCTTGAATCAGAGTCGTGTGTCCCACTGCAACTCCCGCCACGTCGGTGATGGCGTTCAATGGACCCGTCGGCAAGACACCCACCGCGATTCCAAGGTCACGCGCCCGCGGCCTGGCTGGCTGAGCGACGACTACTTCACAGGCCAGCAGAGCGATCAGCAGTGTCCGCATGAACACTAGAACGCATACGCGGGCGGCTTGATGCCCTTCAAGCGCAGGTACACTTCCAACTGTCCGCGATGATGCGCCGTGTGGGTGAAGTAAGCCCACAGCCACTCGAAGGCCGTCATTTTGCGGTTCTCCGGTCCCACCACGGCATCCAGTTTCTCGGGTGTCATTCCCGCCACCGCCTGGTTGCAGAAATCGAATGAATCGGTGAGAAACTGCACGGCGGTGTCCTTGTCGATTTCGGCCTTTCCGCGCGCGGCTTGCATCACTTTATCCGGAATCTCCGGGCGCTTCGTTCCGCTCGCGTTAGAACAGGCGTTGAGATTCGCGCCGCCCACCTGTACCAGGACCTGGCCGAAGCTCAATTCCTCGGGAACCGGCCGAAAGCTGTAATCTTCGGCCGGCATCAGCTTAGCTACCGCGATAGTGAAATCGCTGGAGACTTTCCAATGTTTCACCAACGCATCTTTGACTGTGGTTTGCGCCAGCGCTGGCACGGCCAGCGCGATGAACGTCAGGAATTTCATTTTTGTCATGATTGACCTCGTGATCTGTCAGTGGCTAGAAGCCACGATATCACGGCACAATTAAAGGCAGAGGCTTGATCGTGAAAAACTTTCATTTGCCGCTTCCGGAACGCACGTATGCCGAACTCCGCGCCGAGGCCGAACGCGCCAACCTTCCGGCCACCACGATTGCGCGGGAAGCAATTGCGGTCTGGTTGCGAGCCAGGAAAAAGGCGCTTCAACGTCAGGCTATTGCCGCCTACGTCGCCGAAACGACTGGAACGGAACTCGACCTCGATCCTTTGTTAGAGTCGGCTGCCATTGAACAACTGATGAAGGATGACCAGTAAAAGTCATGAGATGTGGAGAGGTCTATTGGGCCGATCTTGCACCCCGCTCCTGGTCCGAGCCGTTCACCATCAGGTAACTACCCTGGATCGAGCGAAGCTCAGCAAGCGGATCGGAATGCTCTCGCCGGATCTCGCGCGTGGCGTGGAAGCTGGTCTGAAAGCCGCGTTAGACCTCGACTGAGTTAACCCGCGCTGCGTTACCATGAAGGCTAAACCCTTCGATGGCCCTCCGTTTCTATAACACCTTAACCCAACAAGTGGAGCCGTTCGCGCCCCTGCACGATAACACCGTCCGCATGTATACATGCGGCCCCACAGTTTACAACTTCGTGCATATTGGAAATTTCCGAACGTTTACTTTCCAGGACATCCTGCGCCGCTGGCTGCGGGCGCGCGGCTATAAGCTGGACCACGTTATGAACATCACCGACGTGGAGGACAAGATCATTCGCAACGCCGCGGCCGAGCACAAATCGCTGCCTGAATACACCGAAAAATACACGCAAGCTTTTCTCGAAGACAGCGCGGCACTGCGCCTGGAACGGCCGGAACGCATGGTGAAGGCCACTGAACATATCAAAGAAATGGTCCGCGCCATCGAAGAGCTGGATCAGCGCGGCTACACTTACCGCAGTGACGGCTCAGTGTACTACCGCATTTCTAAGTTTCCCGAGTACGGCAAGCTCTCGCACAACGATTTCAGCGGCATCCGCGCCGGTGCACGCGTGGACACTGACGAATACGACAAGGCCGATGCCCGTGATTTTGTACTGTGGAAGGCTCCTAAGAACGATGAGCCATTCTGGGAAAGCGAAATCGGTCCCGGCCGTCCCGGCTGGCACATCGAGTGCTCCGTGATGGCCATGAAATATCTGGGCGAGACACTGGATATCCATGCCGGCGGTGTCGACCTGATCTTTCCGCACCACGAAAACGAAATCGCGCAATCGGAAGCCATAACATCGAAACCGTTCTCGCGCTTCTGGCTGCATTCGGAATTCCTCAACGTGGAAGCGCAAAAGATGTCGAAATCCGCCGGCAACTTCTACACCCTGCGCGACCTGCTCGGGATGGGCTACACGCCAGAATCGGTGCGTTATTTGCTAGCATCAGTGCCTTACCGCAAGAAACTGAACTTTACTTTCGACGGCCTGAAGGCCGCCGCGACAACGATTGAGCGCCTGCGAAATTTCAAGCTCCGCCTGGAGACGGACAAATATCCGGAAGGCGATAACGATCAAATCGCGGAGCGTACCCGCGCAGCCAAGCGCCGATTTGAAGAGAGCCTGGATGATGACCTGAACACCGCCGAGGCGCTGGCCGCGCTGTTCGAATTTGTTCGCGATCTCAACACCGCCATGGATTCGGATGAATTTCCGGCCGGTAATGTGACTGCCGCGCTCGAATTTCTGGATGAGTTCGACTCTATCTTCGACGTGCTGCGCCCATCCCGAAAAGAAACCGGTATTTCGGATTCCGAAGTGGAAGGTTTGATCGCCGAACGCGCCGCTGCCAAACAAAACCGGGACTTCGCCCGATCCGACCAGGTGCGCGCTCAACTGCTGGAGGCGGGCATAATTCTCGAAGACACCAAGGAAGGAACGCGCTGGAAAAGAAAATCATGAAAATCGAAACCAAAGCCATCCATAAAGGCGACCGTAAGGCTGATCCAGCCAGGCCAGGCGCTTTCATCCCGGTCACCACGCCGATCTATACGGCCGCCAGTTACATTTACGAAAGCACCGCCCAACTCGACCGCGTGCTCGGACGGGAAGAGGATGGCTATTGCTATTCCCGCTACGACAACCCCACCAATGCGGCGCTCGAAGAGCTGATGGCGTCTCTTGAAAACGGTCACGGCGCTTTGGCCTGCTCATCTGGCATGACCGCCGTGCATGTTGCGTTGCTGGCCGGGCTCAACGACCGGCGCAAGTCCATCCTTGCAGCCAGCGCTCTCTACGGAGCTACCACCAGTCTGTTGTGCAAGGTGTTGGAGCCGCTTGGAATCCAAATAAATTTCGTGGATATTTGCAATCTCGACAAGGTCCAAGCCAAGATCAACGACAATCAACCCGGCTGCGTGCTCATGGAAACCATCTCGAACCCGATGCTTCGCGTGGGTGATATGGATCGCATTGCCGAGCTGGCGCGTGCCGCTGGAGCCGCGCTGGTGGTGGACAATACGTTCGCCACTCCGCTGCTGGTTCGCCCGCTTGAACACGGCGCCCACATGTCCGTGCATAGCGTGACTAAATTTCTGGCCGGCCATGGCGATGTCATGGGTGGCGTCATTGTTTCCGATCAGGAGCACCACATCATCACGCGCAATCTCTGCCGCACCATCGGGCCGATGCTGGGCCCGTTTGAGAGTTATCTCACTATGCGCGGCATCAAGACCTTCGCGCTGCGCATGGAGCGGCATTGTTCGAACGCGTGCCGCGTTGCATCTTGGCTCACTTCGCATCCGCGCGTCTCGAAGGTGCACTATTTGGCAGACCCGGCGCATCCGGACGCGGCCGTGATTCGCCGCCTATTGCCGGACGGCCTGTACGGCGCAATCGTCACGTTCGAGCTGAAGGATGCGGGAAAGCAAGAAATGTTCCGCTTCATGGACCGGCTGAAGCTGGTGGTGCGTGCAACATCGTTGGGAGATGTGCACAGCTTAATACTCTATCCGGTAATCGCATCGCATCGCGACGTGGCGCCCAAGCAGCGCGAGCGCATGGGCATCCACGATGGTCTGGTGCGCCTGTGCGTGGGCATTGAAGCCGTGGACGACATCATCGCCGATCTGGAGCAGGCGCTGGAGTAGCGCGATGCCACCGTTCGCGTACGGCATCGTCGCCTTGGCTTGGATCGTTTGGATGCTACCGTTCGCTTTGACGCGGCGAAAGCAGGCGCGAGCCCAGAAGGTGGACCGGCGCGCCCGCTGGGGCATCTTGCTGGTCGCAATTTCATTTGCGGTGCTGTGGCAATACCAGTTCTGGCGGACCTCGCTCCCGGCTTGGCGATTGACGCTCGCGATTTTTTTTCTCGCCGTGGCGGATGTGCTTTCCTGGACCGCGACGCGCGTGCTTGGAAAGCAGTGGCGCGTGGATGCCGGGCTCAATGCGGAACATGAGCTTGTCACTCAAGGCCCGTACCGCTTGGTTCGACATCCCATCTACACGTCGGTCCTCTGCGTACTCTGGGGCACCGGATTCATCTTGCTACCGCTTCCTCTCATCCTTCTCGCCACGTTGCCTGCGGTGATCGGGACCGAGATCCGCGTCCGGATTGAGGACGGGCTGCTGGCATCGCGGTTTGGACAGCGATTTGAAGGTTACCGGCGAAGCGTCGCTGCCTACGTCCCTTTCGTAAGGTAACCCTATAGGAAACCTGACGGCGTTTCACCGCGGTTTGCGCCTCTTAGAGTGGAGGGATTAGAAGTCCCGCTACCCGTGCAATGATGACGAAGGTGTTTATGTCTCTAAAATCCTTCCTTGGCCGGCTCTGGCCGGTTGCTCTAATCCTGTTTCCCTTATCTTCGGTGCTGTCGCTGGCACAGACCGCACCCAACTGGACCCAGCTGCGTCCGTTGACGTTTCCACCTGCGCGATGCGACGGCGGCATGGTTTACGATCCCGCGCTCGGGCAAGTGGTTTTGTTCGGTGGGCAGACTATAGTATTTGGTGGGAATAACTTTGAATTTGGAGAGCTTGGTGACACCTGGTTGTGGGACGGTGCCAACTTCACACTTCAATCCCCGAAGACGAGTCCCCCAGCGGAATACGGCCTCAATATGGGTTATGATTCTGCTCACAGCCAAGTCTTCATGGCAGCGGGATTCATTCAAACACCCCCTTTTCCTGCAGGTAACCCCAACGGTTCTTGGGTGTGGGACGGAACGAACTGGACCCAGGAATCGCCAGAGAACAATCCGACACCGCGAGCCGGCGCTGGTATGGCCTACGATGCCGCGCACGGCCAATTCGTTTTGTTTGGTGGACATAACACTACTCCTAACAGCAACGGCCTAAACACGACCACTACATTAGGGGATACGTGGACCTGGGATGGCGTGAACTGGACGCAGCAGTTTCCCAAAACCAGCCCAACCGCCAGAGACGGACCTGCCATGGTCTACGATGCGATGCACGGCCAGATCGTTTTGTTCGGCGGAAGCATTGTCAATGCCACTACGTTTACTACCACTACATTTAACGAAACTTGGCTGTGGGACGGGAGTAATTGGACGCTCGAAACCCCGCAATCGAGTCCGCCCGCGCGGTCCTCCACCGGTATGGCCTATGATTCCGGCCACCGCAAAACCGTCTTGTTCGGTGGAGTGGACGTCAACCTTAACCTCCTGGGCGATACCTGGGTCTGGGACGGAACGAATTGGACCCAGGAATCTCCTCAGACCAGCCCGCCTGCGTTGTCGGATTTCAATATCACCTACGATGCCACCCACAACCAAACCATCGTTTTCGGTGGTATCGATTCGACGGGCGAGGGCACCAACGCCGTTTGGGCATTCAGCCTGGGCCCACTCGTTCCCGCGATCACGGCGGTGGTGAATGGTGCGAGCTTTGTTGGCGGAGGGGTGGTTCCTGGAGAAATTGCCACCGCGTTTGGCACGAATCTCACTTCCAGCAATGGAATCAACCTAACTTCAGGGCTGCCGCTTCCGGCGACATTCCTGACTGATTCCTTGACGGTGAACAATCGGCAGGCTGCGCTATTTGCCGTGGATAACGTTAACGGCCAGCAACAGTACAATTTCCAGGTGCCGTGGGAAGTAGCCAATGGACCTACTGTGACTATCTCGGCCAGCAATAACGACA
>Ga0116125_1000440_pt1 | contig 19508 bp, 12 predicted proteins | sample June2015DPH_16_1_2_FD_89729 | JGI IMG/M metagenome (GOLD analysis project Ga0116125, IMG submission 89729) | Peatland microbial communities from SPRUCE experiment site at the Marcell Experimental Forest, Minnesota, USA - June2015DPH_16_10 | ecosystem: Environmental > Terrestrial > Soil >...
CACAGCACATGGTTCAAGCCCAACAATGCCACGCTGCTGGTGGTGGGTGACACGACGCTCGGGGAGATCAAACCAAAGCTGGAAAAACTTCTGGCTTCATGGCAGGCGGGAGAAGTTCCGAAGAGATCCGTACCCCATGTTGGCGAGCCGGAAAAGGATGTGGTGTATCTCATCGATCGGCCGGGATCAGGACAAAGCGTGATTTTTGGTGCGCAACTGGCGCCCCCACAGAATGATCCGGATGCCATTGCTCTTCAACTGGTGAATGGCATCTTTGGCGGGAAATTCAGTTCGCGAATCAACATGAATCTGCGCGAGGATAAACATTGGTCCTACGGTGTGCGCACTATAATGCCGCCTGCCCGCGGCCAGCGACCTTACATCAGCGTTTCCGCCGTCCAGACCGACAAGACGAAAGAATCCATGGTCGAGTTGGTAAAGGAATACAACAACATCGTGGGCGGAAAACCCATCTCGGCGGACGAACTCAAGGACGAGCAAGACAACATCACACTTGGATTGCCGGGTACATTTGAGACCGACCAACAGCTCAGCGGCGCTTACGGCAACATCCTTCAATACGGACTGCCGGAAGACTACTACAATACGTTCACCGAGAAAGCACTGGCCCTGACGCCGGGCAGCGCCAACGAGATTGCGAAGAAGTATATTTTGCCGGATCATCTGGTGTGGGTCGTGGTGGGAGATATGAGTAAGGTCGAGGCGGGAGTCCGCGAACTGAAACTGGGCGAGGTCCACAAGATCGATGCCGACGGCAGCCCGGTGCATTGAAACCGAAGTTCGGTCCGAGAGTCGACGCTTACAAACGACCGGAGCGCCATGGCGGGTGGCGCTCCGGCCGCGTTTTCACTTCCCTGCCCTCTTTTGGACCGAAGGGCCAGCGTTCCTGAATCGAATGTTCTCGCCTGCCATCTAATTTTCGACGAGCTGCGCGTCCCGCGCTGACTTTATGAGACTTCTGTACAGCTACACCAAGCAGTACTGGCAGCTGGTGTTGGTAGCGCTGCTGCTGGCCGCGACCAACCAGATCTTTTCCCTTCTTGATCCCTTGATTTTTCGTCATGTGATCGATGGCTATGCCACGAAGTATCACCAGTACACGCAGGCACAATTTATCCGCGGGGCGGGGTTGTTATTGCTGGCGGCGGTGGGAGTGGCGTTTGTGTCGCGCGTGGCCAAGAATTTTCAGGACTATTTCACGAATGTGATCGTGCAGCGTTTAGGCGCGAAGATGTACTCTGACGGCATCCGCCACTCGCTGGAATTGCCGTATCAGGTATTTGAAGATCAGCGCAGCGGCGAAACGCTGGGCAAGCTGCAGAAGGTTCGCACCGACGTGGAGCGGTTTATTACCGCGGCCATCAATGTGATCTTTATTTCATTCATCGGCATTGTGTTCGTGATGATCTACGCGTTCCGGGTGCACTGGTCGATCGCGCCCGCGTTTCTGATCACGGTTCCGCTGCTCGGAATTATCAGCTCCGTCCTGAGCCGGCGAATTAAGAAGATGCAGAAGACAATCGTCGCGGAAACCACCGCCCTGGCGGGTTCGACGACGGAGTCGCTGCGCAACATTGAACTGGTGAAGAGCCTGGGCCTGGCGCAGCAGGAGGTCGGGCGTTTAAACGGAATCACCGCAAAGATTCTGAAGCTCGAACTGAAGAAGGTGAAATATCTGCGCAGCCTGAGCTTCATTCAGGGAACTTCGGTGAACGCGCTGCGCACCAGCATCCTGTTCCTGATGCTCTACCTGATCTTCCGGCAGGAAATCACCATCGGACAATTCTTTTCTCTGATGATCTATTCGTTCTACATTTTCACGCCACTGCAGGAGTTGGGCAACGTAATCAACATTTACCGGGAGACGGAAGTGTCGTTGCAGAACTTTCAGGACATACTGGATACTCCTCGCGATCCGAAGCCCGTGGATCCTGAAGCGGTAGATGAGTTGCTGACCCTGCAGTTTGACGGGGTCAGTTTTCGGCATCAGAGTTCGTCTGGCCTTGCGCTGGAGGAAATCAGTTTCAGTGCCGCCCAGGGCGATACGGTTGCGTTCGTGGGGCCGTCGGGAGCGGGGAAATCGACGCTCGTGAAATTGCTGGTTGGGCTGTATACGCCGAAATCAGGAGCGATCCTGTACAACGGGATCCCATCGAATCGCGTGGATCTCGATGTACTGCGCGAGAAGATTGGCTTTGTCACGCAAGATACGCAGCTATTCTCCGGATCGATTCGCGAGAACCTGCTCTTCGTAAACCCGAACGCAACCGACGCGGAGTGCATGAAGGTGCTGCAGCAATCCGCCGCTGACAGTTTGCTGTCTCGCGCCGATCGGGGCCTGGATACATTGATTGGCGAGGGCGGGGTCAAGGTGTCCGGAGGGGAGAAGCAGCGGCTTTCGATTGCGCGCGCGCTGCTGAGGCATCCGCAGCTGCTGGTCTTTGACGAAGCTACTTCTTCGCTGGATTCGCTTACCGAAGAGGAAATCAGCCGCACCATTCGTGAAGTCGCAACCAATCAGGAAGCCATCACCATTCTGATCGCGCATCGCCTGTCCACCGTAATGCATGCAGACCGAATATACGTGCTCGAGCGCGGGCGGATCGTGGAATCAGGACGCCATTCTGAGTTACTCGATCAGAAAGGTTTGTACTATGCCATGTGGCGTCAGCAAGTCGGTGAGCGTGCGCTTGCAGGGAGCCGCTGACCTTAGAGGCGATGATGATGTATAGCGTCGCTCCTTTGTGACTTTGCCGTCCCCGTGGCCAACGGGAAAGTTTGCGTTGGAACCTCGGTCGAACTCAGCGTGTACGGTTTGCCGCCTCAGCCTCAGAGCCCCGTTTTCGTATAAACCCGCCTAACAGGTATACTTCTCCGACCCTTGTGCCGGCTACCGCCTGCTCGTGGCTCGGGGAAGAAATCTGAAACAGAAATCATGAACCGTACCGCCGTCCCTCATCGCGCTAATGGGCCAGACGTCCCTCACTCTCGTCGGCGGCTATTCGTGCAGTGCTTCGTTTTCCTGGCGCTCGGCTTTAGCGGCAAGGCACAAACACCGGCCTCAATTGCCGCGCAGCATCCCGCACAGGACTATCTGGTTTACGTGGTGTGCGAATCGGCAGACAAGATTGTGCTCATTCGTTTTGGCCCACAGGGCGCGAAAATTGAAAGCCAGATGCGCACCGGCCTGATGCCGATGGATGTGAATGGACCGCACGGAATTGCGGTTTCTCCAGACAAACAATATTTTTACGTTTCCGAAGGCCACGGCCGGCCCGACGGATCGGTCTGGAAATATCGAGCAGGAACCGATACGGTCATCAAGTACACCGGCCTTGGCTTGTTCCCGGCTACCACTGATATCAGCCCCGATGGCAGTTTCATCTACGTGGCCAATGCCAATTTCCATGGCGACATGGTTCCCTCGTCCATCTCGGTCGTCGCAACCGACCAGATGATCGAGGTCAAGCGCATTCCCACTTGCACCATGCCCCACGGCTCGCGCCTCAACCACGCCGGCACAAAACATTATTCGGCTTGCATGATGGACGACATGCTGGTCGAGATCGACACCAGCAAGTTTGCCGTGGATCGCTACTTCATGCTGGCGCCCGGGAAGGAAATGGGAATGACCGGCGCCCCTTTTCCGCAGGCTTCTCAGTCGATGGGCGATCACAAAACGATGGATCATAAACCCATCTGCACGCCGACTTGGGCGCAGCCCTCCAATGACGGATCTGTGATTTACGTGGCATGTAATCAATCGAACGATATTGTCGCCGTCAACACCGACACCTGGACTCTGGCGCGCAGGTTCCCTGCCGGCAACGGCGTGTACAACCTCTCCATGACTAAGGACGGACGTTTGATTGCCACCAACAAGCGTGGACAATCGGTGTCTATCTTTGATCCACTCAGCGGACGCGAACTAGCCAATATCCCGACCAAGAGGAAAATTGTGCACGGCGCAGTGGTTTCGCCGGACGACCGTTACGCCTTTATTTCGGTCGAAGGAGTGGGCTCGGAGCCCGGGACCGTCGAAGTGATTGACCTGGGCAGTTTGAAAACCGTCGCCACCGTCGATGTCGGACCACAAGCGGCCGGAATTGATTTCTATAAGATGGAACCGAGTAAACCATAGTTAATGGTCTGCACCAATATCACTGCTGACGCAAAAGCGGGAGGCCAAATGTTTAAACGCTACGCAAGTGTCGTCGCAATCTTAGTCATGATTCTTTCAGCGCCCATGAGTCTGTGGTCGCAGGCGGCCCCAGCCGCGCAAGAAACGGCACCCACGACTTCCGTGGCTCCTGCCAGCGTCGAAATCACTCCCTCCACGCTCGACGTTCACGTCGGAGAAAAAGTCAAGTTCAGCGCTGCCGCCAAGGACGCCTCTGGCAACGCCATTGATGAGAAACCTTCGGTCTGGTTTGCCGCTCCCTTCGACCTGGCCGGTGCGGATGATTCGGGCGAAGTCACTTTCCACGCTCCCGGGGTGGTGACGGTAGGTGCGGTGATCGCGGGCAAAGCCGGCTATGCGACGGTGAATGTTGGCAACACAAAGATCGCGAGCCTCGATATCGCGAAGCCAGAGTATCCAATTGTTGTCGGCGGTGTAGAACAGATTTCAGTCATCGCTCGCAGCCCCGACGGCAATCCCCGAACCGACGCAGTGCTCAAATGGACTTCGGAAAAGCCATCGATTGCCGGCGTGGATGCGGCCGGCCTGGTGACCGGACTCGCGCCCGGGACGGCAACTGTAAAGGCGACGTCTGAAGGAGTGAGCAACACCGTTACATTTCAAGTGGTGCGCGACGCCGTCCGCAAAATGACGGTCAAGCCCGCTACCGCTGAAGCACGCACCGGTGACGTTGTCCACTTCAGTGCAGCAGCACTAGACGGTGGCGGCACGCATTTGAAAGATTCGTCCGTGCGATGGTCGTTGAGCGAGAGCGGCAGCGGCGGAGCCACGGTTTATCCGGACGGCGCGTTTGTGGCCGAGAAGGCTGGCACTTACGTGGTGACGGCCAGCAGCGGCCAGCACTCGGCAGCCGCGTCGGTCGTGGTGCGTCCACGCAACGTGGAGCGCGAAGTGGACGTGGTGGCGCACGTCCCCATGCCGGATCTGCAGATGTCGGAAGAGTGGATTATCGGCCACCACGCCTACCTTGCGACGATTGCTGACAAGCTTTTCGTCTACGACATCGCCGATCCTGCCAGCCCGAAACTGCTGGATACTTTGAAGGTAGACGCCCGTCTGATTAACGATATCAGCACCACCCCGGACGAAAAAATTGGCGTATTCACGCGCGAGGGCGCTTCCAACCGCAAGAACGGAATCGTATTCCTCGACACTTCCGATGCGTCGCACTTGAAAGTTCTGTCCGAATACACGGCAACCGTTACTGGCGGCGTACACAGCGCTTACATTGACGGGCACTATGTGTACATTACCGATGATGCCACTGGCTCACTCCGCATTATTGATTTTCAGGACCCGAAGCACCCCAAGGAAGTGGCGCGCTGGCAAACTGAGAACCCGACTGTATTCACTATCAACTCAGCGCATGGCTCGGTCACCAGCGGCCGCTATCTGCACGACTTGCAAGTGAAAGATGGCCTTGCCTATCTGGCGTACTGGAGAGATGGATTGATTGTCCTCGATGTGGGCAACGGCATGGCCGGCGGCAGCCCGGAGAACCCTAAGCTGGTCAGCCAATACCGCTTCAACCACTACGAGCTCTACGGCGATGGCTGGCTGGCAGGCACGCACAGCGTATTCCGCTACAAGAATTATCTGTTTGTGGGCGACGAGGTGTTCCCTGCCATCTTTGAACTAGACGACCGAGACCGCATCCCGGTGCGGGCCATCTGCCACGTCATGGACGTTTCTGATATCAAGCATCCCCGCGAAGTGGCACAGTATGAAGTGCCCGAAGGCGGCTCGCATAACTTCTGGGCTGCGAACGATATGCTTTACGAGGGCTACTACAGTGGCGGCGCGCGCGTGCTGGACATTTCCGGAGAGCTGCGCGGCGACCTTTATCGCCAGGGCCGCGAAGTCGCCCGCTTCTGGACGGGAGACGGCAAAGGGTTCCGTCCCAATCTGCCCTTCACCTGGGGCGGACAGCCCTGCTCGGTAACCTGCGACAGCCCGCTGCTGAACAGTCTGATGTATTTCAACGACATCCACTCGGGCCTGTGGATCACGAAACTGGGCGAGCCCAAGTTCGAGGGATCCACCAGCTCCCCCGCGGTTCGTAAAGGTGAACGCACCATACATTAGCTTGGGCGGCGCTGGCTATGGCCTCCCGGTTAATCTCATACACGATGCCGCTGTTTGTGATGCGCCGCCGCTACTGACGCCATTGAGGTTCCCGTCACTATCCGTGATCCAGTTGCCGGACGGTGAAATCCGTCGCTCTGACCGAGCGGGTCAAGGGCTTTTAATACCTGCGAAACAAGTTGCCGCCATGGAAATGCCGTCGTCATTTGCATGGCCGCGTGGGTCGGGGTGACATGAAGTATCCCGTCTCGATGACAGTAGGCAGCGACCTGTTTGCAGAGATTCGCGCAAGTGCGCCGCAGATAGTGGTCACCGAATGTGCTACCTGCCGGATGCAGATTGAGCAAGCCACCGCTGTGAAGACAATGCATCCCGCAGATGTTCTGCCGAACGCATTATGCTATCAATCGGGTTAAGGGTTCCTTGCCGAGATCTGCCGATGAGCAATGAGATCGGTTGTCGGTCGCGCGGCTGGTATCGGACGTGTGACTGTACATTACCAAGGTCTGAACAGCCGAATCCTTCCGCATATACTAAGAACATTGCACCCGAGTCGGTCTTCCGTCTACAATCTCGAATACGTAGTACCTGAACGAAGAAAGCGCCTGATGCCCCGTAATTGTGGACTGGAATCTGCCCACGCGCCCTCCCAGGGACAAGAGCAGAATGCCCATTCATGCAGTATGCAGTGGCACCGAAGGGCTACGTTGTAACTTGTCGATTGATAAGGCCGGAGAGGTGGCAGAGTGGCCGAATGCGGCGGTTTGCTAAACCGTTGTACGGGCTAACACCTGTACCGAGGGTTCGAATCCCTCCCTCTCCGCCAGCTAGTCTGCCCGATTTTCAACGATTTGTCCGATTTTCCAACACGTTAGCGACCGTCTTCCTTGCACGTCTATTTTACTGTCTGCTCCGAGCCGCCTCATATGGCACCTTTCGGCCAGTCCGCAGGCCGATTATGCAATCGAATATGCAATGAGTGGAGCCGTCGTCACGCCGACCGCTGCTGTCGTCCCCGCACACGGCTTCCGGCACTGCCGCTTGCGTTTGTTCTGCGATTGTTCCCATGACCACTGCCAGTTCGCACGGTCGAAGTCACGCAGGGTCACTCCGTATTGCGCGGCCATGCTACGGCACGCTGCGAGATACGCGAGGTAATATCGCAGGCTCCCGTAATCCTTCTGGCCGAGGGCCTCGGACGCCCTCACGTCGCAAACGGTGTAAATCGTCGGGAACATCGCGGTCAGAATCGCAGACGCCATCTTCAGTCCCACGCCCTTCAGCTTCATCAATGCCTTGACCGCACGGCGAAAGTCTCCGGCGTGAGTCGCTGCTGTCGCAGCCTTGATTGCCGCCTCGACATCAGACGCAGCATTTTGTTTGAACAGCCACAACGGGCGATGCGACTTCCACAAGACAATCATCACGACGCATGCGTAACGGAACCGGCGATTGACGAGACAGCGGCCTGCCTTCTCCATACGTCGGTCTTCCTGAACGCCCGTCTTGCCGTTTGGCTCCCGCTTCTCCAAATATTTGTTGGCGCGGTCGAGTATCTCCGTGTGGGGGTACTGCAAGTTGAATTGGTAAGTCATTTTTCCTCCACCTTGATATACCGATTTCGCGGAGTGACTCCGGCTAAAAATGAAAAGAAAGTTGGACACAGAATTGCATCAGCGTTCACGCCCCGAACTGAATCGTGATTTTCACCGCCTCCGGTGACACACCCGCCGCCTTCGAAACCATTTGTCTCGCCATCTCGACCACCGCTTTGAAACTGCCATCTCCGCTGGCGTTTGCTGCGATACCGCCTCCACCGAGGCCACCAGCGCCGCCTGCGGTGGCTGTCTGTGTCGAAGTCACCGCATCTGTGTATGCCTCGCCGTCGAGTCGGTACTCGGCCCACTTCGTCGCATAATCCCCGCTTCTCGCGAACGGTGCATTTTTGCGGAACCAGAGGCAGAACGTCTTGTTAGCACCTTTCGTGTTCGGATTCGAGTCGAGCCATGCTTGGTGAGACGTGCGGGATTCTCTGACCGCAACCTCGGTCGGAATCAGATAGGCCGTGACCTTCCCCGGCGTGCGCTCGACCTCGGGCATGACGACGAGGAGATAATCCGTGCCCTCGGTATTCAGTTTCGCATCCGAGGACGGCGAGTCAGCGACGACGATGAGGACGTGGTCGTTGCACGTCCTGAATCACGGTTTGGTGGACGAGCATCGGCAGCGCAAACCTTCGTATTATGTGTGGAAGGATCTGAATACGCCGGCGGTCGTGGAAGCTCAGTGGGACTACGCGCAGGAAGGTGCGCCGGCGAGTTTCACGGTGACGCTGACGCCGAACGGCCTCGAGGATCTGCCGTCCTATCCTCTTCGCGACTACCGGTTGGCGTGGGAATTAAGCTATCAGGCGGGCAAGCTGCTGGCGAGCGGCGAACAGCAACTCGCTGACTTGAGCGCCGCACGCACCCTCTCTGGGAATTTTGGTGGGCTGCCCGACGCAAGAATAAAGAAATTGAAGCTGCGTTTGACCCTGCTGCGGCCCGGGGGCATGATGGCTGCCGAGAGTTCTTTGGATTGGGATACCGACGCGGCGACCCGAACGACCGACGTTCACGGGAAGAGCTCGGAGCCTGGGACGCGTTGAGTTCTGCGGGAATGACCGGAATTTTGCCGGCTGGATTCTGCGGGTGAAGTTCTGCGGCTGAGATTCAAAACCTCTGGGTGGAGGAAGCATGAGGACGCACGTTCGACATATCACTTTCCTTCTGGTCGTGCTGGTTTCCGCGACCCGTCTGATGAAAGGCCAGGACTATGCCGTCGGTGCGGATGTGTCTTTCCTGGCTCAAGCTGAACAGCAAGGAGTTGCGTTTAAGGACGGCGGAGTTCCCAAGCCCGGCTTGGAAATTCTCAGGTCCCATGGCTACAACTGGATTCGGCTCAGGCTATTCCACACTCCTACCCAGCTGCCGAACAATCTCGACTACACCATCGCTCTGGCCAAGAGTGCAAAGAAACTGGGATTCAAGTTCCTGTTGGATTATCACTACGCCGACGACTGGGCGGACCCAGGGAAACAACCGATACCGAAGGCGTGGCAAGGCAAGTCGCACGCGGATCTGGTAAGAGCCGTGTTCGAGTACACGCGGGATACGATCGCGGCGTTCCGCGATGCCGGCGTTTTGCCGGACATGGTGCAGGTCGGCAATGAGATTACGCATGGAATGATGTGGCCCGACGGCAAGCTGCCGGAGAATTGGGACAACTTTGCGCAGTTGGTGTATGCGGGCATCAACGGGGTAGATGCGGGCCGCGGCAACGGTATTCGACCCAAGATCATGATTCATATTGATCGTGGCGCCGACATGAAAGGGACGAAAGCGTTCCTGGACAAGTTGAATAGCTATGAAGTTCCTTACGACGTCATCGGACAGTCGTATTATCCGTGGTGGCACGGGAGCCTCAACGATCTTCGCCAGAACTTGGAATTCATGGCGAAGGAATATCAGAAAGACATCATCGTCGTGGAGGCGGCGTACAACTGGCAACCCGGCAATTATGTAAACAAGCCGGCGCCATTTCCCGAGTCCCCTGAGGGACAGCGCGAGTTTCTGGATGAATTAAACCGTGTCGTGATGGAAACTCCGAGCGGGCGCGGGAAAGGCGTCTTCTGGTGGGAGCCGGCAGTCACTGGGCCGCTCACCATTCGCGGTTTTTTTGACGACCAGCACAACGCGCTGCCGGTCATCACGGTCTTAGACCGGTTCACGCGAAAATAGAGATGTGATAAATTCTCGGTACCTAGATTCTCGGCACCAGGGAACGGGGGCGATCCCGCAGGCAAATTGCAGACAGCGTCGTCTGCGTTTCATGTTCACTCGGTTACATCGGGACCCGATTGGCGTTTGGCACAAGCTGCGGCACAGTGCGGCCGAAGTTCTGCTCGTGCTTGTTTTGGGGCCGCTTGTTCTGCTCCCGACTATTTTCCCCCAAGCTCTTAGCGCTCTAGCAGCGGAGCGTCCGCTGTTTTCTTACACCCAGCGTCTCTGGCAATTGCAGGATGGCTTGCCGGAGCAGGTCGTGCAGGCGTTTGCGCAGACGGCTGACCGATATCTGTGGATCGGTACGACTGGCGGCCTTGTCCGCTTCGACGGTGAGAGATTCCTGACCTTCGACCGCGAAAACACTTCCGCATTCAGCGACAACAATGTTTTTTGTCTGACGGTGGCTCGTGATAACACACTCTGGATTGGAATGGAAGGAGGCGGGCTGGTCCGTTATCGTGACGGAGTTTTTCAGTCCTTCTCCAGCAAAGACGGCCTGACCAATGCCTTCGTGCGGGTTGTGTACGAAGACAGCCAAGGCAAGATCTGGGTCGGCACCGACAATGGATTGTTTCAGCTCTCCGGGAATCGTCTGCAGCGGGTGGACGACACTGAGGGCGTTCCGGCAATTGCCGTGCATGCCATCCACGAAGATCGCCGTGGACAGATCTGGGTGGGTGGATCCAAGTTCCTCCGCGTCGTCGGCAATGCATCATTTGAATACAACCTGGGTGGAGAAGCCAGCCAGAATCGGGTCAAGTCGATCACGGAAACGCAAGACGGAACGGTGTGGGTCGGTACGGTTTCGGGTCTCCAGAAGATGGGTCCACAGGAAACATCCTTCAAACCGGTAGGCGAGATAAACGGAACAGTACGGGTCTTGCGCGAAATGGCGGACGGGACGCTTTGGATCGGCACGATCGGCCGGGGACTTCTTACTTATCGCGATCATCGGTTTTCAGGCATCGCGGTTCCCGATCCACTGCCCAGCAACACCGTCTTGAATCTTTTCGAGGATGTCGAAAAGAACATCTGGATCGGGACGCAAGGTGGGATGCTGCGCTTGATCAAGACTCCAGTCCGAACGGTGAAACTGCCCGACGCAGCCGATTCCGACGCGGAGACGGTTTATCAGGACCGAACGGGTGATTTGTGGGTCGCAGCTGTAAATCTGTTCCGAGTACACAATGGCAAGGCCGAGCCTTATCGATTTCCGGGCATTTCGGGGGTTAGAGTCCGGAACGTTTTCCGCGACAACGAGGGCGCATTATGGATTGGGACCGAAGGCCGGGGTGCATACCGGCAAATCGGTCAGACCTTCATCCATTATTCGACGAAGGAAGGACTGGTCAACAACTTTGTTCGCGGGTTCCTGCAAGGACGCGATGGCAGTGTGTGGATTGCGACCGACGAAGGAGTCAGCCGTTGGCGTCGCCGGGAAATTACGAGCTATCAGATGCGGGACGGGCTCGCCTATTTCAGCACGCGGTCGCTGCTCGAGGACGCGCGCGGCGACATTTGGATCGGAACCGACCGGGGTGTGAGCCGTCTGCATGGAGATTCTTTCGAAACCGACGGCGCTACGGAAGCGCTAAAGAACGAAAAGGTTTGGGCCATCCACGAAGATTCGGATGGCGGCTTGTGGTTTGGGACTCGCACGGGAGGCCTGTACCGATGGCGCTCGGGAACCATGACGCGCTACACCGTCGCGGACGGACTGGCCAGCAATGGCGTGTATGAGTTGCTTGAAGATGGGAAGAACAACTTCTGGATCAGCGGGCCGAACGGAATCTCGACCGTCAGCCGCCGCGAACTAGATGCCATGGCAGATCATCCTTCGCGGCCGGTTGCAGTCACCCTCTACGGCGTTTCGGATGGTCTCGAAACCATTCAGATGTGCGGCGGCGAAAAACCAGCCGGAGTGCTTACCACCCAGGGGGAAGTTTGGTTCCCCAGTAGCAAGGGTCCAGTGCGTATCTCGATTGGATCGCCCATGCCGTCGAAACCCGCGCCGGTCGTGATCGATCAGGTAATGGCGGACGGCCTGCAAAAGCCAGTTAGCTCCGAAATCTCTCTGGGTCCCGATAACGCGAAACTGGAAGTGCACTATGGGGTCGTACTGCTGCGGTCGCAGGAGCGCATCCGGTTCCGGTACATACTGGAAGGTTTTGATAAGACCTGGAGCGACGCTTCACCGGCACGGGTGGCGTACTACACCAATCTTCCTCCGGGCAGCTATCAGTTTCGAGTGGCCGCTTTCGAGATGAACAATCCCGAACAGGTAGCGGCGGCGTCGGTGGAGATCATTCAAAAGCCACACTTCTATCGAACGGCCTGGTTCCTCACTGCCATGGTGCTCCTGCTGGCAGCTTCGGTGTGGGGCGCTTATCAATTTCGACTCGGCCAACTGCGCGCCCGCTTTCAGGCGGTCCTGAAGGAACGCAATCGGCTGGCGCGGGAAATGCACGATACTCTCATTCAGGGGTGCGCCAGCGTATCAGCTCTGCTGGAGGCGCATTTCAGCGTCGCGCAACGTCAGGCCGACGGCGACGACGATTTACTGGACTGCGCTCGAACGCATCTGCGCTCTACGATTGAGGAGGCTCGGCAGGCAGTGTGGGGCCTGCGCAGCATATCGGAGCCCACGACCGACATCGGCTCTTTGCTTACCAAGGTCGCAGAACAGTTTAGCCATGAATTTTCCGTGCCGGTGGAATGCCGGGTTGCGGGCACACCGTTTGCGCTCGAGCAATCCGTCGTGCATGAAGTACTCATGGTGGCGCGCGAGGCGTTATACAACTCCATCCGCCACGCTCAACCGAAGAAGGTTGAGCTTAGCGTAAGGTTCGAGGGAAACATGTGTCGAGTGGGAGTGCGTGATGACGGTTCCGGATTCGACCCCGCGAGCGTGTCCCGTCTTCCGGAACACCATTATGGACTGATCGGGATCAAGGAACGAGTGGAGCGCATCGACGGGAAATTCACCTTGCAAAGTGCGGTTGGGCAAGGCACGGACCTTAGCATTGAGGTACCACGCAGCAGTCGCGCCACGTCAAGCCCAGTACCCGAGATAGCGTTATGAGTAGAGCATTATGAGTCAGGCGTTATGAGCCAAAGCGAAAAAATGAAAGTGATGATCGTCGACGATCACCCGCTGATGCGAGTGGGCATCGCCGCGATCATCAACGCACGGGTCGACATGAGCGTGGTGGCCCAGGCGGGCACCGGAGAACAGGCCGTCTCGCTTTTTCAACGGCACAAGCCCGATATAACCCTGATGGACTTGCGGCTTCCGGGAGAGATGGGTGGCGTGGAAGCGATTGCCGCCATCCGTGCAAAGTCTCCGCGTGCTCGCTTTATTGTGGTCACGACTTACGATGGGGATGAAGACATTCACCGGGCTCTCGAGGCGGGAGCGCAAGGCTACGTGATCAAGGGCATGCCCTACCAGACGCTGGTGGATGCGCTACAAAAAGTGCACAGTGGAGGGCGATTCCTGCCCCCACCGGTAGCCCGCGCGTTGGCTTCGCGGCTGCCACATTCGGAGTTGAGTTCCCGCGAACTGGAAGTGCTTCACCTGCTCGTGAGTGGGAATAGCAACAAGGACATCGCCAACCTCCTGGGCATTACGGAGGCAACCGTGAAAAGCCACGTGAGCACCATTCTTATGCGATTGGATGTTGAAGATCGTACTCAGGCGGTTGTGGCTGCTCTGCAGCGCGGCCTGGTTCATCTGTAATTTGTTCATCTGTAGTTGCCGGTCGATGTAGCCTACCCCGTTGTCAAGATAAATACTTTTCTTGCGTTCCGACTTTTGGCGGATTCGCGGAGTCTTGCTTGGACATAGGATTCCGCACGAGTAGTAGAAGAGCGGTATTTACGACTCCCTCAAGTGGTATTTGCGCCTTCCGGATCCAGGACGACCTGGGGCGCGACTTGGAAGGGAATCAATCTCTGGAGGCTCCGCGATGAGATTCGAGATTCGTCACTTTGGAAGCATTGCATGGTTGCTGGCCGCAATTTTGAGCGCCAGCCTTGCATTTGGACAGAACGCGAATACGGGAGAGATCCGGGGGACGGTGCAAGACTCTACAGGCGCATTCGTGGAAGGCGTCAAGATCACGATCACTAATGTGGAGACGGGGGTGAACATCGACTCGGCCACAAATTCGGCCGGCATTTATGATGTGCCTTCGGTTCCGACAGGCTTGTATACGATCACGTTCTCGAAGGCTGGGTTCAAGAACTTCGTGCGCAAAGGCGTGACCCTCGAGATCCAGACCATCGCGGTGGACGGGACGCTGCAAGTGGGCTCAATCAGTGAACAGGTCGTAGTGACCGAGGAGACGCCACTGGTGGAAACGGAAACCTCGGACCAGCGTGTGGACCTCGGTACCCATGCGATTGAAGCCGCGCCTATCGTGGGCACGGACTGGCGCGCCGAGATGATTCAACTCATCCCGGGAGTGAATACTGGCGGAGGGGCCGGCGAAGCCAACGGCCAGGCCGTCGGAGTCAACGGCACGCAGTCCTACAACGTGATGTTTCTGTCTGATGGCGGGCCGGCCACAGCTCCCAGAGATTTCAACGGCAGCAACTACTACATGCCGGTGGACGCCATTGGCGAGGTGAGCGTGAATTCCGCAAACGCGCCGCCACAGTACGGCGGTGGTCTCACTTCTGTCAACGTGATCACCAAGAGCGGTACGAACCAATGGCACGGCAGCGGCTACGAATACATTCAGAACACTGCATTCAACTCCAGAGGTTATTTCGATCCCGCTCCGGACGTTAAGTCTGTGGAACACTGGAACACCTACGGCGGCAGCATCGGCGGCCCAATCATCAAGAACAAGCTGTTTTTCTTTTTCCTCTACCAACGCAACCCTTCGTCTTCTCCAACTTCTGGACTGTATAGCTACCCGACTGCCGCGATGGAAGCGGGTGATTTTTACGGGATCCCAGGCGCCACCGGCACGGCTTTCAGCGCTGCAGGCGTGCTGTTAGCGCCTACTGATCCTGTGGCGGCGAAGCTTCAAAGCTACTTTCCCGCCGCAACTGCTGCGGGATGGGTTGCGGGATGCCCCGGCCCGGTGAATGTATCTGCAACCGTCGCACAAACCTGCCCTAACGGCGGTACGAACGATTTTGTGTTCAACGGGAGCAGTCCGAACACCGACACGTGGTATACGGGCAAGGTCGATTACAATCTCGCGTCCAAACAAAGACTCTCTTTCAGTTTCAACTATTTCCCTACCACGTCGTCTTATGTCCCGGCCGATCCTCTTTTCCCAAATGACGCAACGGCGTATGAAGTGGGGAAAACCGACGACCTGACCGCGCAAGTTTCGCACGTTTACACCATCACCTCATCCACATTGAATGAGTTTCGTGTGGGCGCAAGCCGCGAGCTCGATAAGTACAAGCCACCTTCCTTGGGAAAGAACGACCCAACCACGCTTGGCCTTGAGCCGACCTACGGCACGAATGCTCCAGCCAACGTGTTTCCCCATATCACGATTGATCAGGGAGCAGGGTTTGGCGGAGATGTTCTGGGTGCGGGCGGCGGTAACGGCAACATCGATGCCACGCTGGGCGAGGGAATTTACACCGTCTCCGACGTCCTTACGCTCATTCGCGGCAAACACACCATCAAGGTGGGCGGTGAGTTCGACAAACTTTACCAGAACTATACGAGCTGGGGAGATATCGACTCGGGTCATTTCGAATTTGACGGCGGTGTCACCGGAGTCCCCTACGCCGACTTCCTGGCCGGCGACGTTTACGGCTGGTACGTATACGAGGCCGACCCAACCAGCGCTCACATGAAGGGCGGGGCGTTGTTCGCCAGCGACGATTTCAAGGTCTCCCAGCACCTCACGTTAAATCTGGGCCTGCGCTGGCAGATGCAGAGCGGCTGGACTGTGAGCAACAACCTGTTCGGCAATTACGATCCGGTTATCCCTGATTCCACGCAATATAACGGGGCGTACCCGGGGGGTATCCTGTTTGGTGGGCAAAGCGATAAAACCTTTGGAGGGACGATCGGCAAGCTGTCGGCTATCCAAAATGGCGACTATAAGGAATTCGGCCCCCGGCTCGGTTTCGCCTGGTCGCCTCGCGACCGGTGGGTAATCCGGGGAGGCTTCGGTATTTTTGACGCCCCGCGCGACGCCGAGAATTACACTGACGGCGCGCTCGGCCTCGGCTTTAATCCGCACAACCAGGGCAACGGAGGCTACACCTTCGGCAGTTCCGCGTTTCCACTGTCTGTGGGCCCGCCTGCCGGCACGGTCATCTTTCCAACCGTTCAAACTCTTTCGTCGACCTACGCGAACTACAGCAGCGCTGAGTTTTACCCGCGGAGCATGCCCACGGTTTACGTCGAGCAGTACTTGGTGGGAGTTCAGCGCGAGTTCGGGCGCGGCCTCTTGTTCGACACGAGCTATGTTTACACGCGCGGCAGAAACCTGAACTTTGCCACGGATATCAACCAGGCTACTGCCCCAGGTTCGACTGCAGTAGGCGGTTTCGAGTGCACCAGCTTCTACCACTGCGGCAACCCTAACCCGGTATTCAACAGCATCGCCGCTCAATACTACGATGGATATTCGAACTACAACGCGTTGCAATTGCGCTTGCAGAAGCGGATGTCATATGGCTTGAGCTTCCAGCTCAATTACGCCTGGTCGAAATCGCTCGATACCGGCACGGGCAATGGTCACGGATCGGGCATCGATATCTACCAGAACGCCTACACGCCATCCGCGAATTATGGGTTGTCTGACTTCAACGCAGCGAATACGCTGGTGGGCCAGATCACCTACGAACTGCCGTTCGGCCACGGGCGCCAGTTTGTGCTTCACGGGCCGCTCGATCAGATCGCGGGAGGCTGGCGCCTGGCCACTCTGTTCCAGTGGCACGGCGGAGTTCCGTTCACTCCGGTGATCCAGAGTTCGGTTGCGGGGGGGATTGATCCGGGACTAACTCCGTCGTTCGGTGCGGGCTCGACGCTGTACCCGGAGCAAGTTGGTGATCCGGCTGTGTCGCATCGTACGCATGCGATGTGGTTTAATCCGGCTGCCTTCGCTAACCCCGCGTTTGGCACCTTTGGCGATACTCACCGCAATACTCTGGTCGGACCAGATTTCGCCAACGTAAACCTCAGTATCGCGAAGGAGTTTCCGATTCACGAGTCGATCGCCTTCGAAGTCAAGGCCGACGCATACAATATTTTCAATCACATTAACTGGGGCAACCCAGATGCCAACGTTGGCTACTCTGGCGGTGCATTGGCCGACACTACCGCTGGCCAGGTTCTCAACCCCGTCGGGGGCACTCGCATCTTTCAGCTGGGCGGTCACATTCGATTCTGAGCCCAGCGCAGGAGTGTGACGAACCCGTCCCTGGGGCGCGGAAGCAGCTTCCCCTTCCGCGCCCCCGCAGTTGTTAGCGCCTCGCCGAAGTAGCGGATTTCGCGGTATCGTTTCTCCATGAAAAGGCTTCAGTTCGGCAAGCTACACGGATCCACGTTCCACCTGAGCACCCCTTTTGGCGTGGTTGCAAATCGGGTGGGGTGCCTGCGCATAATAGTTTTGGTTCTCACGCTTCTCGCGAGCGCTCTTGCGGCAACGGCCGCGCAAACCGGAGCTTCCCACGCTGCGGAGATTCACGATCACCTTCGGAAGGCAGCCGACTACCTCAAGGCAAACGATTCGAACTCCGCGGTAAAGGAGTTCGATGCTGTCCTGGCGCTCGATCCCAAGAACGCCGAGGCTTACGCAAACCTGGGCGTCATTGCATTCTTTCAGCACGACTATCAGAAGGCTTCACCCTACTTGCGCAAAGCTCTGGCCATCGATCCGTCCTTAGTGAAAACGCAGGCTCTGTTGGGAATTTGCCAAAAAAGATTGGGAGATCCGTCCGCTCGCGGGTTGTTGGAAAAATCCTTTCCCAAGTTGAAAGACAAGCCGATGCGGCTGCAAGTTGGCCTCGAGTTAGCGGCTCTCTACGATCAAGAAGGGGACCCAGGGGCCACGGCTTCCGTGATGCGATCGCTGGTCGATCTCGATCCCGACAACGTGGATGTTCTGTTCATGGCGCAACGTGTCTATTCGGAGTTGGCCGACGACACGCTGAACAAGTTGGCTGTGCTGGCTCCCGGCTCGGCCCGCATGCAACAGGTGATCGCTGAGCACTTGGTTAACGGGGGAGATCTCCAACAAGCAATCGAGCACTACAAGAAGGCTTTGCAGATCGACCCTCGTCTGCACGGTGTTCATTTTGAGTTGGCGGAGGCCATTCTGCAATCGGCCCCGTTCGAGGCTGGAGCGCAAGCTGAAGCGCAAAAAGAACTCGAGCTCGCCGTAACTGTCGATGGCGACACAGCGAAAACGGAATGTGAGTTCGGCGGTATCGCCCTTTCGCAGTCACAGTTGGACCAGGCATTCGCGCACTACCAACGAGCCTACCAACTCGATCCTAATGAGATTCAGGCTCAGATGGGGCTGGCGAAGGTTTTGAGGATGCAGGAAAAGTGGCAAGAAGCCGTTAAGTATCTGCGGATGGCGGTGCAGTCCGACCCGCTCAACGGCACTGCCCATTACCAGCTGGGCACGGCATACCGACGTCTCCAAATGGACGACATGGCACAGAAAGAAATGATCCTGTCACAAGAGATCAAGAAGACGAAAGACCAGGTGGAAGAACTTTACCGCCAGATGAACCGGCGGCCCACGCCAGGCCCCGATGATGCACCGGAACCGGATCATGCTCAATAGTTCTGTGCCGGTAACTCGCAGGTTGCGGCTCGGGTCACGTTCCGTATCCCTCGTAATCGTTAAGGCGCTCGTTGCATCTGTGAGCCTTCTCTGGACTGCGGGGTGCGGCGGGGGATCGTCCAGCAGTTCGCCCCCGCCCCCAAAACTGCCGCCCACCATCTCAAAGGCGTTCGGAGCCGCCAGCATCGCATTGAACGGCAGCACCACGCTAAGCTTTAACCTGTCGAATCCCAACGCCGCGATTTCTCTGAGCGGGATCGGCTTCACTGACGCTCTGCCGGCTGGGCTCACGGTGTCTGCGCCAAATGGGTTAAGTGGAAGCTGCGGAGGCGGAACGATTACAGCGGCCGCTGGTTCGAACAGCGTCAGCCTGTCAGGAGCCATCCTGGCGGCGAGTGCTTCTTGCACCTTTGCGGTGAACGTTGCGGGCGCAACCGCTGGCGCGCAAAACAATGTCACGGGCGCAGTGACCTCGACAGAGGCGGGAAATGGCGGAACCGCGTCGGCGCAGATCACCGTGATCGGGCCGAGCCAGCAACCGGCGGAGCCCACCAACATTAGTCCCATCGACGGCGAGGTTTATTACGTCGTGAATCA